>ENA-UESI01000594-UESI01000594.1-human-gut-metagenome-genome-assembly--contig:-NODE-594-length-29023-cov-4.177607_pt1 | contig 29023 bp, 29 predicted proteins | sample MGYA00243005_ERZ508006 | MGnify/ENA primary metagenome ERZ508006 (study PRJEB26167, sample SAMN06115436) | human gut metagenome | host: Homo sapiens | place: China:Shandong | collected 2015-06-10... | reverse complement strand
GGAGATACGTTATATTCAGACGCCATCAAAGACCGGCCATAAATCCGGCTGCCTTCCGGAAGTTCACCTTTGGCAATGCGCTGGGCAATATCCAGAGCAATCTGCAGGTATTGGGAGGGGACAACCGTTTCTTTCATAGGATTTCACCGTCTTTAAATTGGAATAACGATATTATATACTGACAACTTTAAAATGTAAATAGAGATGGCAGTTAAAATTTCGTGAACAAATATGAAGGATTTTCAAAGATATTATAAAAATTAAGAGGTTATTGGAAGAAACGGGTGTAGGACCCGGACGATTGGAAAGGCGCTTTAGATGAAGGGATCGGAGGAAAGGCTGACAAATGGGACAGGGGGAGTACAGCAACCGGTAACATCGGATGCATCCATACAACCCCAAAAACGCCAGCAGGATATCAAACAAAGGCACCAGAGAGCAGCGTTTTTTACGCTCGGCCGCCGGGATTTCTGCAAAGTTGTTGGAGACAAAGGAGTGGGAGGGCCGACGCTTGCACGCCGGCCCTCCCACTTTATCCATCACTCAGTTAAAATGCTCAATGATATCCACCAGCTCCGCGCCGATCCGCTTCTGGGCCTCCTTCGTGCCAGCCCCGATGTGGGGAGTGCAGGAGACTGCGGGATGCTGTGCCAGGGTCCAGTTGGGGTCCTTCTCACTCAGCCACACGTCCAGACCTGCGGCCTTTACCTTGCCGCTGTTCAGGCCTTCCAGCAGCGCCTCTTCGTCCACGTTGGAGCCGCGGGAGACGTTGATGATCACCACCCCGTCCTTCATCTTCGCAAGGCTCTCCGCGTCCACCAGCGGTTTCTCCCCACTGGGAGCGCACAGCACCAGAATGTCCGACTGGGACAACAGCTCGTCCATGGTCACAAAATGCATCGTCTCGCTCTCGCATCCCTCGGGCTTGTTCCGGTGCACTACAGATAGTACCTTCATCCCCAGGGCCTGACCCTTTTCGCCAACCAGCCGGCCGATACGGCCGTAACCGATCACACCCATCGTCTTGCCGGAGAGCTCAAATCCCTTGGAATAGGCCTTCTTCTCCCATTTGCCCTCCCGCATGGTGTGTCCTGCAATGGAGATATTCCGCGCGCAGGAGAACAGCAGCGCCATGGCCAGCTCCGCCACTGCGTTGGAGGAGGCCCGGGGCGTATTCTTCACCGTGATGCCCGCCGCCTCCGCATATTGCACCGCAATGTTGTCCACACCCACGCCGGCCCGGATGATCAGCTTCAGACGACCGCCCTTGGCGGCGTCAATCTGGGGCTCCTTGATCTTTGTGGCGCTCCGGATCACCACTGCGTCAAACTCCCGCAGAGCGCCGCCCAGGGCTTCCGGCTCATAAAACTGCTCTACTACCTCATAACCGTCCCCACGCAGTTTTTCCACTGCGCTGGCGTCCATACCGTCTGTTACCAAAATTCTCATAGGACCACTCCTTACTCTTTTTTGATGTGCTCAGCGCCTTCTCCGTTCAAACATCTTCGCAAGGCCGCCTTCCGCCGTCTCCCGGAAGCGCTGGTTCATGCTGATGCCTGTCTCATACATCGTCCGTACCACAATATCAAAGGAAATCCGCTGGGTATCCGCTAGAAAATAGGCCAGATTGCAGGAATTCATTGCCCGCATGGCGGCCACTGCGTTTCGCTCAATACAGGGCACCTGCACCAGCCCGCAGATGGGGTCGCACGTCAGGCCCAGGTGGTGCTCCAGCGCAATTTCCGCCGCGTACTGCACCTGGTCTGTCCTCAGCCCAAAGAGGTACGTCAGCGCCGCCGCGGCCATGGAACACGCCGCGCCGATCTCCGCCTGGCAGCCGCACTCCGCCCCGGAGATGGAGGCGTTGTGCTTGATCAAGTTTCCGATCAGTCCCGCCACTGCCAACCCTGGCAGCATCTGCTCGTCAGTAAAGTGCCGCTGCTGCTGCATATACAAAAGGGCCGCCGGAATCACCCCGCAGGACCCACAGGTGGGTGCCGTCACAATCGTCCCGCAGTCCGCGTTCTGTTCGCTCACGGCAAAGGCGTAAGAGGAAATGATCCGGCACTCCCGCACCTGAGGGATTTCGTTGGGGTCCTGATGGTGATAGAGCATCTTCGCTTTCCGCTCGATCTTCAATCCTCCAGGAAGGATGCCTTCTGCCGCCAGACCATCCGCCACCGACTGCTTCATCGCCTGCCAGATGTCCGCCAGAAACGGCCAGATTTCATGTCCCTCGTTGAACTCCACATATTCCGCCAGGTCCAGACTGCGGAAGCGGCAGAACTGCTCTACCTCCGCGAAGCTGTTTTCCGGATAGACCTCGGCCGTCTCCTCCTCCAGATCAGCGAACTGGATGTCGCCGCCTCCCACGGAGATGACGCGGGCGGTATCCACGACCTCCCCGCCCTGAAACGCCAGGAAATCCATGGTGTTTGGATGGGTGACGTCCGGAGGCGTCTCCTCACAAAAAACAACCTCCGTGGGAATGGGGGAGAGCACCTCATGCAGGACCCGGTCGGTCCCGTGACCCTTTCCGGTTTTGCAGAGGGACTCGTACAGCCGTACCTGGAAGGCATCCGCATCTGGATGCGTCTCCCGGAAGCGCCGGGCCGCCCGCTCCGGACCGATGGTGTGGGAGCTGGAAGGCCCCTTGCCGATTTTGTAAAGCTCTCGAATGGATTTCATGCCACCGCTCTCAGGCATGCTCCGCTTCGTATTTCCTCAGGAACTCCACCAAGGCCTCCACACCCTCCTTGGGCATGGCGTTGTAGATAGACGCCCGCAGGCCGCCTACGCTCTTGTGGCCCTTGAGGTTATCGAAGCCCGCCTCCTTGCTGGCGGCTACCACCTCGGCGTCCTGCTCCTTGCTGGGGGAGACGAACGGCACGTTCATGAGGGAACGATCCTCCTTCACCACCGCGCCGGTGAAGAACTTGCTCTGATCCAGGAAGTCATACAGCACCGCCGCCTTCTCCTCGTTGCGCCGGTTCATAGCCTCCAGCCCTCCCTTGGCCAGCAGGTATTTGAACACCTTACCGCAGCAGTAGATGGCCCAGCAGTTGGGGGTGTTATACAGCGAGTCGTTGTCCGCGTGGGTTTTATAGCTGAGGTAGGTGGGCACAAACTTCGGCAGGTCTTCCCGCAGCAGGTCCTCCCGGATGATCACCACCGCCATGCCGGCGGGCCCCACGTTCTTCTGCACACCCGCCCAGATCAGGCCGTACTTGCTCACGTCGCAGGGCCGGGAGAGGAACATGGAGGACTGGTCGGAGACCAGGATTTTGCCCTTTGTGTCGGGCAGCTGATAGTAGGTGGTGCCGTTGATGGTCTCATTCTCGCAGATGTAGACATAGTCTGCGTTCTCGGGAATGTCCAGGTCAGAGCAGTCGGGGATATAGGAGAAATTCTTGTCAGCAGAGGAGGCGACGATCTTCACCTCACCGTACTTCTGCGCCTCCTTGATGGCCTTTTTCGACCAGGCGCCGGTCTCCACATAGCACGCAACGCCGTTTTTCATCAGGTTCATGGGGACCATGGCGAACTGGACTGTGCCGCCGCCCTGGACAAACAGCACCTTGTAGTTGTCCGGGATGCCCATCAGCTTCCGCAGGTCCGACTCCGCCTCGTCCCGAATCTGCTGGAACACCTTGGACCGGTGACTCATCTCCATCACGCACATCCCGCTGCCACGGTAGTTCATCATCTCGGCTGCAATCTCCTCCAAAACCTCCTCTGGCATCATCGCCGGTCCTGCTGAAAAGTTATAGCTCCGTCCGTATTTCATCGCTTCTTTCCTCCATTTTATCAAAATTCCAGTGTAAGAAAGGCATGGTCAGCCTGTCCCTTATCAGAAAAGGAAACCTCTTCCATGGCTTGTGACTTTAGTATACGACAGTGGCGAGGGAGAATCAACCGATTCTGGAAAATTTTCAGACTTGCAAAAAAATAATTTGTTTTTTTATTCGATATGACGAGATGCTTTGAAACGGAAATGAAAATAACGTTTGTTCTGGTTTTCCCAATTTTTAGTTTTATAAAAGGCACAGGGGTGCCGCGGGAGCAGATAGAGTGTAAGTTGTCTGGGATAGGACTGGGTCCATTCATGCTTGGACAAGGGAAATACTCTAGAAAATTGGTTGAAATTTAACGAAAATTTAACTATAATAATTCTGTATGCATAGCCGGAAGAGGCACAGCCTCTCCCGATTAGGAAAGGAAACGATATATGAGATCGGATGGAACCCGGGTAAAGGGCCTCAGCCCCATTGTACAGGCATTACCGTATATCATGCCCAGACGGTTTGACGCGCAGAACTGGGCAAGCGACTATGCAGATGAGGAGCTTATCAAGGCCTTCATTCGGAAAAAGCGGCGGGAGGGCCACCATGTTACCCACATGAGCGTGTTGGTGGCCGCGTATTATAAGGCGGCACTGGAAAATCCCAAGGTGAACTATTTTGTCATGAACCGGAAGGTTTACCGGAGGAACCACTTCTGCTTTAGTTTTGTGATTCTGAAAACTCGAGCAGACGGAACTCCGGATGAGACACCGCTGAAGGTGTTCTTGGCACCGGAGGACACAGTATTTACTATCAGCCAGAAGATTCAAAGCCATATTGACAAAAATCTGGAAGCCACCCACAATAATAACGCGGACAAATTTGCAAATGCCGCCTTTGGCGTGCCAGGGCTTGCCCGTCTGGTGTTCTGGCTGGCGTATCACTTGGACCTGCATGGGCTTTTACCAAGAAAGATGATTGAGCTGAGTCCCTTTCACACCAGCCTGTTTATAACCAACCTGGCATCCATCAATACCAGTTACATCTTCCACCACTGCTATGAGTTCGGCACCACCAGCGTGTTTGTATGCATGGGAAAGCCTGTGCAGGATCCCCTGGCCCCTGCCGGAACCAGGAAAAAGCTGCTGCCGCTGGGTGTTGTTATGGATGAGCGAGTGGCTACCGGAATTGAATATTCTCGCTTTTTTGCCGCTTTCGAGCGGTATCTGAAGCGGCCGGAGCTGCTGGAGGTCCGCCTGGATGGGCAGAGGGCGGAGGCATGATGGATGGTGTGCGGGCGATGGCGGCTCACATTGGCCTGTATGCCAAAGCTCTGGCCAAATGGCTGATCCTAGCGGTTTTCGTGGGAGCAGTCTGTGGCGGGGTGGGGGCTGCCTTCCATATCGGCGTTCATGAGGCCACGGCCCTGCGGGGACGATTCCCATGGCTTTTGTGGTGCCTGCCGTTGGCGGGGGTTGGGATTGTAGGCTTTTATAAGCTCACCCATACTGAGGGGCAGGGGACCAATGATATCATCGACGAGGTCCGCTCCGGCACAGGGCTGTCCATCTGGCTGCTGCCGGCGATTTTCCTGGGGACTATGTTGACGCATCTGTGCGGCGGCTCCGCAGGACGGGAAGGTGCGGCCCTCCAGATGGGCGGAACCATTGGCTATCACGCCGGTCGTCTGTTCCGCATGGATGACCAGGATTTGCGGGTGGCCACCATGTCCGGCATGGCAGCGTTTTTCTCCGCGCTCTTTGGAACGCCGCTGGCAGCCACGGTGTTCGCCATTGTGGTAATCAGTGTGGGTGTCATGTATCACGCGGCGCTCATCCCTTGCCTGACTGCGGCACTGACAGCTTATGGCGTGTCTTTGTGGATGGGAGTGGAGCCTACTCGGTTTACTGTGGAGATGCCTGCGTTAGAGGCTGGGATGCTGATCCGGGTAGCGGTTTTGGCGGCACTTTGCGCACTGGTGTCTGCGGTGTTTTGCGGGGTGCTTCATGTGGCGGAGCGGCAGATGAGAAGATATCTGCCCAACCCCTGGCTCCGGGCAGCCGTGGGTGGAGCGGCGGTGATCGCGCTGACATTTTTGTGTGGTGTCACGGACTATAACGGCGCTGGCATGGAAGTGATCACGGCCGCGGTGGAACAGGGACGCTGTCGGCCAGAGGCGTTTTTGTGGAAGATAGTCTTTACCGCTTTGACTCTATCCGCAGGCTTTAAGGGCGGTGAGGTTGTACCCTCCTTTTTCATCGGCGCCACGTTTGGCTGCGTGGTGGGGCCGCTGCTGGGGATTCCGGCGGGAGTTGCGGCTGCCATTGGACTGGTTGCGGTGTTTTGCGGAGCCACCAACTGCCCCATTGCATCGATCTTTCTGTCTGTAGAGCTGATGGGAGACGGAGGGCTTTTGTACTTTGCCCTGGCCTGCGGCATCAGCTACATGCTCTCTGGATACAATGGCCTCTATTCCAGCCAGATGATCCTGTACTCCAAGCTTAAGGCGCGGTTTATCAATGTCCACACCAATGCACACCATGCCGGCGAGCGAGGGGAGTTGGAGCCATAGAAGCGTGGGAAGGGCTTGGTAAGTAACAGGCTTTCCCAAGTTAAGAAGCGGACAGCTGTGAAGCTGTCCGCTTTTCGCATAAGAATACTGGTCTGTGGCAAACTGTTACAAAAGAAACCGCCGCACAGGCCCTGCTGGCCAGATCTCATGCAACGGGGGAACGCTGCGCCCATTGCGGCGGAAAGGGGGAATGATATGAGCGAGATACTGGACCAAATCTGGATGACCAGTCTGACGACGCTTCTTTCCATCGCAGTGCTGTTTTTGCTGGCAAAGCTGATGGGAAACAAACAGGTGTCCCAGATGACGATGTTTGACTATGTGGTAGGCATTACAATTGGCTCCTCGGCGGCGGAACTTGCAACGGAGCTGGAAAACCCCGCCAAGCCGCTGATCGCCATGCTGCTCTATGGAGTGGCGGACGTTTTGATCTCTCTGCTGACAAGCAAATCCCTGAAGGCCCGAGCTGTGATCACCGGAAAGCCGCTGGTACTGCTGGAAAACGGAGTGATTGACCGGGAGAATCTAAAAAAGGCCCGTCTGGATCTGAGCGAGTTTCTCACTTACTGCCGGATAGGGGGATGGTTTGACCTCAGCCAGCTGCAGACGGCGGTGCTGGAGCACAACGGCGTGGTCAGTTTTCTGCCCAAGGAGGCATACCGTCCCGCCTCGCCGGAGGACTTGAATCTACGCCCCAAACAATCCCGCCTGCAGCTGCCCCTCGTTATGGACGGCCGCCTGCTGCCGGAAAACCTGCGCAAGGCGGGGAAGGAGGAGACGTGGGTGCGGCGGAACCTGCTACGCCAAGGCTATCAGGATGAGGGGGAGGTATTTCTTGCCCTGTGGGACGGCGGAGAAAAACTGACGGTGTTTCCTATGGACCCCAAGAAAAAAGAGGGCTGAGAAGCCCTCTTTTCTCATACAATTTCCCAGGTGATAAACATGAAGAACTGTGATCCACTGGCCCTGACCACCGCCGTCAACACCCTGGCCGTGGCCATCGCGGAGCAGCTGTCCGATGACGATCTGGGACTGACGGCGGCAATTCTCGTTCAGCTGGGAGATACGCTGGCGACGATTGCCGCCCAGCGGGCGCGGTGTGGGAAGTCCTAACCGGCCTCCCCGAGGGAAAGGGCATTCAGCGCTTCGCCGTATAGGGAGAGAAGCTCTTGCCGGACGTCACGCAGGTAGTCGGAGACGGCGTACAGGCCGCACTGACATGTGGTTTCCTCAAGCCCCAGTGCCATCAGATGGAGCGCGTCCACGCCGTAGGAGAGCCGGGAGAGTACCGGCTCCATGTCCAGCAGAGTGTGAGGGATGCTTATGAAAAAAACCTCCTCTTGAAATGCACCGGGAAGTGTGGTAGTATGGATTTACCAAACCTCCGGGTGTGGTGTGAATAAGGCAATCGGGCTTTTGGAATGTTGGGGGCCCGGTTGTCTTATTGCTTATCCAGGTCTGCTTTTACCTTTTGAATCCCCAGGCGAATCACGGCGCTGCGCGTTTTGTTCAATGCTGCGCAGCAGTAATCCAAGTCTTCGATGAACGCCTGGTCCGCTCGAATTTTTACCTGGAGATTTTTGGGGTTTTCCGCAGGTGGACGCCCTGTTCTGGGACTCACGGATTCCCTCCTTTCTGTTCACACATTTATTACATTTAAGTGCACACAAAAAGTCAAGAGGTTTTTGAAAAAAATACAGCACCTGCGCGGATATCTATATCCGCGCAGGTGCTGCTTTTCAAAGCTTCAGCAGCCGCCGGGCCACCGCCACGTTTCCGCCCTCCATGGCCTGGAGCCGCTCCACCGCGGCGGCCTGGGTCTCGGGATGCCCCGCCTGCCCCACCGCCCGGTCGATCATGGCCCGCAGCGCCGCTTCCGTCAGGTCCTCCAAGTTCGTGAAGTTGTCCTGGCCGGTATAGCGCAGGAATGCGGAGACCTTGGGGTCGTACACCACGCCAGCCAGAGGGATGCCCTGGCCTGCGGCGAAGATCAGCGCATGGAGCCGCATGGACACCACAGCCTCCATCCGGCTCAGCGCCCCAATGATGGTGCCGGCACCGCCGGCGTCATCCAAAAAGTAGTGAGGAATGTCCAGCCCCTGGGCCGCAAGACGTGCGGCGGCGGGGTCCAGATGCTTTTCCACTGCTGTAAACACCGGGATCAGCCCATAGGTCTTATAGGCGTAGCGGGCCGCCGCGCCAAAAAGGGGGGCTTTTTCCTCAAAGCCCCGCCACTGCCGCAGAGCAAAGCAGAGATACCGCCCCTGGGGCGGGATACCGGCACGCAGCAGAACGCTGTCGATCTGATCGTCCTCCGCCTTGCGGAGGGTCAGGGCCGGGTCTGCCGTGAGGAGGATTTCCGGTTTTGTGACACCCATGGCCCGCAGCTCCTCCCGGGAGTCCGGCTCCCGGAGAGTGATAACATCCACATAGCGGTTGAGGACTCGCGCCGCTAGACGGCGGTGGTTTTCCCGGGTGACAGGGCCGATGCCGCAGCCGTACATCTGCACCTTGCAGCCGCAGCGCTTGGCGACGGCAATATTCAGGAGATAGAACCACAGGGACCGCCGGGAGGTGACGTCCTGAATGAGGCTTCCACCGCCGTTAATATAGAGCTTCGCATGCCTCATGGCGCTGTGCCACGCGAACATGTTGGTGCGGCTGACAGAGCGCACCCGATAGGCAAGGCGGGTGCTCTTGGGTTCCTTGCTGAGAACGGTGGCCGGCATGTCCGGATCGATCAAGGCCATTTCCTGCAAAATGGCCTCCAGAATGGCGTCGTCGCCGGCGTTGCCCCGGCCATAGGCACCGCAGATCACCACGCCGTCCCGGGTGGTCTTCAGGCGGCTGTGGCGGCGGAGAATCTCCTGATAGATGTGAAGCTGCGTGTCCACGGTCTTTTGGATGGAGAACTTGGAGGAGGCCTTTTCATAGAGCTTTTCCCCCAGTTGGCGGCGCAGCGTGTCGTTGCTGCCAAGAGCTGCCAGATGCTCTCCCAGGGTCTGCCAATCTCCGGGCTGGAAGAGGCAGCCGTTCACGCCTGAATCAATGAGATCGGGGATGCCGCCCACCGCCGAGGCCACGGTTGCAAGGCGAAAGCGTGCACCTTCCGTCAGAGCGTAGGGGAAGGTCTCGGACAGGGAAGTAAGGGCATTGATATCCAGAGCGGAGTAGAACTGATCCATGCCGCCGCTGATCCAGCCGGCGAAGGTCACATTTACGCCAAGCTCCTGGGCTAGGGCGCCTAGCTTTTCCCGCTCCGGCCCCTCGCCGGCGATTACCAGCCGCAGCCGGGGACACGTGCGGCAGGCCGCCGCGTAGCCCCGCACCAGCGTGGCCATGTCCTTGACGGGGTTGAGACGGGCGGCAATACCCACCACCACGCTGTCCTCATCGGCATCCACGCCCAGGGACCGCAGGTATGGGAGCCGTTCCCCCTGGGCGGGAGGCGGTGTAAAATCAATACCGTTATAGATGGCGTAGAAGCGGTCCGGGGGAAAGCCCCGGGAGATCAGCAGGTCCACCATGGCATCGGACACACCGATGCGGTAGTCCAGATGCCGCAGGGCCCAGGCATTGATGGTACCGAAGGTCAGACGGCTGAGTGGACGACCCATATAGTCCAGGCGGTAGTCACTGTGGATCGTGCTGACTACCGGCAGACCGGTGGAGCGCCGCAGCAACGCGCCCACCATGTTGGCCCGGGAACCATGGCAGTGAATCAGCTGGTAGCCGCCCGCACGGATATACGCCTTGAGCTGGCGCTGCAGGCGGGGGATATTATTCCCGCCCATGATCTCAGTTGGGATACCACGGCTCCGAGCCTCTTCTGCAAAGGGACCGTCCCGAAAGCAGACCAACTGGGCGGTGATGGTCTGGTTTAAATTCTGTAGCAAGCTCAGCACATGGGTTTTGGCGCCGCCAGAGTCGCCGCCGCTGATGAGATGGATGACCTTCATGGAAAGCTCCCGCCTTTATCAAAAGTGTAAAGAGCTCCGGACCGCAGAGGTGCGGTGCGGAGAGAGAAAAAGATTGGCATTGCAAAACCGCAAAAAATAGTATACAATATTTCCCGTGTATGGTCCACAGAAAGAAAACCGGGCTCTGACCCGTCACGGAGGAAACCATGGAAGAAAAAGCAAAGCGTGTTGGCAGATTTAATATTGTGGATATCATCGCCGTTATTTTGATGATTGCGGTGGCGGCCTTTGTGGGCTGGAAGCTGCTAGGGCCTGACGACAGCATCGGCGCCGAGCGGGCGATGACGAAAGTGACGTTCGTTGTGAAGGTGGAGGGCGTTCCTGCGGAGCTTTATGAAAACTGTGTGAACCATCTGCCGTCCCCGCTGATGGCCAGCGGCGCACTGGTGGGCGGCGAGATTGTGGCTGTGGAGCAGGAGCCGTACTACGTTCTCAGCGCAGGCGGGGAGTGGATTGAGGATGAGGAGCATACGACACTTCTCTTCACCGCCGTCACACAGACGCCCACTGCGGAGGTGATGACCACCAAGGTGGGAGATCAGGAGGTCCGCATTGGCAAGACGGACTACATCCTCAAAAGCGAGTACATGGAGTTCGCGGACGGTACCATCGTGGACGTCCAGTGGGGAGAATAGAGAGAAAAGCCGCCCGGAAACGGGCGGCTTTTCTTATTTCAGGTCGAAGTTTTTCTCATAGGACGCCAGGACTGCCTCGATCACAGCGCTGCGCAAACCCGCCGCCTCCAGAGCGCGGACACCCTGAATGGTGGTGCCGCCGGGGGAGCAGACCGCATCCTTCAAAGCGCCGGGGTGTTGGCCGGAGGATAGAACCAGCTTGGCGGCTCCGGCGGTCATCTGGGCCGCGAACTCCAGCGCCTGAGCCCGAGGCAGGCCGCAGGCCACGCCTCCGTCCGCCAGAGCCTCAATGAAAAGATCCACAAAGGCGGGGCCACAGCCGGCAACGGCGCTGCCGGCGTCCATAAGTGACTCCGAAAGTGCCGAGAGCCGGCCCGCTCCGGACATAGCTTCCAGAAAGACCTGTTCCTCGTCTGGGGAGACACCCTCGCTGCAGGTATAGAGCACCATGCCCTCGCCAATGGCGGCGGGGGTGTTGGGCATGATGCGGATGACCGGGTAGTTTCCGCCGGAAAGCTCCTGAATGCGGGCAATCGTCAGTCCGGCTGCCATTGTCACCAGGATGAAACGGTTCGTCCGCCGGGCAAGTACCGGTCCAAGCTCCGCCAGAAGAGCTGCCATCATCTGGGGCTTAACACCAAGGAAGATGAAGTTTGCTGTTTCCGCCACGGTCTCATTGTCCACCGTGCGGCACCCCAGTTCCTGTGCAAGAGCTTCCGCCTTGGAAGCTGTACGATTGGCAAGAAGGAGCCGCTCCCCATCCAAATGCTTCCGGACGGCCCGGGCCACCGCTCCGCCCATGTTGCCGGTTCCGATAAATCCAAATGTCTGCGCGCACATACCCCGTTCCTCCTTACCGCACCTGGCCTTCGCCATAAACGACGTATTTACAGCTGGTCAGCTCCTCCAGTCCCATGGGGCCCCGGGCGTGCATCTTCTGGGTGGAGATGCCGATCTCCGCGCCCAGGCCGAATTCGCCGCCGTCCGTAAAGCGGGTGGAGGCATTGGCATAGACCGCCGCCGCATCCACCGCATCCAGAAAGCGCTGGGCCCGGAAATAGTTGGTGGTCATGATGGCCTCGGAATGGCCGGTGCCGTGGTCGTTTATGAAGCTGACGGCTTCCTCCATGCCGTTTACGGTCCGCACCGCGAGGATGTAATCGTCATACTCCGCGTCCCAGTCGCTCGTGGCGGCGAGAACGGCCCGACTGCCGAGCAGCCGCAGCGCCGCCTCGTCGGCCCGCAGCTCCACATGGTGGCGGTCCAGCAGAGGCAGGGCCCTCCGCCAGAACTCCTCCGCAATTGCCTGGTGGACCAGAACACACTCCACCGCATTGCAGACGGAGGGACGGGAGCACTTGGCATTGTAGAGAATTTCTGCCGCCATATCCAGGTCTGCCTCGTCGTCCACATAAATGTGGCATACGCCCTCTCCGGTGCGGATGACAGGAACGCTGGCCTCCTTCGCAACAGCCCGGATCAGCCCCGCGCCGCCGCGGGGAATCAGCACATCCACATAGCCGTCCAGATGCATCAGCTCCGTTGCGGTCTCATGGCTGGTGTCCGAAATGAGATAAACACAGTCCTCCGGCAGCCCTACGGAGGCCAGGGCCTTCCGCATCAGCTCCGCGACGCAGCGGTTAGAGCGGATGGCCTCCTTTCCGCCACGGAGGATGCAGGCGTTGCCGGATTTCAGACACAGCACTGCTGCGTCCACGGTCACGTTGGGCCGGGCTTCAAAGATGATGGCGATGACGCCCAGGGGCACCCGCCGCCGTCCGATGATGAGACCGTTGGGCCGGGTCTCCATCCGGTCCACCCGCCCAACAGGGTCCGGCAGGGCGATGACCTGCCGCACGGCAGAGACGATGTCCGCTACCCGCTGGGGCGTTAGGGTCAGACGGTCCAGCATAGAGGGGATCATCCCCGCCTCCTTTGCGGCGGCCACGTCCGCGGCGTTGGCGGCGAGCCACTCGTCCTGCCGCTCCGATAAAATCTCCGCGATGGCCGAGAGCGCCTCATTTTTCCGGGTGGTGCCAGCGGTCGCCAGGGTCCGTCCGGCGGCCTTGCACAAAGCGCCCTGCTGCTGCAACGGTGTCATAAGAGAAAACCTCCTTACAGTTCAAATCTCCGGCAGGCGGCTCACGCCCTTTGCGCGAGAAACCGGGTTCCGATGTCCTGACCAGCCACAATGCCGTATAAGTCTTCCATTCGATTCCCATTGGTAATGACCATGTCGCACCCGGCGGCCATAGCGATCCGGGCGGCGGAGAGCTTGGTGGCCATGCCGCCGGTGCCCCGCCAGCTGCCGGCGCCGCCGGCCATCTCCAGAACTTCCGGTGTGAGAGCATCCACCTGATGGAGAAGTCTGGCGCCAGGGTGAGTCCTGGGGTCTGCATCATAGAGCCCGTCGATATCGGAAAGCAGGATCAAGAGATTCGCCTGACACAGCTCTGCAACGATGGCGGAAAGGGTGTCATTATCGCCCAGAACCTTGTGCCGGCCCGTCTCAATCTCCGCAGAGGAGACAGAGTCGTTCTCGTTGACAATGGGGATCACCCGCATTTCCAGCAGGGCGGAGAAGGTGCTGCGCAGGTGAGCGGAGCGGTCCGGGTCCTCCACGTCGTCGCCGGTGAGGAGAATCTGAGCCACGGAACGGTTATATTCAGAGAAGAGTTTATCATAGATGTGCATGATCCGGCACTGACCCACGGCGGCGGCGGCCTGCTTCATCCGCAGTTCCCGGGGGCGCTCCCCGAGGCCAAGCCGTGCAGTGCCCACCGTGATGGCGGCGGATGTCACCAGGATGATTTCATGCCCCATGCCATGGAGGTCCGAGAGCGCCCGCACCAGATGCTCCATATTCCTGAGGTCCATATTTCCGGAATCGTGGGTGAGGGTGGAGGTGCCCACCTTCACCACAATGCGCTGCTTCTCCACGGCACTTGCCTCCTGCTTTTCATATGTTGATGAATCAGTATATCATGTCCGCTGAAAAAAAGAAACCCCGGCGGGCGTGTAGTTTTCATAAAAATGCGGACAATACCAGAGAAAGCGAGGGATATTATGACTGAAAACACAAAGCCCACAGAGACAGGCGGGGAGAATGATTCCGAGTCCAAGGACGGCGCGCAGCGAATCCTGGACTTCGGCGCCGCCATTACCCGGACGCCCCATGGGAATGTCTACTGCCTAACCATCATCGGCCAGATTGAGGGCCATACCACCGCGCCCAACACAGCTAAGACCACCAAATATGAGCACGTCCTGCCTCTGCTTGCCAAGCTGGAGGAGAGCGACGAGGTGGACGGGGTGCTGTTTCTGCTCAACACGGTGGGCGGCGATGTGGAGGCGGGACTTGCCATCGCGGAGCTGATCGCCGGCATGACCAAGCCCACGGTCTCCATTGTTTTGGGGGGGAGCCACTCTATCGGCGTGCCTCTGGCAGTAGCGGCTAAGCACAGCTTTGCCGTGCCATCCGCCGCCATGACCATCCATCCGGTACGCATGAGCGGGACTGTGATCGCCGCGCCTCAGACGTACAACTACTTCCAACGGCTCCAGGAGCGCATCGTGGCCTTTGTGGCAGGGCACAGTGGCATCCGTGCAGAGGAATTTCAGGCGTTAATGCTCCGCAAAGACGACATGGCCGCCGACGTGGGCAGCGTTGTCTATGGGGAGGAGGCAGTGAGACTGAAGCTGATTGATCACATCGGCGGGCTCTCCGATGGCCTTCAGTGCCTATACCGACAGATCGAGCAACGAAAAAAGAAGCCGGTGGAAGCGTAAGATCGGATGCGCCGCTCAGAGGAGCGGAGGGACAGGAGGCGTTGCCTCCTGTCCTTTTTGTGCGGTAGAGGGTGCTCCGCGAGACAGATTTAAGTCTCTGAGACAGAAAAGTGCATGGCGCTAGTGCACCGTTCGTATTTTCTCATAAAAAGAACTTGGATTCTCGAATTTTTGGATTTTCCTTGAAATAGACGAGTCGGTTTGATATAGTATTCAAGTTAAAGTATGTTGATTCGGCAGAGGTGAAACCGTGTATTTAAAAGCATTGGAGATCCAGGGCTTCAAGGCCTTTCCAGATAAGACCGTCCTGCAGTTCGGAGAGGACATCACCGCCGTGGTGGGGCCCAACGGCTCTGGCAAGTCGAATATCTCCGACGCCATTCGCTGGGTGATGGGAGAGCAGAGCGCCAAGGCCCTGCGGGGCAGTAAGATGGAGGATGTGATTTTCAGCGGCACGGCTCAGCGCGCGCCCGTGGGATTTGCCCAGGTGACGCTGGTTCTGGATAACACGGAGCATATTTTCCCCAGCATGGAGGAGAGCGAGGTGGCCGTCACTCGCCGCTACTACCGCAGCGGCGAGAGCGAATATTACATCAACCGCCAGTCCGTCCGGCTCAAGGACGTGACGGAGCTGTTTTTGGACACTGGCCTTGGTAAGGAGGGCTATTCCATCATCGGCCAGGGCAAGATCGACGAGATTCTCTCCGCCAAGAGCGGGGAGCGCCGGGAGATATTCGAGGAAGCCGCCGGCATCTCCAAGTTCCGCCACCGCAAGGAGGAGTCAGAGCGCAAGCTGGAGCGCACGGAGGAAAACCTGGTGCGCATCAACGACAAAATCGCGGAGCTGGAGCTGCAGGTGGAGCCGCTGCGGGAGCAGTCGGAGAGAGCCAAGCGGTATTTGGTCTTGCGGGATGAGCTACGGCTTTTGGAGATCTCCGTGTGGCTTCACAACCTGGATGAGCTGAAGGCCGGGGCCCGCAAGCTGGAGGCGGACTTCCGCGCGGCGGGGGAGGAGCGGGATGCGGCCCGCTTGAAGCTGGACGCACTGTATGCTGAAAGTGAGCAATACGGCGAGCGGATGCGGCAAAAGGACATGGAGGCGGAAGAAATTCGTACCCAGACGGGAGAATTGGACGCAAAAGCGAAAGAGCAGGAGTCCGCCATCGCCGTTCTGGAGAGCACCATCCGTCATCACCGGGAGAATATTGAGCGAGCCCGCCAGGAGCTGGAAGAGACGGACAGCCGTGCCGGGGGACTGTCCCGGCAGGCGGAGGAACAGGAGGCGCGCGTTGCCCAGATTGAGCTGGAAGCGGAGTCCCTGCGGGCCGCTCTTACTCGTTTGATGGAGAAGGCGCAGACCGCCGCGCAGCAGGCGGGTGGAGCCCAGAGCGAGGCGGAGTCCCTACGGGGCCGGGAGGCCATGGCTGCGGCGGCAGCGGCGGATGCCCGGACAGAAGCCGCCGCCATTGCCGCAGAGAGCGGGCAGCTGGCGGATCGAAAGGCCGCCGTGGAGGCGGAACAGGCTGCGGTCCGGACCCGCCTTGCGCAGACGGAGCAGGAGGCCAAGACCAACCGCCGCGCTCTGGAGGACGCCCAGGAGGAAGCCGCCGCCGTGGGTAATATGATTGCGGGCCACAGCCTGCGGATGGAGGAGCGGCGGAAGAAGGCCGCCGCCGCCGGTGAGACCCGAGTAAAACTGACCATGGATGTGGGCGCGCTGGACAACCGTATTCGTCTTTTGACAGAGATGGAGAAGGAGTACGAGGGCTTCTCGAAGGCGGTGCGGACGATCATGCAGGCCTCCGGCAGCCTGCGGGGAATTCGTGGCCCGGTGGCAAGCCTGATGAAAACGAGCGAGGCATACGCACTGGCCATTGAGATTGCTTTAGGAGCGGGCTTGCAGAACATCGTGGTGGACCGGGAGGAGGACGCCAAAAGCGCCATTGGCTTTTTGAAACAGAGGGATGCCGGACGGGCTACTTTCCTGCCCTTGACCGCTATCCGAGGCGAGGAGCTGCGTCAGCGCGGCCTGGAAACGGAATTCGGCTTTGTAGGGCTTGCCTCCCGGCTGATTGAATTTGACGAGAAATACCGGGGGATTTTCCAAAACCTCCTGGGTAGAACCGTGGTGGTGGAGGACCTGGACTGCGGGATCGCCATGGCCCGGAAATATCAAAACGCATTTCGCATTGTGACTCTGGATGGACAGATCATCAATCGGGGCGGCTCCATGACCGGTGGCTCCACCAGTCGGGGCAGCGGCGTTTTAAGCCGCGCTGCGGAGCTTGAAAAGCTCCATGACCGGTCTGCCGCCATGCACGAGAAGCTCGCCACCGCCCAGCGGGAGGAGGAGAGCGCCCAGCGAGAGCTGGCCGCCGCCCAGTATGAGATGGAGACCGCCGAGAGCCAGCGGCGGGAGGCAGAGGACGCTGTGCTGCGGCTGGAGGGCACGAAACACCACTTCGAGGTGCTGATGCAGTCCCTAAGGGAAAATCAGGAGAACCTCGCAGGGGAATGGGAGAGCCTGAATGGAAGGCTGGAGGACAATGTCCGCCGTTCTGCCGAGGCGGAGAAGCGGGTCGAGGAACAGGAGGCTCTGGCTGAGGAATTCCGGGCACAGGCGGAGAAGCTGCTCTCCGGCCAGTCGGAGCTGCAGGCCCAATCCAGCGCCTTGGCGGAGGAGATCACCGGAAAAAAATCCGCTCTGGCCGCATTGAGGGCCGAAAAAGAGGCTACGGAAAGCCGCGGGGCGGACCTGCGGCGTTTGGCGGAGGAGCTGGCCGGGGACCGCGCCCAGAAGGAGCGGACCGTCCAGACCTATCAAAATAGCATTGACGAGTCGGAAAGTGAAATCCAAAAGCGCCGGGAGAGACTGGCGGCACTGAGCGGTGAGGGAGACGCCCTTCGGGAGCGCCTGACGGCTTTGAATGGGGAAAAGCTGGCACTGGAGGCAGAGCGCACCGCGAAGACCCGGGCGGGGCAGGAGATGAACGAGACCCTTTTGAATCTGGAGCGGGCCGCGTCCAGACTGGAGCAGAAGATCGCCACTTCCGCCATGGAGGAAAAGCAGATTCTGGACCGGCTCTGGGAGCATTACGAGCTCAGCCACTCTGACGCCCAAGCACAGCGGATCGAGCTGGAGAGCGTGCCCAAGGCCAGCCGCCGGATCGGGGAGCTGAAGCGGGACGTCGCAGGGCTCGGCACCATTAACATTGGGGCGATTGAGGAATTTGAGCGGGTCAACAGCCGCTACACGTATCTCACGGATCAGCGCAATGACGTGGAACGGGCGAAGGAGGAGTTGGAGAGCATCATCGAGGAGATCACCAGTCAGATGACCGCCATCTTTGCAGAGCAGTTCCGGCTGCTGCGAGAGAGCTTTCAGACCACCTTCACAGAATTGTTCGGCGGCGGTATGGCTACACTGGAATTGGAAGACGAGAGCGACATCCTGAATTGCGGCATTGAGATTAAGGCACAGCCGCCGGGAAAGACGTTGAAGACCATCTCTCTCCTCTCCGGCGGAGAAAAGGCCTTTGTGGCCATCGCACTGTACTTCTCTATTTTAAAGGTGCATCCCACTCCATTCTGCGTGTTGGATGAGATCGAGGCGGCGCTGGACGACGCCAATGTTACCCGCTATGCACGTTATATGCGCACGCTGGCAGGCCGGACGCAGTTCATTGTGATCACCCACCGCCGGGGTACGATGGAGGAGGCGGACGTTCTCTATGGCGTCACTATGCAGGAGCAGGGCGTCAGTAAGATTCTGACCATCAATATGAATGACCTGGCCAGAGAGCTGAAGATCCAGTAAGGAGGATGTTCCATGACGCTGAAACAGAAGCCTTGGATTTGCGCGGCGGCGCTGGCGGCTGGGGCAGTCCTGATATTTTTCGTGGAATGGCTGGGCGGGCTTTTGATGGTCACAGGGGGGATATCGCCTGGATCAAATGCCCCGCTTGTGGAACCTGGGTAGGGAGATACCCTGGAGAATACTGCGGGAGCTATGGGGCGAAACTTCCTGGGAACAGAAAAAACAAGGCAAAAGGACGAGTGCTATGGGCTTTTTTGACAAATTAAAAAAAATTACCACGAATCTCTTCTCGGGCTTTACGGAGGCGGACGAGGCCTTTTTCGAGGAGCTGGAGGAGTCGTTGATCCTGGCGGACTTGGGGCTGGATACGGCTATGGACGCGGTGGAGAAGCTTCGAGTTCGGGTCCGAAAGGAAAAGCTTCAGGACCAGGAGTCGGTGAAGGCCGCGCTGCGGGATGTGCTGGCGGAGGAGATGGCAGTGGGGGAGACGGCTTTGAACCTCTCCACCAAGCCCAGCGTGGTGCTGTTCATCGGTGTCAACGGCGTGGGCAAGACCACCTCCATCGGCAAGCTGGCTCACCGCCTGAAAGGAGAGGGCAAGCGGGTCCTCCTCTGCGCGGCGGATACCTTCCGTGCCGCCGCCGCCGACCAGCTTCAGATTTGGGCGGAGCGCGCCGGCTGTGAATTGGTGCGCCAGCACGAGGGGGCAGACCCCGGCGCTGTGCTCTTTGACGCGCTCCAGGCCGCCAAGGCCCGGAATGTGGACGTAGTGCTATGTGACACCGCCGGCCGTCTCCACAATAAGGCCAACCTCATGGCGGAGCTCCACAAGCTCTCCAAGATCATAGACCGGGAGTGTCCCGGCTGCGCCCGGGAGACGCTGCTGGTGCTGGATGCCACCACTGGACAAAACGGCTTGATTCAGGCCCGCACCTTTCAGGAGACGGCGGGTCTCACCGGAATTGTTCTCACCAAGCTGGACGGTACTGCCAAGGGCGGCATCGTGGTGGCCATCGCCAAGGAGCTGGGCGTGCCAGTAAAGCTGGCTGGCGTGGGCGAAAGTCTGGAGGACCTCAGGCCCTTTGATGCCAGGGAATACGTGGAGGCCATCATATGAGCGAGGCATGCCCTGGCTGTGGGCAGATCATGGAGCATGGCTTCCTGCAGACCGGCGGCGGAACGGCCGCGTTTGTAAAGGAGCCCCGGATGCTGATGCTCCGGGAGGACCAGGGAGATATTCGCCTGCCGGTCTCCCGGCTGACCAAGGCTTGTCCGGCGTGGTACTGTGCCAGGTGCAGAAAGCTCATCGTCTCCTGGGGGCAGGAAAATGCCGGGGCAGAGCTGGAGCGGGCATCCCGGGGAAACCTGTAGCAGAAAACATGGTGGCTGCTGCGGCGTTTTGTACCAGCAGAATGACAGATAAAAAGGAGCGAGCGACATGATGAGACAGGACGGCCGGGCCTTTGACGAGTTGAGACCCATCAAGATCACTACAGACTTTGTGAAATTCGCGGAGGGAAGCTGCCTGATCCAGTGCGGCGACACGATGGTGCTCTGCTGCGCCAGTGTGGAGGAGCGCACCCCACCCCATGTGGCGGAGGGTACCGGCTGGGTGACGGCGGAGTATTCCATGCTGCCCCGGGCCAACCGGGAGCGCAGCAAGCGGGATATCTCCAAGCTGAAGCTCTCCCCCCGCAGCGCGGAAATTCAGCGCCTGGTGGGCCGGTCTCTGCGGGCTGCAGTGGATTTGACCAAGCTGGGAGAGCATACCATTACGGTGGATTGTGACGTGCTCCAGGGGGACGGCGGTACTCGTACAGCTTCCGTCACCGGCGGGTTCATCGCGCTGAGTCTTGCCTGCCGGAAGCTGGTGGAGGAGGGGGCGGTGGCCTCCAACCCTATCCGGCATTTTGTCACCGGCGTCTCTGCCGGCATTGTGGATGACACGGCGCTGCTGGACCTTCGCTACAGCGAGGACAGCCGGGCGCAGGTGGACTTGAACTGTGTCATGAACGAGTTGGGGGAGATCATTGAGCTGCAGGGGACCGGCGAAGGCCGTTCCTTCACCCTGGCGGAGCAGCAGGAGCTGGTGCGGCTCTGCGCCAAGGGGAATCGGGAGCTGCTGAGACTTCAGAGGGCGGCTTTAAAATGACAGGAAGCCCATGACAGCAGGCGCATATAAGGCCGCAGGCCTCTTAACATTGCAGGGAGGAAAGGGACTGGCTTTCGGATGATTGCAGAGTTCACCAGCAGCCTGGCAGAAATAGGAACCGGCGGGACCTACAGCAGAGATGGATTTCTTTGGGGATCAGTACAGGGCTGGTTTTACTTGCTGCGGCCGGACAGCCTGAGACAAAGGAGGAGATAACATGAAATTTGTTTTGGCGACACATAATCCAGGCAAGCTACAGGAGATGAGTTCCATTTTATCGTCTCTGGGGGTAGAGGTGATCAGCCCCGGCGACTTGGGAATTGATATCGAGGTGGAAGAGACTGGCTCCACGTTCGCGGAAAATGCCATGCTGAAGGCGGAGGCTATCTGCGAGGCGGCAAAGCTCCCCGCAATTGCCGATGACTCTGGTTTGTGCGTGGATGCGCTGAACGGCGGTCCCGGCGTTTATTCCGCCCGCTACGGCGGCGAGGGCTTGGATGATCGGGGACGGACGGCGCTGCTGCTGGAAAATATGCGGGGGCAGACCACCCGGGCGGCTCACTTCACCTGTGCCATCGCCTGTGTGTTTCCAAACGGGGATACGCTGAGTGCGGAGGGACGCTGTGACGGTACCATCGCTTTTGCCCCCATGGGAGAGGGCGGCTTTGGGTACGACCCGGTATTCTTTGTGCCGGAGCTGGCAAAGACGTTTTCCCAGCTGATGGCGGAGGAAAAGAATGAGATTTCCCACCGGGGACGGGCCCTGCGGCTTTTTGCTCAGCAGCTGGAAACTTATTTGAAGAAATAAACGTCTTTATCAAAATAGACATCTATTTTGAGCGCGGGATCAGCCTGTGAAAAAAATTGCAGCCGTCTCAGGCGTGGATCAGTCCTTGATTATGGAGCGGCATCAAAGTACCCGGACATATCCGTTTTGATCAGAGGGCAAGTCTGCCTCATCTGAGGCTTCATGAGGAGAAGAAAGCATGGAAATTGGCACATTCCACTCCGGTGATGCCGGAGAGATCGTATCATAAGGAGATATACATGGAACTGACAAGCAAACAGCGCGCTCAGCTGCGAGGCCTTGCCAACAGCCTGGACACCATTTTGCAGGTAGGCAAGGACGGTATCGGGGACAACCTCATTAAACAGGCCGACGACGCCCTGGAGGCGAGGGAACTCATCAAGGGCCGGGTTCTGGAGAATAATATCGAATATGACGCCCGTACCGCTGCCGAGGCTCTGGCTAAGGCTACCCGCAGCGAGGTAGTACAGGTGATCGGAACAAAGTTTGTACTCTATCGTGAGAGTCACAGCAAGCCCAGAGAGAAGCGTATTCAGCTGGTAAAGGCGGCCAGAAAGAAGCCGCTGTAAACAGGAGAAGCGGGGGAAATGGCATGAAAACAGCCGCCCGCTGGGCAGCGGCGGCGCTGGCCTTGCCGGTTGAAATAATAGCGATCTGTACTCTCCATCTGGGGAACGGCGCTTGGTTCCTTGAAAGGAATGTTTGTACCATAACGGAAGAGGATGGCGGCCTGCCGCAGTGGATGACACAGACCACAGAGGTACCGGACAGAAGCGCAAGAATGTAAAACAGGAGATGAAGCTTTGAAAATCGGCATTTATGGCGGGACCTTCAATCCGCCTCACTTGGGGCATATTACCGCAGCCAGGACGGTGTTTGAACTGCTGAAGCTGGATCAGTTGCTGCTGATTCCGGCAGGAATGCCGCCCCACAAGGACCTGCCGGCAGGCAGCCCCACGCCGGATCAGCGTTTGGAGATGACCCGCCTTGCGGGAGAGCAGATCGGTTTAGGTGACAGGGTACAGGTCCTAGATATGGAGCTGCGGCGGGAAGGACGCAGCTTTACCTCTGACACGCTGCGCCAGCTGCGGGAGGAGCATCCGGATGACGAACTATGGCTGCTGATGGGAACGGATATGTTTTTGACGTTGCAGCATTGGCATGAACCGGAGAAAATCCTTTCTCTAGCAGGAATCGCCGCCTTTGGGCGGACGGAGGCGGACACAGAAGAGCTGTTTTCCGTGCAGCGGGACTATCTCTATCGCACATATCCACAGGCTCAAATTTTTACTATGACGATTCCTGGGGTGATGGACATCTCGTCCACAGAGCTGCGGGAGCAGCTGGCACAGAAGGGAGGCTCCAAATGGCTGGCGCCGGCGGTGTACGGCTATATCCTGCGGGAGCATCTGTACCAGACCCATGTGGATTTAAGGCATCTTCCTCTCAGCCAGCTAAGGCCGGTAGCGCTGTCCTATTTAAAGTACAAGAGAATTCCCCATGTGCTGGGGACTGAGCAGGAGGCGATCCGGCTTGCGGAGCGCTATGGCGCTGATGTGCAGAAGGCCCGGGTTGCAGCATTGCTCCATGACTGCACCAAAAAGCTCAATATGGAGGAACAGCTGGCACTGTGCAAACGATACGGCATTGAATTGGATGAACTGGAAAAAGAGGCGCTGAAGCTGCTTCACGCAAAGACAGGAGCCGCGATTGCCCGGGACGTGTTCGGCGTGGACGAGGAGATCTATCAGGCTATCTGGTGGCACACCACCGGACATGCCGGCATGACGGCGCTGGAAAAGGTGATGTATCTTGCGGATTATATCGAGCCGTCCAGGGATTTTCCCGGGGTGGAGGAGCTGAGGCATGTGTGTTATGAGGATTTGGATAAGGGCCTGTTGATGGGGCTGGAGATGACGATCCAGGAAATGACAGCCATGGGAAACCCGGTGCACCGTGCTACGATAGAGGCGCGGGATGCTTTGAAAGGATAGAGACATCGTGCAGAGAGAACATGGAAAGCATGCGGCGAAGGAGAAGCCGCAAAAACCCAAGAAGAGCCGCCTGAGCCGGCAGCAGAAGTGTCTGGTGGCGGTGGCGGTGATTCTCGCGGTGGCCTTGGCAGGGGTGGCCGCTTACAAGGCACTGTTTATTCGTCCGGACCTGAACAACAAAAAGCCTGCACAGGAGGGGGAGGAGGTTCAGGAACTGGATTATGGCGACGGTGTGCGTCCCCGCAGCGACGGGGAGCGAAAAAGTCAGGATTATTATACCGTGCTGATTCTGGGCCGGGATACCGGCGGCGGCGGAAATACCGACACCATGCTGCTGGCAAGCTACGACGTGACCAACCAGAAGGCCACGGTGATGTCCATCCCCCGGGATACGATGGTGAACATTCCCTATGACATCAAGCGGATCAACGCTGTGTACAACTATGGTGGTGGTGGGGACAAAGGCATTGAATACCTCTATAAGGAAATCTCCCAGCTGGTGGGCTTTGAACCGGATTACCAGGTGATCGTGGAGTGGAACGCCGTAGGCGAGATTGTAGACGCCATGGGCGGCGTGTGGTTTGACGTGCCCCGGGATATGAACTACGACGACCCCTATCAAGATCTCCACATCCACCAGGAAAAAGGTTACCGTCTCCTCTCCGGCGACGACGCCATGCAGGTGCTGCGTTACCGCCATGACAACCGGAAAAACGGCGTGACACTGGGATATCCGGATGGGGACCTGGGCCGGATCAAAACCCAGCAGGCATTTTTGACCGCCATGGTGGAGCAGCTTTTGAAGCTGGAGAATATCACCAAGGTCAATGAGTTTGCAAGGGTGTTCCAGGAAAATGTGGAGACGGACCTGACCTTCCAGAATATCCTTTGGTTTGCTAAGTCCGCCTACCTTGGCGGGCTGAAGATGGAGAACGTGAACTTTCTTACCATGCCCAACAAGAACGTCTCCTGCTGGAGCCGCAGCTATCATAACTATCAATCGTATGTGGTTCCCATTGCCGGCGAACTGCTGGACCTGGTGAACCATGAGCTCAGCCCCTTTGTGGAGACCTTTGCTCTCAGCGACCTGGACATTATGTCGGTGAATGCTGATGGCTCTGTTAGCTCCTCCACTGGGTATGTGGAGGATTCCAAGGCGGCTCGGCCGCCTGTTAAGCCCTCCACGCCCTCGACGGACGACGAGCCGGAGGAAGAGACGCCTGACACCACGCCTGGGACGACGGACCCAGGTATCACAGACCCGGGCACGACGAATCCCGGCACCACAGACCCGGGCACGACGAATCCCGGCACTACGGACCCGGGCACGACGAATCCCGGCACCACAGACCCGGGCACGACGAATCCCGGTACCACGGACCCGGGCACGACGAATCCCGGTACCACGGACCCGGGCACGACGAATCCCGGCACCACAGACCCGGGCACGACGAATCCCGGCACTACGGACCCGGGTACGACCGATCCTGGCACAACAGCCCCGGTAACGCCCACGGAACCTGATTTTTCAATCATTGAGCCGCCTGCGGCGGCATAAGGAAAGGAACGATGGCATGACACCAAAAGAACTGGCTATCATTGCGGCCAAAGCTCTGGACGAGAAGAAGGGAAAGGAAATTGCCGCGATTGAAATTGCAGACCTGACCACGCTGGCAGACTATTTTGTGATTGCCAGCGGCACCTCGAATACGCAGATCAATGCACTTTGCGACGCAGTAGAAAAGGCGATGAAGGAGCAGACAGAAGAGACGCTTCTGCGCCGGGAGGGCTATCGGGACGGCACCTGGGTCCTGCTGGATTACGGTTGCATCTGCGTCCATGTGTTTTCTCAGGAGGCCCGGGAGTTCTACGGCTTGGAGCGTCTGTGGCGGGATGGAAGGCTGCTGGACCTTAGCAGCGTGCTGACAGCAGACTAAATGGAACTTCACGTCAGGCGGCGCATCCAAGCACTTCAACCTCTGAAAACGGGCTGGGTTTGGTTGAGTTTGATGGCAGGGTCCCCACAAAAACGGAAATGTGCGGCGCTGTGCCTGTGGGCGGGCGGAAAGCTGTTAAACTGACTGGTCATAGATGAATAACATTGACGGGACGGGCTGCACAAGTGCGGCACGTCCCGTTTTTTAGGCGGCGGCGAGAGTTCGGACCCTTTTGTGTTACTGAAAGCCTGTCTATACAACAATTCCGCTAAAATAGCTAAGCGGCAGTTACCCCAATATGGGTAACTGCCAGACTAATCGGTGTTTGTCGATATTTTGATAAACTCAATAATCCGCAATGTACTTCCGACACTTTGGACATAAAAAAGCAGGGTTCCAGTTTGCTTCACATACGCTTACGGCATCAGGGGATACAGGAATAGCTCCTGCTTTTTTTATGCTTTTTTTCGTATAAAGAACCGGCGTTTTGCAACTATCAGGGACAAAATAGTTTTCACCGCGGGTCCGCAGTTTTCCTTGCCGCATTTCTTCACCACAAAACGGACATTTCATCCCTAAACGCCTCCAAAAACAGATTTATCATTTTCATGATATCACGGATGACTCTGTGCTTCAATTGAAATCAGCGAAATCAACGGAGTTTCATCCTGGCAGCACTTAAGGTAAAAGGGAGGGCGCTCGTCAGGGATTGACACGTAGATGAGGGCTATATTATAATAAACTATCGAAAAGCGGAATTTGACAGCTCTATAGGAAAAAGGAGGAGCAGAAATGAACAACAACGGCGGATTGGGATTTTGGGGTGTGGTAGGCGCCGTGCTGGTAGCGCTGATCATTTTTGCTCTTTGCTAAATCGGGAGCGCCGGGGGGATCTGCTGCTGGTACTGGGCCCTCTGGCCCTGTATGCGTTGAACCAGCAGGTGAAGACCCGTGTCACAGTGCGGGTGCTTGGAGATTTGCTGCGCTGCCACGCCAACGACTATTTGGGCGGAATCGCGTTTGCTGCCTATCTGAATCTGATTCTCTCTCTGAGCCGCTGGCCGGAGAAGCGGCTCAGGCGCCCAGGAGAGCTTGTAGTCCTGGGCCTGTTGTGCGGCCTGTGCTGGGAGTGTATTGCCCCTCTGTTTCTACCTGATAGCGTCGGCGATCCCTTAGATGTGGTGGCTTATGTACTGGGGACGCTGAGCTATTGGCTTTTGTGGGGGCGGCGGACTCCGGTCTGATATGCGAGCAGAGCGGGCTGGGCGCAATGGAAAGGATATGGATCATGAGCCAGGGCTTCCGGCGGCCGCGGGAAGCCCTGGCTCATAGGGTTGCAAAAACTTAGTGATTGGAAAAAAACGCCACGGCCACGGCGCCGGGGCCAGCGTGAGTGCCGATAGTACTGCCGATGCGGGCCACCGGCAGATGCACTGCCTTGCCCTGATAGAGATGGGCGCTGTCGGAGATATACTTTTGCAGCAACATGTCACTCAAGCCGCTGTAAGCCAGAGAAAAGGGCTTTTCAAAGTTAATCCCCCCGCTTTTCTCCACCAGGGACATGAGCATATTATTGCCATTTTTTGAACCGCGGGCTTTGCCCAGGATTGTGACCTCGCCGTTTTCCACGGCGATGACCGGCTTGATAGACAACAGAGAACCGGCCAGAGCCACGGCGGGAGAAATGCGTCCGCCTTTTTTCAGGTATTCCAGGGTGTCCAACAGGGCGATGAGGCGGATATGGGGCTTTTCCTGTTCCAGGACAGCGCCGATTTCCTGGGCGGATAGGCCCTGATCCCGCAGCTGCAGTGCTAGCTCCACCAAAATTCTCTGACCGACGGTGACGCTCAGGCTGTCTACCAACACTACCGGCAGCCCTTCAGCGGCGATCACGGCGCTCTGATAGCACCCGGAGAGTTTGGAGGAGAGGGTAATGCAAACCACCTCGTCCCCGGCCTCTACGGCCTCCTGAAAAGGACCCTCATACTGGAAGGGGGAGAGCTGGCTGGTGGTGGGAAGCACGTCGGATTCAATAAGCCTTTGGAAAAAGGTCTGATGGTCGATGGTGACTCCGTCTAAAAATTCATCTTCACCGAAAATGGTCCGAAGGGGCAATACCTGAATCCCCCAGGTGCGGGCCTCCTCTTGCGTGATATCGCTGGCAGAGTCCGTGATGATGCGAATCGCCATAATGCTTATCTCCTTTGCTTTTGATGTAGATTCACGGCGGCAACAGCCTCGTCCATAAGGGCTGTGAGCTGCCGTGTCCGCTCCTCGCCCAGGGTGGATCGAATTTCCTCCAGGATGTCCAGGACAGTTTCGTGCTCTCTGCGATAGAGCGGGAGCGCTCTTTCCAGCAGGTGAATATAGACAACTCGCCGGTCCGCCTGGCTTCTGGCACGCTCGATCAGACCGCGCGACTCCATGGCGGTGAGAATGTGGTTGACCTGAGATTTCAAAAGCTGTGTCCGCGCGCAAAGCTCCGTGGCGGTGACTGGGGGGCCACCCTCCTCCTGACGGCGGTACAGTAGGTTGCAAACCAACATTTCATTCATGGACAGCTCCCGTAGCAGCCGGTTTCCACGGATGTAGGCCGAGAGAGACATCCAGGCTCGCAGCAGCTCCTCCCGCGTCTGATCCACATGAGCACCTCCTTTATATAGTTTATTTTATGAACTAATAAGCGAGTGAAGTATACAGCATTTTCCGGGCAAATGCAAGTGCTCTTTGAGAAAACACCGGAACCTCTTGACAAATTTGTAAAAGACCCGTAAAATACCCATGTTAAAGACGTTGAAGGGAAGAAAGACGGAGATTTCCACTTTCAGAGAGCCGGCGGATGCTGCGAGCCGGCAGGGAGCCCCCGTGAATGACTGGTCCCGGAGTTTTTCGCCTGAACCCTGCGGGTAGGGCGGAACGGCAGGCGCCGTTACCCGCCGGAGAGGGCCCGTCCGGCAGCGGGGGGCTGAAACAGGGTGGTACCGCGTTTTTAACGCCCCTGAGCCAGGCGGCTCCGGGGCGTTTTTATATGGATATCATGATGGATGGGCTGCGGCCCATGCCGATTGTTGAAGATGAGGAGAAGGTTATGAAGTACGATTTTACCGCCATTGAGCAGAAGTGGCAGAAGAAATGGCTGGAGGAGAAGCCCTTCACCGCCGTCACCGGGGACAAGAGCCGTGAGAAGTTTTACGGCCTGATCGAATTTCCCTACCCTTCCGGGCAGGGGCTGCACGTGGGCCACGCCCGTCCTTTTACCGCCATGGACATCATTTGCCGGAAGAAGCGGATGCAGGGCTATAATGTCCTCTTTCCCATCGGCTATGACGCCTTCGGCCTGCCCACGGAGAACTACGCCGTACAGCACAAGATTCACCCCGCCAAGGTGACTCACGATAACATCGAGAACTTCCGCAAGCAGCTTCACATGCTGGGCTACTCCTTCGATTGGGACCGGGAGGTGAACACCACCGACCCCAGCTACTACAAGTGGACTCAGTGGATCTTTTTGCAGATGTTCAAGAAGGGGGCCAAAACCACCTTCACCGCCCCCTCCT
>ENA-UESI01000582-UESI01000582.1-human-gut-metagenome-genome-assembly--contig:-NODE-582-length-29518-cov-18.239496_pt1 | contig 29518 bp, 23 predicted proteins | sample MGYA00243005_ERZ508006 | MGnify/ENA primary metagenome ERZ508006 (study PRJEB26167, sample SAMN06115436) | human gut metagenome | host: Homo sapiens | place: China:Shandong | collected 2015-06-10... | reverse complement strand
TTGCAGGGCATGCCCCTCTTGAAAATCAGTCCACCGGACTGATTTTCAATTCACCCTATGCGGAGCGCCCTACGGATAGGGGTTTCGCCGCCTGCGGGCGGCGACGATTGGGGCTTCTCGCCCCCCTCGATCCCCTCGGCAAAGCTCGCGCGCCTTGCAACCGCATTTTTGGATAGGCGACTCTCTTTCGTTTGGTAAGGGAAACAAAGTGGGAAGTTGGCGTAGCCAACTTCTCGGAAATCGGCGAAGCCGACTTTCCACGCGTCGTTGCATCCCGCGCTTTTTATCTTCACGCTGTTCGGTTGAGCGGGCTATTACTGTTGCACCGCGATTGTTTTTTTGTTTAGATTTTATCTTTTGCTTGCGTTTGCGGGGTTTAATACAACTTCTGCAATCTCTCCAGATATGCTATCGACTCCGTCATCGTGCCCCTGCCAAAAAGCTTCTGTAAATACACACACAGCTCTTTCAATTCGTCCCTCAGCATCGCCAAATTCAGCGACTCGAACTTCCTGAATATCTTCGTCGCCATGACGTAATCTATACCGTCCAGCTCGTCGCCGCCGCACGCTACATACACCGGCACAAACAGGTTCATCTGCTTCAAAATACGGTTACCAAACGCAACTCTCAGCTTCTCGATCACCCAAAGGTCGAGCTGCTGCATCTTCTTTAAATTCTCCTGCGAGATGGGGTACTCCTTAAACGCCGCTTCAAACAGCGCGTTTAAATGTTCATATCCCAAATTCATCGGCGGGGTGTCGGGTGCTTCAAACGCTACGCCCTTTGCGTCCAGATTTATCGGCTGGGCACGGTCGTACACCTTGTCCGAGATGGCGTAGGTCGAGTCGTCGTTATTCGCCGTGCCGATGTACCAAATGTTCTGCGGTATGCAAAGCTTGCCCTTGTCCAAATTGATGGGGTCGGTGCTCCACGAGTTCGGCACCAGGTCTAGCTTCCACTCGTCCGCGTTCGGCATTTCCAGTATCGAAAGCATTTCCGCGAAGTAGTACTCGATTCTCGCGATGTTCATTTCGTCCAGCAGGATAAGGTTTACATCGTTGTTGAAACTTGAAGAGTAAATTCTTTTCAGAACTTCCGTTTCGTTGAAGTTTTTCGTAAATTCGTTAAAGTAGCCGAAAAGCTCGGTGCGGTCGCGCCACGAGGGCTGTACCGAAGCGATAGTCGTGTCCTTTTGCAGGAATTTTCCGAACGAGTAGGGAAGCGAAGTTTTACCTGTACCGGAAATACCTTGCAGGATTATGAGCTTTGTGGAAGCCATGCCCGCGAGGAAAAGGCGCACCGTTCTGATGTCGTAATAAAGGTGCATACGCGAGCAGGCGAAGTTGCGGTAAGCTTCGCAAATGCCGCTGAGGGTGATCTCGTTGTCGTAAGCGGGTGGGGTGTAGTCGGCGTAAAAGGCGTCTACCTCCATAAGCTTCGAGAAGCGGCGGTCGGCGGTCTGTATAACGCCGTCTGAGGTGACGGCTTCGGCGTTCAGCGGCAGTTCGGTGCGCTCATCGGCGGCGGTAATGCCGTCCTCGCCGAGGGAAAGCGCCTGACCCGCCTTGTTCGGCAGACCCATCTGCGCGACTTTCATAGCCATTATGTCGTCCTTTTCCTTAGCCATTTTCACGACCTTGCGCTGAAGGTCGGCTATCTCCTCTATGAGGTCTTCGTTGCTGACGATAGAGTGGCGAAATCTGAGGTATTTTCTTACAGTCAGCACTATCATGAATATCAGAAGCGCGAATATCGCCGCCACGATGATAATGGCGATAACGGCGAGTACCCAGCTGAGCGCGCCGAATTCCGTCGAGTAAGACTTGAATATATTAACATACTCTTTTACATTAAAAATCTGCTTTATTCCGTGCCACAGCCCCTTAAATATCAAGGCAAAACCGCCGAGCATCTCGGAAATAAAAGCGAAGAACCATTTCAGAAATCCGTTCATAGCACTTGATCTCTCCTGAATATTTTAACATATGTTTAGCAATTATTCTGCGTTGTTTTCGTTATTTTGGTCATCAGACGAAGCGTTTTCAGCCTCTTTCTTTTTCTGTTCCGCGAGGTATTCTTCTACGGCGCGGCGCTTGATCTCCTCCTCGTCGACTTCGGGAGCTGCGGGGCGCTTGACCTCAATTATCGTGAGGATAAGCTTGTAAAGCTCGAAGAGGAAGAAGAGTGCTATGGGGATAAGAATGCAGACGAAGAAGCCGGTTTTGGTGCGGAGGAAGCTCATTACCTTGCCGAAGCCGCCTATCTTGACGTTGTGCCACTGACCGATGATGTCGCCGCCGTAGACGTTGTAGCTGTCGTCGAGGTCGTTAGCGTCACCGCGGGTAACGAAACTTTTTGTGCCATTTTCGTCGACAACCTGCTGGATTCTATGGGTGTTTTTAACTTTTTTGCCGTCGATTATCGTCCAAAACGTAATTACGTCGCCTTTTTTGAGTGAGTTTATGTCGTCGACCTCTTTAACGATTATCATGTCGTTCTTTTTGAAGGTCGGCTTCATGGAGTCGGACTCTACGGTGAGGGGGATGTAGCCGAGGAGGTTAGCGACGCCGTTGTTGCGGTCGGAGGAAAAGACGAGCAGGGTGACGATAAGTGCGAGGATAAGGATAATCCAAGCGATGATGTTAAAAATTACCTTTAAAGTTTTTTTCATAATTCAGTACCTCAGATCTGTAAAATTTTTTTATTTTTTGATTAACTGCCAAGGCAGAGATTTAACTTTTGTTGGGAGCGAAACAAGCAGGAAAGTTGGCGAAGGCGACTTTTTAAGTACCCTCCACTATCTTGAAATCCATACCGAGCTTCATTGTGCCGCCTACTATATCATCAAGACAATCCGGATCGTTGCCCTCCAGCCATATCACTACCGTATACTTATCTTTCGCACCGGGCGCAAACTTCTCCCGCCTGCTCTGCATTACCTTAGTCGAGGACGCGAACTCTTCATCACAATCGCTCTCCTTGCCCCCGCCATTCGACTTCGTCTTGCCATACACCGTCTTTTCGCCATTCACATACAGCGCTACGCGTATCGCTTCGTCAACATTATTCGTTACGTTTTCGATAGTCATTTCGCCGTCATACGTCAGCGTGTCTTTGCCCGAATTTATCAGATAAAACGTGTACGCGATATAGCTTTCGCCGTTATGACTGCCGTTTACTTTGTCGATATTCGCGGGCAAGTCCTCGCCGCTGATGTTCGTCATGTCGTACACGATGTCCGCATTCAGCTTTGAATTTGTCTTGGTATAATCCGGCGTTTCCGAAAGCGTAAGCCCTTGATTAACCATATCGTACTTATTTATCTTGACTGTAAAGCTGCCGTACTTGTCATAGAAGTACGAGATAGCGTAAACAATTGCAAGTATCGCGACGAGAATTATCACCAATATGCCGAAGATTCTCATCAGCACCACATATTTCTTGGCTTCTTTCGCCGTGCGCCGCAGTTTTAAGGTGTCTACCACGTCGCTTTCGTGTACGTTTTGTACGTCCTGAACGCTTTCCGCGTTATTTTCGCTGTGTTTTTTCAAGGCCGTATCTCCCGTTTCGTTAGTTTCTTCTTCTTACATATCGCTCGGCGACGTATTTTCCCGCGCCAGCGCCCGCGTAGTAGTAACAGCCCATATCGTGCAGGGTCTTTAACTGCTCGTCGTCGAATATCCCGCAGGCTATCGGCTCGGCTTCAATGCCGTTCACGAAGTCCAGCAGGGTCTTTACGCAGGTCAGCGCGCGCTCGCCGCCGCTCATGTTTTCTGTCGCGGCGGGGCTGAGCATTACAAAGTCCGCCTCCAGCTCGGCTATCTGCGTCAAGCCGCCGCCGTCGAACCCGCACACCATGAAGTGAAAGCCCTTTTGCCGCAGCACGCCGACGTTTACCGCCGCCGCCGTGTCGCCGAGGGCGTTTTGCGGTATCTCGAAGCAGATCTTCGCGGGGTCGGCTTTCAGCGTTTCGCAGAGGTCGCAGATGGTTTTTACGCAGTCCAGCCTGCCGAGCGCCGCCGCGGGTATCGCCAGCGAGCACCACGAAAAGCTGATCTCACGCGCGCGGAATTTCGCCACCGCCTGCGCCAACTGTACCAGCGCGAGCTTGAAGAGCGGGAAAGCCTGCCCGGTGCTCTCCGCCACGGGCATAAAGTCTTCGGGCGCGAGCACGCCGAGGGTAGGCCCGTTGAGCCGCATTGCCGACTGAAAAAACAGCACGTCGCCGTCCGCGGTACTGCGGATAGGTCGGTAGCTCAGCTCGATGGCGCGCAGACCGTCTACTGTGGAAGTTGCCGCCGCGATGGTCGCCGTGCCCGTGGTATCCTGTGCCATTTTTTCACCCTCTCTCAGCAAGTTTTTCTGTTACAGCGAACCAGTTCTGACGGTATGTGTCAGCCCCGTGCCCGCAAAAAAATATTCGTATAATTCCAAAAACGCCGATTTGGGGTCGGCGTTTTCAGTGTTATTTTGTTTGATTTTGGTTATTCGCCAGCTTTATCAGCACCCGAGAAGTTGAGCTGAATGTTCCAGTCCTGTGCGGCATTGGCATCGCGGCAGGAAGTGCTCTCGCCCTCGAGCCATACACGAACTACGAAAGCTTGTACGGAGTATGTGTTTTCTACAGTGGTAGGAGCGAGATCAAAAATAGCTTTTGTATTCGCAGAACCATCAGTTTCTTCTTGTGTTTTTGCATTGTTATTAGTAAATGTATATGTTGCTAATTTGTCAGCATATGAGGTTTCAGCCGCTGTTTTAGTTGCATTGATTGCACTTTTTGCAGTATAATATGTATAGTCAGTTGCAAAAACATCAAGATTTGACTTATTGTATGCTGCCTTAGTTTCAATTGCAGGAGCGGCAGCAGCAACTCCTACATTAGCATCAGTATCAAGCGGAATAACGGCAACTCTTACAGCTTTCTGTAATTCTTCGCCGTCAACAGCATCTGCCATATCGGGGTCTGCATCGCTAATGATTACATCGCAGGTAACTGTCTGTGCAGTAGTTTTGGTGGTTCTTATCCAAACAGGAACGTCTACATAGTAACCATTCTTAGTATCATCTTTCGCATCAGCAAGAGATGAGCCATCATTATTAGCCGTAGTTCTTACATTAAGTTTTACGTTATCAGTATCTGTAGTTTGGGTGATTGTTGCTTTATCATTTACTGCTGTACCACCAGCGTAAACATCTTCATCAGAAACGTAGAAGAGTTTATCACCGTCGATAGAAGAAGCAGGCTTGATTTTTCCGATAGTATCATAGTAGTCAGAAACAGCAATGACATTTTTCCAAGACTTATTATCCATAGTAGGTGTAGTTATTTTACCGTCAGTAGGGATATTTCCGTCGAGCTGTCCCAGCGAAATTTCAATGCTACCGCCTGCGGTCGCGGTCATGTTCAGACCAGTCACTTTAGCGTTTTTATTCATCGTAAACCAAGCGTAAGTAGCGGTGGAGAGCATAACTGCTGAGGCTGTGAACATCGCTACGGCGGGTATCAGCTTTTTCTTGGCTGATGTGTTTTGTGCGTTATTTCTTTTCATATGAATACGTTCCCTTCATAAATTATTTTGCGCCGCGCCGCGCGCCCGCGCTTTTTTTAGAGCGCCTCATTGCCGAATGGCGGCCCTTTTCCTTAGTAATATTATACATTATTCGACCTTTTCTATCAACATTCAAAATCGTTTTCACTTATTAAGTTTTTGTTTTAACTAATTATCAGCCAGTCTAAACAAAAACCGCTACGCACGGCGCAGACCCTTGATTTTGCTGGATTTTCTCGCCATCGCGCCGCCGCTTTGCTATTTTTCATTGTAAATACGCAATGCTATTTTACTTATTTACAGATTGTTTACCGGAAAACGCGGGTTTTTCGTGTTTCCCCGCCATCGGTTTCGCCGCGCTTACTTATGATCTTGCTCAAATAATAAAGCCCCGCGCCTTACGAAAATTTTCCGAAAGCGCGGGGCTGTTGAGCGTGTGCTTATTTAGTTTTTACCTTTTTAGCGCTTGACCACGAGCTGTAATATTTCGTGCCGTTCACCGTTTTGTACGAACGCACCTTGACGTAGTAGGTCTTTTTCGCCGTCAGCCCTGTAAATGTCTTGCTTACAGTGGTGTTTTTCTTGACGTAAACGCTCTTGCCGCCGCTAAAGTTTGACTTCGTGCTGTATTTTATCTGGTAGCCGTCGACGTTTAGGTCTTTCGTCCACTTCACGGCGAAAGCTTTCGTCTTTGCCGTTACGCTCGTTATCACCTGCTTCATGGGCACTATCTTGAACGTTTTCTTGATAACGCCCGTGTACTTGCCCTTGCCCGTGATGGTGACGGTCGCCTTGCCGATGGCCTTGTTGTTGCTGTATTTTACCGTGTAGTCGGTGTTCTTTACAAGCTCCTTGCCGCTCAGCTTCACGGTAACAGCGGGCTTTCTCGAAGTGCCCGTGAACGTAACTTTGCTCGCTACCGTGACCTTTGCGCCCGAGATGTCCTTAGCGCCCAGCGCGGGTATCTCAGCCGTTTGCAGTACCTTGCCGCATACTGTGCATTCCTTGTGCTTGCTGCCCTTTACGCCGATGTCGGGCTGTTTGTCGATCATCCAGCCGCTAGCTTTGTGACCCGTCGCCTTTATCGTCTGCGTTTCAGTGTTTCCGCATACAGTGCAAGACCGCTTCTGCGAGCCAGCCTCCGTGCAGGTAGCTGCTTTTGTTACCGTCCAGCTGCCGTATTTATGACCCGTCGCCTTAATGACCGTCTGCGCCTTTATCACCGTGCCGCATACCGAGCAGTGGCTTCCCGCCGTCTTGCCGTCGGTAGTGCAGGTAGCCGCCACTGCGCTGTCCGCGACTTCGGTGTGGCCCTTAGCCTTTATAGTCTTGTTCTCGATGTTTTTGCATACCGAGCAGGTGCGGCTCTGAGTGCCCGCGGCTGTGCAGGTAGGCTCTTTGGTGACCGCCCATTCGCCGTACTTGTGACCCGTAGCCTTAATGACCGTCTGCGCCTTGATGACCTTGCCGCATACCGAGCAATGGCTTCCCGCCGTCTTGCCGTCGGTAGTGCAGGTAGCCGCCACCGCTTTGTCGGTGACTACGGTGTGTCCCTTAGCTTTTATGACCGTCTGCGCCTTGATGACCTTGCCGCATACCGAGCAGTGGCTTCCCGCCGTCTTGCCGTCCTTAGTGCAGGTAGCTGCCACCGCGCTGTCCGCGACTTCGGTGTGGCCCTTAGCCTTTATAGTCTTGTTCTCGACGTTTTTGCATACCGAGCAGGTGCGGGTCTGAGTGCCCGCTGCGGTACAAGTAGCCGCCTTAGTTTCTTTCCATGCACTGTATTTATGACCCGCGGCGGCTATGCTCTCGTAGCGCTTTTCGCCGCAGATGGTGCAGGTGCGTGTGCGAACGCCCTTTTCCGTGCAGGTCGGCTGGGTGGTTATCGTGCCTGTGTTGAAGTTGTGCGCGTGGCCGCAGACTATTGTGAAAACGTGCGCCGCGTCGGGATTATACTTCGGGTAAACTTTCAGCGTTACGCTGCCGTTTTTTGTAAAAGTAAGCCGCGTGTAGTAGCTCTGCGGGTTTGACTGAACGGCTATATCGTCCGAAAGCTCTACGACGTACTTCTTCTTCATGTCCACCGTGTTGCCGTCAGCGCCGTAAACCATTATATCCAGCGTGTTGCCGATGGCGTAGCTGCTTTCGGGCGAGCTCCAGAAATATCCGGTGTCCGCGTTAGTTCTGTACCATGATTTGAAAGTAGTGTCTACTGTGAAAGTGTTTACATATCCGCAGACTTTGCAGGTCTGGGTAACTGTGCCGTTGGTCTTGGTAGCGTTTTTCGTAACGTAGTCGTGGCCGTTGTGGATTATCTTAGTGCTGTGTTTCGATATATCGCCGAGGTCTATGCTATTGAAAGTAATGTCGCCGTCGTTCCAGATATACCAGCTGACCTTGCCGTTCGCCGCAATGGGCTGGCAGTCTGAAAGCTCGCCCTCGAAGCTGTAAATGTCGCTCGTTACAGCGCCGTCAGCGCCCAGCTCGGCGTAATTCACCTTGCCCTCGCGCGTCCAAAGAAGCATAAGCTCGTCGTCGTTTATCTTCACCAGCTGCGGGGTAGAGGCTGTTTCCGTGCCCTCAGCGTAATTCGTCACCTGCGTTACCGTCTTAGTGCCGAGGTCTTTCGATACGCGGGCTACGAAAATGTTTCGCGTAGTGTTGTTCGTTATGTCCGCCTGATCTACCGAATTCATCGCGGTGATGTAGTCGCTCGAAGTGACTTCAAAGCCGCCCATCGAGCCGCCCGTGATGTTGTAATTGCTCTGGTGTTCGGGGTAGGTCAGCATATCTACCACGCTGCATTTTGTATAGTAGTCGGGCACAAAAGTGCCTTTCGTGAAATCGGTATTGTACTTTATCAGCACGGCTGAGCGCGGGCTTGCGTCGCCGTGGTCTGCCGCTACGATAGATGTGCCGTCGGTGCGTATGAACTGGTTGAAAGAGTGGCTGACGTAGCCGTAGCCCGTGTTCATTACATCTGAAAACGAGTCGGTTATCTTCATCGTGTCCATATCGAACTGTATCGTTACGTTCGACTGATGGTTCTTGCCGTCCTTAGATGAAGTGTACATCTCGTGGCAGGTGCGCACGAGCAGATATTTGTCGCTCTGCGTAAAGCGCGCCGTGCCCGCGTTGAAAGGCTTGGTGGTGTTCGCACCGTAAAGCCCCGAGCTGCCCAGTCTGTTCCAGTTTTTATCGTACTTCGTTATGCGGAAAACTTCGGTGCTGTTATTCTCGCTTTTGTTGTTCTGACCCGTGAGGACGTAGTAACTATCGCCCGCCGAGTAAAATCCGCCGAATATCGGCAGATCAAGATCTACGGTAACGGTATTTTGCAGCGTGAAGTCTGACGAATAGTACTCAGCCAGCAGCTTGCCGCTCACCGCGTCGCCCTGAACGCGCAGGTAGCCCTCGCCATCGGCAAAGAGGTATGAGTTTATCACTTTCGACCAGCGGTCGTAGGTCTGCGCGCCCGCGTTCGTGCCCTCGTAGCTGGCGCACTGTCCGCGCACCTCGGTAACGTCGGAAGCTGCGGCGGCGCTCAAAAAAGTATCCGCAGGCAGGGTGGGAAGCATGGTGAGCGCCATTGCTCCCGCCACGGCGGAACTAATTATTCTTTTCTTCATATAATATTCACCCCGTACAAAAATCAATAGTGGTTGTATCTTATATATGTAATAATAGCACAAACATAATAGCTTTGTCAATGACAAAAGTAGAGTTTTGAACATTTTTTTATAAAAAAACTCCCGCGGCATGGTTTCATACTGCGGGAGTGGGATTTTTGTCAAATGCTTATTCATAATATATTATAACATTTATATACATAAACTTCAAGAAAAATGTAACCAAAAGTACGAAAATGTAACGAACGTCTGCAAATAATGTAATGAATTGTCTTAAAATGTAACGAAAATATTTTATATAACAAATTAAAATACTTTGGTTGAATTATGTCTAATATTGGTGTAAAATATTATATGGTATATTCAAAATAAATAATTTCTTAGGGGTGTTTTAAATTGAATAGTGAACTCAAGGTGTATATTTTTGACGACAACCGCGCGGCTACCGCAGAGCTGAAAAACTGTATAGAAGGCTTTTTGCAGAAGCACGGCTGCTACGCCTCATTTCGCTGCTTTGAAGAGCCGAAACAGGTGGAGGAGCTGCTGAAAAGCGGGCATATCGGCTGCGATATATTCTTTATGGATATAGAGTTGGGGCTTGACGTGAACGGGATAGAGCTGGCGGATATGGTGAGCCGCATGGAGCCTGAAATAAAGATAGTCTTCGTAACAGGCTACGCCGACCGCTACTCGCAGGCGATATTCATGCAGTCGCCCGCCCTGCGCCCTTTCGGCTACGTTACTAAGCCGATAGACCGCGCCGTGGTAGAGCGCATACTCTCGCTGCTGATAAAGGGCAGCGAAGAGGCTGAGGAAAAGCGCGTAGAGTTCAGCAAAAACCGCCGCGTAGTGAGCATAAATCTGCGCGAGGTGATGTACATAGAAAGCTGGCGGCGCAAGCTGATATTCCATATGCGCGACGGCGCTGAGGAAGAGGTGTACGCCAAGATCTCGGAGATAACCGACCGCCTGCCCGATGGCTTTTCTCAGTGCCACCGCAGCTACATTGTAAATCTGAAATTCGTACACTCGGTAGACGAAAAGAAGGGCAAGGTGAAGATGGTAAACGGCAGAGATCTTTTCTTGGGCAAGACGAAAAAGGACAGCTTTATGGAAGATTTCTTCCGCTACAAAGGGGGGATCTAAATGAGGGAGATGTTATTTTACGCGCTGACATCGGCGCTGACCTGCATACCCTACTCCTACTCGGTGCACTACTCGCTCACGCCGAAGAAAAAGACGCTGAAAAGTCTGCTTTTGTACAGCTTGCTGATATGCGTACTGCTTTGGATAAAGCTTTTTTTCGACGCACGGTATAAAGCCTCCCTCGCTACCATACTGATAACGAATTTCTCGCTTTTCGCGACTATGAAGATATTTACGAAAGACTCTTGGGCAAGGGTATTCAAATTTTATCTGATATTGACAACGGGCGTGATAATCAGCGAACTTTTCAGCGCGGTAGTGTTTTTCTCGATCGGCATAAGTTTCGAGAACGTCAGCGCCAACCTGCCGAGCCTGCCGGTGCGGTTTTTCTCGACTATAAGCCTACTGATTTTCTCATTTGTTGGCATATATGTATGGAATAAAATATCAAAGATCGAGATGAATACCAAACTGTGGGAGTTTTTCGCTGTCCTCGCGGTGCAAATGGTCATATGCGGGCTTTTTCTTATCCGCCTGAGCGAGTATGGCAAAACTGTAAAAATGCTGAACGTAGTTATCTACGTCGGCGCGGCGTGGGTGCTGACCGACGGCTTTTTCATCAAGGCTATCTATGACAACCAACAGAAAGCCGAGCTGAAAATGTCGCTCGACCAAGCTATGCAACTGGAAAAAATGCAGTATGAGTATTACGAAAATCTGACAGAATCTGTCTACTCCATGCGTAAATTCCGTCACGACATGAACAACACGCTTCAAACTTTGTCCGTCATGATGAACGATCCCGACTCACCCGAGTCGCGCGAAAACGGCAGACAGCTTTTCGAGCAAATGCAGGAAAAGTATAAGCAAACGCAGATACCTTATTACAGCAGTAACCCAGTTATAAATGCTGTAATCTTGTCGAAATCGCTTGCCGCTGAGGAGAACGGAGTTAAGCTGACGGTTTCCGTCAACGGAGAAAATTTAGACGGCATTGAGAACATAGACTTGTGTAGTATATTTTCAAACTTGCTTGACAACGCTCTCGAAGCCGCGAGGGATATTCGCGATGGTGAGATAGAGCTGAGTTCATGGAGCGAGGCGGGGTATTTCTTTATCAAATGCGTGAACAGTTATGCGGGTAAGTCGTCGCTTGCGAAAAAAAACGGCAAAAAGCTTGCTTCCACAAAGGGCAGCGGCCGTGGGCTGGGCTTGTCCATAATCGAGAGCGTGGCAGGGAAGTACGATGGGCGCGTGGTTATCGACGCTGAGGAGAAGTTTTCGGTGATGGTGGGGCTGAAAGTTGCGGAGAAGGTCTGAACGAGTGGACGATTTTTGCGGGCAAAAATGCCTTTCACCTCTTGCAATCATGCGAAAAATATGCTATAATAAATACGTATAACTACTTGCAAAAACTTCACACAGAAAGGTCGTAACCCAAATGTCAGATAAAAAACAAATGCCGCAGAAGCAGAAAAGCGATAAGCCGCTATTTATGCGCATAATCATGCTCGCGATCGCCGCTGTTATGGTGCTCGGTATCGTGATCGGCGCTATCGCCGGCTCTACCTCCGCTTTCTTCTAATGGTGCACATTGGAAACAGCTGGGACGCTCTGCTGGCTGACGAATTTCACGCGGATTATTACTTGAAGCTTCGCGAATTTTTGAAATATGAATATTCGCATTACCCCGTTTACCCCTCGATGTATGATATTTTCAATGCGCTGAAATATACGCCGTATGAAAACGTCAAGGCGGTCATCATCGGGCAAGACCCCTACCACGGCGAGGGTCAGGCACACGGGCTTTGCTTTTCCGTGAAACGCGGCGTTGCGCCCCCGCCCTCGCTGCAAAATATCTTTAAAGAGCTGCAAAGCGACCTCGGCATAGCTCCCCCGCACCATGGCGAGCTTACCGACTGGGCAAAGCAGGGCGTGCTTATGCTGAACACCGTGCTCACCGTGCGCGGCGGGCAGGCTAATTCACACCGCGGCAAGGGCTGGGAACAGCTCACCGATGCCGTTATCCGCCTGCTGAACGAGCGCCCGCAGCCTACCGCGTTTATACTCTGGGGCGGCAACGCCAAGGCGAAAGCGCCGCTTATAACAAACCCCGCGCACGCCGTCTTTAAAGCCGCTCACCCCTCGCCGCTTTCCGCTTACAACGGATTTTTCGGCTGCCGCCATTTCAGCGCTGTAAATAAGTTCCTTACGGACAACGGCATCGAGCCGATAGATTGGCAGATAAAAGATTGAAATATGTATTAGAAGAGCCTCTCCGTGGTTTTTGCGGAGAGGCTCTTTTGGGTGGTATTATTTAATTAAACGTTTATCACTTTTTACGCTTTACCTGTACAGCTGCGAGAGCGCCGCCTGCTATCAGCAGGGCAAATACGCTATCTGCCACGCCTGCGCTTCGTCGAACCACGGTTCATGAAAATATGAAATAACTGATATACACACTATGTACAGCAATAGCACAAAAATCTCATTATTTTTGTAGTAAATATTATTTGACTTGTTTTTTTTCCCATTTCGTCTTAGCTACCTCCACAATAGATTTATTTACCATTATAACATATTTCTAAAAAAAAGTCAACATACTATAAAAAAGACCTCGCATTTCTGCGAGGTCTCATTTGATTCAAATGTAAAGTTGACTATATTCGTTATTACGAACCCTGCTTTACCCATTCACCAGTAAGAGTAGCCCTCTTGCTGCCCTCTTTCCAGTTTTCCCAAGTTATAGCTTCAGGATACTGACCAACCATTTCATCGCTATCCTTCTTAGCCCAGTGTACATAGTAAGAAGAAGTACCATTAATTGTAGCTGTATTAACATATACATAACCAGCCTCATCACCGTTCTCAGCAAGAGCATCAGCAACAAGCTTCATACCATCAGTGTACGAAGCAGGAGTTGTGCAGTTGATGGTGGTGTTGAACTCAGCAATAGTTGCCGAAACAGCCTGACCCTGAGTCTCCTTATCAGCTACATACTCTGCAACTGCATTGTAAGCGGTCTTAGCGTTTGAGTTTGCGGTCTTAAGTCTGGACTTCTTAACGTAGTTAAGCATCGAAGGAACCAGAATAGCTGCCAGTACGCCGATAATGGCAATAACTACTACAAGTTCAACCAGAGTAAAACCTTTCTGTGTCTTTTTCATAGAAAAATCCCTCCATAAAAATATTTGTTTTATAAAGCACCGCAGCGGAACTGCCGCGGAAAGCTTACTTTATGTACCGCTTTCGGCTCACATCTCTTTGTGCCCCTCAGCGTAATTACATTATACACCGCCCTCTCTGATTTGTCAATAAGTTTTCACAAATTTTTTTGAAATTTGTGCAATATGACAAATCGCTTGTCTGCATTTTAGCAGTTTGAACAAACTGTAAACCGCAGACCCCATTTTCGGAGCGGAAGTATATGCCTGCTAAAGCATTTTTAAGCCGTGCTCCCTGCATTTTGATGCATGTCCGCACTCTCTTTGTGTCCTTCAGCGTAATTTATTATATCTTAAAACAAATTATTTGTCAATAGGTGCGAAACAATTTTGTTGATTTACACAAATTATTTGTTCATAAATCCCCCCACAATATTAAATGTGACACATATGTGAACAGCAATGCTGCTATTCGTTATCGGGAATATGACGAATGACCTCGCGATGTATCTTTATCATAAAGAAAATGCTGGCAGAAAGCGACATTATCTCGGCTATCGGGAACGACCACCAGACCATGTCGGGGTTGCCGGTCTTTGCGAGCAGGAACGCCGCGGGCACGAGCACTACCAGCTGGCGGGCAATGGATATTATCATAGAATTTATCGGGTGACCCAGCGACTGGAACGCCGAGCTGAATACGATGGCGACGCCTGCGAATATGAACGAAACGCTGATTATCCTAAGCGCGGGCACGCCCCAGCGCAGCATCTCGCCGTTCGCCTTGAATATCTCAAGCATCTGTGCGGGGAATACCTGCATCAGCAGCAGACCCAGCAGCATTATCGACGTCGCGAAAAGTGCGGAGATCTTTATCGTCTTTACAAGGCGGGTGCGTTTGCCTGCGCCGTAGTTGTACGAGATTATCGGCACGGTGCCGTTGTTAAGACCGAATACGGGCATGAAAATGAAGCTTTGGAGCTTGAAATACGCGCCGAGTACCGATTGCAGAGTGTCTTTGAGCGCACCAAAACCCGCCAGTATAAGGTTGAGCAGGAATGTCATTACAGAGGTTACCGAAGCCATTATGATCGAGGGCACGCCTATCGCGTAAATGCTCTTTACAAATTTTTCCTCGGGGCGGAAGCCGCGCATATTGAGGTTTATCTCGTGGTTGCGGGTGACGTTGAGGTATATGCCGAACAGCGCGCCGCATATCTGACCCACCACCGTCGCGACCGCCGCGCCCGCAACGCCCATTTTCGGGAACGGGCCAATGCCGAATATCAGTATCGGGTCGAGCACGATGTTGATGACTGCGCCAAGCCCCTGCGTGAACATAGAGAGGACGGTCTTGCCGGTAGATTGCAGCAGACGTTCGTTCATTATCTGCATAAACGAGCCGACGCTCAGCCCGCCCGCGATGTAGAGGTACTGTTCGCCGTAGCGGATAGTAGCGGCGACGTCGGTCTGCGCGCGGAAATATACCTTAGTAAAGCAGAGGGTCACAGCGAGGAACGCGAGGTAGCTGCATACGGCGAGGAAAATTCCGTGCCGCGCGAACTTGTTCGCCTTTTCAAACTTCTTTTCGCCCAGTGCGCGGGCGAGGTTAGCGTTGACGCCGACGCCCGTGCCCACGCCGACGGCTATCATAAGATTTTGCAGCGGGAAAGCTAGCGAAACGCCTGTAAAAGCGTTCTGGTTTATCTGAGAAACGAATAGGCTGTCCACGATATTATAAAGCGCCTGCACCAGCATAGACACCATCATAGGCAGCGACATTGAGAAAACGAGTTTGCCGACGGGCAGCACGCCCATCTTATTTTCCTTAACGGGAGCGGTGCTTTCGGCATTTTCAGTCTTTTCAAGCTCCGCAGTATTCATACAAATTCCTCCTTTTTACAGTCACATCTTACATATACATTTTTAAACACATATAAATTTAATTCTACCACACGACTGTTACTTGCATATTAAGAATGTGTGTATCGGCGGAGAAATTATCGTTCGGGCGCAAAAACAGCCGCTCCCAAAAAAGAGCGGCGACATTTGACAAAACCCGACAAATATGTTACAATACTAATCAAGGCGTACTGCACAAAACGGTAGGCGGTTCAATTCTATCCTCCAGAGATGGAGGTGAGCAATATGGGTATGATGGAAGTATTCTACTTACTTAACCTGATTATCAACATAATCAAGCTCGTTCTTGATATTTGCGATAAAAACAAGAAGTAACCGCCCAACTCCACAAAGGACGGTTACTTTATAAAAAGAAACTCAATTTGGAGGAGAACCGCTTACAGCAGTGCGCCTCTTTTGTTATCTTAATTATACCACGCCGAGCGGCGTTTGTCAAGCGGTCAAACAGACATTTGACAAAACCCGACAAATATGTTACAATACTGATCAAGGCGTACTGCATAAAACGGTAGGCGGTTCAATTCTATCCTCCAGAGATGGAGGTGAGCAATATGGGTATGATGGAAGTATTCTACTTACTTAACCTGATTATCAACATAATCAAGCTCGTTCTTGATATTTGCGATAAAAACAAGAAGTAACCGCCCAACTCCACAAAGGACGGTTACTTTATAAAAAGAAACTCAATTTGGAGGAGAACCGCTTACAGCAGTGCGCCTCTTTTGTTATCTTAATTATACCACGCCGAGCGGCGTTTGTCAAGCGCTCTTTTTAATCGTATTCATTGTACTGCTTCCAGTGCAGACTGCCGTTTTTCCAGCTGTCCCACGTTATCGGGTCGGGATACTGCCCGAATATCGCCGTGTTAAGCGTCGGGTCTTCGTCGCCCGTCCACTGAACGTAAAATGAAGCTGTGCTGTTTATCGCCTGCTCGCGGGAAATTCCCTTGCTCTCCTGCTCGGCCAAAAACTCCGCCACGGCGTTGTAAGCCGTTTTGGCATTGGTGTTTGCAGATTTCAGGCGCGATTTGCGCACATAATTCAGCATCGACGGCACAAGTATCGCCGCCAAAACGCCGATTATCGCGATAACTACTACAAGTTCTACCAACGTGAAGCCTTTCGACATCTTTTTCACAGAAATACCCCCTCTTGTAATCCTATAAAAAAATCTGCTCATGCTGTAAAACTACCTTTATAATATAGCATATTTTAGCCTATGTGTCAAGTTTTTTGCACAAATGTTCAAGTAAATTGATAGATCTGCCAATTCCCGACTGCTTTTCATTACATATTTACTGCATTTTTACCCATGGCGTAAACGTTTGAAATGAATGTGATATAGCGGTATTCAACTAACTATGGCAGCTTTAATTAGTTAAAATAACGAAAATCATATGCGCCTATTGAAAAACTGTACAATTTGTTGTATAATATAGTAAGAATAATTGTGGTATGAAGGTAAAATATACAAATTTAGTGCAGGGATATACATATATCTAATGACAAAGATCTATAGGATCATGAAATGGTGAAAGGGGTGAGCCTCGCCGTGGACAAAAAAATAACAAAGGTAAAGTGCGGAAAATATTGCGCGGATTTTACCGACGGCGGAAAAATTTTTGATTATGACGAGGGCTTTATCTCTCTTACAGGATATTCCCCGAGGCAGTTTGACGGCGGGGAGGTCGTTTTTGACGATCTTATCCCGCGCGACGAATTTGATTCTTATATGGAAAAGGTCGAGAAACTGCGTACAGTGGGCGGCGGAGCGCTGGAACACAGGCTGATGTGTGCCGACGGCACAGTGCTCGACATTATCTGCATAGGCACAGACTTCACATCGGCAGAGGGGCATAGCTGCGTAAACGTTACCGTGGCGGATAACTCAGATCACGCCGCGCTGAAACGCAAGTACGAATCTGCCGAAAAGGAAATGGACGCCATAGCCGAAAGCGTGAGCGACGGGCTGGTGATGGTGCGCATAGCCGACGGGATCCCCGAAATGGTGAAGGCAAGCGACGAGTATTACCGCATCATCGGCATGGATAAAGACAGCTGCTGCGGGCTGATAGACATTATAAAAGGCAGCGACCGTGAAAAGCTGCTGAAAAATATAGACGAGTGCGTAAAGACCAAGCTGCTTTTTGAGCAGGACTTGCCTATATGCCGCAGCGGCGAAAGAGCATGGCTGCGCCTGCGCGCGCGCTACCTAGACCCGCCCGAGGGCGAAGATGGCGCTATGCTTTACTGCGCCATTGCAGATATTACCGAGAACAAAATGGCTGAATACAGGCTCAAAAAACAGGGCTACTGTATGCAGATGATAGCCGATAATACGGAAGAGAAATTTTTTGAATACAACGCCGAGCGCGACGAGCTCAGCATTACCGCTGGCGAGCAGGTGATGAAGCAGTTTGGCAGCAACGGTATAATGCGCAACTTCCTCTCCGGCAGGACGGCAGATGGGCTGATACACCCCGATGACATCGAGGTTTTTTACAAGACATGGGAAAATGCGCTCGCTTCACCGCAAAAAGGCACGGCAGATTTCCGCTGCCTTATAAAAAAGGGCACTTACCGCTGGTACCGTATGCCGTATATCAGCGCCGAGAATGAAAACGGCGAGATAACGGGCGTTTACGGAATGTTCTTTAACATCGACCACGTTAAAACGCTGAAGAGCCGCATGGCGCACGACCGCCGCGAGATAGAAAGGCTCTCGACCACCGATGCGGTGACGGGTCTGCTGAACAGAGGCGCTTTTGAAAAGGCTGCCGCCGCAAGCTTGAAAGAGCTTTTCCCTACAGGCGACTGCTTCGCCGTATGCTACTCTGACATAAACGATTTTTCATATGTGAACGAAAACTTCGGCTACGAGGCGGGCGATAAGATGCTTGCCGACTTCGCCGACATTATAATGAACTGCGGCGTATGCGTTGCGGGCTGCCGCATCTACTCAGACTACTTTGTATCGCTCTACCGCGCTAAAGACCGCGAAAAGCTTATCGACAAGATAGGCGAGCGCAACCGCAAATTCTCTGAGATGCAGAAGAAGAAATATCCGCTGAGCAATATACAAGTTTCGTGCGGACTGTACTTCATGCGCGCCGCGGACGAGGATATAAACACCGCGATAGACAACGCGAACCTCGCGCGCCGCAGCGTAAAGGGCAGCACTGATATTCCCGGCGGCATATACGCCGAGCGAATGAGGATAAAGCGCAGCCACGACCAAGCGATAGCGAGCGAGATATTCAACGCCATAAAAACAGGGGCGATAGAGCTTTTCTTACAGCCCAAGTTCGACATGAAAACGCGCGGGCTGATAGGCTCGGAAGCGCTGGCGCGCTGGCGCAACGCCGACGGCTCTTACAAGCTGCCTTACGAATTTATCGACGTGCTGGAAAACGTAGGCTACATAACACAGCTCGATTTCTACATATACGAGCAGGTGCTGATAAATCTTGCGAAATGGAAGCGCGAGGGCAGACCCCTCTACCCGGTATCGGTAAACTTCTCGCGCAAGCACAACAACTACCCGAATTTCGTAACCAAGATAGCCGAGCTGGCAGAGCGCTATGACGTGGAGAAGAGCCTGATAGAGATAGAAGTGACCGAAAGCTGCTTTACGCAGGATGTAAAGAACCTTTTTACCAACATGAAAAAGCTGCGCGAGCACGGCTTTAAGATAGACATCGATGATTTCGGCATGGGTTACAGCTCGCTGAGCGTGCTGATGGACGCGCCGGTAGACATCGTAAAGGTAGATAAGGTGTTTATCGACAACATAGAGAACAACGAGAAGTCGAGAGAGTATATCGACAGGATATGCAATCTGATACATACCGCCAGCAAGGAGATAATCTTTGAGGGCGTGGAAACTGAAAAGCAGGCGGAGATACTTTGCAGCAGCGGCCACAGAATGGCGCAGGGCTGGCTTTTCGACAAGGCGATACCCGTTGCGGAGTTTGAAAAAAAATATCTTTCGTTAAAAAGCATCTAAACAGGTCGGGGAGCGCGCACCGCAGCCCCGACTTGATTTTTTTATTAAAGTATGGTATAATCAGAAGTGTAGAAATATTACATTTAGGCGGCAATTCTGCTTTGCCGTATTTGAAAAGGAATTTTATTGCTTATGGATAATTATGATAACTACAACAGCCGCGATTATAACGACGATCGTTACGAGCGCGACTGGCAGGACGGCTCGGGCGGCGGATATGATTACGACGGGTACGATGATTACGACCGCTATGGAAATTACGAGGGTCATGACGAAGCGCCGCGGTCTGACGAACGTTATGACGATGATTATGATAACGATGGCGAAAGGGAATACGACCCCGAATATGAGGAATATGTACGCGAGCAGATAGCCCGCGCAAAGCTGCGCCGCGAAAAAGCAGACCAGCTCGCGCGCGACCGCCTGCATGCTAAGATGGTAATGGCGGCAGCGGGCGTTATAATAATCTCGCTGATAATAATGGTCATCGTGAACGCGAGCGGCGACAAAGAGCCGCAGGGCACTTACACGGGCGAAAGCTCTTCGCAGCAGGTGCAGGCAGCCCCCGCGGAAGATACCGAAAGCTCGGAAGCCGAGGATAATGAAAGCTCCTCGCAGAGCGAAAACAGCGACATCTACAAGGGTCAGGCGACGGGTCACCAGCTCGTTACCAAAGACGGCATAACCTACGTTGACGGCATCATGATAGTAAACAAGACATTCTCGCTGCCCTCTGACTACGACCCCGGTCTGAACAGCGAAGTATCGGAAGCTTTCAACAGCATGGCGGCGCAGGCTTGGAGTGAAGGCATAACGCTTTGGATATGCTCAGGCTATCGCAGTTACGACGAGCAGGTGACGCTTTTTGAGCAGTACGCCTCGCAGCGCGGACTTGACGAAGCGGACGCGGTATCGGCGCGCCCCGGCCATTCCGAGCACCAGACGGGACTTTGCATCGACGTAAACACCACCGATTTCAGCTTTGAGGGCACGGCGGAGGCGAACTGGCTGGAACAGCACTGCGCCGAGTACGGCTTTATCATACGCTTCCCGAAGGGCAAGGAAAAGATAACGGGCTACGATTACGAGCCTTGGCATATCCGCTACGTCGGCATTGAGGCGGCGCAGCAGATGAAGGCAAGTGGAAAGTGCTTAGAGGAATACCTGAACGTTACTTCTGACTACGCCGATTCCCCCGGCAACGAGGACTTTCTGAAAAAGTACGCTCAGTATGCCGACATCACCCCCGCGGACTCCTCCGCCGCCGACTATAACACCGGCAGCACGGACAACGCCGCTGATTACAATTACAACGACAATACCGACGCTTATTACAGCGATGATTACGGCTACGGCGATGGGTATTGATTGTTAATAAATTGTGAAATCGTCAAAAAGGCGGGAGAGTGCGGGATAAAGCACTTGACAGCGGCGCTTTTTTGTGTTATTCTTATAAAGTGTGGCGGTATGCTTTGTATCGCCTGTATCCGCTGACAAATTCGGAAAGGAATGGTACATTAAAATGGTAAGAGCAATTGTGGGCGCTAACTGGGGCGACGAAGGCAAGGGCAAGATCACCGATATGATGGCTCAGGAATCTGACGTCGTGATCCGTTTTCAGGGCGGCGCTAACGCAGGTCATACCATAGTGAATAATTATGGTAAATTTGCGCTTCATACACTGCCTTCTGGCGTTTTCTCTGAGCGCACTACCAATATTATAGGAAACGGCGTAGCGCTGAATATACCCGTGCTTTTTAACGAGCTGAATAAGGTGATAGAGCAGGGAGTTCCCGCGCCTAAGCTGCTTATTTCTGACAGAGCGCAGATAGTAATGCCGTATCATGTGCTTTTCGACCAGTATGAGGAAGAGCGCCTCGGCAAGGCAAGCTTCGGCTCTACCAAGAGCGGTATAGCGCCTTTTTATTCTGATAAATACGCAAAGATAGGTTTTCAGGTGCAGGAGCTTTTCGATGAGGAGTACCTTAAAGAAAAGATCAGCCGCGTTTGCACGCAGAAAAACGTACTGCTGAAATACCTTTATAATAAGCCCGAGATAGACGAAGAAGAGCTTTTCAATACTCTGATGGAGTACAGAAAGATGGTAGAGCCTTACGTTGCCGACGTTTCGCTTTATCTGCATAACGCTATCAAAGAGGGCAAGGAGATACTGCTCGAAGGTCAGCTCGGCTCGCTGAAGGACTCTGACCACGGTATTTACCCGATGGTTACTTCTTCCTCCACGCTGGCGGCTTACGGCGCTATCGGCGCGGGCATTCCTCCTTATGAGATAAAGAAGATAGTTACCGTTTGCAAGGCTTACTCTTCCGCAGTAGGCGCAGGCGCTTTTGTTTCCGAGATATTCGGCGAAGAGGCTGACGAGCTGAGAAGACGCGGCGGCGACGGCGGCGAGTACGGCGCTACTACCGGCAGACCCAGAAGAATGGGCTGGTTCGACTGCGTAGCTTCTAAGTACGGCTGCAGAATGCAGGGCGCTACCGACGTAGCTTTCACCGTGCTTGACGTGCTCGGCTACCTCGATAAGATACCTGTGTGCGTAGGCTATGAGCTTGACGGCAAGGTCATCACCGATTTCCCGACCACCAGAGTGCTGGAAAAGTGCAAGCCCGTATTCGAGACCCTCGACGGCTGGAAGTGCGATATTCGCGGTATCCGCAGCTACGATGAGCTTCCCGAAAACTGCAAGAAGTACATAGACTTCGTAGAGAGCCACATCGGTTATCCCATCACAATGGTATCCAACGGCCCGAGAAGAGAGGATATTATTTACAGAGAGCCTAAGATATAAGCGGCTGAGCTGTATTGATTTTTGAATTACTGTTTGCTAAGTTGTAATATATTAAGTTTTCAGCGGGCTGCGGCATCGTCAGGGGGATAACGCCCCCGCTTTGCGGCAGTCCGCTGTCTTTTTTTGGGGAGGAAGCGCCAATGCAAAAACAGATTTTTCCTGTTATAAGTATAGAAAAAGAGCTGCCTTTTTACGTCATCGGCGTCGGCATAGAGTGCTGGCAGTTCCCGATAGAGCGGCCGTCAGGCTACCAGTACCCGCAGATATTCGTTTCGCGCAAGGGCGAGGGCATACTTACCGTAAATGGCAAAAAGCTGCGATTGCCTGAGAACACCGCTTTTTACATACCCGCGGGGATGCCGCATTCATACCGCGCGGCTGAGAAAGACTGGTACGTTGACTGGATGTGCTTTTCGGGGTATGAGGCGCTCGCGCTCATCAAAAAGTGGGGGCTGACAAGCTTCGCAAAGCTGGGAAATCCGCTCGCCGACACTATGCACGAGATAATGCAAAAAGCGTACTACGAGCTGAAGGGCGACAAGATATACGGTTCGAGCGCGGCTTCGGGACTGCTGTACATGCTCATGCTGGAGCTGCGGCAGGGCATTGACAGCCGCTTTTCGCAGTCGCTCGCGGCGACGCATACTGACAGCTATTCCGAGGTGCTGCGGTACATCGAAGACCACTATTCGGAGCAGATACGCCTTTCCGACCTTGCCGAGCTGGCGGGCATCACCGAGCAGCACCTTTGCAGGCTTTTTAAGACGAATTTGGAAATGCGTCCCATGGAATTCATCACACGCGTGCGCATAATGCACGCAAAAGAGCTGCTGATGTTCAGCGAAAAGCCCATATCCGAGATCTCGGCTGAGTCGGGCTTTCAGGACAGCTCGTACTTTTCGGTGGTTTTCAAAAAGTACGAGGGCATGAGTCCTGCGGAGTTCCGCCGCACGTTTGCGGGCGCGATGTAGATACAGAAGTGAACGTTTTTACAGTAACTTTCAGCGGAGCTGTATTTTGCAGCTCCGCTTTTTCGTGCTTTTTCGCTGCGCAGGTATACGTTTACACACTTTACATTTGAAATATGAACATGGTGGGAAAACGCTACTGCGAATGGATTTTGTGCATATCTCATATATCAGAAGTTGATTACTATGCGCTATTTGTCTATGTTCTGCATTGACAGGAAGAGGATAATGGTGTATAATAAAATAGTGATAGGAAATATGAACATAGAAAATCGCAGTGCTAAAGATCTCATCTCAGCCGATGTACGAAAATTTTAGCGTCGAAACGAAAAGGCTATCACAATAGAAAAGTACAAAAGAAAGTTAAAAGCAGCAGCTGTATGGTGCTGTCTATATAAAGTTTAGCCTTCTACACAAGTTGTATCATAAATTTCCCGCATTTGCAAAAGCGGAGGACAGCCGAAGTCCTCCGTTTTTGCTTTTTATTTGCCCTTTTGCGGGGCTTGACCCAGTTTTGCACGGGGCTTGACCCAAATTTGCACAAAGAAAAACCGCCGCAGATATACCGCGGCGGCTTCACGTTTAATTATAGAAAGGACGTGTTATGTACGAATTAGAAATCAACTTCGGTATCGTAGTAGCAAGCCTTCAGCAGCTTTTCCATCTCTTCCTGAGTAGGAATTCTGGGGTTAGAGCCGGTGCAAGCGTCTGCGATAGCGTTCTTAGCGATCTCGGGCAGTCTTTCGAGGAATACGTTCTCGGGAACGAAGCCCTGCTCGGTAGGATAGCTGTCGGGACCGTAGTTCTTTATGCAGTGAGGAATGTTCAGCTTGTCATTCATGCCGCGAACGTACTCGATGAGCAGCTTGACTTTTTCGTCGTCGTTAGATCCGCCGAGGTGCATATAGTCAGCGATAACGCCGTATCTCTTCTTAGCGGTCTCGTCCTTAGCGTTGAACTCGATTACCTTAGGCAGGTACATAGCGTTTGCAGCGCCGTGGATGATGTGTGCGCCGTAGTCTGCGAAAGCAGCGCCGGTCTTGTGAGCCATAGAGTGAACTATACCCAGCAGAGCGTTAGAGAACGCCATACCGGCAAGACACTGCGCGTCATGCATTCTGTCTCTTGCTTCCATATTGCCGTTGTAGGAATCTACAAGGTCGTGCTGTATCATTTCGATAGCGTGGATAGCGAGAGGATCGCTGTATGCGCTGTTTGCGGTAGATACATAAGCCTCAACTGCGTGGGTAAGAGCGTCCATACCGGTGTGAGCGGTAAGCTTCTGGGGCATGGTCTCAGCCAGCTCGGGGTCTACGATAGCAACATCAGGGGTGATCTCAAAGTCAGCGATAGGATATTTGATACCGTTGTCATAATCGGTAATGATCGAGAACGCGGTGACCTCGGTAGCTGTACCGGAAGTAGAGGATACTGCGCAGAAGTGAGCTTTCTTTCTCAGCTCAGGGATACCGAATACCTTGCACATATCCTCGAACGTACATTCAGGATACTCGTACTTGATCCACATTGCCTTAGCTGCGTCGATAGGCGAGCCGCCGCCCATTGCAACTATCCAGTCAGGGCCGATCTCCTGCATCTTAGCAGCGCCATTCATAACGGTAGTAACAGAGGGGTCGGACTCTACGCCTTCGATAAGGTGTACTTCCATTCCTGCTTCTTTCAGATAATCCTCAGCCTTCTGAAGAAAACCGTTTCTCTTCATCGAGCCGCCGCCTACTACGATAACGGCCTTCTTACCTTTCAGAGTTTTAAGGTTCTCAAGTGCTCCCTTTCCGTGGTACAGATCGCGGGGTAAAGTAAATCTAGCCATTGTAAATACCTCCAAAAAAATTGTTTATAATAGAATGATGATTGTGTACTTTCACAACCCTTTCTTACAAATCCATTATAACTCATTTTGTCGAAAATGTAAAGCGGTTTTAAAGAAATTTTACAAAAAACACAAATTTCCTTGAATATAATTGTATAATATTGCTGAATTTACATGAGTCACATATAAAAGCATATGCAAAAATCGTGTAAAAATGCCCGCAAACCGTAGTTCTGCGGGCAATAATTTGTCAATAGATTTATCAAAATTTATTTATTTTCTGAGAGCCGCTTTAGAAGCTGTTTTCGGCAGGCTTCCTCAAGCTTGTCGTTCAGCGGCGCAAGCTCGGCGCTCTCGCCTTTTCGCTTCATGCAGTAGCTGATTATGTGGTCGGCAAGCTTGGGATTTTTTGAGAGCAGCGGGCCGTGCAGGTAGGTCGCGATGACGTTTTCCTCAACGTAGCCCTCAAATTCGCCGCCGCGCACGTTGCCGTTGCCGTGCAGCACTTTGCCGAAAGGCGTCGCGACGTTCGCCGTCTGTCCGCCGTGGTTCTCAAAGCCGATGACCTTGTAATCTCCGCCGCAGATCTGCGTGTCTATCACGATATTGCCGATGCACCTGTCGCGCTTGTTTCGCGAAGCCTGCGTGTAGTAGGAAAAAAGCCCCAGTCCCGGTATCTTCTCGCCGTTGGAGTCTTTGTAATACTGCCCCATTAGCTGGTAGCCGCCGCAGATCATCAGCATGAAAACGCCGTTTTTGTGCGCCGCCGCGATCTTGTCTTTGCAGGAGAGCAGATCTTGTGCGAGAAGCTGCTGCTCGTAGTCAGCGCCGCCGCCGAGGTAGATAATATCCTGCTGGGAAAAATCGGCGGTATCGGGAGTATCAAGATAATGCGGCGTCACGATAAGCTCTATCCCGCGCATTTTGCAGCGGTATTTCAGCACCTCTACATTGCCGCCGTCGCCGTAAAGGTCGAGCACGTTCGGGTACATATGCAATAATTTTAAACTCTTCTGCCCGCTCATTTTACTTGCCCTCCTTCTCGGAAATGTAAGCCCTCAGCGCCGCGCGGGTGGGCTGTACTGCTGTATAATTCGCGACCGCGTACTTGTTGCCCGCGGTCGAAAACAGCGAAGCTACTGCCTTATCCAGCTCTGGGTATACAAAGATTTTATCCGGATCGTAGCCCGAGCATTTTATTCTTATCGCGATGTCGTAAGCGCGCGTGCCCGAGGTTATAACGCGGGTAACGCCCTTGAAGATCGAGAAATTTATGTCCCATATCCACGAAACATCGCAGCCGTCGGCGATGTTGTCATTCAGCACGAAAAGCAGCTCTTTTTCGCCCTTGTCTTGGTTCAGCAGGCGCAGCGTCATGTTAGCGCCAACGGGGTTTTTCGCGAGGTTGAGCAGCAGGGTAGAGCCGCCACACTCAAATTTTTCCAATCTGCCGTTGTTGACCTCGAAATTCTCAAAAACGTCGTGGATGATCTTGTGGTCGATATTGTAAAGTTTGGCAGCTGTGTACACCGCCGCCAGATTGTACATATGGTAGATGCCAGAATGTTTGGTGTGGTAGCGCTCGCCCTCAAATGTGAAGCTGGAATTATCGAGGTCGAGGTCGCGCATCTGCACGTCGGGGGTGATGTTGCCGAAGCCGCATTTCGGGCAGTGGAATTTGCCGATGTGCGAATACTGGTAATAATCGTAAACCAGCGTCTCGCCGCAGCGCGGGCAAAAGCGTCCCTCGCCCGCCTCGTAAAGTTCAGCGGTCGCGCCCTCGTACTTTTCTACATTATAATAGTAAACATGCTTGTTTTTGGGATTTGCCAGACCCAAGCGCGCAACGTTCGGGTCGTCGGCGTTGAGCACCAAATTGCCGTCGTAAGTTTCCAAAAATTTCTTCACCTTTAATATAAGCGTTTCCACCTCGCCGTTTCTGTCGAGCTGGTCGCGGAAAAAGTTGAGGATAACGAGCGTTTCCAGTTTCAAATGTTTATATATCACGGGAACGTGCGACTCGTCAGTTTCCAGTACAAGGTAATCTGCGTGCACTTTGCCGCTCATATCGCAGTGCTGCAGCAGCAGCGAGCATATGCCCGTATCGAGGTTGTTGCCCTGCATATTTGTGATTATATTCTTGTCGCCCGGCAGGGAAGAGAATATCTTGTTGAGGAAATTCGTGGTCGAGGTCTTGCCGTTAGTGCCTGTAACTGCTATGATAGGGCAGTCGGCGGAAAAGTGGCGCAGGCAGTTTCTGTCCAGCGTCCAGAGCACCAGCCCGGGGAAGTTGCCCGCGTCGCGCCCTGCGAGCTGAAGCGCTTTTACCATTGCTTTTCCAAACGCTATGGTGAGAAATTTCGGTAATCTCATTCTTGTCGCTCTCCAATTTCATATTCTTTCATATTGACTTTTAACAAGCCTTAATCATACTTTAAATTATAACATATTTCGCTCGCAAAATCAATAGGCGCGGGGGGATATGTGCGCAAATTTAAGAAAAAATCTGCGTGATAAATTTGTGGAGAAAATTTTGTGCAAATTGACACCGCTGTAAGTTTGCATTTTACTCTGAAATGTAGTATAATATATAATGGATAGGCGTGCACACTAGCGCCGCCGAAATTAAAATGATTGGGATAGATATTTTTATGCTGTATTCGATTTTGTCAAAAGGCGGGCTGCTTTCGCCAGCAGCGTTCGCTGTTTCGTTTTTGATGGCTTTTTTCGCCATAAAGTACTTTATGAAGCTGCTGCCGAAAGATCAGGGCAGGAAATTTGCGGTAAACGGCGCTCTCAGCGAGGGCAAGCCGCGCGGCGCGGGCATTATCATGACCACGGTTTTCGTGCTCTGCTCGGCGCTTTTCGCACCTTTTTCGCTTGAGACCGCGCTTTACATGGTGCTCATCTACGCCGCGATGCTTACGGGCTACTTCGATGACGCCGCCGAGAACCCTTGGGGCGAGCTGAAAAAGGGCCTGCTCGACCTCGTGATAACCGCGGGCGTTACCGCAAACTTCATGGTGCACAACTCGACCGATATACGCATATTCCACACAACTATACATATACCCGCAGTGATCTTCGCGATACTCTGCATGATACTGGTGTGGGCGAGCATAAACGTTACCAACTGCTGCGACGGCGTAGACGGTATGTGCGGCACGCTTTCGGGCGTTACGATAACGCTTTTCATACTGCATGGTCTGCCCGCAAGTATGCGCATATCCTCATACGTTATGCTGATGGTGCTGGCGGCGTACCTTTGGTTCAACTGCTCGCCGAGCAAGATACTGATGGGCGACGCAGGTTCGCGCAGCATAGGCGTATTCCTCGCAGTAATTTCGCTGAAAAGCGCCGACCCTCTGCTTTTCATCTTCTTCGCTTCGGTGATAATAGTTGACGGCGGACTTGGTCTGCTGAAACTTTCCTGCCGCAGATTTTTAGGCATGAAAAACTTCATGGCGAAAGTCAGAACGCCGATACACGACCACTGGCGCAAGAACCTCGGCGTAGGCGACACGCAGGTAGTGGTGCGTTTTGCGCTGATACAGCTTGTGATAGGACTTATCGCGCTCAGAATAGTATAAAAAATACAAGGGCAACAAACGGTAAAAATAAGGAGAAAAAGAAATGATAGGATTTTACAATGCCTCGGTAATACTTACATATATCGGGCTGGCATCATCGGTATTCGGCATAACGCGCGTTTTCGAGGGGCAGTATGCGGCGGCGTATCTCTGCCTGCTTATCTCGGGCGTGTGCGATATGTTTGACGGCAAGATCGCGAGGGCTATGAAGAACCGCACGGCGGAGGAGAAAGTTTTCGGTATACAGATAGATTCGCTTTGTGATCTGGTGTGCTTCGGCGTGTTCCCTGCGGTGCTGGGGTACAGCTATGGTTTCAATCATGGGCTGGGCGTCATCTCGGCGTATATGATAGTTCAGGCGGCGGTGATCAGGCTGGGTTATTTTAACGTTACTGAGGAAGAGCGGCAGAGGATATGCAGCGAGCCGAGGAAGAAGTATCAGGGGCTGCCTGTAACTACGGTAGCGATGATATTCCCTCTTTTGTTTGTCGGCGGGCATAATATACCGAAGAATATATATCCGTATGTTTTTCAGATATTCATGATCGTGATAGCGATACTTTTCATACTGAATATAAATGTAAAGAAGTTTTCGATAAAAGGAATAGTGCTGATCTTCACGATGGCGGCGCTGATAGTTCTGGGGTATGTGAAGTATAGACATTAAAAATCCCGCACAAAGAAAAAGCCGCGGGAGCAACGCCTAGCGCACGCTTATAAACGGCGTGGAGATAAGAAAAGCGCGTGCTCAAGCGGCGCGCCAGCCGCTTGCGGGGTCGAGGGGCAGAGCCCATCGTCGCCGCCCGCAGGCGGCGAAATTCCCCATCCGTAGGGCGCTCCGCATAGGGTGAATTGAAAATCAGTCCGGTGGACTGATTTTCAAGAGGGGCATGCCCTGCAA
>ENA-UESI01000546-UESI01000546.1-human-gut-metagenome-genome-assembly--contig:-NODE-546-length-30579-cov-27.672743_pt1 | contig 30579 bp, 26 predicted proteins | sample MGYA00243005_ERZ508006 | MGnify/ENA primary metagenome ERZ508006 (study PRJEB26167, sample SAMN06115436) | human gut metagenome | host: Homo sapiens | place: China:Shandong | collected 2015-06-10... | reverse complement strand
ATTGGGCCGCCCCCGAACAACTGAATATGCAGACGGCGGGCAGGCTCGGCTTCGCGGCGGATATTTACACCTTGGGCGAGATAGTTTTTTACATACTTTTCGGCAGACATTCTGCGGCGGCGGAGCACCGCGGCTTCTCAAAATACCCGTTCGATAAATGCCGCCGAAGCTGCCTGAAATACACCGAGCGTCCCGATATACAGTCGCTATTCACACGCTTTTTCCGCGGCACACTGCGCTCTTCCGCCGCTAACCGCTTTGAGAACATCGGCATGGCGGCCGACCTGCTCGGCGAGATAATAGAGGAGCTGGAGCGCAAAGAGTACGTTATACCATCTCTGCCGCCCGTTTCGCCAGATTTCGTCGGCAGGGATGCCGAGCTTTCGCAGATAGCCAAGAGCCTTTCGGCAAACCCCGTGCTCTACATCACAGGCGTGGGCGGTATCGGCAAATCTGCACTGGTGAAAAATTACATCACGCGGTACAGGGCGCGCTATGAGGTGATAGTTTACCTTGAATATGACGGCGAATTTCGCCATACTTTCTGCGACGATATGCAGCTTCAGATCAGCACCATCTCGCGGCAGGATGACGAGCCGCCGAGCGATTATTTTGAGCGCAAACTGCTTGCCTTTAGGCGTATATGCGACGGCAAGCGCGTGCTTTTTGTGCTGGATAATTATAACGATAGGCTCACGAAAGACCTCAGCCGCATTATCAACTGCGGGTTTGAAACAATGATCGCGACAAGAAATCAGCCGCCGAAAAACAGTTTTGCACATATGGAAGTCACCGCCCTGCGCGATAATACCGACCTGCTAAAGCTCGCCGCGCTGAATCTGGGTCACCCGCTTTCGCGTGAAGAACGCGCCTGCTTTGAGGAAATGATAAGGCTGATACAGGGGCACACGCTGGTGCTCGAGCTTATCGCGCGGCAGATAGCGGCGGGCAGGCTTGACGTTCGCACCGCGCTGGAGCTTATCCGCGAGAACGGCTTTTCACGCTTTTCAGACGAAAAGATAGGCAACATAAAGGACGGCGAAGAGGTCTGCGATACCCTTTCGGCGATTATCTCGGCGCTTTTCGACGCGGGCACTGTAAGCATGACCGAGCGCTTGGCGCTGAAACGGCTCGCCCTGCTGAACGTTAGGGGGATAGAGGCTGAGCTTATAGGCAGATTTTTCTCAGATATACAGCCGAAAACGGCGGAAAAGCTGGCGGCAAACGGCTGGCTTTACGACGGCGGCAGAGTGCGCCTGCACCCAGTTATCGCGGAAACGGTGCGCGGCTGGGAGTGGCAGGCGGACGACCTTACTGTGATGGAATATCATCAGCAGGCGGTGGATATTTACGTCGGCATGGGCAACGCGGCGCAGATAAAGGCGATTTTGCGCGAAGCGGAGCGTTTTGCCGTGCAGCACCCGCGGCATATCATCACGGCGATGTACCACAACATGGTGGGATCTTACTATGACGCACTGCTTGGCGGCGCGTATTATACGGAAACCGCCGAGGAGGAAGCCCTGCTTGAAAAGATGATAGCTTCAGCAGACGCGGCGATAGCTGAGGCGGAGCTTTCGCAGGACGAGCGCAAGGGCAAGTATCTGGCGCAGTACTGTATATCGCTGGCGAGCGTGCTGATACGCAGTATGCCGGATTGCGAAAACGAAGCCGCTGAACTGCTCGACAGGGCGCGCGGGCTGATAGAGAGCGAGCCTGCGGCGAGCGAGAACCGCTGTTACTACTGCATGGCGGCGGCGTGGTATTTCACGCTGATACGCCCCGACCTAGAGGAAATGAGGCGGCTCATCGACCGCGCCGAGCAGATAGCGAAGCAGGTATTTTCGACTGAGCTGGAGCTTATCGACATCATAAACATACCCGCGGCGAACTGCTGTTTTTACCACGGTGAGCTTGACTCGGCGGCGGAGAAGATAGAGGAAGCGGCGGAAATGTGCGGCGGCCACCCCGACTCACTGCCATACATCGACAAAAAGGCGGAGCTGCTAAACATCTTGATAGACATTTACCTCGAGATGGGCGACTTAGAGCGCTGCCGTGGGCTTGCGGCGGAGATCGACCGCATGAACGAGGAGTACGGCGAGATGGGTCTGCGAAGAGAGATCTCGCCGGATAAGCGCGAAAAGATAGGCATATAAAAATAAGAACAGCAGTCTGTAACGAAACGCAGACTGCTGTTTTTTTGTGTGTTAAATTTACTTTCTGCCGCTGTTGATGACGCTGTAAAGCGCGTCGATGGGTTCGTTTGAATTGGCGCAGTACATCAGCAGGCAGTCGAATGGGTGGCAGACGTAAAGCTTGGAAAACCCGCAGGAATCAAGGGTAGCGTCAAGCTCGTCGCAGAAGTCGAGCAGATTCCCCGCTATCTCGTTCGGCTCGCTGTTGTCTGCTTCGTAGTAGAAATTGTAAAATTTTAGCAGTATCAGCGTCTTGCGGAGCAGGTCGTAGGAAGCGGTATTGCCGTTCAATATCCTGCCGAGGGTAACGTCGTTCGGCAGCGATTCGGTAAATCGGCGGGGCAGAGTGCGGCGGTCGAGGCGAGTTTCGGTCTGATATTTGTAGCCGAGCAGCGTTTCGATAGTCAAACTGCCGAGCCTTTCCTTTGAAAGCCGCTGTTCGTAATCATATTCGATAAGTCTGGAGTGCAGTATATCGACCTCTTCTCTGATAAGCCGCTTTGCGAGCTGAAACTGCTGTTCGTTATTGTAGCAGTGCGCCGAGAGGTAGCGCAGGAACTGCTCTTCGTCGGCGGTGGTGATTATCGCGGAGAGTATCTGCGAAGTAGCGGTGTGGGCGTTTTCCTGCGGCACGAAGCCCTGCGAGCTTTCAAGCAGGCGGACGGCGGCGGAGTAGGGCAGTTTATGGTAAAGGGTGTACATAAAAACGGCGTCGGTACGGCTTTTTATGTTGAAAGGTATGGTGAGAAAGTGCTTTTGGAAAAAATCCTCGGTCTGCCGCAAGTCCATCTCGAGGGCGCAGCAAAGGTCGTAATTGTTCCGCCGATTGGTGACGCCGGGGGTAGTTCCGCGCACCCATTCCAGCACGGTACGCGGGCAGGGGATACCTAGCAGATCTTTATAGCGTCGCTTGACCTCGGCGAGCATGGTGTTCTCATCGGCGGCGGTGCAAGGCGTGCCCAGCTCGGTAAGCCTAGCGGCAAGCCCCTCGAGAAAAACGGGCCGCGCCTCCAGCGCCATAGCGCGTTCAATGCCCGCGGCGATGTCCTCAGCGCTTTCAGCCTCAGCAGGTTCGCCGAAGCAGGTAGTATCGTATACAAATTCAGTATATTCGCCGCGCTCAGCTTCAGCGGCGATCTCTTTTAGCATCATAAACAAAACCTCGTTTTTTGCTGCCGCATATGGCAGCAGGTGATATATTATGAAGATATTATAACATTTTTGGGGGTGGTTTGCAAGGGGGAGGATTTTTTTATAGGCATTTTCAGCAAAAATTCCCACTAATAATCCCCCGTCTGCCCGCAGATAATATAACTGCAACCCCGATACAAAATATTTTATTGAAAGGAAGTAATCATCATGAAAGGCATTACTACTCCCGAAGGCAGACAGACTCTGGAACAGTTTAAGATGGAGGCGGCTAACGAAGTTGGCGTAAACCTCAAGCAGGGCTATAACGGCGATCTTACCGCCCGTGAGGTAGGCTCGGTCGGCGGTCAGATGGTCAAAATGACCTTCCCCGAACGCCGATGGTTATTTTCCAGAAACAGTGTAAAAGTAACAGGACGTGTCAAGGATATTACATATGAAATGGGATTGACAGCATAAAATGTATTAAGAAATGTTGATCTATGGCATTGATCTTGCAGCATTTAACTGTAAAATCTTTCTGGGCAGATCATTGGTCGGCGGTAAGATCAAGTGATGATAATATCCGTGACGATGGCGAGGATTTAGTAAACCACGGCAGAAGATTTGGGTGTCTTCTGCCGTGGCTTTTTTTGTGACAGATTTTCTTCTGCCCTTGCTTTCCCCGCAGAAAAATGGTATAATAGGAGTAACAAATATTTTCAAGGAGGCAGACTGTGTAAACATATACGTTGATCCTGATCATGCGGATTTTCATCGTTGCTTGCAATAAACTGTTTATTCAAAAAGTTTGCTGATCGGCAGTATACGTCCGTTTCGCTTGTGAATAATAGCTATAAGGAGATGGTGTTGTGCTTAGAATATTTTTTGGAAAACACCCTAAAGAAATATACAATACTGAGGTCTATTATGCAAATCAGTATGATAAAATGTGGGTCATGGAACCATTTGCAAAAAAGATCATTAAGGATATTGATGACTCAACTGTAATTGGCCCTGATCTTATAGAAAACGATATTTTTGGCAAATTTAATTCAACGGAATTGTCAGCGGGCGTTAAGACTCTTCTGCTGATATATAATCAGCCTAAAAAGATCTTCAATATTTCAAATTGCGGAGATAACTGCTCAAAGTATCTGCTTGAAATGGCTGAAAACAAGGATATTACGGTATCATTGCATCATTTGATGGACTTTGGAAAGTCTTTTTCTGTGAAAATAATAAATGAAGGAAAAAGAAAAGTGATTACAGACCCAATTGAATATTTGATGCTTGCAGATAGATATTTGAGGGGTGAAGAAAATGAGGGGTAAAATAAAAATACAAATAAAAAACAGGCACATAACGTTTAATTTTACTCTTGAGAGAAATGTAACGATATTGACAGGGGACAGTGGCACTGGAAAAACGAAACTCATCAATATGGTGAGAAACTACTCCGAACTTGGTGAACAAAGCGGTGTAACTTTAAAGTGCAGTAAGCCTTGCCTTGTATTGTCAAATGCTAATTGGGAAACCATTCTTGAAAATACTCACGAGAGCATTGTTTTTGTTGAAGAAAGTACGCAATTTCTATCTTCTTATGAGTCTGCAAAAGCGATTCAGGGTTCTGATAATTATTATGTTCTTGTAACAAGAGAGCCGTTGGCACAAATTCCATACAGCATAGATGCTATTAGGAAAATCCATAAAAATGGTGCAAAACCGAAGTTCGATAAGATATATAAGAACATTTCAAAAAAGGATATATCAGCATTTCCGTATGATATTGTGATCGTTGAAGATAGCAGGTCGGGTCTTCAGTTCTTTAAGAAAGCAACTGAAGATCGTGATCTCGAATGCGTCAGCTCTAACGGAAAGAGCGGAATTGTAAAATTACTGGAACAGCATAAAGGTAAGCGTATTCTTGTAATAGCCGACGCTGCGGCGCTTGGTTCAGAAATCAAAGAGCTTATGTATTTAAGATCTGTATCAAATAATAAGATAGACCTCTTTTTGCCGGAGAGTTTTGAATGGCTTATTCTTCGCTCGGCGATTTTTGACCGTAACGATAATGTTCAAGAGATTTTGGCTGACCCGGCAGAACATATAGATTGTGAAGAGTATTTCAGTTGGGAGCGTTTTTTTACTGCATTGCTGGTGGCAGAAACTAATGGCAGAGCAAATCTTGAGTATCACGAGAACAAGAGCCATATCCCTTCCGGATATTTATCCGAACAAAATATTTATTCTATTTTAAATGCAATGAAAAAATAGTAATAGACAAGCCATACTCTGTGTTGATTTGAAAGCACGAGGTGTGGCTTGTTTTTTGTGCAATCTGGCTTGCTTTCCCCGCAGAAAAATGGTATAATGAGAATAACAAATATTTTCAAGGAGGCAGGCTGCGTGGGCAGCATATACGATAACCCCGCTCAGGAGTTTATAAACTCCATCGAGGGGAATTAGTTATATGATGATAAGAGGCATTGTTGCAGTTAGAGAGGTAATAAATGATTACAATATATAAACATGGTCAGATACCCAAATCAATAGAAACTGTTAAATTGAACGATGTTTATTTTAACAAATATACTGCTCAAATGCTGGATAATAGGGCAAATAGAGTAATTGAAAAAATTGACCACGCTGAATTGACCGGGCCGTATACGATTAAATCACGCTTTGACGGGACAACTTTGAACACCGATAAGCTTTCCGGTGGTTGCAAGACGGTATTGAATATAATGTACAATACTGATAAGATTTTTGACATAAGAGAATGTGGTGATAATGCTCTTGATATGATCTATTCTCTTGATGAAGGAAAAATCTGTTGTGATTATCCGCTTATATCATTTGATATGACACGAGTGAACGTGTATGATAAGAGTAAGAAGAAATGCAGAGAAATAGATGATTATGAAGAATTGAAAGAGTGGTGGAGCGATGAAGATTAAACCGATCGTGATGCAAGAGATCAATACTACCCACACTTCCTTCATCATTGATCTACATTTTGATTACAACGTTACTTTTATCACAGGCGACTCTGGCGTTGGCAAATCCGCTCTGTATTCATTTATTGAAGAACTGTCTGCAAATGATAAAAGAATAAGGTGCTTTAATTACCTTGACCAAAAAAAGAATTACAAAGCTTCGATAAAAAATTCGAAGGATAAGCTTTTTGTAATAGACAATGCAGATATTCTGTTGGACGATAAAATGAGGCAGTATATTGCTTTTGATGCGCAAAACCAATATGTAATAATAGGGCGAAACTCCACCGGCTTAATGCTTGAGTTAGATGAGATCTACGAATTGTCAAGCGAGAATATCAATGGCAGAACACTATTATCATTAAAGAAAAGCTTTTAAACGATGAGTTGGAAGATAGATTCTAAAAAAGCTGTTTGATGTTTTCTGCCTTTGTCAATAAAAAACTGAGCCACTTCATTCCACCGGATATTTCCAAAGCGGATAAACCTTTGGAGATATCCGGTGGAATATTGAAAAACGACGACATTTCTGCCGCCGCTTTCCACCGTTTTATCTCACAGCCTGCGTCAGGTCGCTCCTCAGCGTTGCCCTGTTTGGCTGCAATTTTAGTATTGTCAGAAATTTGGCGATTATTGCGTTTACACAGTTTATTTTTCGGAACCGCATTGCCCTTTTTTTCTTTAGAAAAAATCAGTTCAATTGTTTTTGCAGCCATTGAAGGCGATACAGATCATCAAATAAAGTGTCTGCTTTGTACTGCTCCCTAAAACTATAATTTCATCATACGATACCCAATACCGATATGTGTTTGTATCAGCGCCTGACTGCTGTCACTCAGCTTTTTTCGCAGGGTAGCCATAAATACACGCAGGGAGGCTTCGCTGTTATCCGCAGGAGTTCCCCATACACTTTGGATAATGTACTTATGCGTCAGCACCTTGCCGACATTCTTGGCAAGCAGGCAAAGCAGCTTGTATTCTATCGGTGTCAGGTGAAGTTCTTCATCATCAAGGTGAACACAGCCCGAAGCATAGTCTATCCGTAATCTGCCATTGACAAACTCCGTGACCGAGATGTTTTCGGACTTCATAAGCCGCCTTTGTATCACCCTGAGCCTTGCGAGAAGTTCATCAACAGAGAAAGGCTTTGTCAGGTAATCATCTGCACCTTTGTCAAGGGCTGTTATCTTGTCCCTGTCCTCGCTCCTTGCACTGACTATGATGATAGGAACATCGCTCCAAGTGCGTATATGCTCTATCACCTCAACGCCGTCAATATCAGGCAGTCCAAGGTCAAGTATGATAATATCAGGCTTATGCGAGGCGCTGAGCATGATCGCTTCATTGCCCCTGACAGCAGTAATAAAGCGATAGTCGTTCATTTTAAGAGTAGTTGTAATAAGATTTCTGATAGGCTTGTCGTCCTCCACCACCAGAACTAGATATTCATTCATTCAAATCGACCTCTCCTATTGGCAGAGTAAAGCTGACAACTGTACCGTTTGGTATGTTGTCGCTGACAGATATAGTACCGCCGTGTGAAGTTATAATTGACCTGCACAGTGCAAGCCCCAGCCCCAGACTTCTTCTGCTGTCTGAGGAACGGCTGCCGCCCGTATAGAACATATCAAATACCTTTTCTTTTTCTTCATCGGAGATACCAGTGCCGTGATCGGACACGGATATCACAGCATACGCATTTTCTCGGCGCACACTGACGGTAACATCAGAATCCTCATCACTGTACTTGACAGCATTATCCATAAGATTGACTATGACCTGTACGATAAGGTTCGCATCTGCCATAACGGGGATTATCTCGTCATACATATCAACGATGATATTTCGCTTTGGGTGAGTGCGTTTGGTGTGTCTGACAGCCTCCTGAACAATGTCATCAAGTATCTCTACCGAGATATTGAGCTGCATTCTGCCGTCCTCAATTCGTGTAGCGTATAAAAGATTTTCCACCATTTCGATAAGCCACATTGATTCGGAATAAATATCCGTGTATATCTGCTGACGTGCTGATTCATCAAGCGTATCGCCGCCGGAAATGAGCGTACTGGCATTGCCTGATATGGAGGTCAGCGGTGTTCTGAGATCATGGGATATGGAACGGAGCATATCAGCTCTAAGCTGTTCATTCTGCGCCAGAAGTGCCGCCTCCTCCTTTTCACGGGCATTCTGCTCGGCGATCAGGATATTGCGTTTCAGCTTATTGGCAAGCGTTCCTGCAATGAACGCTGTAATAAACATCATCACAAATGTGACAGGATAGCCTGCATCGTGAGCTGAAAGAGAAAACTCAGGATAGGTGAAGAAGCAGTTGAAAAGCATTACTCCTACTAATGATGATATCAGGCAGAAATACATCTTTGATGTAAAAATGGATATCACAAGCACAGCAATAATATACAGCATGATAATGTCCGCATCGGCAAGTTGAAAGGCTTTGAATGCGTATCCGGCAAGTGTTGCGGCTGTCAGCACCACAAGACATATAGCGGAGTCTTTGAACACAGAAAATGCTTTAGAGCTTTTTATAGAATTAACAGTCATAAGAATCACCCTTGTTATTATAACATATCACTTCTGTGTTCGTCAACATCATCTTCTGACAGGTTGTGTCCACGGCTGCTCTTTTGTATCTCCTCGATGAATTTATCTCCTAAATTCTGAAACATTTCTGGATATCCCGAACCTCACCTATGACAAATGCGATGTCATCAGTTTCAATTACAGTGTCCGGTGCAGGGATAAATACCTCTTCTCCGCGTTTGATCGTCAGAATATTGATCTTGAATTTCTTTCGTATATCGATCTGTGAAAGCGACTTTCCGAACCAGTCCTTCGGTACTTTCAGTTCGTAGATCGAGTAATTGTTATCCAGATGAATAAAGTCGAGTATGCTGTCTGATGCATATTTTGTAGCGATGCGAAGTGCCATCTGCATCTCAGGATAGACAACCTCATCGGCTCCATTTTTAAGCAGGAATTTCATTTGTACATCATTTGTCGCACGGGATATGACTTTCTTTGCCCCCAGCTCCTTGAGCAAAGACGTTGTTTCCAGAGAGGACTGAAACAGGCTGCCGAGGGCAACGATACAAACATCATAGTTTCCTACACCAAGCGAACGGAGAAATTCCTCATTGGTGCTGTCACCGATCCTTGCGTTGGTCACATAGGGCAGGATATCGTTGATATGCTCATCATTTTTATCTACTGCCATGACCTCACACCGAAGCTCCTTCATGCATCTGGCAATATGACTGCCGAATTGACCTACTCCGATAATTAAAACTGTTTTAATATATAAGACTCCTTATCCTACGGATATTTTTTCAAGCGGTAAGCGTGAATTCTTACTGTCCGTCGACGGCAGAGCTGCATAAATGAGTGTCAGTCCGCCGACTCTCCCAAAAAACATAAGTATCATCAGTATCACACGAGATACAGCAGACAGACCGCTTGTAATGCCGAGTGACAGCCCTACAGTACCGATAGCTGAGCTTGTTTCAAACAGACAGGTCAGCAGCGGCAGATTTTCCACTCTGCTGATAATGATACCGCTTGTAAAGAACAATACAAGATACATAAACAAAACAGCGCCTGCACTGCGGACAGCTTCGTCTGATATTCTTCTTTTGAAGCACTGCACATCATTTCTGCGGCTTAACACTGTGATCGCAGAAAAGAACAGAACAGCAAAAGTCGTTGTTTTCATACCGCCTGCGGTGGAACCGGGAGAACCGCCTATAAGCATAAGAATGATCATAATGGCTGTACCTGATTCATCCATAGCAGCGAGATCAGTTGTGTTAAAGCCTGCGGTTCGTGTTGTGACAGACTGAAACAGTGAATGGATCGTCCGGTCATGGATAGCCTCACGGTTATATTCATAAAAAAAGAAATACAGCGCAGGCAGAACGATCAAGACAGCAGATGTCATCAGTACGACCTTGCTTTGCAGAGAGAAGCGCCTGATCCTGTACTTGTGTGTTCCGATATCGCCCCAGACGAGAAAGCCGATGCCTCCCGTAATAATTAGCAGTATAATGACGATATTGAGATAGATGTTGCTGTGGTAAAAGGTCAGCGATGAGAACGGTTCTTTTATGCCGAACAGATCAAAGCCTGCATTGCAAAAAGCCGATATGCTGTGAAACAAGGAATACCACAGTCCCTTAGCGATACCAAGATCATTGCAGAAAACGGGTGCAAGCAAAGCCGCACCGATCATCTCTATGATAAGTGATGTTTTAAGGATAAAGCCTGTCAGCTTTACAATACCGCCTACCTGCGGTGCGGAGATAGATTCCTGCATCGTACTGCGCTGCCACAGACCGATTTTCCGCCCTGATGCTCTAATGATCGCAAGCCCGACGGTGATAACGCCCATACCTCCGATCTGTATTAGCATCAGAATGACCGCCTGCCCGAACAGAGACCAGTATGTAGCAGTATCCTTTACAACAAGCCCAGTCACACAGGTAGCTGAAACGGCTGTGAACATTGCATCAGGGAATGAAGTCACACACCGCTGCCTTGATGAGATCGGCAGCATCAGAAGCAGCGTACCTACCAGAATTAGGCAAAAGAAACTGATAATGATGACCTGAAATGAAGTCATATGAGTTTTGTTTTTTACTCTATTTTTATGTAACATCGTACACCTCTCGTTCAAATGATAGCTTTATTATATCACATGAGCGGTTAAGGTGCTGTTAAGATTACGGTTACGGTGTTAAGATTTCGTTAAGGCACAATATTGATGTGTGCTACTTGCCCGTAGTCTATTGGCACAACCATGATCCGTTCCGTACAAGCCCATTCTCCGCATAAAGTCACGCCCTGTGATACTTTTGGACTTCCATTCCCCATAGAGCTGACCGAACCTTGTCCAGTCGATCTCAATCGGCTTTCTGCCTGTGTACTTTCCCTGTGCCTTAGCGATCTCGATGCCCTCACGCTGACGTTGTTTGAACTGCTCACTTTCAAGCTGAGAGAGTGCAGCGAACACGGTCAACCTGAATTTGCCCGCAGGAGTATCGGTGTCGATGTTTTCCTTGTGGTTGATAAGCGTTACCCCTTTGGCGGTGAGTGTGTCGATAATGTTCAGCAAGCCCTTTGTAGAGCATCCTAAACGGCTGATACTCTCAATGTAGAGGGTGTCACCCTCACGCACATAGTCCAGCATAGCTTTAAGCTGAGGGCGGTCTGCGTTCGCTCCCGAAATCTTCTCGGAAGAAGATTCGGTCAACCTGATAGCCGCGGATACTTCACCTATCTGAAATATTAACAAAATCTCAAAAAAATATAAACAGATCATTCCTTATATAGTTGTATTATTAAACTATATGGACAACATGACCGTGCGCCACGCTGTCGGAAATAATGGAGGAGAAGAATATGACTTACAACGAATTTTTACCAAGCTACTCTATCGGCGACGACTGTTACAAAGAGATACCATATGTTACCCGACGTTATGGAAAAAAGGCAGTCGTTATCGGCGGAAAGACCGCTATGGAAAAGGCTAAGCCTGAACTGCTTGCGGCGCTGAAAGGCTCTGATATCGAGCTTGCCGATTTTATCTGGTACGGCGGCGACTCGAATTATGAGAACATTGAAATGCTCAAGGCTATGCCGGAAGTGCAGAACGCGGATATGGTTTTCGGTGTTGGCGGCGGACGTGCAGTCGATACTGTAAAGACCCTCTGCGACCGCATCGACAAGCCGTTTTTTACTTTCCCGACCCTTGCTTCAAACTGCGCTTCATGCACAGCTATCTCGGTAATCTACAATGCCGATGGAACTTTTAAAGAATATGCCTACTTAAAAGCACCCGCCCTGCACACTTTTATTAACACAAAGATAATCGCAGAGTCGCCCGAAAAGCTTTTCTGGGCAGGTATAGGCGACGCTCTCAGCAAGGAATATGAAGTTGTTTTCGCCTGCCGCGAAAAGGATATGATACACACTCCGCTGCTGGGCAGGGTGCTTGCTGCCGCCTGCACAGAGCCGCTTATCTCTTACGGAAAGAAAGCGCTGGAGGATTGCAGTAACAACATCTCCTCAAAAGACATCGAGCAGGTGGCGCTTGATATAATCATCACAGCGGGACTTGTTTCAAACTTTACAGTTCATCAGAACAACCCCGACCCGAAGGACGATTACTATTACAATTCGTCGCTTGCACACTGCGTATATTACGGTGCGTCGCTTTTCCCGAAGTGCGAGCATAATCATCTTCACGGCGAGATAGTTTCATTCGGCGTGCTTTGTCTGCTGACCTATGACGGACAGCTTGAAGAGCGCAAGCGCATATTTGAATTTAATCACAGCATTGGTCTGCCATGCACTTTGGGCGGGATAGACCTTGCAGAAGAGGACGTTGCGGCTATCGCACACAAGGCGGCAAGCGTAGTAGAGTGGACTTATGTTCCGGGCGAGCCGACGGAGGAGAAGTTTGTAAAGGCGATACTTGATACCGATAAGGCTGGAAGAGAATTTCTTGCAAAGGCGTGATACTGATGGAACAGTTAGCGTATAATTAAAACAAGCTGACAGAGCCTAACGGCTTTATCATAAAATTTTTGAATAGGAGAGTGCTTTTTGAACAAGTACAATATACCGGAGATTGCAGCGTAAACGGGAGGTTTACGGCAGTCTTTCAAACCTCCCGCTGAGAAGCAGTTGAGTTTAACAACATTTGGGAGGTATAACAATGAATAAAAATATCGTGATACGTTTAGAGAAAAAGGAAGAACACCGCGAGGTAGAGAACCTTGTCAGAGAAAGCTTTTGGAACGTCTACCGTCCGGGCTGTCTGGAGCATTTTGTGCTTCATGAGCTGAGGAACTACGCGGATTTTGTGCCGCAGCTTGATCTTGTAATGCTGCTTGACGGCAGGATAATAGGGCAGAATGTGTTCGTGCGTGCGGCGATAAAGTCGGACAGCGGAGAAGACCTGCCGATAATGACAATGGGGCCTATCTGCATAGCGCCCGAGTTCAAGCGGCAGGACTACGGAAAGATACTGCTCGATTATTCCCTCGAAAGGGCGAAAGAAATGGGCTGTGGAGCGGTGTGCTTTGAGGGCAGCATCGGCTTTTACGGCAAGAGCGGCTTCACATATGCAAGCGAATTCGGCATAAGATACCACGGCTTGCCCGAGGGTGCGGATCAGTCGTTTTTCCTCTGCAAAGAGCTTGCCGCAGGCTATCTTGACGGCGTGACGGGCGAATACTCAACGCCCGCAGGCTATTTTGTTGACGAGGCGGCGGCTGAGGAGTTTGACAAGCGGTTTCCGCCGAAAGAGAAGCTAAAGCTCGATGGGCAGATATTCTGATATTCTGATATTCTGAACTAAAACGATAAAATGACAAAGGCTCTCTGCCAAATGCGGTGGAGAGCTTTTTTGCTGTGCGATCGACATTTCAGCGTGAGCGTGATCTGTTTGATCTGTTCAAGGCGGGGTGATTGCTCGGCTGTTTTTTATTGACAGAAAGGCGCGAAATGTGTTATAATTTTGACAGAGAAAATGTCCGCGGAGGGATAAATATGCTGAATTACCGAAAAATAGAGCCTGCCGACGACAAGGCGCTTGCCGAGCTTATACGCGCCAACTTGGAGTACTACCATCTTGACATTGCGGGCACGGTGTATTTTGACCCAGAGCTTGAACACATGAGCGGATTTTACAATGCCGACCCGCAGAAGCGCGTGTATTTCACAGCGCTGGACGAAGCGGGAAACGTGATCGGCGGAGCGGGCGTTGCGGAGTTTAGCGGCATAGCGGACTGTGCGGAGCTGCAAAAGCTGTATCTGAGCAGCACGGTTCGCGGCAGGGGTTACGGCAGAGAGCTGCTGCGGCTGGCGGAGAGTTGGGCGCGGTCGGCGGGGTACAAAAACCTGTATCTCGAAACGCACACAAATCTGGCGGTGGCGATAAAATTGTACAAGCGAGAGGGCTTTCGGCAGATAGAGAAGCCGGCGTCGGCAGTACACGGCGGGATGGACAGGTTTTATTTGAAGGGGCTTTAAGCTGAAACGATTGCCTATTATAAAAGGTATACTGGAAAATCGGCAGACGCAAGATGTAACGAACTCATCGGCAAATCATGAAGAAAACGTCAGAAGTGTTTAAAACAGCGCACGGGCGGGGTTTTCGCGGGTGTAAAATCTATAAAATATAAAGTCGAAAAGCGTGCAGTTTAGTCAAAATTCATGAATTCCAAAAAATTGATTACTTTATCGCATTAAAGCCGTTGACAGATTGACGTTAAAATGGTATAATGGTTAATGAAATATTTTTGAATTATTTGTGAGTATTAGGTTGATAAATGGTGAGAATTGTTAACATATATCAGTTATTGGCGACTTATCAAAGGGAGTGGATCTACTAGTGAGCCAAAAGAAAAACCTGCTAATATACGCCCATTATTACATACCCGACACTGCGTCAACGGGGCAGATTCTACGTGAGCTGGCGGAGGGTATGCTGGATAAGTTCAACATCACGGTGATATGCGTTGTGCCGAGTTATTTGGGTACTATCGAGGCTAAATACAAGACTAAGAAATATTACAAAGAGAAGATAAACGGCGTGAATGTTCTGCGTATACGCGTACCGGAGTTTAGCAAGACCAATAAGAAGAGCCGCGTGAAGAACATTATTTCCTACTTTTTCGGTGCGATGAGCGCGACCTTTAAGGTTGGCAAGATGGATTATGTGTTCTCCATCTCTCAGCCTCCCATTCTCGGCGGTCTGCTGGGTGTATGGGGCAAGTGGGTCAAGCATGCCAAGTATATATACAACATTCAGGATTTCAACCCGGAACAGGTCATGGCGGTGGGATACAGCAAGAACAAGCTGGTCACAAGCGCCATGATGTGGTTCGACAAGTTCAGCTGCAAGCGCAGCGACCTTGTGATCACAGTCGGCCGAGATCTGGTACAGACGGTGCGCGACCGTTTCAAGGGCAAAAAAGTGCCTAAGACGGTCATGATAAACAACTGGATCGACGAAAGCGAGATATATCCTCTGCCGCAGGACAACGAAAAAGTTGTGGCTTTTAAGAAAAAGTACGGGCTTGAGGACAAGTTTGTGATAATGTATTCGGGCAACATCGGGCTTTATTATGACCTTGAGAAGCTGGTAAAGGTCATGAAGCAGTTCCGCAAGGGATACACGCTGACTGGCGTTTACGAGGAAGGTCCTAAGACAAGGGACGGCCGTGAGGTGGTATTTGCGTTTGTCGGCGCGGGATCTGTACTGGACAAGCTGGTGGCTTACACTGAGAAGCACCACTTTGAGAACGTTGTGTTCATTCCGTATCAGGACAAGGCTGATCTTATCTATTCGCTGAATGCGGGCGATGTTCACTGGTGTGTAAACGCCAAGGGCATTAAGGGCGTAAGCTGTCCGTCTAAGGCATATGGCATCATGGCGGCGGGTAAGCCGGTATTAGGCGTACTGGAGGGTGGCACTGAGGTACGCGGTCTGATAGAAGAATGCGATTGCGGCAAATGCTGCGAGCCGGGCGACTATGTTGAGGTAGCGGACGAGATACGTTGGTTCATAGAGAACGCGGAATCGGAAGAATTCAGAAGCATGGGCGCGAGAGGCAGAGCGTATCTGGAGAAAAATCTGACGAGAGATGTCAGCGTAAAGAGGTATGCTGAGGAGATTTTGAAGCTGTGATGGGAGAAGATATATGAACAGCAACTGGTTCAAGCTGGCTATGAAAGTGACCAAGGTGGAGTATGGCAAGGGGCTGCTGTTAAAAGGTATGCCTGTTATATTCAACAAAGGCGGAGCAAAGCTGAAGATCGGTGAAAATGTCACCATCAAGAGCAGTTTTCTGAGCAACCTTGTAGGACTTTACAGCAGGACGATAATAGTAACGCGCGCTCCCGAAGCGGTCATAGAGATCGGCGACAATGTAGGGATAAGCGGCGCGACGATATATGCGCGCAAGGGAATATACATAGGCGAGAACACCTGTATCGGCGGCAACGCGAAGATACTGGACAATGATTTTCACCCGATAGAAGCAGAAGCGAGAAACAAGCTTTTGCGTGACGCGAACGGCGGTGACAGCGATTTGGTGCCCGCTAAAGAGATACACATAGGCAAGAATTGTTTTATAGGCTGCAACAGCATCATACTAAAAGGAACGGTACTGGGCGACGGCTGTGTTGTCGGTGCGGGAGCTGTTGTAAGCGGAAAGTTTGAGGATAACTGTGTGATTGTGGGAAATCCGGCGAGGGTCATTAAAAAGTTAAGATAATAAGTTTTGATAAGAAAGAAACGTTTGTTGTTCTATACGGTATTGGTTTGGTTATTCTTTACTGAACCAATCACGTTATACTTGATGAGGTTGATATTAATGTGATTAAAGATATTAGTATTAAGGCTTCAAAATACCTTTAAAAACATAGAGATTTGCTTGGCTTAGAAATATAGGAAGAAATAAAAATGGTTTATTAAAAGTATTACTGTTGTAAATCTTATGATTTGGGTCGCTGTGTTATAGTTGACTATCTTATTTCTATGTATTAATAATGCTTATCTAGATAAAATGAAAAAATACTAAAAACGAATGAAAATATTTGAGGACAGATTTAACAAAAGACATTGATATAAAAACAATATTGATGCAATTGGTAGCGGGTTAAGTGAAGGAGAGGGAACATGGAGTTTAAAGTAAGTATAATAGTTCCTGTGTATAATGTAAATCAGTATATTAAGGAATCTATTGAATCTATATGTATGCAAGAATTCGATAGTTATGAGGTTGTTCTTGTAGACGATGGAACAAAAGACAACTCCATTGAAATAGCTGAAGAGATTTTGAAAAAAAATAGAACTTCTTATATTATTGTTAAGAAGGAAAATGGTGGTTTGCCATCTGCACGAAATGCTGGAATTAAAGCTGCTAAAGGCAAATATGTGTGTTTTATTGATTCAGATGATCTTATTTCATGTTCTCATATAAGTGATTTGTGGAATGTTTGTAATGAAAATCACTTGGTTGCAGCGTTTTCTCTATTTCAGCTTACGTATGAAAATAATAGGAATGGCAATATGATTATAAATCGTGCGTCAAAAGTAATCGAACGTGATCAATTATTAGCTCATTTTTTAATTAGAAAACTACGAATTCATTGTTGTACATTACTAATTGAGCGGCAATATTTACAAGATAATAATATACTGTTTAATGAAAAGCTCAGATATGGTGAAGACATTGATTTTATGTGGAGATTATTTCCGACGTTAAAGTATGTTGGATGTACGGAGAAAGAAACGTATCTTTATCTTCAAAGAGCCAATTCGTTAATGTCTGAGCAAAATATTGATAGAGTAGAATTATTACTTGAAGAATTTGCAAAGACGGTAGATTCGCTTAGGATAAGCTATCCTGATGACAAAGAAATTTGGGATCATTTGTATGGAAAAGCGGCTCTTGCTTTTTATAGAACTTTTGCTGAATCTTCAGATTACAAGTTGTTTATGGAATTGCTGGTTAAAACAAATTATAAAAACATTGTGAAATCGAATTTGACAATAAATAGTGTGAAATTAAGAATACTTACTTTAAGCCTTTTAATCTCGCCAAAGTTGTTCGTTTATATTGTTAAGCACAACCGTGAAACAGTATCTACAACAGATTAATGATGATCTTGCAAAAATATACTAATTTGTTAAATTATCCATATAGTATAGAAGGATGTGAAGCTAATGATTGTTAGGATTTCGGGTGGCATAGGAAATCAGATGTTTCAATATGCCTTTAAAAAGCAGATGGACTATTATTTAAATAACAATAATATTATTGATGTTAGCTTTTATGATGGAAAAAATATCCATAACGGATATGAACTTAATAAAGTATTTAATATTAATGATGAAACATATGATGGTTCTATAAAGGCACCTAGTGAGGCACATCCATTCATTTACCGAATTTTATATAGGTTGGGGATAAGATTCTATGTAACAAAAAAATATGCAATGGAGATTCTCATTGATTATAATGAGAAATTCAAAAGATTTTCAGGTGAAACATTTTATTTAGACGGATATTGGCAGAGTGAAGAATATTTCAAAGACGTAGAAAACGAAGTTAGAAATGCTTTTGTATTTCCGAATTTTAATGAATCTCCTAATATAGAGTTGTATAAAAAAATTGGTCAAACAAATGCGGTTGCATTGCATGTTCGTAGAGGAGATTTTTTAGGAAACAGTAAGTTTATCTGTTTAGGCAAAACAGATTATTACCAACAAGCGATTAGATATATTTCTGATAGAGTAGATTCCCCTCTATTTATAGTGTTATCAGATGATATAGAGTGGTGCAAAAAAAAATTGGATTTGCAGGGGGAAAGTATATTTGTTGATTGGAATAAAGATGATAAAAGTTTTAGGGATATGCAAATAATGTCAGTATGCAAGCATTGTATAATTGCGAATAGTTCGTTTTCATGGTGGGGAGCATGGCTAAATAGAAATCCAAATAAGATTATTTTGGCTCCATATAAGTTTTATAAAGGTAATATAAGAAATGAAACTCATTTGTTGCCAAAAGAATGGATAAAAATACACTACATTGAAAAAAATTAAAGAGGTTGAGTAATGAAAATAAAAATTATATCAATTCATGATATAGGAACCAATTTTGGATCAACATTGCAGGCATGTTCATTATATGATTATGTTGTATCGCTGGGGTATAAAGATGTGCATGTTATAAATTATAAACCATATTACGCGTATCATCACGGAAAGGTTGGACAATTTCTAAAGAAGTTGCTATTTTTCAAGGATGTAATAAAGCAAAATAAAAGATTCGAGGATTATTATCGTAAACATTGTAATTTAACTTCGTTGTATGAAACGTTTGATGAGCTAAAAGCAGAAGCATCAGGTGATGTTTTCATAGTAGGAAGTGATCAAGTTTGGAATGAATATTATGACGGGGGACGCGATCCGGCATATTATCTAAAGTTCACTAATTCTCGGAATAAAATGTCATATGCAGCTAGCATTGGACAAATACAGTCAGAAGGCGCGATAAAACGATTAATTGAGAATATTGGTACATTTCGTTTTGTAGCAGTAAGAGAGCAAGCATCGGTTTTGCAATTAACTGCTGCCGGCAGAAATGATGCCATCCATGTACTTGATCCAGTATTTTTAATGGATAAAGAATATTACATAGATAAAGCATTTAAGAATATATATGGAGATTATATTCTCGTTTATGTGGTACATTCGGATCCGTTTCTAAGCGATGTTGTAGAAAAATTGGCGGAAAGACTTAAAGCAAAAATAGTATTGATCGGAGGATTTCTGCAAAAGGTGAAACATGATTATTATTTACGAGATATAGGGCCGAAGGAATTTGTGAATTTGATTAATAATGCAAAATTTGTTGTTGCAAATTCCTTTCATGCCACAGCGTTTTCAATTTTAATGAATAAACAGTTCGCACTTGTCAATCCTAAAGCATCTCCACTTCGTTTAAGTGATATGTTGGAAGTTGCTGGAATTAACAATCGCATCATTGTATCGTTTGATGATATTGAAAGAGCCTTATTTCCCATTGATTATAATAAAGTGAATGAAACCATAGAATATGAAAGAGAAAAATCCAAAACATATTTAAAAAAATGCCTCGCAACATTTGAAAAAAATTCAAACTAATTTGATGAGTTAGATGTAGCTTAGTTATGATAATGAAATGGCTAAAATATGTCTGGAAAGGTGGCAAGTGAAAAGAAAGGAAAAGTATGAGTAAGATCGGATTACAAAATGCAAGAAGTATATTGTTGCCATTTAATTTACTGATTGGTGTGCTCATTGGAGTATATGGATTTGCTTTGTCAGAATGCCAGGTATCATTAGGATATGTGAGCACCGTTATTTCATTATTATCGCTTATTTTGATCGCTTTCCAATTTTTACAACTGAAATATGTCAATGTTAAATTAATATCGGCGATTGGTGCATTTTTATTAGGATGTAATTTCTTTAGTTTTGGCGAGTTTTATGTTTGTTTCTTTGGACATGAAGATCTTTTAGTGTATCCTACTTGGTTTTCAACCAATCTTGATGTTAAGTTTAGAACTGGATTCTACATGCTCGCAGCCATACAATGCGCATTCTCTGGAATCTTTGCTTATTTTATTTTTTCTAAAAGAAATGTAAAGAAAAAGACTATTAAATGGGATTTAACAAACAAACAATGGTTGAAAATCGGCTTAGTTTTTTTAGCTATTGGTCTTCCATGTAGATTATATTGGGACTATTTGAATATGTTACTAGGAAGCTCGAATAATATGTACTCGGGAGGGGCTTCGGTAAGTGGTTTACTAGATGATTTTCAGGTGTTCTTTATTCCCGGCTTGATTTGCGTACTTCATGGATTAAGGGAAAAAAAGGAGCTTGTATTATTTATTATTGGGTTTGTAATGGCAGCGGAAGTCGTAGTTATGGCAACTTCAGGTAATAGGCGCCTTTACATCACCAGTTTGGTGGGATTATTCTTTTATTTCTATTATGAATATCCATGGAAAAAGCACGCCAAGTGGAAGATAATACTTTTTGCATTTTTAGGAATTACCATATTAAATTACCTTGAGCTTATTAGAAAATATCGATTTTTGGGATTAGGTGCTAATTTTTTTAACGCAATTTCGATTTCTGATTTATTTTCATTAGATTTTTTATGGGATAGTTTAGCGGAATTTGGTTTAACATCACATGCAATATATTATGACTTTTTATACATTACTAGATTTACAGACTTATACTTAGGAAAGACCTTTTTGACTGCAATAATATATATTATTCCAATTGGTTTTATTATTAATGTGAATAAACAAGCTGCAAGTATTATTGAACGTTTATCAGGATCAGCTGTTGGAGGATCCATGATTAATGATTTGTATGTTAACTGGGGATGGGCTGGTTTGTTTATAGCTCCATTCGTGGGGTGTTTTATAGCAAGATTAGGGTATCGTAATGTTGAAAGAGGAAAAATCAATTTTGAAAATATTTATATGTTTTTTGTGTTTCCGATGATTTTGGGATATGCTAGAGGCGATATATATGAAGTATTGAGACCTGCGACATATATATATATATTGTTTGCTTTGTGTACAAAATTTTTGTGTCGTCCGCATATCGTTGATGAAAATTAGGATTGATAACTAGGCGTCGACTGCAAGCTATGGAAAACAGTACTTAATTCTTAAAAGGTTTAGCAGATTTCGTTTTTTATTGGCGAAAAAGTAATTTTAATAAATCCTACACATGGATAATTTCACAAATTTTAATGAATTTTTTGCTATGATAGTACTAAAGAGTAAGGAACGAAAAAGGCTAGTAAGTTTAGTAGATAAATTAAAAGGCGAAATCAAAACCTCTATAGTATTTGATTTCACTAATGCAATGTATATAAAAAGAAAGGAAAGTATGGTGATATACTTTCAAATCATCATACAAGATAAGTTGAAAAGATGAAAATAATTTTTACCACACATACATATTGGCCACGGAAAGATGGCGTTCAATATGTTACTCAATACCTAGCAGAGGGATTAGCAAAACAGGGGCATAAAGTGATTGTTTTCACACCTCAAAATACTAGCAATGATACTATTTCAGAAAAACATAATGGTGTTTATATTATTAGACCGTTTTTTATTCAAAAGTATACTATGTATTTTGGAAAAAATGAGATTTATAAAGAGTTATTATTAAAAGAATGCGAAGATGCTGATTGTTTAATAAATTGTGCTGTGCAATCACCTTTTAATAATTTTGTTCTTCCATTATTAAATAGAATTTCTTGCAGAAAGGTATTATATTTACACGGAGTTTATGACTATAGGTTTCCTAAAAATCTGAGATTAAAGGCAAGAGTAAAAAAAATACTTTTAAATTTGCGTTGGTATGTTTTTTATCAGAGAAATGCAAAAAATTTCTCTAATTATGATTTAATGATTAATATTACAAATGATAATTTGAATGAGAATTTTTTTAACAAACTTGGTGTTAATGTAGAAAAAAAAATAATTAATAACGCAGTTGAAGACTTTAATTTGAATTATGTGAGTCATGATTTATGTGAAAAATATACTTTTCTTAATCATAGATTTTTTTTAGATGTAGCAAACTTCAATGAAAGAAAAAATCAAATTATGTTGATTAATGCATATGAAAAATTTTATATTGAAACGCATTCAGATGTTCAGTTGGTATTAATCGGAGGAACCGTTGGGAATGATGGAAAGGAATATGTAAAAGAATGTAAAAAAATTATATCAACTCTTGAGTCAAAAGATCAGATACATATATTAGAAAATATATCCAGAGATGATACACAGGTTTTTATAAAAGAATGTTTTTGCGCAACGATGACAAGTACTTACGAAGTGTATCCGATTTTTTTGGCCGAGGCATTAAGTTGTGCACATCCGTTTATTTCCACAAATGTTGGTAGCGTTGCAGCAATACAAGGAGGTTTAATTGCTGAGACGATTCATGATTTTACTGAAAAAATGAAAATAATAACTGTAAATCAAGATTTGTACGAATCACTGTCTAATACTGGGAAAAAGTTTGCTGAAATTAATTTTAGTCAGCAAGAAAAAATTTCTGAGTTAGAAAGAATAATACAGGATTTACAAAGTGATAAATGATAATAATCAAGAAGGTGATAAATTGCTAAGGAAAATAACAGAAAACAGATTTTTTAACGGCATTTTGAAAGTTTCGCTTAGTAATATCGTTTCTCTTATGTCTGGGGTATTAGTTGGATTTCTGGTACCTAAGATGATGGGACTTGAAGGATATGCAAATTACAAGATATACACATTATATTTAACATACTTAGCTTTATTAAGTTTAGGCGTTGGAGACGGATTGTACCTAAAATTTTCGGGAATTGACAAGGAAAAGTTAAATATTGAACAAATTAGCCATTATCTTCATATTTATTATTTTCAATTGTTTTTATTGGTTAGTATTGCATGTTTTTCTGCATGTGTTTTTGCTAAAAGTGAATACCGTTTTATTTTAATTTCTTTAGCATTAGTTATTGCCTCTTCACAAATAACGGCCATACATCAGAACCTATCTATTATCACATCAAGGTTTAATGAATATTCAACTAGGGTTGTTACAAAATCTGTACTGACTTCGCTTTTGGTTGTTGTTTTGTTTGTTATATATCGGATTAGTAGAAACGAAATATCATATCGGCTATATATTGTAGGTGTAATTCTTATTGATTATATACTTGCAATTTGGTATATGATTACTTATAGAGAGTTTAATTTTCGAAAAAACAAAATAAAAATTAATTACGGACTTAAATACTATGAACTTATAATAATGGGTTTTCCGTTGTTGCTTTCAAATATGGCGGGAACGATATTTTTAAATTTGGATCGTCAATTTGTTTCAATATTATTTCCACGGGAGGATTATGCAATATATGCATTTGCATATAATATGCTTACATTAATAACAACAATGACTTCAGCAGTTTCTATTGTTTTGTTTCCATCGTTGAAAAAAATACATAATATTGATGTCAAGTTGTCGTTTAGTAAACATTTTACAATTTTCACAATGATAGTTCCAATATGTCTATTAGTTTATTTTCCTCTCCATTACATTGTCTGTGGATTTTTACCAAAATATATTTTGTCATTGAAAATTTTTCGAATTGTACTTCCGGGTATAATGTTAAGTTCTTCTGTTTCAGTGATATTTATAAACTATTATAAAATAGAAAACGTAGTAAATAGGTATTTTACTAAAACTGTGGTTTCAATAGGAATTTCGGCGATATTAAATTATATTGCATATGTTGCTACTAAAAGTTATGAGAGTATTTCGTGGACATCAATTATTTCCCTAATGATTTGGTATGGTTTAGTTCTTGCATTTTTTGTAAGGAAGTATAATGTACTTTGGAAGAAAAATTATATTTTTATGATTATATGTATGTGTGCATTCTATCTAATAACATTTTTCATAAAATCTTTGCCAATTTGTTGCGTGTCTTATTGTTTTATTCTGTTTATACTTATGAGATTGTTTTTTTCACAGGAACTACAGGGATTAATTAAACAAATGAGAGAAAAGAGATAAAGGAGATTATTAGTATGAAAATAAAGGAAGTAATTAAATCTGTTCCATTTATTAAAACCGTAGGAAAAAAATATTATATCTTTTCTCAGTTTAAAGATGATGCTAAAAGTTTTTCGAGGCATTATTGTGAATCAGCAGAAGCAAGTGGAGATTATAGGTATTCTATAATGCTCATCGTTCATAGTCTTGAAAAAGGAATGTGTATGCCAAATCCACGACCATTTGGTAAGGATAAAGCAAATAAGTTATTAAAACTACTTAAAAATAGCAAAGATAAAAAAACCTTTGAATACAATTTGGGGATTTCTGCATTAAATAAGTGGATTGAGTTTTATAAAGAAAAAAAATGGGAAATAGATTCATTCATGGAGAGCTGTATTAAATTCCTAGAAAATAAAACGATTACGTTAGATGCGGGATTTAAAGTATATACTCCTTGTATTTTGGAAAATCAGATAGAATATGAACGTGTTGTTATGTCAAGACATTCTGTAAGAGATTTTAAATCACAAAAATTGCGTGATGAGGATATCGACTTTGCGATAAAGTGTTTTATAGAGACTCCAACTGCTTGTAATAGACAGATGTGTAGATTGATTTATGTTGAAGATAAAAATAAAAAAGACCTTTTGAATAAGGTGATTATTGGCTTGCCGGGATTTAATACAAATAACGTTCAATATTTTGTTGTGACTTATGATTTGGCGGCGTTTGCATATTCGGGTGAAAGACAGCAAGGAATGTTTAATGCTGGGTTGTGTACCATGAATTTTGTGAATGGGTTGCACGCTAAGAAAATTGGATCATGCTGTCTCCAATGGTCTAATAAGAAAAAAGAAGATATTCAAACGAGAAAAGCATTAGGATTAAACGAAAGTGAACGTATTGCTGTTGTTATTGCAGCAGGTTATTATTTAGACACAAACGTAATTCCGTGTTCTACAAGAAGATCGAAAAATGAGATCTTTAGAAAAATTTAGATATTGTTTTGGATGAATAGAATGATAACAAAAGTCATTATGTTGAAAGGAGAAGATGTAAGTGGAGGTTAATTCGTTTTATGACAAAATTTTTTTCAACTATCATAGAATAGAAGTAAAAACTCGTCCTTTTCTTTCTGGATTTAGAAGAAGAAAATTGGTAAATACGGATTTTACGATCATTTCAAACAATTGCTGGGGCGGTATTTGCTATGAGTATTATGGATTGCCAAAGTTGTCTCCAACAGTAGGTATGTACTTTTATGCTGAAGACTATGTAAAGTTTATATCCAATTTATCGTATTATTTGGGGCTTGAAATGCGGATGATTACACCTAGTGAATCGAAACACCGTAGTTCGTTATATAGTAAAGGTGAGATTGATGTACCAGTTGGTGTTTTAGATGATATTGAGGTTGTATTTTTACACTATTTGAATCCAAATATTGCGAAGGATAAATGGAGCAAACGAGTAAAAAGAATTAACTGGGATAATATTATTTATAAGTTTAGTTACATGAATGAGTGCACGGATCAGAATATTGAAGATTTTCTACAAATTACAAATGGGAAGAAGAGAGTGTGCTTTGTGAGCCAAAAAAAGTGGAATGATTATGGGGTATACGAGGTACCAGCTAATATTGAAGGCCAAGTAGTTGATGATACAACGTGGTTTAATAAATATGTCGATATTGAAGCTCTTATAAATAGCAATACTCAAATGGTTGAATTGTAGTTGCGTTTAAGTAAAAAGAAAGATAAAATTGACAAAATTACAAATCAAGTAGATTTTACGTTTTTCCTATGCTACATAAATTGAGTTTGGCAACTATATAAAATAAAAAGGTATTAGCCAAAGTCGATGAATAACCTTTCCCTAGAATAGTAATTTTGCGGGTAAATGTAGGTGTAGAAGTTTATAATGATTTTAATGAAAAGTTATATACGATATAATTATAACGATATTATAAAATATTGGATTTATCGTACCCGCCTAATAACATACCGCCCCTGAATAAAAGATCCCCAAGCTGCGGTTCGAGGATTACTCATATTGCTTGAGCCTCTGAAAAAAAGTCTGTAAAAAGTCAGCAAACTGTGATAAAATAGAAATAATAACACAGGAGGCTGATTTTTTATGGCAAGAAGGAAAAGAGAACCGATGAGTGAGGGAAAGAAGAACATCATAGGAATGCTGCTTGAGGAATACGACATCAAGTCTGCAAAGGATATTGAGGATGCCCTCAAAGACCTTCTTGGAGGGACGATCCAGGAAATGCTTGAGTCCGAACTGGACGAGCATCTGGGATATCAGGAATATGAGCGTTCCAGCAATCCTGACTATCGCAACGGCAGGAAAACCAAGAAAATTCGCGGAAATTTCGGAGAAACTGAAATAGAAGTACCGCAGGATCGTGACGGCAGTTTTGAGCCCAAGGTCGTAAAGAAGCGTCAGAAGGATATCTCAGGCATTGAGCAGAAGATAATATCACTGTATGCTAAAGGCATGACCACACGCCAGATAAGCGAAACTATCGAGGATATCTACGGCTTTGAAGTCAGCGACGGTATGGTATCAGATATCACAGACCGCCTTCTCCCGCAGATAGAGGACTGGCAGAAACGTCCATTGGACGAAGTATATCCGATAGTATTCATCGATGCAGTACACTTCTCAGTACGCGATAACGGACAAATCAGGAAGCTTGCCGCATATGTGATACTGGCTGTCAGCATGACAGGTCACAAGGAAGTCCTTTCAATACAAATCGGTGAAAACGAGAGTATATACCGCTCCGACTGCCACAGCTGAACGGACATTTTGCCCACGCTTGCCGCTGACTGCCCACGGGCACTGCCCGGCAAAATATGATATACTTGATATGGCACGTCAATGACGTGACTACATATTAAGGAGGTCTATCATATGGTGGACTACAAAGAGATACTCAGACTTACCAGTATTGGTTACAGCCTGAGACAAACTGCTGCAAGCGTGGGGCATTCTCATCATACTGTAAAGAATGTTCTGGAGCTCGCTGAAAAACGCGGTATCGAATGGCCTGTTGATGACGATGTAACTAATCTCGAACTTGAGAAGCTGTTCTATCCGGAAAGGAAAACGGCAGGAAGTCATTATGCCGAGCCAGACTACGCCTACATCCACCGTGAGCTGTCAAAGAAAGGCGTGACCCTCGCTCTGCCCTGGAACGAGTATTGTGAGCGTGCCTACGCAAACGGTGAGACGCCCTACATGAGTACGCAGTTCGGCGATAAATACCGCCGCTGGGCTCGTGTGACAAAGTCTACAATGCGTGTCACTCATAAGCCCGGAGATGTTATGCAAGTCGATTGGGCGGGCGGCACGATACCGTATTATGACTCTGTTACAGGTGAAGAATACAAAGCGTATCTGTTTGTCGCTGCTCTGCCGTGCAGCAGCTATCTTTATGTTGAAGCCTGCACCGATATGAAGCAAGAAAACTGGCTTATGTGCCATATTCATGCTTATGAATACTTCGGCGGTGTGACCCGTGTTCTTGTGCCTGATAATCTGAAAACAGGCGTTACAGCAAATACACGTTATGAAACTCAGCTGAACGAGAGCTACCGCGAGCTTGCCGAATATTACGGCACTGCTATAGTTCCTGCCCGTGTTCGTAAACCGCAGGATAAGGGACTTGTGGAACGTTCAGTAGGTTTCTCGACTACTTGGATAACCGCCGCTTTGCGAGAGCGCAAGTTCTTCTCTTTTGCAGAAGTGAGGAACGCTGTTGCCGAAAGGCTCGAGGTCATCAATACAAAGCCTTTTCAGAAGCGCCCCGGAAGCCGCAGAGAAGCTTATCTATCCGAGGAAAAGGAATTCATGCTGCCGCTTCCAAAGCGCCCTTATGAGCCGTCAGTATGGAAACAGCAGACAGTCGCAAATGATTATCTCATAAGCGATGGATTCAACAAATACTCCGTGCCTTTCGACCTTATCGGTGAGCAGGTGCAGATAAGACTTACAAAAGATCTTGTCGAGGTGTATTTCAAGGGCAGCCGTATGACCTCGCACAAGCGCCTTGAAAAGTACTGCGTTCAGCCTGTTGTGAAGCCTGAGCATATGCCATCAAATCATCGTGCATACCTCAGCTGCAATGCGGATGAGTTCAAGGAATGGGCACGAACCATCGGCTCTTCAACAGAAGAGGTGGCAGAGCATTTCCTTACCTTCGGGAGCGTATGCTGGCGTTCTCTTCTACGCCGTCAATTCGCACGATAACAACGCTTTTAAAGAACGGTAAAGAGCCTAATAAGGCTTCGGAAAAAACTGATGACAGCAATAAGTACGGCATTACCCGAGGTGCCGCCTACTGGAGAAAGGTAGGTGGCGGCAAATGATAAACAGTACTATTGAACGTCTGAGAGCCATGAAAATGAACGCTCTGGCAAGTAAGTTGGAACGTCAGCTTGAAGATTCCGACAGCTACAAGCAGCTTGGTTTTGAGGACAGACTTACTCTTCTTGTTGACGCCGAATGGAACCGCAGGCAGAACAACAAGCTCGACAGATACATCAGAAACGCCCATTTGTCTGATGCTAATGCCACGATAGAGGGAATTGAATACATTGAGGACAGGCATATTGACAAGGGCAAAATGCTTCGCTTTGCGACTTGCAATTATGTTGACGAAGGACGGCATATTATCCTTATGGGCGCTTCGGGAAACGGCAAGACATATATTGCCTGTGCGCTCGGAAATGCTGCCTGCCGCAAGTTCAAGACTGTTCGTTACATAAGACTGCCGGAGCTGCTTGACGAGCTTTCTATCGCAAGGTCAAACGGAGAATTTGCCAAGGTCATCAAGGCCTACAAGAAGGTAGATCTGCTTATCCTTGATGAATGGCTTATCCGCAAGCTGACTCCGAATGATGCATACAATCTGCTGGAGATCATCGAAGCAAGGATCGAAAAGTCGATGATATTCTAGCCAAAGGCTGGTACGAACGCATAAATCCAGACCCTGAGAATGACAGCCCGATATCCGGTGCGATAATCGACAGGATAATCAATACCGCATATCCTGTGATGATCGACGGTGAGGTGTCTATGAGAAAGCGACACGGTCTGCCGGAAAGAGCTGAGCCGTGATAGAGGATTACTGCGCTTTCAGCGAGGATCACAAGTGCCTGAAATGGGAGGATTATGAGCTTACCCGCCATGAGCTGACCGCTTGTGTCACGGCAACTGGATAGAGATACAGCGGCTGAGGGAATACATCCGGGAACTCAAAAAGTTACTCTATGAGAATGGTATTGAATACCCTGACAACTGATCGACTCCTTTGAAATCATCTAACCAAAAGCCTGTCTGATTGAGTCTGAATACCCAACCGTGTAAATGACAATAATACCCACAAAGAAATTTGGAGGTAGATTGTAATGAAAACAAGAGATCACGGTTTAAGCGAGAAGGAAATGGAGCTTGTGAAGCTCATCATGGCGGAGTGCGAAAGCACAGGCGATATTCAGGCTAAACTCAAGCGTTTGTTTGCAGGAACTATCGAGCAGATGCTTGAAGCTGAGATGGACGAACATCTCGGATATGAGAAAAACTCTGTTCTCGGCAACAATTCCGGCAACAGCAGAAACGGTTATGGCAAGAAAACTATCACCAGCGATTACGGCGAATGCGAAATATCCGTACCCTGTGACCGCAATGGTGAATTTGAGCCTAAAGTCATCGAAAAAAGACAGACTCACACAGATGAAATTGAACAGAAAATCATGGCAATGTACGCAAAAGGAATGTCCCAGCGTGACATTGAAGATACCCTAAGAGAAATCTATGGTGCAGAAATTTCTCAGGGACTTGTTTCACGCATAACCGACAAAATTCTTCCTGAGGTAAATGACTGGCAGAACCGTCCTCTTGACAAAATATACCCCGTAGTTTTCTTTGACGGAATTGTTTTCAATTCAAGAAAAGACAACAAGATCATCAGCAAATGCGTGTACTCCGTGCTTGGCATAAACATGGAGGGTCAGAAGGAGATTCTTGGAACATGGATCTCAGAAAATGAGTCAGCAAGCTTTTACGCAAGTATATG
>ENA-UESI01000525-UESI01000525.1-human-gut-metagenome-genome-assembly--contig:-NODE-525-length-31256-cov-7.980275_pt1 | contig 31256 bp, 25 predicted proteins | sample MGYA00243005_ERZ508006 | MGnify/ENA primary metagenome ERZ508006 (study PRJEB26167, sample SAMN06115436) | human gut metagenome | host: Homo sapiens | place: China:Shandong | collected 2015-06-10... | reverse complement strand
GTTTTTGGTTATTGTTCAGTTTTCAAGGTTCTGCTTGCCGCCGTATCGCGGCGACTTGTATATAATAGCATTCCCCGTTATTTCTGTCAACACCTTTTTGATAACTTTTTAATATTTTTTTGCAAGAAAAAATCCGCACCAAAAAATCCGGTGCGGATCCATAACTTTTTATTGTAATTTATGACGCATATGCGGGAAAAAGATAACGTCGCGGATACTGCTGCTGTCGGTAAGGAACATAACCAGACGGTCGATACCGATACCCAGTCCTCCCGTAGGCGGCAGGCCGTACTCCAACGCGGTCACAAAATCTTCGTCCATCATATGAGCTTCATCATCACCGGCCGCACGTTCTTCCACCTGTTTCTGGAAACGTTCGCGCTGGTCAATAGGATCGTTGAGCTCGGAGAAGCCATTGCAAATCTCACGGGCATAAATAAACCCTTCAAAACGATCGGTGATCTCCGGATCAGCCTCACTGCTTTTTGCCAGCGGTGAGATCTCTTTCGGATGGCCTGTAATAAATGTAGGCTGGATCAGCTTTTCTTCTACATGCTCTTCAAAGCAGGCATTGATGATCTTGCCGATGCCAAAAGTTTTTTCATAAGGTACATTGATAGCGTCCGCCATTTTGCGCGCTTCTTCGAGGTCTTTGATCCCGGAAAAATCCTTTCCGGTATATTTAGCTACGGCTTCGATCATGGTCATTCTGTTCCAGGGCGGAGTCAGGTCGATCTCCTGTCCTTCATAAGTGATCTTCATGGTGCCGAGCACTTTTTGTGCGGTCTGCGAAATAATGGTCTCCGTTAAATGCATCAGGTCATTATAATCAGCATAAGCCTGATATATCTCGACCATAGTAAATTCGGGGTTATGTTTGATGTCGATGCCTTCGTTGCGGAAAACGCGACCTAATTCGTAGACGCGTTCCATACCGCCGACGATCAGGCGTTTCAGATACAGTTCCGGTGCAATACGCATGTAAAGCTGCATATCCAGCGCGTTATGATAGGTAATAAACGGACGTGCGGCAGCGCCGCCGGCGATAGAGTGCATGATCGGCGTTTCTACTTCCAGGAAGTCTTTGCCGTCCAGGATCTCTCGAACGCTTTTGATGATCTGGCTGCGCAGAACAAAAGTACGACGTACTTCAGGATTAACGATCAGGTCGACATAACGCTGACGATAACGCATTTCAACATCTTTTAAGCCATGCCATTTTTCCGGCAGCGGGCGCAGGGATTTGGAAAGCAGCTCCAAAGCAACAGCTTTAATGGATAATTCACCCATATGCGTACGGAAAACAGTACCGGTCACTCCGACAATATCACCGATATCCATCAGTTTGATCAGGGCATAGTTTTCTTCGCCCAGGGCGTCTTTGCGTACATAAAGCTGAATACGGCCTGTTTTATCCATCAGATCGATAAAGCAGGTCTTGCCATGACCGCGAATAGCCATAACACGGCCGGACAGGCGTACAACTGTTTCCTGGGCCGCTAACTCTTCAAACTGGTCGGCTACATCCTGAGCATGATGCGTCCATTCAAATTTATGGCCGAAAGGTTTCCAGCCCTTTTCTTCGATCTGGTGCATTTTATTGATACGCACCTGCATTTGTTCGTTGATTTCTGTTTCTGTTAAAGCTTCCGGTTCGGCAGCTTGCTGATTTTTAATTTCTTCCGACATATTTCTCGCTCCTAAAAATCAAATCTATTTAATTTTTACTATTTTGTATGAAAGCTCGCCGACAGGAGTATGGACCTGTACGACAGTATTTACTTTCTGACCCAGGATCGCAGCGCCGACAGGGGATTCGTTGGAGATCCGGTTCTGGGAAGGATCTGCCTCGGTAGTGCCGACAACGGTATAGGTTTCTTCATCGCCAAATTCCATATCTTTGACGATAACGGTAGAACCAAGAATAACAGTACCTTTTTTCTTTTTCGCAGTTTCATCGATAAGCGTTGCCGTACTGATCATCTGCTCCAGTTCAATGATACGGCCTTCGATAAAGGCCTGTTCATTTTTAGCATCGTCATATTCGGAATTCTCGCTTATATCGCCATAAGAAATTGCTACTTTAATACGCTCGGCAACCTCCTGCCGTTTTACAGAACGAAGATTTTCTAATTCGTCCTCAAGTTTTCTTAAACCTTCGGCCGTTAAAATAGTTTCTTTAGCACCCATGGTATTACTCCTTTAAAATCATATTTCCCGCCGCCTCACAATACAAACAGTGCCAAGCAGCAATGCCTGACACTGGGCTCAACGGATAAATAATATAATGTACTAGATTAAATTATAATTTTTTGTTGGTTTATTGTCAACCTCAGATATTACGCATTGCCAGTTCCTGTTCAACAAAGTCCTGGATATGAGCGATTTCTTCATCTGTAACAGCCCGCTCGAAATTGCGGAAACCAGCCAGCCGGAAATCATGCTTGCGCGCTAATTGTGAGATCGTATCGATCTGTTCGATAGTCAGTTTCCGTCCCAGAGTAAAATTTTCGTAACGCTTTTCCAATGCTAAAATCATCGTCTCGGCCATACAGGCAAACGAGGTCTGCGGCGGAAAGCCAAAATTAAAATGGAAATCAACATTGCCGGGGACTTTGATAACACCGCCTTCTATGACCAGCACGTCCTTACGCTTAGCGGCCACCTCACGCGAAACATTGCGCGGCCTGGCCACATCGCAGACGATAGCGCCGGCTTTGAGGTCCTCGGGCTCGATCAGAAAATCTACGGCGCTGGTTACAGCAATCACCACATCGGCGTCCTTCAGGCTGCGTTTGATATCGTTGGAAACAGTTAATTTCCCGGCAACACTGCCCGACAGCTCCTGTGCCAGCTCTTCCAGCGGCTGCAGATGTCTTGCCACCATTGTAATATCTTTTGCTTCACGGGCCAGTATCCTTGTGCAGGCAGCACCGATAGAACCGCTGGCGCCAACAACAGTCACATGCGCCGTAGCCAGATCCTTGCCCATCAGCTTTACTGCTTCACGCGTACCTTCCAGCGCCGTAGCAACCGTATAACTGTTGCCGGAAGTCACGGCAATATCCAGATTTTGGGCCACAGTAACCCCGGCATCGCCGACAATAGATGTAAACGCGCCCAATCCTACTATTTTAGCGCCCAGTTCCTGCGCGATGCGCCCTGATTCGATGATCCTGTCCATGACAAATTCTTCCGGCAGTTCGACCATTTGCCTCGAGGTCAGCGGACAGCCGATAAACCAGCCTTCCGCTTCAGCATAGGGACTTTTGATCCCTGTGATATGTGAAACCTGAAAAGGTTTTTTCAATTTCAGAGCACTTTCCAGCCAGCTGTCAGGAATAAATTTTAAAACAGGCGAGACATGAGCCATATCCTGAATTGACAGCGGATGTATAATAAAGGCAAATTTTTCCATTTAGATATGCTCCTCCTCTCCGCTTAGATATTCCAACCCTGATTCTATCTTGTATTCTTCCAGCAATTTTTCATACGCAGCGGCATCCAGCTGTTTACCGGCCCCGCTGGCAGCTACCAGCAGCCCTTCCATGACGTTGGTGCCATAGCTGCGGCCGTCCAGCGACGGCGTCGTCGTGATCAGGCAGCGCACTCCCGCACTGCGCAGCAGCTTACGGTCGCCAGCCGTTACCGTATTGGTAATGATCGTCTTGCCCACCAGCTTATCAGGCATAAAGCGTCTGATAAAATGAAAATCACCGGCAATGATATCGTTCTCGAAAAAATACTTCTGATGCTGCGGTTTTCTCTGACTTTGTTTGGCTCCCATCGGGTAAAACCATCTTACAGGCAATTTGGTCAGGACCGGCGCCAGTAATTTTGCAAATTTATCCAGAGTCTGCAGGGATTTGATCGGGTGATCCCAGTTCAGGCCGAAAATCAAATCGCCAAAGGTGACGTCAGCACCGTTGGCAACAAGCGCCTCCGCCATCCCAAACCTGTCTACACCACAAACCATAAGCACTTTTTTGCCCTGAAAATCTATGATCTTATCAGCGGCAAGCCTGTTGATCAAAATCCGTTCCAATGAATTTTTCAGCCCGCTGCCATCGAGCACAGGCGTTTTTCTGACATTTTCTATAAGCCTGGCCGATTCACGAAAAGTATAACGCCGGCCGCCGGCATAGACATAAAGATCGGTCCCGCCTAATCCCAGCGCGTCTACCTGTCCGTCAAGTTCTTCCAGAAGCTGCCGGGCTTTCTGCAAATTCCCGTCAGTTCCCAGCCGTTCTATCACAAAGGTCTGCCCCTTAAGCTGCAAAGTACTTTTAGCATTGCGCTCAGAAGATCCTAAACTTACACTTACGATATGTTTACAGCTGCATTCAGTTGTCTGAGAGGCAATCATTATTCTACTTCTTTCTCTAAAAAACTTGTCCCTGATGACATATCATTTTAGCATATTTAAAGTGTTCCTACAATATTTGCTACTAGATTTCGTATTTTCTTATTTATTTTAACCGCTTTCAAATGCCAAATTTTTCTGCGGCGTCAAGATATTCTGCCAGCAGCTTTTTAAAATCAGCATAAGTTTCTGTCTGGTGGAACCTGCCACGGTATTCTGCCGCTTTGGGCATACCTTTCAGATATGCGCCGATATGCCGCCGCATTTCTTTAACGGCCACAAGTTCATTTTTATATGCTATCAGCATTTCCAAATGCCTCAGCGCCAAAGCAAGTTTTTCCTGCAAAGACGGTTCCGGCGGCACGGGCTGACCCGACAAAGCAGCCTGCAGGCTGCGAAACAGCCAGGGATTACCATCAGCGCCGCGTCCCAGCATCAGTCCGTCGCAGCTGGTTTCTTCCAGCATCCGCAGACCGTCGTCTACGGTAAAAATGTCGCCGTTGCCGATAACAGGTATCTTTACAGCCGCCTTGACCCTGGCGATGACCTGCCAGTCCGCCTTGCCGTTATAAAATTGTTCCCGCGTCCTGCCGTGTACTGCCACAGCAGCTACGCCGGCTTTTTCCGCCAGCCGGGCGATCTCTTCGGCATTGATATGCCCGGAGTCCCAGCCAGCCCGGATTTTTACAGTGACCGGAACAGTAACGGCATCAGCCATTCGCGCCAGGATCTCGTAGGCCAGCTGCGGATCTTTCATCAAAGCCGAACCTTCTCCGTTATTGACGACCTTGGGCACCGGACAGCCCATATTAAAGTCGATCGCATCCGCGCCTCTGGCGGCAACTATCCTTGCCGCTTCCGCCAATTCTGCCGGAACAGAACCAAAAAGCTGGATCGCCGTCGGTCTTTCACCCGGATCGATGCGCAGCATATCGAAAGTCTTGACATTTTTATAGAGCAGTCCCTTAGCGCTGACCATTTCCGAAACAGTCATCCCGCAGCCCAGTTCTCTGCAGATAACGCGAAACGGCAGGTCTGTGATCCCGGCCATAGGCGCCAGCAGCAGCGGGACAGCCAAATTTAAAGTACCGATCTGCATAATCCACTCCCAATTTTAAAATACTATAGAATAAGACCCGCCAAGCAGCGGGTCTTAGCTTATTTGGAATTTTTCTCGTGAAGGATACGTAGTCCATCCAGTGTAAGGAACGGTTCCACTACGTCGATAGAGTCGGATTCAGCCGCCATCGTATTGGCAAAGCCGCCTGTAGCGACGACAAAAGCCGCACCGCCCAGTTCTTCCTTCATATGCCTGACTATACCGTCCATCTGGCCGACAAAGCCATAGATGACGCCTGCCTGCATCGCGTTGACCGTATTGCGTGAAATAACGTTTTTCGGTTTGATAAGCTCGATACGCGGCAATTTAGCTGTTCTCTGGAACAGGGCCTCGGTAGAAATACCAATACCAGGCGCGATCGCTCCGCCTAAATATTCTCCTGTAGGCAGCAATGCGCAAAAGGTAGTCGCAGTACCGAAGTCAACGATGATCATCGGCATGCCTTTTTTACTGTATTTGTCGAAAGCGGCGACAGCGTTGACGATACGGTCAGCGCCGACCTCTCTGGGATTATCATAACGCAGCGAGATACCGCTTTTGATGCCTGGGCCTACCACCATCGGCGTCAGCTCAAAGTAGCGTTCGCACATATGGCAGAGCGGTACGATCAGCGGCGGCACAACACTGGAAATAATGATTGCTTTGATCTGGTCCATGGGCATCCGTGTATAATTGAACATACTGCGTAATAAAATACCATATTCATCGGCAGTTTTGCTGCGATCTGTAGAAAAGCGCCAGTGACAAACCAGTTCTTTATCATCAAAAACACCTGCTACGATATTGGTATTGCCTACATCAATTACTAATAACATTCATGTTCCTCCTCAAGGAGCTTATTTAGTCCGTTCAAACAGACCTGCCAGGAATAAAGCCTTGCGCACTTTGGCTCCGATAAGAGCCGCGGCCGCCGCTTTCATTATATCAAACGGCAAAAATGGCACAACCGCTAACAGCACGGCCTTGTCCCAACTCATGGGTTTTTGCAGAAAATACTGGAAACTGAGTTTGAAGCCAACAAGCCCTATTGCATAGCAAACGAGCATCCCGACGCACATATACATCAGATTTTTCAGATAACCGGCTTCCAGATCACGCTCAGTAAGATACCCTACCAGCCACGCCGTGACGATAAACGCAACGATAAAACCTCCGGTCGGACCGACCAGCATTACGGCGCCGCCCTGCCCCTGATTGAATACCGGCAGTCCCACACAGCCGAGCAGCATCCACACACACATACTGACCGCGCTCAGGCGGCTGCCCAGCAGCATACCTGCCAACAACACGACCAAAGGCTGCATCGTAATTGGAACCGGCCCAATCGGAACTATGATATAGGCGCTGATGATCATCATCGTCACAAAAATCCCGGCCAGCAGCATTTCCCTGATCTTCATTACGCATATTCCCCCTGCCTGGCCCGGGCAGGACGAATAGAGACATCTCCGGCGATGACTTTTTCGATTCTGCCATCTGCGCGTTTTACCATCAAAAGACCGTCTTCATCTATATCGACAGCTTCGCCGATATAAGTCTCGTCAGGCGCGATGACCTTGACTTGCTGACCCAGAGTCGCAGAGTAGCGCTTCCATTCTTCCAGCACCGGTTTAAAGCCGTCCTGCAAAACCTTTTCGTACAATTCTTCCATATAGCCCAGCACATCAGTCAGCAGCTCGACCCTGCTGACAGGTTCCCGGGCAACATCGGCCAGCGATACTGCCGTTGCGCGCAGTTCTTCCGGCACCATTTCTTCAGACACATTGACATTGATGCCCGTACCGATAACGATATAGTTGATCTTGCCAAACTCAGCGCTCATTTCCGTCAAAATGCCCACCAGTTTTTTGCCTTCCAGCAAAACGTCGTTGGGCCATTTGATAGAGGCCTGCACACCCTGATACTTATTGACTGCTTTCACGACAGCGATCGCCGCCAGCAGCGTGCATTTGGATGCTTCCTGAGGCATGAACGGAGGCTTCAAGACCACCGAAAACCATACGCCTCTGGCAAAAGGCGAAAACCAGCCGCGTGACAGACGTCCTTTACCGGAATTCTGCTCCTCCGCGATCACTACCAGCCCGTCCTCGCAACCTTCGCCGGCAAGACGTTTCGCCAGTTCGTTCGTAGACGTCGTCAATTCACAGTAATGGATATGATGCCCCAGCCATTTGGTTTTTAGGTTGGCTACCACCTCAGCAGGCTTCAGTCTGTCAGGCACTTCCTTCAGGATATAGCCTTTTTTAGGCACTGATTCAATAGTATAGCCCTCATTTTTTAAAGCCTGGATATGCTTCCAGACAGCCGTACGCGATACTGCCAGTTCCTGAGAAAGAACCTCGCCCGAAACCGGTTCTGGCATTTTACCGCGCAATATTTCTAAAATGCGTTCCCGCATATCATCACACTCCCACACAATGTTACCCTTAGATTAGCACCGGGTTAACCAAAAGTCAAGTCACAGAAAAACCGTCCCCGGAACACAGGGGACGGTTTTAGATTACAGACTATTGCTCACTGGGAGCTGCAGAAGTTTCTGCAGGCTGCACCTCTGCCGGCTCTGAATTTCCGATCTCAGAAGTATTTTCTTCTTTTGATAAAATTTTACCGTATTTCATCAGCTGATCGATTTCTTCGCCTTCCAAAGTTTCTCTTTCAATAAGTGCATCCGCTATCAAATGCAGTTTATCCATATTTTCATTCAACAGGCTTTCTGTTTTCTGATAAGCCTCGTCGATAAATTTACGGATCTCTTTATCGATCTTGGCAGCGACTTCTTCGCTGTAGTCCTTGTCTCTGGCAATATCGCGGCCCAGGAAGACCTGGTCCTGACGATGTCCAAAGGTCATCGGACCCAGTTCAGGGCTCATGCCGTATTCACAGATCATCTGACGCGCAAGCGAAGTAGCACGCTGCAGATCATTGCTGGCACCGCTGGAGATCTCTTTCAGCACCAGGGCTTCAGCAACGCGTCCGCCTAAAAGCACCTTCAATTCGTCCAGCATTTCACTGCGGGTCGCATAATAACGGTCTTCTTTGGGCAGGCTCAGTGTATAACCGCCGGCACGGCCGCGCGGAATAATCGTTACTTTATGGACCGGATCAGTATTATCAAGCAGCATACCTACCAGGGTATGACCGCCTTCGTGATAAGCAGTCAGACGTTTTTCTTTGTCGCTGATCACACGGCTGCGGCGTTCAGGACCCATGATAACGCGTTCGGCCGCTTCTTCCATTTCCGGCATATCGATTTTATTCTTATTTTTACGGGCAGCCATCAAAGCTGCTTCGTTGACCAGATTGCTCAGATCAGCACCTGTAAAGCCGGGCGTTCTGCGGGCAATGACCCCAAGCTCAACTTCAGGGCTGATGGGTTTGCCTTTGACATGGACTTTCAAAATCTCCTGACGGCCCTTGATATCAGGACGGTCGACGACGATCTGCCTGTCAAAGCGGCCCGGACGCAAAAGTGCCGGGTCAAGGATGTCGGGACGGTTAGTAGCGGCGATCATAATGATACCCTCATTAGCGCCAAAGCCATCCATTTCTACCAGCAGCTGGTTCAGAGTCTGTTCGCGTTCATCGTGACCGCCGCCCAGACCTGCGCCGCGCTGACGGCCCACAGCATCGATCTCATCAATGAAAACGATACAGGGCGCGCTCTTTTTAGCCTGTTCGAACAGGTCGCGGACACGGGAAGCGCCTACGCCGACAAACATTTCTACGAAGTCAGAACCGGAAATACTGAAAAACGGTACGCCGGCTTCACCTGCAACAGCCTTGGCCAGCAGGGTCTTACCTGTACCAGGCGGCCCGTAAAGCAAAACGCCTTTCGGGATCTTAGCGCCGAGATCATTATATTTCTTCGGATGCTTCAGGAACTCGACGACTTCTTCCAATTCCTGCTTGGCCTCATCGGCACCGGCAACATCTTTAAAAGTGATCTTGATATTATCTTCGTCATAACGGCGGGCACGGCTCTTGCCAAAATTCATCACCCGTCCGCCACCGCCCTGGCTTTGCTGCATCAGCATAAACCAGATACCTACGATCAAAAGCATCGGCAGCAGCGAGCTCAGGATCGTCGTCCACCAGGGTGGCTGCGGCGGCAGCTCGGCTTTGATTTCAATATCACGGGCACGTAAAGTCGGGATCAGGCTGTCATCGCTGGGAGCAACAGTTGAAAAATCCTTGCCATCCTTCAGCTTACCGCTGATGACATTATCAACTATCGTTACCTGTTTGACCTCGTCCTGCTGCACGTGCTTCATAAACGCACTATAAGTGATGTCTGTTTTGCTGACTGTGCTGGCCGAATAATAATCGATCATCCAGATCGCCACAATGATGATCAGCAAATAGAACGTCACGTTTTTAAAAAATCTATTCAAGGAATTGCTCCTCCTTCCACTGGATCGTCTACCAAATTACAGTAACGTCATTTTTTTATTATAATATAGATGTGGAAATTCTACAACCATTACTCAATAAAATCATGTACGTGCGTAAACACAGGGCTTTAAAACACCGATATAAGGCAAATTTCGGTAGTTGCCGGCATAATCCAGACCATAACCGACAGCGAACTCATCGGGAATGCAAAAGCCTACATAATCCGCACTTTTACCATTGACACGTCTGGCGGTCTTGTCACACATCACAGCAGTTTTGACCGAAGCCGGTTTATGCTGCTGCAGCATACAGCAGACAGCTTCCAGGGTCAGCCCTGTATCGATGATGTCATCGACTAAAATCACATGCCGCCCGGCCAGTTTCTCAGAAACGTCCAGCTTGACGCTGACGTTACCGCAGCTGCTGGTACTGTTGCCGTAAGAAGATGCGACCATAAAATCGATCTTCACCGGCATACCCATTGCCAATGTCAGATCAGTAGCAAAATAAGCCGCCCCTTTTAAAAGCGCTATTACCACTACGTCTTTGCCGGCATAATCTTTTTTCAGCTGCGCGCCCAGTTCCCGGACCCGCGCTTTTATTTCTTCCTCGGTCAGCAATATCCTGCCAATATCTTCATGCATATCCACTACTTGTCATCTCCCGGAGTTAAATATTCAAGATCCAGCGTCAGCCAGGCTGCGCAGTCCTGTTCATGCCATCCTGCTGCCCGCAGTCCCGGCAGCCACAGTACCTGCTGCCCGCAGGCTACCAAAAGCTGGCGTTCCCTCTGCTTTGGGGGCACTTTTTCATCATTAAAGTATTTTTTTAATTTTTTACTGCCCGGCGACCCGGACGGAAAAAATCTGTCGCCTTCCCGCCGCTGCCGCACTTCCAGCTGACCGCACTGCAGCAAATGCCAGGGATATGCTGCGGCGTGACCGGAAGGTCTTGCACTTCCCTCCAGGTAGCCCAGGCTCAAAATACCCTGGGGAAGTTCCAGCCGCAGCACGCCAGACTGCCGCAGTTCCGCTAAGGAAACAGCATAGCCCGGCTCTGTTGCTGCTGCCTGCCGTTCCAAAGCAGTGACCGTAAGCCGCCCATAACTGTAGACAGCACAGGTTTTACCAGGCAGCATGATGCTTTTATTACTATTGCCTTTAGACGCTAACTCGAGCATCTGCCGCGTCTGCTGATATGTCAGCAAACCTTCTGCACCCAGCTTTTTCCACATCAGCCTGACAAGACGCATCTGCAGTGCCGCAGGCAGCGCAAGCAGCCATGCTGCTTCACAGCAGCAGGAAGTATCCTCCTGCTGCACATACTGCTCAAATTTCTCTGCAGCCATTGCATCTAAACAAGCCGCGTCCACGGCAACTGACGCCGCCGTCTGTGCCAAAGCCTGTTTAACATTCGGATTGAATTCCTGTTCCAGCAACGGCAGCAGCACATGCCGCACCTTATTGCGCGTATAATGCAGATCCATATTGCTGCTGTCAGTACGGTAAGGCAGCTCCCGCAACGCACAGTATGCTTCCAGAGCCGCACGGCTCACCTGCAAAAACGGCCGCACCACGCGGTCATTGTGGCTGCGCATCCCGCTCAGTCCTGCCGCGCCGCTGCCGCGCAGCAGATGCAGCAGCAGAGTTTCTGCCTGATCGTCACGGTGATGCGCCGTGACGATACAGTCAGACTGATATTTCTCAAGACACTCAAATAACGCCTCATAACGTAATTTACGGGCCGCATCCTCTAAAGACAGCTTTCGGGCCGCAGCAAATGCTTTAACGTCGACCCGCAGCACTTCACAGGCAACCTGCCGCACCCGGCAAAATTCCGCAACAAAGCCGGCATCAGCCAATGCCTCGCCGCCACGCAGACCATGCTCTATGTGGCAAACGACCAGCTGATACCTTTGCTTCTCCCGCAGCAGCAGCAGTGCGTCTGTCAACGCAAGCGAATCGGCCCCGCCGCTGCAGGCAATAATAATCTTGCTGCCGCCAGGCAGATTTTTTTGCACCTGGCGCAGAATTTCAGTAATTTGCCTGTGTTCTTTCATGGTTTCACCTGTTATTTATCAACCAAATAAAAAAGGCACCTCTGGAGGAAGTGCCTTTTTGGACATTATCTGTCGCGGCTGGCGCCACGGCCGCCGCGCTTAGACTCCGTATTGCGTTTCAGATCTAATAATCTGTCATCGCTGTCTTTTAAAAAGCGCGATAGTTTATCTTCAAAGGTAGCCGGAGGCACCACTTTAGGTGCGCGACGATCCTGATTAACCGGACGCTGCGGCTTCGGAGGTGCCGGAGGCGGAGGTGTCAGCTGTTTGATAGACAGACCTATCTTACCGCGTTCGTCGATAGACAACACTTTGACCTTGACCTTATCTTTTTCCTTTAAAAAATCATGCACATCTTTTACATATACATTGGAGACTTCGGAAATATGTATAAGACCAACTTTTCCTTCAGGCAATTGCACAAATGCTCCAAAATTTGTGATGCCGGTAACTTCACCTTCAACGATTGCGCCAACTTCGAGTGACATAAAGCGGATAATCCCCCTTAAAAAATCTTTATACAGTAAGTATTATACCCTTCTTTTAAAATGGGTGTCAACAGCATTATACAAATATATGCGAAAAGATAAAAAATAACAGATGCACCCCGGCAGAAACGCCTGTACATCTGTTATTTTTTCTTTTCCGCAGCTTCTGTTTCCTGCTTTTGCTGTTTTTCCTGTTCGTCAACTATAAACAGCGGCACTTCGTTTTTACCTACCATATTGTGATCTTCACGTGCCAGTTTTTCGATATATTTCAAATCATCCAACCGTTTGCGTTCCGCCTCCAGATCGGCCTGAACCTTTTTCAATTCGTCAACCCGCTGCTGCGTTGCCGACATTTCCTTGTTGATCTGGTAGATCTTATACTCCTGCCGCCCTAAAACACCCAGACAGACGATCAGCAAAATAATCAGTACCCACAAAAAATCATTGGAGCTGCGGCGTTTTTTCCTGCGTACTTCGGCCATTATGAGCTCCTTCCCATTAATTGTTCAGACAAAAATACCGGGCTTTAACGCCCGGCATTCTTGAACCCAAAGATTATTTTTTGTGTTTTTTTGCAGGAGCAGCGTTAACAGCGTCTTTAAAAGCTTTACCAGCTTTGAAAGCAGGAACTGTTGCAGCCGGAATTTTGATGGGTTCGTTGGTACGAGGATTCTTACCAGTACGAGCGTTACGGGTACGAGCTTCGAAAGTACCGAAACCAATCAATTGTACTTTGCCTTTTTTGGCAACTTCACCTTTTACGGTTTCGAGTAAAGCAGCTACTGCTTTCTCTACGTCTTTTTTGGTGAGACCAGCTTTTTCTGCTACTGCAGCAATAAGTTCAGTTTTGTTCACAATAAATCCCCCTTAAATTTTGTATGCGTCAGTTTAGGCGAAAACCGCATAAACACAACGACTAAGGTTGTTCACTAAAACTCTAATTCGCTATCAAAAGCAATATTCCTGCTAACATTTCATCTTTTTTTTATTTTTTTCTTAATTTTTGTGTAAAAAACGCCTTTTTTTAATTATTTTTCTCAAAATCCTTTGCCAGAAGCCAAAAAGCGTCTAATTCGGCCAAAGAAAAATCTTCCCATTTTTTCTTCGAACTCCGCACTTTTTTCTCCACATAAGCAAATCTTTTAATAAAACGATTATTAGCAGCAGTAAGTGCCGTTTCCGGTTCCAAACCAATATGCCGGGCATAACCGGCCAGAATAAACAGCAGATCGCCAAGCTCATGCTCCATTTCTTTCTGACTGCCGCCAGCTACGGCTTCCTGCAATTCCTGCAGCTCTTCCATAACCTTTTCCCAGACGCCTTCGGTATCCGGCCAGTCAAAGCCTACTTTGGAAGCCTTACTGTGCAGCTTGTAAGCGCGCATCAACGCCGGCAGTCCCGGAGAAATGCCGTCCAGAACATGGGTCCGATCCTTTTTTTCTTCCAATTTAATGGCTTCCCAGTTTTTGATCACTTCGTCGCTGCCTGAAACCTTACGCGAACCGAACACATGCGGATGCCTGCGGGTAAGCTTTGCAGCCACGCCGTCGATGACATCCTGCAGCGAAAACAGATTGGCGTCCTGTGCCATGTGAGCATGAAAAACCACCTGCATCAAAATATCGCCCAACTCTTCTTCCATGCCTTCACAATCATGATTATCGACAGCTTCCAGAAATTCATAAACTTCTTCGATCATATTGCGGCGGATACTGCTGTGAGTCTGTTCACGGTCCCAGGGACAGCCGCCGGGCGCACGCAGTTTGCTCATGACTTCCGTCAACGGCAGCAGATCGGCGTCATAACGAAATTCATCACTGTCGCAATAAAAATCATCATCGTCGTCAAAGCACAGCTCTTTTTCTTCGCGCAAAACATTGACATGCTGCACAACCGTCTGCTCCTGTGCCGGAATGAACACACTGGTCAGATGATCGATCTGCGGCTGCCGGTCCAGCTCATACAGCTTGATCGGCCGGCACTCTTCATCAGGCAGCCCCAAATTACGCAAAAAATACAACTGCGCTTCATCGTCAAGCACTTCCATCAAATTGATTTTCACATCGGACGCAACCAGCTGACTATAGACCTGCGTGATCATCAGAGGATATTGACCGGCACTTGCCAGCGCTTCAAAATCGTGGGCGTCTACGATGCGCAGACCGGCGATCGGATCAACAGCCAGATTGACATAAGCCAGATCCAGAAAGCTCATTGCCGGCAGAATTTTTAAAGGCACACCTGCCGCTGCGGCCTGCTCTCTCAGCATCACTACTGTCCGTTCAGCAACTAACGGACTGCCCGGAACAGCGTAAACAACCTCCTGCTCACCGGCAGCCTGCAAAACAGCAGTCACGATCTTTTGATAAACATCTTCAAAAGACGCTTCTTTTTCATAAACGGCATCGCAGGACGTAAATTTTACGCCCGCCTGTTCCAGCTCTTTAACCGACGGATGCACCGCCGTACGCAAAATGACCCTGCTGCCGCTTTGCAGCACCGCCATCGTCTCCAGCGATAAATGTCCGGCGCTGCCGGGCCCCAATCCTACAACAGTAATGCCTTTTTTCATCTTACCATCCCTTTACTTGAATCTGGAACCGATCACAGGTAATTTCTGCAGTTCTTTTCTGCCGATCGTCCCGCTTGCTATCAAAGTCAATAGATAAACGATGCCAGCTGCAAAAATCGTGACCGCCGTCGCCAAAGTATTGCCCCAATAAACTGTTAAATAATTATATAAAAGCATACTGACCGCCGCCATCAAAACTGCCGCCAGTAAAATTTTTCCCAAAGCATACACCTTAAAAGTGATGCCGCTGCGGATCAAAAAGAAGATATTCAAAGCCGCAGCCAAGCCAAAATTAATATTGGAAGCCCAGGCCGCACCGACGATATTCCACGGCAGCGCCGTCAGATACCAGACCGCGGCGGCTTTGACCACGGCGCTGAGCAGCATGTTCCACATGGGTATCAGCGTCTGTCCCATCCCCTGCAGCATCCCTGTGGTTATCTGATGGATACCCAGCAGGCAGATCGAAGGCGCCAGATTCCTGATCGCTTCGCCTGCCAGCGCCGTACCATACAGCAATTTGGAAATAGGCTGAGCTAAAGCCCACATCCCGGCTGCGGCAGGAAAGGTCAGCAAACAGCATAATTTCATTGCCGTATTGGTTTTCCGGTCGATACTGTTTCTATCACCAAGCGTAAAAGCTTCCGAAACAGCAGGTACCAGGCTTGCCGTCAGCGAAAGAGTCGGGATCGTCGCCATCATTACCAGCGGCATACCCATGCCTGTCAGATACCCAAACAAAGTCGTAGCCTCTTCGACTGAAAAGCCGGATTCCACCAGACGGTTAGGCACCAGCAGCATATCGATGCTGCTGGTCACTGGCACCATGATATTAGCGCAGGAAACAGGCAGCGCCAGCAACACCAGCCGTCTGGCGATCCTGCCAATGCTCTCGGGAGCTTCAGTAAGCTGCCGGCTGATCTCCTGCTGCCAGCGTGCTTTATTCCTGAAGTAAAAAAAGCTCAGGACGATAAGCCCGGTGATCGAACCAGGTACAGCACCAAAGGCAGCTCCTGCCGCCGCATATTCCAGACCGTACGGCAGCAGGTAATAAGCCAGCACGACCATCGTCACAACACGTACAAACTGCTCAAGGATCTGCGATACTGCCGGCGGCGTCATCATTTGGTGTCCCTGAAAATACCCGCGGAAGCTGGCCAGGATCGTAGCAAAAAACACGGCCGGCGTCAAAGCGACCAGCCCATAATACGCCCGCGGGTCACGGATCAGGCCGCTTTCAACCAGCCACCCGGCCGAGCAATACAACCCTGCGGCGAACACCAGACCCGTAGCGGCCATCAAGCCCAGCGAAACCCTGAACACCCGGCCGGCGCTGGCAAAATCGCCTTTAGCCACTTTTTCGGCTACAATGATCGATATAGCGATCGGGATACCGGCCGAAGACACGGACAACATCAGCAGATAAACGGGATATGCCATCTGATAAAGCCCGATACCTTCGCCGCCCAGCAGTCTGGACAACAGTATTCTGTTGACTGACCCGATGATCTTGACCATCAGCCCCGCCATCGTCAAAATCATGGCGCCGCGTAAAAACTTATCTCTGGTCATACCCTCGTCCTTTCCTTGATTTCTTCATCTAATTATAATCAACTTTGCCGCCTCTGTATAGTTCAGTCTAACGCCAGCCGCGGCAGATTTTTTTCCAGCCAGGTCAAACTGTCGGTTTTCAACTTGACTGTGCGGAAAATAAGCTGCGCCTGTGCGCCGCTTTTAAATTGCATATATTGCTGATGCTCGCTGATCAGCTGCATCAAAGCAGCCGGGTCAACAGCGGCGTTCTCGGCAAAGGTAATGCGGATCTCGCCCTGTTTGACACTGATCCCGCGAATATGCAGCAAACGGCACAAAGCCCGCAGACAGGCAACGCGCCACAAAACCTCTACCTCTTCCGGCGGTTCGCCAAAACGGTCGATGATCTCATCCAGCAAGTCGCCCCTGCCAGCATACTCCAGCCCCGCAAAGCGTCGATACAGCTCCAGCTTATAACGGGGATCGGCAATATAATCGTCGGGGATATAGCCGTCAACACTGATCTCCAGAACCGGATCGGGCTCGGGAACACCGTCTTCGACACCGTCCTTCAGCTTGCGGATCGTCCGCTCCAGCATATCGCAGTAAGCGGCAAAGCCTACGCCGGCAATATGCCCATGCTGCTGCGCTCCCAGCAGATTACCGGCGCCGCGGATCTCCAGATCACGCATCGCGATCTTAAACCCGGCTCCCAGTTCTGTAAAGTCGCGGATCGCCTGCAGCCGTTTTTCAGCGACCTCGCTCAAAGCACGGTTCCGTTTATAGACAAAATAGGCATATGCCAGACGGGAAGAACGCCCTACCCGCCCGCGCATCTGATACAGCTGTGACAGGCCGAAATTCTCGGCGCCGTCAATAATGATCGTATTGGCCAGCGGCACATCCAGGCCATTTTCGATGATCGACGTGGACAGCAGCACATCACAGCTGCCTTCATAAAACGCGATCATCGCGTCTTCCAGCATATCCTCCGACATCTGCCCATGGGCAATGCGGATATTGATGCCCGGCACCAGACTGCGCAGATCGGCAGCAATATTTTCGAGCCCCAGGACCCTGTTATGCACATAATAGATCCTGCCACCCCGGCGCAATTCGCGTTCCAGCGCCTCTTTGATCATGCCCGGATTATATTCGGCCACATAGGTTTCTACCGGCAGCCGTTCCTCCGGCGGCGACTCGATCACGCTCATATCGCGTCCATTGACCAGCGCCAGATGCAAAGTACGCGGGATCGGCGTTGCCGATAAGGTCAGAACATCAACGCCGGTCTTCCAGCGTTTGATTTTTTCCTTCTGCGCCACGCCGAAACGCTGCTCTTCGTCGATAACAAGCAATCCCAGATCAGGGAACAGCACATCCGGCTGTAATAAACGGTGTGTCCCGATCAAAACATCTACCTGCCCGTTCTCCAAATCATTCAGAATGCGTTTTTGCTCCCTGGGCGTGCAGAAACGGCTTACCATCTCCACCTTGACACCAAAAGGCTGCATCCGTTCTTTAAACGTCATAAAATGCTGCTGGGCCAAAACAGTAGTCGGCACCATTACCGCCACCTGTTTACCATCCATTACCGCCTTGAAGGCCGCACGGATAGCAACCTCTGTTTTACCATAGCCGACGTCGCCGCACAGCAGTCTGTCCATCGGCTCAGATTTTTCCATATCCGCCTTGATCTCCGCGATCGCCTTCAGCTGGTCTGGAGTTTCTTCATAAGGAAAGCGTTCTTCAAAGTCGCGCTGCCATTCGGTATCCTCGGCAAACGCATAGCCGGGCACGATCTTCCGCTGCGCATACAAACGCAGCAGTTCCTCAGCCAGCTCGGTGATAGCGGCACGGGCCCTGCTCTGTACACGTTTCCAGTCAGCACCGCCCATCTTGGAAAGCCGCGGCGCCTGCCCTTCGTTGCCCACATATTTATGCAGCATCCCGACCTGCTCAACCGGCACATACAGTTTATCGTCGCCGGCGTAAGCCAGCAGCAGATAGTCACGGTGCACGCCGTCCACCAGCACGTTCTCGACGCCGATATAGCGGCCGATGCCGTGTACTGCGTGGACTACATAATCGCCCGCCTTGATCTCGGAAAAATACTGCAGCTGCGCACCGCTGTTTTTCGTATGCAGCCGCCGTTTTTTCTGCATCCCGAAAATATCATTCTCTGTCAGCAGCAGCCAGTTTTCATTCCAAAAGCGAAAGCCTGCCGTCAGCTCGCCGCTGATAACAGTGATGCGCCCCGGCTGCAGCAATGCCCCTTCCTTAACAAAAGCCGCGTTCAGATTACGGCTTTGCAGGCTGTCGGCCAGACCGCGCGCTTTTATATCGCTGCTCATCATCACCACAGGCACCTGACCGTCAGCCAGCCAGCCCTGCAGATCTCCTGTCAGCAATTCCAGATTTCTGTTATACGGCGCTACCGAACGCACCGGTACATTGATATCCTTAAAAAATTGCAGATGGCTGTGTCCCAATGCGGCCACCACCCAGGCCCTGCTGCGGGCACAAAAGCCTTCCAGCTCGGCAGGCGTCCACAATTCATCCGCATAGCCCGCGCTTTCAGTATACAGCTTCTGCAAAAGCTCAAACAAGCGCGACGGCTCGTCTATGACCAGCCGCGTCGAAGGTGACAGATAATCCAGCACCGAAGCTGAAAAATCCTCACTGCTGTCGATTTGCAGCGGCACGATCTTCACGGCGCTCAACGCTTCGATGCTACGCTGATTATCCAGGTCAAAGCTGCGCATCGCGTCGATAGTATCGTCGAACCACTCGATCCGGGCCGGGTGCTGACTGTTGATCGGGAAAATATCCAGAATATCACCGCGCAGACAGAACTGCCCGATAGCATCTACCTGCTCGGTGCGTTCATAGCCAAGCTCGATCAGCCGTTCCAGCAGCTCCTGCTGCTCCAGCTGCTGCCCCAGCGTTACTACAACGCCGCTGCCCAGCACCTGCTGCGGTACCGGCAGCTTCTGCAAAAGCGCTTCCGCCGTCACAAAAACGATCCCCTGTTCCTCACCCTGCAGGATCCGCAGCGCCGCCACACGTCCGGCCTGCAGCTCACGGTTACGCGAATCGGCCTGCACCCTCGGCAGATCGACCGGATATAATTCCTGCATCAGTAGATCCGAATAGAAGCAGTTCAAGGTCCGGCGGTATTCACGAATATCGTCCCTGCCGCTAAGCAGGAACACCAAAGAGCCCTGTTCCGGCAAAAGCCGGTCCAGAGCTGCTAAAAATACAGTTTTTGCGGCGCCGCTGAGACCTGTCAGCGAGCACCCACGCCCCTGCTGCCACAATTCGGCCGCACTGCGGGCTTCCGTTATTGCTCCAATAGCGTCCAATAATTGCAATTTCATCAGTTTACCCTTGAAAACAAAAGGGTTCTAGCCTGAGCTAAAACCCTTGGAGATGTAAAGCTTACAGTTTAACGGCAAAATCCTTGCGGTCAAAGCTGTGTACTGCGTCCACAAAACGCACCGTACCGGTCTTATAACGCATGGAAACAGTATGCGTACGCACGCCGCCGCCAAAATAACGCAGACCGCTGAGCAGATTGCTTTCGGTGATAGCCGTAGCAGTAAACATGCAGTCATCGCCTTTGACCATATCGTCCAGGCGCAGGACCTGCTGACAATCACAGATACCCATTTCCAGACAGCGTTTGACCTGTTCGTCATCTTCCGGGCACAAACGCGCCTGCATATCGCCGCCGAGACATTTGATAGCGGCAGCAGCCAGCACGCCTTCAGGAGCGCCGCCCTTACCGATATACATATGCACGCCTGTACCTTCGATACCGGCATTGACGATAGGATTGACGTCGCCGTCAGTGATCAGCTGGATACGGGCGCCGGCACGGCGGATCTCATCCATGATGCCGTAGTGGCGTTCACGGTCCAGCAAAACAACAGTCAGGTCAGAAACCTTACGCTCTAAAGCTTTAGCTACGCGCTCCAGATTTTCACTGACCGGCGCGTCGATATCGATGCAGCCTTTGGCACGGGGACCAACAGCGATCTTATCCATATACATATCAGGAGCGTGCAGCAGGCAGCCCTTCGGTGCGATAGCGATAACTGCGATAGCGCCCGGCTGGCCTTTAGCCACCAGATTCGTACCTTCAACAGGGTCTACAGCAATATCGACTTCGGCACCGCCGCCGCCGACTTTCTCCCCGATATAAAGCATCGGCGCTTCGTCCATCTCGCCCTCGCCGATAACTACCGTACCGCTGATATTCACAGTATCGAAAGCCTTACGCATAGCGTCTACCGCCAGCTGATCGGCACCGTTTTTATCACCACGTCCTACACTGCGGCCGCAGGCAATCGCTGCAGCTTCGGTAACACGTACGAATTCCATGGATAATTCTCTGTTCATTCCTCAACCATCTCCTTTATTGATACGAGCATATAAAATCATATTAATTATATCACTTTCTGCCGTAACTTGCAGAGCAAAATAAAAATTACTTCGATTTTAAACCAAATTTATCAGCCCAGCTTGAGCGCCAGCAGTTCAAACAAGATCCGCAGCGGCAGCACAAAAGCGATATACAGCAGCAGCAGGCTGAAAGCCACCGTCGCCAGCGACCGTTTAAAATCGATCAGATATACCACCTGCAAAGCCCGGATCAGCAGATACAGCATCCACAGCTTGGCTGTGATGCAGGCGCACACCACTACCAGCACGCCCGTCAGGCCCAGCTTCGTTCCCAAAAGAGCTACCGGCGTCATGACCAGAAAGGGCAGCGTAGTATAACCCAGCAGGCAGATCAGCCCGACGGCATCGCCCGCCATAGCGCCTAAAGTTTCCAATATTCCGTGCAGCAAAAAACCGTACATCGACAAAACTACCCCGGCGATGGAAACAGCGGCGGCAATAACGGCAAACCTTACCGAAAGAGCCTTCTCTAAAAACAGCTGGTTCGTCACCACGCCGCAAAACAGCCCCACACTTAAGGTAAAATACCACAGACTGCGCCACATACAGCGCTCCTGCACCAACTGGCGCATCCCGTCCCTGGTCTCAAACAAAACGCTGAAGGTCTTACGCCTCATAAGGCATCACCTCGCCGCCTGCGGCGAAGCTATTCCAGCCGCGTCTTTTTGCAGCAGCATTTCCAAGTGTCCCAGCATCATTTTGGATAACTGAGCGCTGAAAAATACTTCCCAGGGCTTCTGCCGCTTATTCTCTTTGATCTCCGGTATCCCGTCGACACCGATAGCCTTGCCGGCGGCCTCCAAAGCATCATAATAATTGCCCAGCTCATCCACAAGGCCCAGGGTCTGAGCCTGCCGCCCGGTATAAACGCGGCCGTCAGCCAAAGACTTTACCTTAGCGACATCCATTTTCCGGCCTTCGGCGATCACACCCACAAATTCCTCAAACATCTGATTGACCATATTCTGCAGAATCTGCTGTTCTTCCGGCGTCATCGGCCTGTCCGAGGACATGATATCCTTATACTGGCCGCTTTTGATCTTGGTCGTATAGATACCGATTTTTTGGAAAAGCTCCTGCGTGTTCATATACGGCATATAAACGCCGATACTGCCTGTCAAAGTCGATGGATTGGCATAGATAGTATCGCTGTAAGCCGCCAGCCAGTAAGCTGCCGAAGCGGCACTGTCCCCCATCGAGGTGATGATCGGCTTATTCGTAGTTTCTTTGAACCGTTTCAGCTCGCGGCCGACTTCCTCTGCCGCCGTAACATTGCCGCCGGGCGAATCGATCCGCAGCACCAGCGCCTTGACGCTGCTGTCGGCTGCCGCCTCACGGATCTCTCGCATCAACCGTCCCGAAGAAGCGCCCGTAGCTTCGCCCCAGATATTCTCACCCGGATCGCCGCTGACGATCGTCCCTTCGATATTGATGACCGCCACCCTGTCTGTCGGCGCAGCAATCACTTTTTCCTCACTATTCTTACCTGATAACAACGATACTACGAAAGACAGTACCGCGATCAGTAAAATCGCACTGATAAAAATTTTTTTCAGCATACCTGCAACTCCTTTTACAAAAAAAGCAGACTGACTCGCAGCCTGCTTTTAGGTTTTCTTTCAGAGTCTTATTTTTGTTCCCGCAAAGCAGCGGCGATGAAATCTCTAAACAACGGATGCGGATTGGTCGGACGGGACTTGAATTCAGGATGGAACTGCGCACCCAGGAACCAGGGATGTCTGTCCTCCGGGATCTCCACGATCTCCACCAGCCGTCCGTTCGGCAAAGTGCCGCCGATACGCAGGCCGCCGGCAACGATCTGCTCGCGCAAAGCGTTGTTCACTTCATAACGGTGACGATGACGCTCGTAGATCAGTTCTTCCTGATACGCTTTTTCAGTCAGGGTACCCGGATAGACTTTGCAGGGATAAAGCCCCAGACGCATCGTGCCGCCTTTATCTTCCACACTTACCTGTTCCGGCATCAGGTCGATAACAGGATACTTGCAGTCAGGCGCGAATTCGGCGCTGTTGGCGTTTTCCATACCGCAGACATTGCGGGCATATTCGATAACGGCACACTGCATGCCCAGACAGATCCCAAAGAACGGTACTTTGTTTTCGCGGGCATACTGCACCGCCTTGATCTTGCCTTCGATACCACGGTCGCCAAAGCCGCCCGGCACCAAAATACCATCGACGCCTTCCATGACCTTCTGCATATCGGTCTCAGGCGCTTCGATATTCTCAGCATTCACCCATTTAATTTTCAGTTCGCTTTCATTAGCCACAGCAGCATGCTTCAAAGCCTCCGTGATACTGATGTAAGCATCCTGCAGCTCAACATACTTGCCAACTACGGCGATCGTTACCTTGCGGTCATAATGTTTCAGTATCCGCTCTACCATTTCATGCCAGTAAGACATATCTTTGGGCTTATCAGGCATATCCAGCTTTTTGAGCGCGATAGTATCCAGTCCCTGCTCTTCCATCAGCATCGGCACCTGGTAAATGCTGGCCGCAGTCAGGTTCTGGATAACAGCCTCCGGATCAACGTCGCAGAACATAGCCATTTTTTCGCACATATCCTTGGAAATAGGACGCTCGCTGCGGCAGACGATAATATCAGGAGAAATACCGATGCTGCGCAGTTCTTTAACGCTGTGCTGGGTCGGCTTGGTTTTCAGCTCGCCTGCGGCAGCGATATAAGGAACAAGAGTCACATGGATATACAAAACATCGTTGCGATCAACTTCCTTTTTGACCTGACGGATAGCCTCCAGGAACGGTAGGCTCTCGATATCGCCTACAGTGCCGCCGATCTCGGTAATAACAAAATCAGCGTTGTCATCACGGCCAACACGGTAAACACGCTCTTTGATCTCATTCGTGATATGCGGAATGACCTGTACGGTACGTCCCAGATAATCGCCGCGGCGCTCTTTATTGATAACGGACAGATAGATCTTGCCTGCCGTCACATTGGAGCTCTTAGACAAATTGATATCAATAAAACGCTCATAATGGCCCAAATCAAGGTCGGTCTCCGCGCCGTCGTCGGTGACGAAAACCTCGCCGTGCTGATACGGGCTCATCGTGCCCGGGTCCACATTGATATAAGGGTCAAACTTCTGGATCGTGACCCTATAGCCGCGGCTTTTCAGCAAACGTCCCAGCGAAGCCGCCGTGATCCCTTTCCCCAGCGAAGAAACTACACCGCCTGTTACAAAAATATATTTCGTCATGATTGTCCTCCCGTTCCTCATAAAATGGCTTTTATCTCAAAAAATTACATTCTTTCCGGTGCCGATACGCCCAAAATGCCCAAAGCATGCTTGATCGTATGGCGGGCAGCCTTCACCAGCTTGATCCGTGCCTGCTGCACTTCCGGGTCTACGCCCAGGATGCGGCACTGATTATAAAAGGAATGGAACAGCCCGGCAAGATCGTGCACATAATGCGCCACACGGTGTACCGCGCGCTCCTGCGCTGCCAGCTCCAGCATCTCCTCATATTCACCCAGCTTCTTGATCAGCTCCAGCTCTGTCGCATCTGTCAGCAAAGTATAATCGGCAGCTGCCGCTTCAGCAATATTTTCCTCGGCCAGCTGGCGCATGATGCTGCAAATACGGGCATGCGCATACTGGATATAATAAACAGGATTCTCATTTGATTTTTCCGTAGCCAGGGTCAGGTCAAAATCCAACTGGCTATCGATCGAACGCATCGCAAAGAAGAATCTGGCCGCATCCGTGCCCACCTCTTCGATCAGCTCGTTTAAGGTAACGCTCTGTCCGGTACGCTTCGACATCTTGACCAGCTCGCCATTGCGGTACAGGCTGACCATCTGCAGGATCAACACCTCCAGCTGTTCAGGATCATAACCCAGCGCGCCCACAGCCGCCTTCATTCTGGCGATATACCCATGATGGTCGGCACCCCAGAGATTGATGACGCGGTCAAAACCGCGGCTGAATTTATTCCAGTGATAAGCAATATCGGCTGCCAGGTAAGTCGGCACGCCATTATCACGGATCACGACGCGGTCCTTATCATCGCCGTAAGCAGTCGCTTTCAGCCACAGAGCCCCGTCCTTTTCATACATATAACCACGCTCGGTCAAAAGCTCGCAGGCTTCCCTGATCTTATTGGCATCATGCAGGGTCTGCTCGCTGAACCAGACGTCAAAAGTAACATTAAAAGCTTCCAGGTCTTCCTTCAACGCCGCCAGCTTTTCTTTAAGGGCGATCGTGCGGAACTCGTGCAGACGTTCCTCTTCGTCCATATGCAGGAATTTATCGCCATAGATCTTGACGATCCGTTTGGCAGTTTCCACGATATCGTAACCATGATAACCGTTTTCCGGGAACTCCACATCCACCCCAAGCTCTTCCAGATAACGGGCATTGACGGAAGCCGCCAGATTATTGATCTGGTTGCCGGCATCATTGATATAATATTCCCTGGTCACATCATAACCGGCCGCCTTCAGCAGGTTCGCCAGCGAACTGCCCACTGCGGCGCCGCGGCCATGGCCAACGTGCAGCGGACCTGTAGGATTGGCGCTCACATATTCCAATTGGATCTTTTCGCCGCCTCTGGCAGGCAGATTGCCATAAGCCTCGCCTGCGGCTACGATACCTGCCAAAAGCTCGGCCGTCCAATTTTGTTTCAGATAAAAATTAATGAATCCGGGCCCTGCGATCTCAGCCTTTTCCACATAAGGACAATCCAGATTGTCGATCACCGCCTGAGCCACCAAACGCGGATTGCATTTTAAGCTGCGGGCCGACTGCATGGCAAAATTAGTAGCAAAATCACCAAATTCCTTTTGCGGCGGTACCTCTAATAATACCTCCGGCAGTTCTCCCTCTTTGATCGTACCGGCGGCAATCGCTTTAGCCGCGGCAGCTTTAATGGCAGCAGCCAGTGCTTCCTTCATATTCACGCTTGACATCCTCCTCGATTTCCATCTTCAGCTTCAACCTGCTGTGTGCCTGTCCGTCCAGCTCTAAAGCATATTCCAGTTCGATATGCCAGACCCTGTCACGGCAGTAAACATATAAATACTCAGTCGTCAGCCGCATCGGCAAAGCCAAGTACGGAGTCCGGTAAAGGCTTTCACATACCAGACCTCCGGCAAACTCCTGCCGGCAGTCCACCGTGCCGCTGCGCAGGATAATGACCCTTTCATGATCCCACTTCAGCGTAGTTTTCGTGCCTGCCAGACCAGATGCTGCATCTTCCTCGTAAAAAACATAAAATTTATTATTTTTTTCCGCCAGTCTGCCGTAAGCCGTGGTCTCGATATTTTCCGTACCTTCGCTGCTGCGTGACTGGCTGTAAATATGTATTTTCACAGGCTGCATAACAATTTTCACTCCATAAAAAAAACGACTGGAGCCTGCTCCCTTTCGCGCGCCAACTTATGTTCGAAACGGAGCAAGCCCCTCAATGCCTGCACCTTCCTTTCAATAAATAAAAGGAACGGTCTACAAAACTTCTTCAAATATTATATATCAGTGACCGTATTCAGTCAAGGAAAGGCTGACTCTTGCACCTGAGGCTAAAAAAAGTGTATAATATTTATACTGTTTTTGTTGAACTAAAGAGGAGGGGTCACGATGCAGCAGGATTGGGGCATCATTTTTGCATTTGGATTATATTTTTTAGCACTGTTCGGCATAGGGATTTTCCATATGAAGAAAGAACAGGATCTGGCCGGCTATGTTTTAGGCGGCCGTAAGGTAGGGCCCTGGGTCTCGGCCATGAGCGCCGAAGCCTCGGATATGAGCGGCTGGATGCTGATGGGACTGCCCGGCTACGCTTATGTGGCAGGCGTCAGCGCCTTCTGGATCGCTATCGGACTGGCCATCGGCACCTGGCTGAACTGGCTGTTTGTAGCCAAAAGGCTGCGTGTTTATACCAAGATCGCCAACGATTCGATCACCTTACCGGATTTTTTTGAAAACCGTTTCCGTGATAAAACAAAAATTCTGCGCATCGTTTCCGCAATTTTTATTTTTATTTTCTTTCTAATTTATACCGCTTCCGGCTTCGTCGCCGGCGGGCGCTTATTCAACACAGTTTTTGGGCTGCCTTATTTTGAGTCGCTGCTCATCACGGCAGGCATAGTCGTTTTTTATACCTTTACCGGCGGTTATATCGCCGTTTGCCGCACCGATTTTTTCCAGGGCTGCCTGATGTTTTTCGCGATCATCATCGTGCCCCTGACCGGCATCTTTAAAGCCGGCGGGCCAGTTACCGCCTTTGAAAAGCTTTATGCTATGAACGCCAACTATTTCAGCTTCTTTACAGACGCCACCGGCGTCACCCTCAGCGCTACGGCGATCATTTCGCTGCTGGCCTGGGGACTGGGTTACTTCGGTCAGCCGCATATCCTGGTCCGCTTTATGGGCATCAGCTCGGCTAAAGAGATACCGCAGGCGACGCGCATCGCCATGGTCTGGGTCATCTTCTCCCTGTTCTTTGCCGTTACCGTCGGCCTGGTCGGCCGGGTACTGCTGGGTGACAAACTGACCGGCGTCAATGCCGAAACCGTCTTTATGGTCCTCAACAACGAATTTTTTGTCTCCTTCCTTGCCGGCATCATCATCTCCGCTATTCTGGGCGCCATCATGAGCACCTCTTCCAGCCAGCTGCTGGTAACCGCGTCGGCGATCTCTACCGACTTCTATCAGGCGCTGCTGCGTAAAAACGCCGGCGAAAAAGAACTGGTCTTCGTCAGCCGTTTAGCCGTAGTTTTAGTAGCCTGCTGCTCGCTGGCGCTGGCCTCTAATCCCAATAACTATATTCTGGAACTGGTCGCCTACGCCTGGGCCGGCTTCGGCGCTTCCTTCGGACCGCTGGTACTGTTCAGCCTTTTCTGGCGCCGCACCACTATCAAGGGCGCTATCGCCGGCGTTTTCTGCGGCGGCTGCACCGTCCTCATCTGGAAAGAATTTTTTGCCTCTACCGGCATCTACGAGATCGTGCCCGGCTTCATCGTTTCGGCGCTGGCGATCTTTATCGTCAGCCTGCTAGATAAACAGCCTGACGCCGCCATCGTCAAAGACTTTGACGTAGCCGAGGCCCATATCAAAGATATGTAAAAATCTGACAAATAAAAAGTAACAGCCCTGACAGATAAATCTGTCAGGGCTGTTTGTATTATAACTGCTTTTTTCTGTTTTTCTTAAGCAAAATACATCAAAACTTCAACTATTCACCTATCTCATCAAATAAACTTCCTATCTTTTCCATAACTTCCAAAGCATCCTCAAACTTCTGCACATCATCTGTATACAATAAATCCAGATGCAATTTCTCATAAGAATCTTTTAACTTCGCTATATTTAAAGAAGATTGCCAATTTTTATATCCAAAGGGCTCCTGAGGATCATAGTACCGACATTCTCTTTTCCCGCTCAAATATTCTGCATCAGTAGTTTTTATAAGTTGTATCAATTTTAAAAGTTCTGCCTTATCCAAAATCAAGCTTTGGATATGCTCGCTTTGCCATAATTGTACCACATCATATAAGTGCCTGGCCTTGCTTACGATCGAACCTTCCAACGTATGTCTTTTTATTGCAAACACTTTGTCCATAAAAGTTCTTTCTATATTAAGAACATTCACATCAAACTCGATAAGGTCATACTGCAAAATGTAGTTTTCGCCTATTTCCTTATCAACAGTTTCCAAATATTCTCGTAGATATGCTTTTACCCTAAAACAACTATATGGCTCCGGCCTGACACTTGACCCTATCTCCAATTTTACTCTGCAATCTTCGCCAAGCTCCTGATTCCAGATATAAGCACTTTTGTTGCGGTCACTGCGTTCTGCCGCAACTTTTTCCATATTCAGACCACTGGCCAAAAAGTCTTCAATTCTTTTCAGCTTCCTGCCTATCTCCTTAGAGGATTCCCCTTGTGAAGGAATATAGGTCAAATCTATATCTTCAGAAAATCGTTCTACCGTACCCGGATAACATTTACTCAGTGATGTTCCCCCTTTAAAAACGATCTCTTCTTTATAAAAGGATGAACTGAGTTTTGATAATATTTGGCAGATAAAAAAATCTTTTAATACAGCTTTTTCGGGAATATGCTTATATTCCGCAGTTTTTTGTATCAATACTCTAAATATTTCTTGATCATCAAGCAACGTATAATTCCTCCATTTCAGGATATTTATATTTTGAAGACGGATTAAGATACCTATCTAGACCATGATCAATGTTGAAACTGTTTAAAATAGCTCTTAAAAACGCTATAGTGCGTTTCTTATAACCACCCGATCCATAAACAATTTTCAGGTTTCTTTCATCATATTCTTCAGCTATTTTTTTGCAAAGATCAAAAAATGCCTTTGAGTTGCAATCTTCTATAGACGTATAATTTTCTAAAATCTCCATATACTCTACTGTAAACTGCAACTGTTTTGAATATTGGAATTTAAACTTTTCTATCTTAACATTTTTAATTTTTTGGGTTTTATAAGTGACCTTATTAGAATAAATTTTTATAACTTTTGAAATTTGCGTAGTCAAACGATATTTATTATAAAGCCCATAACCGACTTCTATCCCTGTCTCATTTTCAGAAATGAAAAAATCTTTTATTTCTTTATCACCTACGCCGACTTTGCCAAAAGGTGTTTCTAAAACACGACAATAAACGCCCTTACTCACGGATTTCAATATTGCTCTATCTTCCAATCTGGTTAAATATTTTAAAAATGTATTAAATGATAGATCATAGAACAGCTCTTTATATATCTGGTTTGCTATAATAATCGTTTTTCCCGGCAACCGTTTTATATATTGTTCAACATGTTTAAATTCCATAATAATTCTCCTTATATTTCACACAACTGTGTTTACAGCTCCACAAAACAATAATAAAAAGTAAAGTTCCTTTTTCTTACAATGTAATTGTATTCTTTATTAACGCCTTTCGTCAAGTTTTTTTAAAATAAACTTGACAATTTCCACAATATGCTAACTGCATATCAAGTATAAACAAAAACAGACACTAGTAAAATTTATAGTTTTACTAGTGTCCGTTTTTATTTTGCCAATGTGACCGGACAGGAAACTGCCCGTTTTTTATTACTATTATTTACTGCTGTTGCTTACTTCTGTTAGAACGCAAACCTCAGCCCGGCGTTGACGCTCCACTTTTTGTTGATGTCGCCGCCGAAGCCACGCTCGATCTCACCATAGAAATTACTGCTCTTACTCAGTTTGATATTAGCGCCTAGACCCAGCTCGAACCAGGTATCGCCATAATCGTTATGCTTGCTCAGGATATCGTTAGTGCCGCCGGCATCCGAGGTCAGCTGCAAGTCACGCTTACCGGCAAACTCGTGCAGCAGGTCGGCTTTCAGATAGATATCGCTGCCGTTTTTGATCTTCTGCCCCATAATGAAGCCGATACGCCCGATCGCACTGTTCATGCCTTCGATGTGCCCGTTAGCGCCCCGGTCGGTAGTATAGCTGATGCCGCTCAACCGTCCCAGCGTAAACTGCGCCTGCGGTTCAAAGAACAGTCCCTGCTGCAGGTCAAACCTCTGTCCGTATTCCACGCTGACGCTGTAGGCATGCTGCTTGTAGCCGGCTTTATCGGGGAAGTCGCCATAAGATTTTAAGTCCGTATCAAAAATACCTGCCCGCGCTGTGACATTGGTATAAGTGCCTTTAGCGCCCTGCCAGACGCCGTACAGGCTGAACGCTGTCAGTTTATCTTTACCGCTGCCGTCAGTATAATCACCAGTGCCATCGCCGTAGTCCACGGCTAAACCATAGGTACTATTAGCATCGGCCTTTTGGTCATAGCCCAGCTGATACAGATTATAACGGCCTTCGTAGCCGCTGCCGCTGAACCTGCCCGCCTGCGTCCTGGCCCAGATGCCGTCGGCACGCTCGCTGCCATTACCCAGCGCGCCCAAACGGCTGCGCAGGCTGTCGTTGGTATTGCGCCACATAGCATAGCTGTTATCGACTGCGTCCAGCAAGACCTGGGTATCATTGTTGGCTGTTTTGGCAATTTTAGTCAGATACCAGTCGTTGGCCGACAGACCCAGCTTGTCGCCTTGGGTCATAGTCGGGGTAACATCAAACAGGCCGCCGCTATTCAGCTCTTTGCCCGCAAAGGTCAGCTTGCCGCTGTTATCGGTAATCAAAAGCTGCTGATGTGCCCCTGTGACCAACGTACTGTTCAGCTTGCTCAGGTCTCTGATCTGCACGTAATGGGT
>ENA-UESI01000513-UESI01000513.1-human-gut-metagenome-genome-assembly--contig:-NODE-513-length-31948-cov-7.190330_pt1 | contig 31948 bp, 29 predicted proteins | sample MGYA00243005_ERZ508006 | MGnify/ENA primary metagenome ERZ508006 (study PRJEB26167, sample SAMN06115436) | human gut metagenome | host: Homo sapiens | place: China:Shandong | collected 2015-06-10... | reverse complement strand
TCGTCAACGGGGCGGAAGGGTGTGTGCGGGAAACCCGGGAAGGGTGTCCTGCACGATGATGATCCCCATTTTTCAGAACTTTTTGAAGTTCTGAAAAATGCCTCAGCGTGTCGAAAAGGCTTTTTCGACACGCTGACAGGCCGGAAGTACTTGACTTCCGGCCTGTTTCTTACATTTATTTCTTCCGCACGGCATAGATGACCACCAGTAGACCCACTGTGGCGCAGATGGTGCAGAACAGCAGCATCCCATTTACGCCGGTTCGATCCAGCAGCTGGCCGCTGACGAAGTTGCCGAAGGCGGAGCCAACGCCGGTAGTGGCCATGCCCATGAGGGACTGGCCCTTCACCTGATTGGCCGGGTCGATGTGTTCGGCCACATAGTATACCGTGGCGGGGATGAAAATGCCGTACTCGAAGAAGTCCAGCGCCGCCGCCAGATACAGCACCGGCACCGACCGGGCTGCCCAGAACAGCCCGGCCCGGATGACGAAGAAGACGGCGCAGAAGATCAGCAGCCACGCCAACGGTACCTTCCGCCGCACCCGGCTGAACAGGCCCATGGCGGGCAGCTCCAGAAACGCCGCTACCGCCAGCGCCGAGCCCATCATGCTCTCGCTGCCGCCCACCTTGCCCACGATATGGATCATGTAGGTACAGGTGGCGCTGTGGCAGGCCATCAGCAGCGCACAGCCCACCAGAAGCCATGTGTAGGCGGGGTAGCACCGCAATAGCTGTCCCACGGACAGCACCGGGCCGCTTCCTGCGGCGGCCGCCGCCGTGGGGGAGGCCCGGAAGCGCCACGTCAGCAGCAGGAGCAGCAGCATTTCCCCGGCAAATACCGGCAGCACCGCCGTGGGGGCGTACCGCTCCACCACCACGCCCAGCACCAGCACCGATGCGGCGTAGCAGGCGGAACCGAGACCCCGGCTCAGGCCGTAGTTCAGGGCCACGCCATGCTGCTGCAGCTCCATGGCCATGGCGCTGTGGAAGGGGGCCGTGGCCGTCAGAGAGATGCCCACCAGCACATACAGGGCCGCCGTCACCACCATGCTCCCGGCGGAGCACCACAGCCCCACGGCGCACAGCAGCAGAAGTCCCGTCAGGGCCATGGCCAGACGGCGGCTGGTGAAGCGTCGGTCCCGGTCCGCCAGCGACGCCAGCACCGGCTGCACCGCCAAGGGCATCAGCAGCGCCAGCGCAGACACCGTACCGATCTGGCTGTTGCTGAAGCCACGGTATAGAAGCAGCACCGACAAAAAGGCCCATATGGCGGCAAAGCCCGCCCAGTAAAGGCTCTGGATCCCGGCGTAGCACAGGTTCAGCTTTCGCAGCTGTCCGCTCTCCATGAACATCCCTCCCTATGGTTCAAAAGTGTAGTATCAAAAGCGGGCCATGTCAAGAAACGATTTTTCTTGACATTTTTTGTCCTGCTATTATACTTAAATGCGATCGATTCCATTGTCCGGGAGGAACACGCCATGTCTGTCATTATCCGGGACGCCTGTATCTCCGATGCGCCCCGTCTGCTGGAAATTTACAGCTACTATGTTCAGCATACCGCCATCAGCTTCGAATACACCACCCCCACGCAGGAGGAGTTTTGCCGACGGATGCGGCACATCATGAGCCGCTACCCCTATCTGGTGGCGGAGGTGGACGGCACGGTGCAGGGCTACGCCTACGCCGGGGCTTTTGTGGGTCGGGCCGCTTATGACTGGAGCTGTGAGCTGACCATCTATCTGGCCCGCGACGCCCGGAAAATGGGGCTGGGGCGGCAGCTGTATACGGCGCTGGAACAGCGGTTGGCGCAGATGGGGGTGCTGAACCTCTACGCCTGCATCGGCTGGCCGGAGGCGGAGGACGAGTATCTCACCTGCAACAGCGCCCAGTTCCATGAGCATCTGGGCTTCACGCTGGCCGGGACCTTCCGCCGCTGCGGCTATAAGTTCGGCCGCTGGTACGACATGGTCTGGATGGAGAAGCTCCTTGCGCCCCACCGGCCCCAGCAGCCAGCCATTATTCCCTATCCGGACCTGCCCCACGGCGAAAACGTGTGAGGGAGAGAAATAAAAAACCTGCGGTACACGGTACCGCAGGTTTTTGTTGATTTTTTCGGTTTTCCGCAGGAAAAACGGGACAGAGAGCCTACTCCACCGTGACGCTCTTGGCCAGATTCCGGGGCTTGTCGATGTCGCAGCCACGCTCCAGCGCAATGTAGTAGCTCAGCAGCTGCAGCGGCACCACGCCCAGCTGGGGCAGCAGCATCTCCTCGGTGTCGGGAATGGTCATCAGCATGGGGACACGCTTGCCCATCTCCCCGGCATGGCTCTCGGTGGTCAGGGCCAGTACCTGTGCGCCACGGGCCTGCACCTCCACCACGTTGCTCATGGCCTTGTCAAACAGCGGGGTATATGTCCCCAGCGCAATGACCAGCGTGCCATCCTCAATGAGGGAGATGGTGCCATGCTTCAGCTCGCCGGAGGCGTAGGCCTCGGAGTGGATATAGCTGATCTCCTTGAGCTTCAGGCTCCCCTCCAGCGACAGGGCGTAGTCCAGATTCCGACCGATGAAGAACACATCCTCCCGGTCGGCGCAGCGCTTGGCGATGTCGTGGATGTGCTCCGCCTGCTCCAGAATACGCTCCATCTGCTCCGGCAGCTTTTCGATGCCTCGAACCATAGCGCTGTACACCGCATGATCCAGCGTCCCCATGACCTGACTGAAATACAGCCCCAGCAGATTCAGCACTGCCATCTGGGTGCTGTATGCCTTGGTAGTGGCCACGGCGATCTCCGGCCCGGCCCACGTATAGAGCACCGTATGGGATTCCCGTGCGATAGAGGAGCCTACCACGTTAACGATGCTCAGGATGTGGGCGCCCCGGCGCTTGGCCTCCCGCAGGGCCGCCATGGTGTCCAGCGTCTCGCCGGACTGACTGATGACGATGACCAGATCGCCCTTGCCCACGATGGGATCGCTGTACCGGAACTCGGAGGCCAGACACACCTCCACGCTGCGCCGCAGCATCCGCTCCAGATTGTACTTGCCCACCATCCCCACGTGGTACGACGATCCGCAGGCCACAATGAAGATCTTGTTGATGTCCCGGATCTGCTGATCCGTCATGTTCAGGTCCCGCAGCACCACCTGACCACCTTGGATGCGGGCGGCAGTGGCCTCTCGGATGGCACGGGGCTGCTCATGGATCTCCTTGAGCATGAAGTGCTCGTACCCGCCCTTCTCGGCGGCGGCCACGTCCCAGTCCACATGGCGATGCTCCTTCTCGATGGGCCGCATCTGGCTGTCATATACCCGAATGCCCTTAGCGCTGAGAATGGCCAGCTCGCCGTCATCCAGATAGGCGATGTCCCGTGTGTGGCGGATGATGGCTGTCACGTCGGAGGCGATCATGTTCTCCCCCTCACCGAAGCCCAGCAGCAGCGGCGCATCCTTCCGGGCGCACAGCAGACGGTCCGGGTAGTCGGCGCAGATGATGCCCAGAGCATAGGCCCCGTCCACGGCGTGGAGCATCCGGATCATGGCCTCAAAGATGTCGCCGCAGTCGGCATAGTAGTAGTCCAGCAGCTGGGTTACCACCTCCGTGTCCGTCTCGGACCGGAAGCTGTAGCCCTTGTGGAGCAGCTGCTCCTTCAGCTCGGCATAGTTTTCGATGATGCCATTGTGTACCACGGCGATGCGGCCACTCTGGCTCACATGGGGGTGGGCATTGATGTCGTTGGGCTCCCCGTGGGTGGCCCAGCGGGTGTGACCGATGCCCAGATGGCCCGGCAGATCCGCCCCGTCGTGGGTCAGATCGCTGAGCACCTGCAGTCGGCCACGGGACTTCTTCACCCGCAGCTGCCCATCGCCGCACACGGCGATGCCCGCCGAGTCGTAGCCCCGGTACTCCAGACGGCGCAGACCGTCCAACAGGATGGGAGCCGCTTCCTGCTGGCCCACATATCCTACAATTCCGCACATATCTTAAAATTCCTCCTGAAATCGCTTGATTCATCGGCCCATGCGGATACGCAGTCCATCCGCATGAGCCACTCCGGTCACAGCCTCTCTGTTTTGCGGTCACCCGCATATTTACCGGCTGCGTCACGCACCCGAAGCGGCACGGGAGAGCTTCCGCCGAAACGCTCGATCCTCTCTCCTCCTCGTTGTCCTGCCGGAGGGCAGGCACTGGCGCTTGTGATGGGATATTCCCATGGCCTCCTTTCTCTGCTGCGTCTTTATAAAAACAGCCCTGGCTGCTTCTATCGTGGATAATTTTCCCTCCTGCGGCAAATACTGCCGGAAAAGGAGGGCGCTTATTCATGGCAACGGCATTTTTCCGCACCGTCATTCTTTATCTCCTGCTGATTGCAGGACTTCGCATCACCGGCAAGCGTCAGATCGGAGAACTGGAGCCCATCGAGCTGGTGCTGACCATGCTTCTCAGCGATCTGGCCTCCGTCCCCATGCAGGATTTCGGCATCCCTCTGGTTAACGGCATCGTCCCCATCGTCACGCTGCTGTCGCTGTCCATGCTCCTCAGCTATGGAAGTCTCCGCAGCGTCCGCTTCCGCACGCTTCTGTGCGGGGAGCCGACGCTCATCATCCGCAGCGGCCACATCCTGCAGGATGCCATGCGCCGCAACCGCCTGACAGTGGATGAACTGCTGGAGGCTCTGCGGGGACAGGGCATCTCCGATCTGCAGGAGGTGAAGTACGCTGTGCTGGAGACCAGCGGTCAGTTGTCCGTCCTGCCACGGGCGGACTGCCAGCCGGTGACGCCACGGCAGCTGTCTCTCCAGCCGGAGGATCCACAGACCCTGCCCACCGTGGTCATCAGCGACGGCCGCCTGCTGCGCCGCAGCATGGAGCGGCTGGGGCTGGACGATGGGTGGCTTCAGGCCCGGCTTCGGGACGCCGGGGTCCGGTCACCCCGTGAGGTGTTCCTGCTGTCGGTGGATGAGGCGGGCAGCGTGGTATGCCTGCCCAAGGAGGGGAAGGCATGAGACGTGCGCTGATCCTGCCGACGGTGACGATCCTTCTGCTGCTGGGACTGTGCATCGCCAACGGGCTTTTGCTGCGGCAGCACACGGACCGGTGGTCCGGCATGGCTGCCGAGACCGCCCGATACGCCCGGTCGGAGCGCTGGCCGGAGGCCCGCCGGGAACTGGACGCTCTGGCGGCAGACTGGGACGAAGCCCAGATCTATCTGCACATCGTGGTGCACCATAGCACCCTCGATGAGGTGCAGACGCTGCTGACCCGCTGCCGTACCCTGTGCGATACCGGGGACCCGCAGGCCCTGCTGCCGGAGCTGGCAGAGCTGCAATGTCAGCTGGATGCGCTGGATGCGCTGGAGCGCATCAGCATTCGGAATATCCTGTGATCATTTTTCGCTGAGGAGCTTGTTCAGCTCACTCATGAAGGTGTTGATGTCCTTGAACTGACGATACACCGAGGCAAAGCGCACATAGGCCACCTCGTCGGCCTTTTTCAGTTTCTCCATGACCTTCTCGCCGATGATCTCGGTGCTGACCTCCCGCTCCAGAGAGTTCTGCACCTCCTGCTCGATCTCGCTGGCCATGCGTTCCATGTCCGCCACCGGCACCGGCCGCTTCTCGCAGGAGCGCTGGATGCCCCGAAGGATCTTGCTGCGGTCAAAGCTCTGGCGGCTGCCGTCCTTCTTGATGACCACCATGGGCAGGCTCTCCACCGTCTCGTAGGTGGTGAAACGCTTCTCGCAGGACAGGCACTCCCGCCTGCGGCGAATGCTGCTGCCCTCGTCGGCGGGCCGTGAATCCACGACCTTACTCTCCCGGAATCCGCAATAGGGACATCTCATATGCTTCCGCCTCCCGTTTTTCGGCGGATAGTCCGCCAGTTTGGGAGTAGTATACCACATTCCTACAAGATATGGTAGCATAAATGTAAATTTTTTTATGTCTCCCGGTCCTCCAGTGCAAAAATGGCCCACTCCCGGCCCCGGAGGGTTCGGACACTGGCCAGACAGAACAGCCCCGTCAGCGGGAAGGGGCCGTCCTCCCGGAAGGGCAGGGCCAGATACCGCCGCCGTCCGGCCCGGCGGCACAGAGCACCCTCCGGCAGTGCCAGTCCGGGAAACTCTCCGGCCCATACGGGACGCCAATCCTCCGGGGCGGATACCGGCTCCGCTGCCCCGCCCAGCAGCGCTCCCAGCCCCTCCGTCAGCTGCCGGGAGAATCGCCGCTGGAGGATACCCTGCCCGCCCTCGGCGCAGCCCAGCAGCAGCCGGTTCTGACGGCCCACAGCGTAGAGCCGCCACAGGCCCTCCGTCAGCCGGTATTCTGCCCGGAAGCAGGTGTCTGCTCCCTCCGGCGCCGCCGTCAGGCGGCCCACCTCCTGTGCGCCCCAGCGCAGGGTGGTTCGATTTTCCATGGTGACCTCCTTTCAGTGGAGCATTTTGCATAAGGAACGTGCCTCCGGCGGCCTACTTTTCCCAGCAGCTGGAAAAGTGGGCAAAAGAGCCGCCAGACACCGATGGTTTCTGGACTTCCTTTGCCTTCAAGAGTTTCATTCGATAGGGGACGTAAGGGGAATTGACTCAGCAACAGACCCGCTGCCGCTCCCACTCTGATGACGGGACCTGTGCGTCTACCGCTAAGAAATGCGGATTCCCACGACCAGTTTGGACTGGTTTCGGAATGACAGGATGAGAGGTATTTTCCGGCGGGCGAAAGCTGATCTCCCCCACAACAAATAAAAAGGGAGGGCCAGCGCATTCTATGCACTGGCCCTCCCTTTTATGCTCCGTCCGGTATGTAGCGTCATACCAGACGGCTGCTGGACAGTCCGAAGCTCACGGCAATGGCGGCGTCTACCCGCTGCATCACCGTTCCGTCCACCTTACCCATCCGCTCCCGCAGCCGCCGCTTATCCAGCGTACGGATCTGCTCCAACAGGATCACCGAATCCTTGGGCAGGCCGCAGCACTGGGCCGCCACCTCGATATGGGTGGGCAGCTTGGCCTTCCCCGTCTGGGAGGTGATGGCCGCTGCGATGACGGTGGGGCTGTGGCGGTTGCCGGTGTCGTTCTGCACGATGAGCACCGGACGCACGCCGCCCTGCTCACTGCCCACCACAGGGCTGAGATCGGCATAGTAGATCTCTCCACGTCTGACATTGGTATCCACAAAGTCCACACTCCGCCGGAAGAAGTACCCGCCGCAGCGGGTCAACTTCATTCTCCCACGCAGCCGCCGGATTTATACGCCGCCGGGGAAAATCCCTGACCGGCGCTGCCCCCGCATCATCCTATGCCTGAGCTGTACCGGCGGTTCGCACCTTGGCGGAGCGGCGGAGCAGACGCATCAGCAGCGAGACGCAGCACTCCACCACGGCGGCCAGCAGCAGGGAGATAAGGATGGTGCCGCCCACCGCCAGGGGGAAGTAGTTCAGCTGATCCGTCACCGAGGGGACGGTAGATTTCAGCATGGTGTACAGGTAGTTGTCCGGTATCCACGACACCAGATAAGCACCGAGGGTCAGCTTGGAGAGATAGCCGGTAAAGCGTGTAATGGAAGTAGGGGGGGTGGAATATCGGATGGAGTTCAGCAGAAGAAATACCAGCACCGTGTCCACCACGTTTTGCAGGCTCCCCCAGTCGCACCAGCTGCCCCAGACGAAGGGGATGCCCTGATTGCGCCAGACGTTGTAGCCGCCGAAGCACAGCACCGCCAGCAGCAGAAGGGCCGCCAGCCGCCCGGTCCGCAGGCGCTTGATGTCCACATGGGCCCGGAGATAGCCCCCTAAAAAGTAATAGGTGATGGGATAGAACCGCTGCCACCAGTCCGGCACCAGCTGGTCATAGGAGGTGCTGAGCCACGGATGCAGCAGGGTCTCGGCACTATGCAGATTGTAGATATTGACCATACCGGGCAGCACGGTCAGTACCAGCAGCACCGCCAGCAGGGCCCGCCGGGCGGCGGGGGTGGCGAGACTCTGCCACAGGGCGTTGAGAAACGGCGTCAGAAGCAGCAGCCCGAAGTACATATTCATGTACCACGAATACTGCTGGAAGCTCAGCAGGTTCTTCACGGCGCTGCGGATGGTCTGCTCCTCTCCCAGCCATAGCACCCGATACAGCAGGATGACCCCGGTGGAGAGGGCGTAGGTGAGGAAAATGGGGAGAAGCTTTTTGTAATACCCCAGCAGACCGGAGCGGGTCAGCGGGATGTGCTTTCCCGCAGAGAGGTAGCCGGAGAGCAGCATATACAGGGGAACGCAGACCATAAAGGCGGTACGCATGACGGTCATCAGCGCCATGCGGGGACCGACGATGGCCGTGTCATAGTAGGTGGAATTCAGAAAGAAATGGACAGACGGGACGGCCAGAAAGGCCAGGATTCTGGTCAGATCCAGGCCAATATCCCGCTGTGTGCCGTTAGCAGCAGACATGATGTTCTCCTTACGGTTGAAAATGTGAGATTCCGGGTGAAGGATTTATCGGATGGGGGAGAAGGGCTGGCTGATCTCCACGCTGCCCAAGGAGGAGGCTACCTCGCCGTCCAGCAGAAGCTGTATCTGCCGGACACCACGGGCAGAGCACAGGGAATTCACCAAGCCCTGTGTAGACGCAGGCGAGACAGGAACAGCAGATCTTTGGTCAGATGACTGGAAGAAGGGCTTCTATCCTGAAGGAAAAGTATTCTCATACTTTGGACCTGCATGGTTAGTAAACTTCTCAATGGCAGCAGATGAGTCAGGTTCTATCGGAAACCAGGGCGGCTGGGGTGCAGCTCAGGGACCACAGGGCTTCTTCTGGGGCGGTACATGGATCTGTGCAGCAGAAGGAACAGACAATGCTGACCTTGTAAAGGATATCATGCTCAAGATGACAACAGACGATGATATCATGAAGGATATCGTTGTAAAGGATGACGATTTCGTAAACAACAGCACAGTTATGGATGGTCTTGCAGACGGAACAATCATGGGCAAGGACGATAAGCCTTACACAAGTACAGTACTTGGCGGACAGAATCCATTACCAATGTATATAGCAGGTGTTAAGACTCTCGACTTAAGCAACCTTTCAGCATATGACCAGGGCTGCAACGAGGAGTTCCAGAAGGCTATGAAGGATTACTTCGAAGGAAACTGCTCTAAGGATGAGGCTATTGAAACCTTCAAGAAGGCAGTTCGCGAGAAATATCCTGACCTCACAGAATAAGGTAGTTACGATAGTTTATGAATTGACCATACAACTAACAATATAAAATAATAAATACCCTGTCTGCCTTGCGTTAGCAGGCAGGCGGGGTATTTTTTTAAAATCAAAGCTAATCAGCTAACAGCATTACATCACCATTGACTACAATACCAGTTGGGAGGTAGGTATTATGAAAAAGAGTGGAGGTAAAGCGGTCAGATATAACAAATGGGGCTATATCTTTCTGATTCCGTTTATCGTTGTATACGTAGTATTTCAGCTGGTACCGTTAATCACTACAATTTACAACAGCTTTTTTGAAAATTATATGTCAGGTCTTACACAAATAGGACCAAATTTTGTTGGATTTGAAAATTATGAAAAATTGTTCACATCCGGTGATATCTGGCAGTATTTTAAGAACACAATGGTTCTTTGGATCATGTGCTTCATACCGCAGATATTCTTATCACTGCTCCTTGGAGCATGGTTTTCGGATGTCAGCTTAAAGCTCAAGGGAACAAGATTTTTTAAAACAGTTATATATCTGCCGAATCTGATTATGGCTTCAGCATTTTCACTGTTATTCTTTACATTGTTTGCTGATGGGGGACCGATAAACAATCTGCTTATGCAGATTGGTTTTATTTCAGAGCCATACAAGTTCCTGTCACATGTGGGCAGTACAAGAGGACTCATTGCTTTGATGAACTGTCTGATGTGGTTTGGTAATACAACCATCCTGCTTATGGCAGGTATGCTTGGAATCGATACATCGCTTTTTGAGGCAGCAGAGGTGGATGGAGCAACATCCACACAGGTGTTCTTTAAGATAACACTTCCGCTCCTTAGGCCGATACTGATATATGTAATCATTACATCACTTATCGGCGGCTTGCAGCTCTTTGATGTACCACAGATTTTGACAAACGGAACCGGTAATCCGGTCAGGTCAAGCATGACACTTATCATGTACTTAAACAAACGTCTGTACAGTAAGGATTATGGAATGTCCGGTGCACTGTCAGTCATACTGTTTATCATCACGGCAATACTTAGTATAGCGGTATTCAAGCTCAGCGGCAACGATGATAAGAGAAAGGAGTAGGTCGATATGGCAGCAAATGTAAATAAAAAAAATAAAGGTATGGGAATCCATGCCAGACGTGCATTAGCATATATCGTGCTTGTAATAATTTCTTTCTTCTGTCTGTTCTGGTTTTACGTAATGATAATCAATGCAACCAGGTCAAACGGAGAGCTTCAGGCAGGATTTACTGCAATTCCGAGTACACATCTGCTTGACAACTGGAACTCACTCTTACATGACACACTTCCGGTCATAAGAGGTATGTTTAACAGCCTTTTTGTAGCAGCCTGCAGTGCAGTACTGTGTGTATATTTTTCGACAATGACAGCTTATGCCATACATGCATATGAGTTCAAGGCCAAGAAATTCATCTCTACCTTTATACTGATGGTTATGATGATTCCTACACAGGTTACAGCACTTGGATTTGTTAAATTGGTAACAGGCATGGGACTGATGGATTCGTTTATTCCACTTATAGTTCCGACAATTGCTTCACCGGTCACATATTTTTACATGAAGCAATATATGGAGAGCTCGCTTCCATTGTCTCTGATTGAGGCAGCCAGAATTGACGGCTCCGGAGAGTTTAGGACATTTAATCATATAGTGCTTCCATTGATGAAGCCGGCAATAGCAGTACAGGCAATTTTCTCTTTTGTAAGCAGCTGGAACAATTACTTCACTCCGGCACTTATATTACACGAAAACAATAAGAAGACGCTTCCAATCCTGTTAGCACAGCTTAGAAGTGCAGACTTCTTAAAGTTTGATATGGGAAAGGTATACATGATGATTACATTCTCTATCCTTCCTGTAATAGTTGTTTACCTTATTCTTTCAAAGCACATCGTAGGTGGTGTTGCCATGGGAAGTGTGAAGGGCTGATACAGACCATTGATTAAAACTATTTTCTTTTTATATTTTTTTCCTTCATCTTAAAAGGACCGCTCACCGGGCGGTCCTTTTTGCGGAGTGAAACGGTTGACTTCTTATATTCTTTCCCTCTTGACAGACTACGTTATACTATTAGTATGAACGATAAGAAACAAGGAATAATATATATCATAATGGCAGGGTTCTTTTTTGCCCTGATGACATTTTTTGTGCGGATGTCGGGAGATTTGCCGACCATGCAGAAGGCCTTTTTCAGGAATGCGGTAGCAGCGGTAGCGGCTGTTATCTTACTTGCAAAAAGTGAGGAAGGCTTCAAAATAAAAAAAGATAGCTGGAAAGGACTTTTTCTGCGAAGCCTCTTTGGAACAACAGGGCTTATATGCAATTTCTATGCAGTTGACCATCTGGCCATCGCAGATGCCAATATCTTAAACAAATTGTCACCGTTTTTTGCTATAATCATGTCATATTTTGTGCTTAAGGAGAAAGCTAACAGGACAGAGTGGCTGTGCGTGGTGACGGCGTTTATAGGTGCTGTTTTTGTGGTGAAGCCATCCATGAATGTGCAGTTTTTAAATGCCATGATTGGTGTAATAGGAGGCTTTGGCGCAGGTGTAGCGTATTCATTTGTGCGAAAGCTCGGTAAGCAGGGAGAGAGAGGGCCTGTGATAGTCATGTGCTTTTCGGTATTTTCATGTATAGTGACGGCTCCGTTTCTGTTTGTCGGAGCAAAGCCTATGAGTGCATATCAGATTGTCATGCTGCTTTTTGCAGGAGCTGCAGCTACAGGCGGACAGCTTTCAATCACAAAGGCATACACCAAGGCACCTGCAAAGGAGATATCGGTGTTCGACTATTCGCAGGTTATCTTTGCCGCTCTGCTGGGCTTTGTTTTTTTGCAACAGATACCGGACTATCTAAGTGTGATAGGATATGTTATAATAATAAGCAGTGCAATTTTTAAATGGAACTATAATCTCAGATACGAGGAAAAAGTATGAACTACGCAGGAATAAAATATTGTGACATAGCGAACGGACTGGGCTGCCGCACTGTGCTTTTTGTATCAGGCTGCAGAAATCACTGTAAGGGCTGTTTTCAGCCGCAGACATGGGAATTTGACTATGGAGAGCCGTTTGATGAGCAGATACAAAACGAGATACTCGACTCACTTAAGCCTTCCTATGTGCAGGGAATTACCCTTTTAGGCGGTGATCCTTTTGAGGAGGAAAATCAGCAGGCACTTGTGCCGTTTATGAGAAGAGTTAAGGAGAGTTATCCCAATAAGGACGTGTGGGCTTACACAGGATATCTGTACGAGGAACTGTTAGAAAACGGACGCAAGCACACAGAGTATACGGATGAGCTTTTATCGATGATAGATGTACTGGTAGATGGCCCGTTTATAGAGGAGCAGAAGGATATCACGCTCAAATTCAAGGGCTCTGCAAACCAGCGTGTGATAGATATGGAAAAGACAAGAGCAACAGGAGAAGTGTCTATACTGGAATTTACGAAAATATGATTAGAGGATTTGAAATGAAGAAAAAATGCAACAAATTATTAGGATTACTGTGCTATGCGCTTGGTATTCTGGCAGCGCTTTATGTGGGAGGCTATCTTATGCTGATTAAGCCTATTCATGTGATTATCATGGCATTTGGCAATGATATGCTGACGCTTCCACTTTTGCTTAAGAGCATTATAAAGATAGCATTTTCTACGACTTTTGCAGGGCTTGTGTGGTGCATCGGATACATAGGCTACAACTTTTTCAAGGGAAATGAGGACCCTGACTGGGCGGCTATAGAAGCACGCTTCAGAAATAAGCACAGTGATACAACAAACGAAGATTTACTGAAGGAGAGAGAAGTATGATAGTCCGTGTACCTGATTATTTTTCAGAGTTTAGCTGCATAGCCGGAGACTGCAAGGATAGCTGTTGTCTGGGCTGGGAGATTGATATTGATGAGGATTCATATGAGTATTATCAGACACTGCCGGGAGAGGTTGGAGAACGCCTGAGAAACGGTATGTATGAGACAGAGGATGGTGGGCACGGCATCCGCACAAACAATTGCGGGCGCTGCATCATGCTAAACGACAAGAATCTGTGTGATTTGTACATAGCTGCAGGAGAGGCATCACTTAGTGAGGTGTGCACCGATTTTCCAAGGTTTGGCATAGAGTACAGAAACGTGGAGCAGAAGTGTCTGAGCCTTGCATGCGAGGAGGTCTGCCGTATATTTTTCAGCAAAACAAAGCCTGTTAAGTTTGTAGAGCAGGAGCTTTTTGGCGACAGCGATGATGACCAGGGCGTAACAGAGGAGGAGGCAGCCTTTTTTGAGGAGGTGCAGCGTGAGCTGATAGCCATACTTCAGGACAGGACAAAGCCAATCGGAGTGCGCGTGGATGAGTACCTTGACAGGGCAAACGAGTACCAGAAGAAGCTGAGCCAAAACGATGTTGAAAAGCATATAGACTGGCTTTCGTTTAATGATTTCTCATATGAGCATTTCGACATCCGCTTCGGTATCATCAACCAGATGGAGCTTTTGCGACAGGTATGGCAGGATTTCAAGGATGATATGCAGACAGTTCTCACAGAGGAGGACTATGAAAAACGCATGAAGGAGTACATGGATAGCAGCGATTACCGTGAAAACGATATCGAGCAGCTTCTTGTATACTTTACTTTCAGATACATCATGAATGCCATCTATGACTCAAATATCATGGTTTATGCATATTTAAGCGTCATGTTTACCGTGATAGTCAGGGATATGAACGCCACACGCTTCTTTAAAAACGGAGGCAGCTTCACCATAGAGGACCAGATGGAAGTGGCAAGGATCTTCTCCAAGGAAGTGGAGCATTCCGAGGAAAATGTGGAGGCTGCCAAGGAAGAAATCATCTGGGGATAGTTGATTTATAGATTAAATATTAAATATATAATTAAAAACAATATTTTTTTAGTTTTTAGTTTTCAAAAGAAGCTTGCACAGAAATGTGTGGGCTTTTTTTGTGTGAAATAATATGAGGCTTCCATAATTATGCCATATAATCATGTCATATATAAGAAACGACTTAAAAAATAATTCACAAAATTTCAAATGAAAAATTATCTATTATATCTAGGACCTTTAGTACTAAAAAAATTTCGCATATGTTACATAAAAATGAATAAATAGTAAAATTTACCAAAATTTTGTAAAGTAATTCTCTGTTTATCCCAATAGTCGAAAACCAACGAAAATATTATAATATAAGTACGAAAACGTGCGAAAGGGGATTTTCGTACAAACAAAATAAGAAAAGGAGAGGAAATATGAGAAAGTTAAAAGAACGCTTTCACAGGAAACATGGCATTGTAAGTCGTATCTTTAGTATGGTACTTGCACTTGCTATGATTGTGACCATGGTTCCAGCAATCGGTGGTGCAACCACTGCATATGCTGCGAGCCCGACAATCCGGTTGTATCTGGACAAACCAAGTACATGGAGTAATCCGGTTGTCAATGTTTGGGCACCTGGCGCTAAGGTAGATAACCATGGCGCAGGAAATGCCACCATTTCACAATGGGGTAATCAGGAAAAACCAAAGCTTGCATATGAGGACAGCACAAAACTCTATTATGTAGATGTACAGAGTAGTGAGTGGACAGGCTTTCAGTTTGTTGATGCAGGTTCTGATGAGAAGGCTGCACCGGAGATAAAGACAGAAGGAGCTGCAATTGAGCAGATTAAGACTTTTACTTCTGATACTAGCATCTATTGTTTATTGGATGACAATGGAAAATATCAGTGGTATAAGGATGCTTCAAAGAAGGAAACATTGATTCCAGAGTCTGTACCAACAGAATGTGACCTGACTATTAATTATAAGAGCACATTAGGCGATGATGTTGCAGCATATATATATAAGGAGACCAATAAGCCGGCAGGTGAATGGCCGGGAAAAACTATGACTGCAACAGCAGGTCATGAAGGCTGGTATACAATGCATCTGACATTAGATAACAGTACAGATTATTCTCTTATCTTAAATGATGATGGACATGGAAACCAGTTAAAAGACGTAACTCTTTCTACAAAAGGAAAGGCAGAAGCAGAGTACTGGTTTGATGGTTCATTGTCAGAGACAAAACCTGCTGATTGGAAATATGTAACAACCATTCATTATCTTGCATCAGGAATGGGAAGTACTATTTACAATCATATGTGGGGAGCAGATGCCTCTGCAACAGGAGCTGGTGTTGGAAAAGAATGGCCGGGCGGACAGATTTCAGAAAATGCTGACCATTCAGGATGGTATGATGTAGTATATACACAGGATGTAAAACAGAATTTTAGCTGTATTTTTAATAATAACAATGGGACACAGACGGATAATATTGACGTCTCTGTAACATCAACAAGTACTGAACTCTGGGTTACCGGAACCAAAGCTGGTGGTGACACAACCGTATATAAAACAGCACCGGACAGTTGGGAGGCACCGGTTCCAGACCACACATTTACAATTTATTATTACAATGAAGATTTATCAACAGACACAGACCTGGGAAAAGTTGATATGTGGATGTGGAATGCCGGATTAAATGGATCATATGTTTTTGATGAAAAAGAATATGATGCTGAAAATAATGTGACATGGTTTAAAAAGACCATTACAGTTGCCGGCAGTAATGTAGGAAAAACGGTAGGATTAAAGGCACGCTATGACAATACAACAGGAGGAAATGGATGGGATGGCGGCTCTGATTCTGCAGATCGTTCTTTTACAATAAGCGGTGATGAGAATGAGGTATTATATTATGTGGATGGTTCAGATCCGGTTCATAAGAAACCGGTAATTAAACAAACGGAAAAGAGATACCTTGTATTGGATTATGAGAATCCGGGATTAAAAGAAAAAGGTATTACACCACAGTTCTATACATGGACATCGGGATATGCTTCAGTATTAACCAATTTTACATATGCAGGTGGAGATAAATGGACAGTAACAATTCCAGCAAAACCATCCTGTACAAAGGTTGATTTTTGTATTGCATTAGATTCAACAGGTGACCCATGGATTAAAGATGGTGGAGACCATTCAGTCACATTCCCTTCTGACCAGAAGGTTATATATGCCAGCATGAAAGCCGGCAGTGAGCCAGAAATTGCTATGCCATATAATGTTGGCTATGAAGTAGATGCAGAAAAACAACAGGTATCATATTACTATCGTGATGATGCTGCATTTGTAGATGGTACTTTAAAGGATATGACTGTAGCTGTTGACGTAAACGGAACAGAGTATCCAATGACATACAATGATGCAACAAAGCGTTTTGAGTATGTAAAGAGCGGTTTAACAGATGGCAAAACATATTATCGTTATAAAGCAAATGGAGCTTATGTTGTAGATGCATTCAATTCAAACAGCGAAAAGCACAATAATGCAGATTATTCATATTTTGAATACTATAAATTAAATGCAACAGTTACAGCAGAAGTTATGAATAAGTCATTTAACTACAATGAGAATAATGTTGTTAAGTTTAAGGTTGAACAGGATAGTTCAGATGCTAAAACATTAGAAGTAGCTAGTGCAAGTATCGATGTTTCTTCCCTTGGCGGAAGCAATGCAATGCCGATCGAACCGGAACTGCAGGCAGTTACCATTTCTGCAACAACAGATACAACATTAGGAATTAAGACATTACCAATTACTGTAACAGACCAGTATGGTAATAAATTCAGTACTACAGTGGATGTTGAAATTACAGACCGTGTGAAGGAAAACAAAAAAGATTTCGACTGGGATGAAGCTGTTGTTTACTTTATGATGACAGATCGTTTCTTTGATGGTAATGAATCTAACAATACAGCAAGTGGTGCAGATACATATGGAGACAATCCGGGACTGTATCATGGTGGAGATTTTGCAGGTGTAACAGCTAAGTTAGATTACTTACAGGATTTAGGTGTAAATACAATTTGGATTACTCCAATAGTAGAGAATATAAAAGGTGTAGCTGTAACAGATGAAGGTTCAAAAGATGTTCCTTATAATGCAGCATACCATGGATACTGGGCAAGTGATTTTACAAAATTGAATCCAACACTTGGTACAACAGAAGAATTTGAAACTATGATTAGCGAAGCACATAGTCGTGGCATGCGTATTATGGTTGACATTGTTGTAAACCATGCCGGATATGGTACAGAATCAACATTTGCTGATATGTTAAGGGATAAGAGTGTCAGTGAAGGCGATATTAAATCATGGCAGTCTGGTTTGCCGGATTTTGCAACAGAGAATGCAGATGTCAGGGCAAAATTAGTAGAATGGCAGACATCATGGATGAAGGATTATGGAGTTGATTATTTCCGTGTAGATACTGTAAAGCATGTTGACAGCACAACATGGGCAGCACTTAAAAATTCTACAACAAAAGTAAATTCATCATTCAAGATGATTGGTGAATACTTTGGTGCAGGATATGCATCAAATGGTAGTTCCTTAGGTACTGGTCAGATGGATGCAGACCTTGATTTCGATTTTAATGACCAGGCAACAAGCTTTGTAAGTGGCAATATTTCTTCTGTAGAGAAATTCCTTTCTGCAAGAAATTCAGCACTTAATAACACATACATGACAGGTCAGTTCTTAAGCAGTCATGATGAAGATGGATTTAAGGCTGCCTTAATGAAAGGAAAAGAATATACCGAGGATGAGGCAACATCAGCAGCGTTAGTTGCAGCTACCTTACAGCTTACTGCAAAGGGTATTCCGGTTATCTATTATGGTGAAGAAGTTGGCTTAAGCGGATTAAATAATTATCCATACCAGACTAATAGATATGACATGGATTTCTCACTGGCAACAGAGGACAATGTCACATATCAGCATTATAAGAATCTGCTGAGCATCCGTAATGCATACACAGATGTATTCACAAGAGGAAGCAGAACGGTTGTGGCAAGTTCTGATGAGGAAGGCTATGATGTAGTTTCAAGATCCTATGGAGGAACAACCTTATATGTTGGTATGAATATCAAGGATGCCGCAAAAGAAGTAAAAGTTCCGGTTAATGCAAATGCAGGAGATACAGTTAAAAATCTTTATGATGGTAAAACATATACTGTTTCTTCTGATAAGACAGTAACAGTAAGCATTCCGGCAGCAAAGGATGGTGGAACAGTCATTCTTACCGAGGTGAAGAAAACAGTAGATCCAACACCGGCAGACCCGGGCAAGAAAGATCCAACACCAACACCAGCAAAGAAAGATGGAGTTATTTCCGTAACAGATAAGGCTGCTATTGAAACCAAAAAAGCAGCTCCAAAGAGTGGCGATGACAATGAAGCAGCTACATATGTATGTTTACTTGGACTCGCAATGGTAGCAATCACAGCAGCTACATATCGCAAGAAAAGAGCTTGCAAATAAAACAGCTTTTAAACTAAACATTTTATAAACCTCTTAGATGCCGCACCTTCGGGTGCGGCATTTACTATAAATTGGGAAAGAAGTCATATTGCTATCATCATGTTAAATACATTATAATAAGAAGAAAACAGCTAGGGCTGTCAAGGAGAATAATATGAAAAGTACAGCGTTTGATATGGCTATGATGGCATACAGACAAAATGATATGGAGGGAGCATTCCGTCAATTTCTGCCACTGGCAGAGAATGGCGATGCAGATGCCATGAATATGGCTGCAAATATGTTTGAAAGAGGTCAGGGCACATACCGGGATCCCGGGCGCGCAGTGTTTTGGTGGAAGAAAGCAGTGGAGCTTGGAAATGTGGATGCACTTGCCGATTATGGTCATTATCTGGTCACCACTTTTTTTGATGGCAAGGAGCAGAAGCTTGGAGCAGGGTATCTGGTTACTGCAACGGAGCGTGGCAACAATAGAGCGGGAGAGAGCCTAGTGGAGTTTGCTCTTAAAAATAACGAGGCCGGAGTCAAAGTATACAGGACAGCAGCAGATTACTGCGACCGGGCTATTGACGCTGCGACAGATTCATATCTTCGCACACAGTATGTGCAGAAAAAGGGTATGCTTAAATATAAGCTAAAACAGCACAGACTTGGAAACAATTATGTATATCTGGCAGCGGTATTTTCGGCGATAGGAGCAGTATTTCTCATGATTGCATCAGTGGATTTGTTTCTTGAGCTGCATATGGAGTATTGCGATATGTTTAAGCTGTTTTCGTATAGTAAAATGATACCATGGGAGGCAGATATAGCGATGTTCTTTGGTGCGATGCTTTTATTTACGCTTGGCAAGGTAACAAATAAGCTTCATGTGGCGAGCTTTTTGCAGCTTCTTGCATCGGTATTTGCAGTGGCAGTTGTTGCCATGCACTTTATCTGTGTGATAAATGATGGCAGGGTGTGGTATGACAAGTTGCTTTGGTATGTGGTACTTGTTGTCATTCCACTTATGCTTGGAAAGCTGCTGGGTGAGATTCTGAGAAAGATTATCGGCATACAGTAAAATAATATTTCGATATGTAACCGGAGGAGAGTGAATATGACTCTGCAACAATTAAAATACGTGGTGACAGTGGCAGAATGCGGCAATATAACAGAGGCTGCAAAGCAGCTTTTTGTCTCGCAGCCCACTGTGACCAGCGCTATACATGACCTGGAAAAAGAGATGCAGATAGTTATTTTCATCAGGACAAACAAGGGAGTGATATTATCAGAAGATGGTGAGAGATTTCTCGGTCATGCCAGACAGGTGCTGGAGCAGGTGGATCTCATAGAGGGAATCTACAAGGATGATGTGGTGAGTAAGCCGCACTTTGCGGTATCGTGTCAGCACTATTCCTTTGCAGTGAATGCATTTGTGGATGTAATCAGAGAGTTTGATGCATATCAGTATGATTTTACCATCAGGGAGGAGCAGACTCACGAAATTATTGAGGATGTCACGAATTTAAAGAGTGAGCTGGGAGTCATATATCTAAGCTCCAAGAATACGGAGGTGCTCTCAAAGATGCTAAAGCGTAATGAACTCGAGTTCACAGAGCTTTTTACAGCCACACCGCATGTATTCATATGTGACAGTCACCCGCTTGCTTCAAAAAATAGCATCACGATGGATGATCTGCAGGACTATCCGTACCTGACGTATGAGCAGGGAGAATACAATTCACAGTACTTTTCGGAGGAGTTTGTCAGTACTCTTGACAGCAGAAAGAATATCAGGGTCAGAGACAGAGCTACACTTTTTAATCTGATAATTGGCTTAAATGGCTACACAGTGTGCTCAGGAGTGATTTCCGCAGAGCTCAATGGAAGGAATATTATATCAAAGCCACTTGACGTGGAGGAGTATATGAGGATAGGCATTATCAGCAGAAAGGGTGTGGTACTCTCGCGATATGCAAGGGAGTATATTGAAGCATTGAAGGCGCACTGTATGTGACCTGCACTACACCGAGAAAGTAGCAATTTGCTGCCGGAATGCAGCAAAGTAGCGGATTTCGAGGTGGAGTCAGATTACGGGAATGCGAAGCATGTAGTAATCTGATTAATCATAAATGAGGGTCAAAATACCTTTTGCCCCTTTAATTATAATATATAAGGTCTAAATATATACAAGCATTTGATACAAGGAGCATAGCATGTACGATAGTATAATAATAGGAACAGGTCCTGCCGGATTGTCGGCAGCCCTGAATTTAAAAACATATAAAAAGGATTTTATCTGGTTTGGTTCGAAGAACCTAAGCGAAAAGGTGCAAAAGGCAGAGAAAATCACAAACTATCCCGGATTTCCACAGATAAGCGGACAGGAGCTGTTTGAACGCTTTGACGCTCACAGGAGAGCTGCGGGAATTGATATAACAGAAAAGACCGTGACTAATATCATGCCTGCAGGAAACGGCTTTATGGTGCTTGCAGATAATGAGATGTACGAGGCAAGGACTCTCATACTTTGCATGGGTGTGATGTCTGCAAAGCAGCTGGACAGGGAGGATGAGCTGCTTGGAAAAAGGCTCAGCTACTGTGCCACCTGTGATGGCATGTTTTACAAGGATAAGAGGATAGCTGTCATATGCAATGACAAAAAGTATGAGCATGAGGTAAAATATCTTGCAGATCTTGCGTCAGAGGTATTGTACTATCCGTCCTTTAATGACAGTGAAATAGAGCTTCCAAATGTGAATATATCAAAGGATACACCTGTTGCATTGACAGGTGACTCATTTGTGGAAGGAATTACGCTTCGAAGCGGAAAGACTGAGAGCGTAGACGGAGTATTCTGCCTGAGAAATGCCATCGCACCATCAAAGCTTATGCCACAGCTTGAAATAGAAAACGGACATATATTGGTGGACAGAGCCCAACAGACAAATGTAGCAGGCTGTTTTGCGGCAGGAGACTGCACAGGCAGACCTTACCAGTATACGAAGGCTGTGGGAGAAGGAAATGTGGCAGCACATTCGTGTATACAATATCTTAGTAAATCAGAAAAATAATATGGCAATGGCATAGAGGTCGGTTAAAGCATGTTAAAGGCAATTACAGCTAATTATAGCCACTTACCGTTGAGAAGATACTGATTTCTCTCAGCTCCCACTGAGACAAACTGTATTTCGTGTCTTAGCATGTCCTCAAGGAAGTTTATGTAGCGCTTAGCATTTACAGGCAGCTCATCATATGACCTGCAATTTGATATATCGGTTTTCCACCCCGGCAGCATTTTGACTACCGGGGTATATTTTTCCAGATTTTCGGTGGGGTCAAAGACGTTTGTTACAGCATTTTTATACTGATATCCTGTGATAACAGGAATCTGATCCATGATGCTCAGGACATCTAGCTTGGTCAGTGCGATTTTGTCTGCATGCTGGCATTTTAGACCATAGCGGCTTGCAACGGCATCAAATGGACCCACACGACGTGGTCTTTTGGTGGCAGCGCCGTATTCGCTTCCATACTTGCGGACCATTTCAGTCCATTCACCGTTCATAGCTTTTTCTGCGACAAATGGTCCGGCTCCGACACAGGTAGAGTATGCCTTTAGTACACCGACCACATGGTCTAATGAGGCACCGGGGATACCTGCACCTATAGGACCGTAAGCTGAGATGGTGGAGGAGCTTGAAGTATATGGGAAAATACCATAGTCTATATCCCTCATTGCACCAAGCTGTGCTTCAAGTACAACACGCTTTCCCTTTGATAGTGCATCCTCAAGGAATGCGCCGGTATCTGTGATATAAGGTGCATATTTTGCAGCCTTCTGCCTGCACCATGACAAAAGAGCTGACAGAGACATAGGTTCCTGATGATAGCAGCCTGCAAGCTCAAGGTTTTTAGCTTCAAGCATGGTCTTAAGTCTGGCCTGTACATTCTCATCGTCTAAGTGGAGTAAATCACCGAGACGGATTGTTTTTTTACGGTATTTATCGCTGTATGCATAGGCAATACCGCGTTTGGTAGAGCCGAAGGCTGCTCCGGACTTTGAAAGGCGCTCTTCCTCAAGCTCATCCTGTATTTTATGCCACGGCATTGAAATTGTGGCTCTTGTTGATAATTTCAGGTTTTTTGGTGAAACAGATACATCTTGTGTTCTGATCTGTGCAATTTCATTGGACAGATGGTTTAGGTCAATAACCATTCCGTCACCGAGCACACATACTACATCCGGGTGAAGTATTCCGGATGGAAGCAGATTTAAGATAAATTTTCCCTGTTTATTAACTACTGTGTGTCCGGCATTGTTACCACCCTGATAGCGGACTACGATATCCGCATGTTCTGCGAGAAGGTCGATGACACGACCCTTTCCTTCGTCTCCCCAGTTTATTCCTGTAACTGCTGTAAGCATGATGAATGCCTCCTTGTTTTTTGAGTTTAATATTTGTATGTTGGTGCAGAGCTTGTATTGTCCGGATTTTGAATGGTATAAAACAAGTCTGCTTATAATGTGTATGATTCTGTTACGTGCAATACCTAAATGTCTTATCAGTTAGTATTCTTGCAAAGATGAGTCCGAGCGGCAGTGCAATGATAATCATGATTGCTGATGCAAACCATGAAACAGCATCCGAAAGTGCCATTATGCCGAAATTGTATATAGCCCGATACAGATAAAGTCCCGGAACCATTATGACTATGGATGGAACAGTAAGGGATATTCTCGGATATCCGTTGTTTTCCTTGATAAATGATGCGAGAAGCCCTGCTGTGAGAGCTCCGGCAAATGCGGCAGCAGGAGCCGGCATACCTGTCAGGTCTACCAGCTCAAGCCGCAGTGAATTTGCTATGGCACCGATAAGAGCAGCTGTTGCAGCCATGGAAGCAGGGCTGTTGAACATGATTGAGAATCCAAACACACCGAAGAAGCTCATTATAAGCCTCAGGATTAGATGTAGTACGGGGCCCAGACCCAAATCTTCAAAGTCCATAGGCTGCAGTCGCAGAAGCAGTGCCATAATCCATGCAAACATCGTGGCTACCATGACTATTATTATTGCATAGGCAAGGCGTTCAAGACCGGAGCGCAAATCCAGCTTTGCCAGGTCGATTCCGCTTGTGATAAACGGAAATCCCGGAATGATAAAGAGCATGGAACAGATGTATCCGGCTTCGTGAATTGATGGTACATTGAAAGCCATCTCTGCAATTTTTAAAAATGCCGCATATATGAAGCATGAGGCAGAAATTGATACCGCTATATTTAGGAACAAAGTAAAATGATGTTTTATAAGCTTTGTACGTATGAGATTTCCGATGCCGGCTGCTACAAATGCCAGTATCATTTCAATAGGGCCTCCTCCGAGCAAAAATGTGAAGGCACAGCATGCTATAGCTGCTGCAAGTCCAAGCCTTGCAGGGGAGTAAATGGCATGAATCTGTTCAATCTCATCAAGTCGTCGGTGAATTTCTTCGCCAGTCAGGTGGGCTTCCTCCGTTGGAAAATTGTCGACAAACTGCTCCATGCGATAGAGCTTTGATGTGTTTACACCTGTGTTTGCTATGCTGAGTGACTGTGATATACAGTCATTTCCGTCAAAGCAGTTAAACTCGATTGACATAAGTCCGACATCCACTGTACATGTGACACCAAGCACCTTTGAGAGCCGGTTCATGGAGGTTCTCACACGCCAGGCTCCTGTGCCGCAGGAGAGCATGATGAGTCCGACACGTCCGATTACAGAGGCTTTTTCAATCAGTCCCGCCTTATCTATGAGTATATTTCCATCCTGTCTGGCATAATCATGCCAGGGGATTTCCATATGATTTTTTTCCATGATATCTGTGTAGCTGTTATCTGCCATAAATTATCGCCTCGGCTTTTTGTACATGTTTTTCAAGATTTTTTAGGAAATGAGAGCTTCGCAGGAAAATACCAATTTCATCATACCGCTTGTCATTTTCCACAAGAGAGTCCTGACCGTAAAAAACATATGCCATAGGAAGCTCCTTTTCAATCTGTATCATCAGATCCCATACGGCAGAGTAAGCCTCAGCCTCAGTCTCCTTGAGTTTTACGGTATCGGGAAGCTCTCGTATCAAGAGTATTCCGTCATGCTTTACAATGACCTGCTGCGTGGGAGTCATATGTTCGGAATCATATGTGTGGCTGTAGCGGTAAGCCTGTGCGTAGTAGATATCCTTTTTGTCTGGCATATCGTTGTATATTTCGTGAAAATGTATATAGTTCTTGTCGTGAGATATGTGTTTATACTCGGGCAGCGGATTTCCGTGCTCATCGGTCATGATTATCGGATTTTGATGTCCGTCGGCATTGAACCTGTACGGTATGATATATGAATTGCGCAGCAAATCGAATACGGTGTTGTTGCACAGGCACATAAGCAGTGCGGAAAGATCGCGGTTGGTATATGCATTGAAGAGAGCTTTAGCAAATTTTTCTGCCGGAAGTGATACATCAAATTCATCGTTGTAAACCAGATTTTCATTGAAGGTTTCCATAAGTCTGTCACAGGCCCATGGATCATTTAATATCTTCTGAAACAGAATGTCTGCATGATCTTCTCTTGGAAACATTGTCTTTTCACTCATTTGAAACACGTCCTTTTCTTAATATAATCAATATTTCTCTTTTGAGCATTTATGATTATACAATTATGATTATAATAAGTAAAAAGTATAATTGATATAATTGAAATATCATATTATTATATCATTAGTATCTGTGTATTATCGGAAAAATGACCGGTAAAACGATAATAAAAAGGAGGCTTTAAATATGGATATAAATTTTGAGTACTATAAGATATTTTATTATGTTGCAAAATACTGCAATTTCACAAAGGCTGCGAGGGCGCTCGGAAACAGCCAGCCAAATGTAACCCGCGCCATGAACAATTTAGAGCAGCAGATAAACAGCATACTTTTTATCAGAAATAACAGAGGTGTGCAGCTCACACCGGAGGGAGAGCGTTTGTACGCGCATGTATCTGCAGCGATGTCACAGATACTTGCGGCGGAGGAGGAGCTGTCAGACAGCACAGGACTGTCACACGGAAGCGTATCAATAGGAGCCAGTGAGACAGCTCTAAACATATATCTGCTTGACAGGCTAAAGACTTTTCACATGGCATATCCGGGTATCAGGCTTAAGATATATAATCATTCCACCCCACAGGCTATAAATGCCGTAAAAAACGGCATGATTGATTTTGCAGTGGTATCGACGCCGGCTGAGGTGGAGGCCCCTCTTAAGATGATAAAGCTTGGTTCATTTCAGGAGATTCTTGTGGGTGGAACCACCTTTACTGCGCTCGGAAGCCAGACTCTGTCATTAAATGAGCTGCATAATTATCCGCTTATCGGACTGGGGCGGGAGACCATGACATTTCAGTTTTTTAACAGATTTTTTATGTCACACGGGCTTGAATTCGCGCCTGATACAGAGACCGCAACGACAGATCAGATACTGCCACTTGTGAAAAGTGAGCTTGGTCTTGCCTTTATGCCAAAGCCGATGGCAGAGGCTGCGATAGCAAATCGCGAGATTGTAGAGATAGCTCTGGAGGAGGAGATACCGCAGAGAAATATATGTATGGTATATGATATACATCACCCGATCAGTGCGGCGGCAAGAGAGTTAAAGAAAGTTATATCAGACAGCCATAAGGTGTGATTGGCAGTCGGTGGGATATACATAGGTAACTGGCAGGTTACATATTGCAACAGGTATGTTACACATTGGCAGGTTTGTAACTTACATCTCGTTTAATACTTTGTTAAAATATAGTCAGGCAGATAAGTTATAAGAATTTATCGGCAGAGTTTTTTAGGAGTATTATTTAAAATTGGAAGGAGATTTTACACTATGGCTAACAGAATCATGTTAAACGAGACATCTTATCACGGATCAGGTGCAATCCAGGAGATTGCAACAGAGGCAAAAGCGCATGGCTTAAAAAAAGCACTGGTATGCTCTGACCCTGACTTAATCAAATTTGGGGTTACAGCAAAGGTAACAGATATCCTTGATAAGAACGGATTGGAATATGAGATTTACTCAGAGATTAAGCCAAATCCAACGATCGACAACGTAAAGCATGGCGTAGAGACATTTAAGAAATCAGGAGCTGATTACCTCATTGCAATCGGAGGCGGCTCATCTATGGATACATCAAAGGCAATCGGTATCATTATCGCAAACCCTGAGTTTGAGGATGTAAGAAGCTTAGAGGGAGTTGCACCTACAAAGAAGCCTTGTGTTCCTATCATTGCAGTACCTACAACAGCAGGAACAGCTGCAGAGGTTACAATCAACTATGTCATCACAGATGTAGAGAGAAAGAGAAAGTTTGTATGTGTAGACCCACATGACATGCCAATCATCGCAATTGTAGACCCGGACATGATGTCATCAATGCCAAAGGGACTTACAGCATCAACAGGTATGGACGCACTTACACATGCTATCGAGGGATACACAACAAAGGCTGCATGGGAGATGACAGATATGTTCCATCTCAAAGCAATCGAGATTATTGCAAGGTCCTTAAGAAGTGCAGTTGCCAATGAAAAAGAGGGACGTGAGGGTATGGCACTTGGAGAGTACATTGCCGGAATGGGATTTTCAAATGTTGGACTTGGAATCGCTCATTCAATGGCTCATACACTCGGAGCTGTTTATGATACACCACACGGAGTAGCGTGTGCTATGATGCTTCCAATCGTAATGGAGTACAATGCAGACTGCACAGGTGAGAAATATCGTGAAATTGCCCGTGCAATGGGAGTTAAGGGAGTAGATGATATGTCTGTAGAGGAGTACAGAAAGGCTGCAATTGATGCTGTAGCACAGCTCTCTGTAGATGTAGGAATACCAACAAAGCTCGAGGCTATAAAGGAGGAAGACTTAGAATTCCTCGCAGAGTCTGCTCACGCAGATGCATGTGCACCTGGAAATCCAAAGGATGCAAGTGTTGAGGATTTGAAGGCTCTTTTCCGCAAGATTATGTAATTCGGCAACAGCTTACAGGGATGTTTGTGAATAGTTACGATTAAGAATGAAATAAAATAGAAAATCCGGGAACTGTCAATTGACAGCATTCCCGGATTTTTAACGCTGATATAACTATTCTGACGACCGTGTATATTTGTAAAAACGCACGATACTTGTTCTAAATGGTTCTGAATATTACCTTGAATTATATCAGGTTAACCTCGCGAAATACGTCGGCAAGCTCCTTTGGCATAGCATCAGCGAGCAGTCCGGCAAGCTCCTGAGGTGTGAAATTTTTATTGTCAAGCACCCATTGGGTTGTCATAAAGACAGAGCCCTGACAATACATCTCAAGCTGGAACAACAGCTTTTCGGATATTTTCCGGCGGCTTTTTCCCTCAATCTGGTCAATATAAAACTGACGAATCAGCTCAAAATCATGCTCCTTTAGATTGTTCTGCTCATCATTTTTAAAAGCAGCCTTAAAGAAAAGGTGCTCCATACGGATATATTCAAATTTTTTAACAAGGCTTTCGTACACTGTACTGCCCTCACCCATCTGGTGAAAGGATTCAATCAGTATCTTATCAAAATACCAGTTTATCAGGTCATATTTGTCCTGAAAATTTCTGTAAAAGGTTTGTCTGGTCACACCACATGTATCGCAGATTTCTTTAACCGTAATTTTCTCGACAGGAGAGGAAAACATGCATTCCTTCATGGCATTGGCCAGCTTGTATTTTATATTGTTGTTCATAATGTCTCCGAATTATAATGCAGATATCTAATGAGCCTTAAGCTTTGACATAAGTGCTTCCTGCAGTGTTTTTGAAAAATTAATTCCCTCTTCCTGCGCAGCAGTATTTAGCCAAGCCGGAATGGTAAGGGTTTTTCGGACCGATTTATCGAAATGCTCTTTGGCATATGCCTTAACATCTACTGAAACCATATTGGTAAATGCATCGGTATATGTTCCTGTTATGTCTAATTCGTCAGATAGTCTGTCAATATTGATATCAGATAATTTGGATGCTTTAGGAAATTTTTCATTATCCATCTTAGCCGTATACAGATATCCTGCAAGACAATCAACAGCCATGGCCACAGCATCTTCAAGGGTATCTCCTTGTGTTGCAAGATAATTTAAATCAGGAAAGATTACAGAGTATCCATTATCTTCCTTAAAAAAACATGCCGGATATATTGATAACATGATGAGTATACCTCCTTATGATTATTTGATTCCCGCTTGCTTACGGATAGAATTTTCAGTGATTTTGTTCAGTTCTTTGCCTTTATGAAAAGGAATGGTTACTTTTCCGGGCTTTGAAGGATGAATATAATGCCGATGTGATCCGGTTTGGTTTTTGAAAATCCACCCATCGGCAAGTATTATACGTTCCATTTCAGTTGGTTTGATCGGCATATTTTTATCCACCTTTCTTTAGTATATATATAATATAACATATGATACGTATAAATTCAATGCGTGTAAATATAATATATATAAATTTAATATGTATAATTATTGCGTATATAAACTATATATTGTTGTTTATATTTTAGTATGATCAGAAATGATTATATTACCGATTAAAAAGATTGAATTTTAAAATTTATCTGCTAATATATTGATGAAAATATTTTGAAATATACGAGGATATACATACATGAAAGACCTTACAAAAGGAAAACCATCAAGACTCATACTGGCATTTGCCATTCCAATATTTATGGCAAATATACTCCAGCTCACATATAGTATAGTTGACACGAGAATAGTCGGGTCATATCTGGGAGAAAACTCACTGGCAGCAGTCGGAGCCACCACGACACTCAGCAATCTGATGATAGGCTTTTTGATGGGAATGGCTGTGTCATATATTTTTATTATAATAGCAGGGCTTGTAGCGACATTTTTGTATGATGCATGTGCGGCGGCACTTAGGGCACTGGGCGATACAGTTACGCCGCTTGTATGGTTTATCATGGTGATACCGCTTTTGGTGAAGATATACACCATGCCGGTGCTTAGGAAGCAGGGGCATGGGATTTGAAAAAGAGTGAAGCAGGCTTTACTCCAACACCAGAAGAAGTCCCATCTTGAACCTTTCGTCAGCGGTTACGCTGTGCAGTCCGTTTTTGTCAAAACGGAAATTTTCGCCTGCTGAGATTGTGTAATCTTTGCCCTCGTAGTCTATTACAGCCTTGCCCTCGAGTGCGAAAATTATTGCATTTCCAGGCGCGCGATGCGGTGTGAGACCGGTGCCCTCATCGAATGCCATAAGCACGAATTTCATTGTGTCGTTGCTTACCACATCAATGTTCGTGATACTGCCATCCTCATATGAGATAAGATCCTTAAGCTTCATGACCTCGCCTGATTTGATAATTTTGTTCATATTGTTGTTCTCCTTTTTTATGATGATTTCGGTGTAAATACAGCCGGTTTCTGTTGTTACTCCGCAGAGTGTTTTCGAAGGGACTACCAGCATATCACCTTCTGATATGGTATGTTTTGCAGCATAAGCTCCGATAAGAAAATCAGCGCATCCTTTTGCACCGATGTATACAGTGGTATTATCGTAGGATTCCTGAGAGATTGACGTGCCCTTTCCGAGAGAAAAATAGGTTATGGGTGTTTTGTCACTAAGCCTTGAATTTCGTGAGACGGTCATCTCGTCGCGGATAGGGCGTAAATCTTCTATTTTGAAAACCTTGTCCATAGGATTTCTTGTCCTTCTTTCTTGAATGTTGATTTCATTATTTATAATACAATATTACTATAATTTTGTCCAAAAATATGTTGCATATACAACAAAAACAATATAATAAAATACAAACCGCTTGCTATTTCTTTCACATATGTTAAAATATAGTCAAAGCAGTTTTTCTTGATGAGCCGCACATCCATGCCGTCGTAGGTGATGGACCCGCCCGACACCTCATAAAAGCGGTTGATGAGGTTGGTGATGGTGGTCTTGCCCGCGCCCGTGGAGCCGACAAAGGCAATTTTTTGCCCCGGCTTGGCGTAGAGCGAGAGGTTCTGCAGAATCATCCGGTCCGGCGTATAGCCAAAGCTGACGTCGTGGAACCGCACGTCGCCGTGCAGTGGCTCGAGCGGGACGTCGGGGCGGCGGCGGTCACACCAGGCCCAGCGGCCCGTGCTCCCGGCGCACTCGGTCAGCGTACCGTCGCTGTTTTCCCGCACGCTGACCAGCTCCACCGTGCCCTCGTCGATCTCCGGCTTTTCCTCCATGACCGTGAAGATACGCTCCGCGCCCGCCAGCGCCGCCAGCAGGAAGTTGCCCTGCTGGGTCAGCTGGTTGATGGGCAGCGTCGTCTGGCGCACAAAGACCAGATAGCTGGCCAGGCTGCCGAGGTCGGACCAGCCCCACATGACCATGAGGCCGCCGACCACCGCAATGACCGCGTAGTTCAGGTAGCCGATGCTGACGACGGCGGGAATCATCGTGGCGGCGTAGCTCTGCGCGCCGGTGCCTGCCTCGCGCAGCTTCTCATTGCGGGCGGCAAAGGCGGCCATGTCGGCCTGCTGGTGGTTGAACACCTTGACGACCTTCTGCCCGGCGATCATCTCCTCCATGTAGGCGTCCAGCTCACCGAGGCTGGCCTGCTGGCGCGCATAAAAGGCGCGGCTGCGCTGTGTCGAGTAGTTGATATACCAGAACATGGCAATATAGCCAACGACCACCAGCAGCGAGAGCCGCCAGTTGAGGACGAACAGCAAAAGCAGCGTGCCTGCGACCTGAATAAAGGTCTGGATGACCACCGCAAAGCTGTTGTTCAGCGCGTCCGAGATCGTGTCCACGTCGTTCGTGAACAGGCTCATCAGATCGCCCTTGCGGTTCGTGTCAAAGTAGTGCAGCGGCAGCGTCTGCAGATGTGCGAACAGGTCGCGGCGGATGTCCTGCAAAATCTTCTGCGCGGCACGGACCATGAGCTGGGTGTAGCCCAAGGTAGACAGTGCGCCGACGATGTAGATGCCCGCGGTCAGCGCCACGACACCGGCCAGATAGGCGGCGCTGCCGTTTTCCAGCACGCCGTTGACGATGGGGCGGATCATGTAGGTGCCCAGCAGCGCGGCCAGCGCACTGACCGCCGCCAGCAGGCCGACGACGCCGGGCATGATTTTGTGGCGGCCCAGATAGTCCATGAAGCGGCGCAGCGTGTGCCGCAGGTCCTGCGGGCGCTTACCAAAGCTCTGAAAAAGGATGTCAAGAAAAGTGTAATCTAGTTCTACCTCGTTCACGTGCCATTCCTGTTGCTGGTGCGGCGACAAAAGCAGCACCAT
>ENA-UESI01000512-UESI01000512.1-human-gut-metagenome-genome-assembly--contig:-NODE-512-length-32041-cov-8.557471_pt1 | contig 32041 bp, 30 predicted proteins | sample MGYA00243005_ERZ508006 | MGnify/ENA primary metagenome ERZ508006 (study PRJEB26167, sample SAMN06115436) | human gut metagenome | host: Homo sapiens | place: China:Shandong | collected 2015-06-10... | reverse complement strand
CTGGGTTCAGTATATCTGGGGCGATAATGAGATCAAGAACCAGCACATCAATGAAAAATATGATGTCAACGGTGTGGCAGTATCCTTCGAGGTTGGCCATTCCATAGAAGTTTCTCAGTCGGAAAACAAAAAGAATTATATCGAGCCGAAAGCACAGCTGATCTGGAGCAATCTGGAGCAGGAGACCTTTGACTGGGCTGTTAACAATAATAACGGCGCCGCAGTCAACAGTTTCAAACAGAAAACAGATTATCAGCTGATCAGCAGAATGGGTATCCGTTTGGCCAGCAAGACCAAAGCGGACCCGCTGAAGAAAAAATATTCCAATTCCTTTGCCGAGCTGAACTGGCTCCACTATTTCAAAGACTATGAATTCTCGGTCGGCAAGGACCAGCTGGAAATGGGTATCAAAGATAAAGCGGAAATCAAAATCGGTTTGGAAAAACAATTCAACAAAAATTGTTCGATCTGGGCCAACGGCTTTATCCAGGTCGCTGAAAACAGCTACCGCAATGTGGGCGCTCAGTTAGGCGTCAAGTATACGTTCTAAAGCTTTACCGGGGATTACCGGACTGAAAGCACGTTCCTTTCACAGGAACGTGCTTTTTGGTTTTGGGGTGGCGAATCGGGGCCGTACATAAAAAACATTGCCAAAGATGTATACATACGGAAAGGATTGACGCTGACGCGTTAAAGAAGGTACAATAAAAATAGTTAGCTTGTTGAATTGACTAAAAGTTTCCCCTAAAAAATTTTTGGAGGCTTAGAATATGAAATATGATATCGCAATTATCGGCGGCGGGCCTGCCGGCTTATCGGCTGCTATTACTGCCAGCAGCAAAGGACGTAAGGTAGTGGTTTTTGAAGCTCACGGCTTCAGTCCGCGCCTGCGCAGTGTCGAGCTGATCACTGATTATATGGGCTGTCCTGATATTTCCGGCAGTGCGCTGATGGATAGATTTGTCGAGCATGCCTGTCATATCGGTGCGGAGATCATTGAAGAAAAAATAATCTCTCTAAAGGAGAAAGCCGGTTATTTTGAGCTGGGTACGCCTAACAGCAAGTACAATGCCGATACTGTTATTCTGGCTACAGGTATTTCCCGTTCCAGCCTGCTGCCGGGCGAAAAAGAATTTTTAGGGCGCGGCGTCAGCTACTGCGCCAAGGTGGACGGCGCCGAATATAAAGGTAAGCGGGTAGCGGCGATCGCCACCGTTCCCGATGCGATGGAAGAAATCGAATATCTGGCTGATATCTGCAGTGAAGTGATCTTTATTCCCCGGTTTCAGGGCTTCGTGGCGCCTAAACGTAAGAATGTAACGGTGATTCTGGAGCAGCCGACTGATATTACCGGTACCGACAGAGTGACAGGGCTGCATACTGCCAGTGAGTTTTTCAGTGTCCAGGCCGTTTTTATGTTCCGTGCTTCCGATCCGCTCAACAGCTTTTTGCCGGGTCTGCAGATGCGGGGGCGTTCGGTTCTGGTCGATGATCAGGCTGAAACGAGCATCGAAGGCGTTTTTGCCGGCGGCGACTGCACCGGTCAGCCGTGGCAGGTCAACCGTGCGGCTGGTCAGGGTCAGAAGGCCGCGATCAGTGCGATCAATTACCTGGCCAAACGTGATGGCTTGATCGAAACTTTTAAAGAATACAGCTGATTTTAAGCTTCATAACAGTGATTTTATGGGCACGCCGAGGTTCTTCGGCGTGCTCTCTTTCATATTATGGCAATTTGTGCTAAAATAAAGTTTACGAAGTAATTCAACATTTGGAGGAATGAATAATGTTAGATATGAAATTTGTTAGGGAAAATCCTGAATTGGTTATGGACGCTATGCGTAAGCGTAACGCCAATGTGAACCTTGACGAATTTTTGGAATTGGAAAAGAAACGCCGCGAGCTGACGCTGCAGGTCGAAGCTCTTAAAAGCCAGCGCAACGCAGCTTCTCAGGAAATCGGCAAAATGAAAAAAGCCGGCGAGAATGCAGATGTGCAAATGGCTGAGGTGCGTGCCCTTGGTGATAAGATCGCGGAAGATGATAAAGAGCTGAAGGATATCGAAGCCAGATTGAAAGAGATCCTGATGACGATCCCGAATATGCCGGCCGAGGATACTCCGGTTGGCAGCAGCGATGCCGATAATCCGGTAGTGCGTACTTGGAGCGAACCGACTAAATTTGCTTTCGAGCCGCAGGCGCATTGGGATATCGGTGAAAAATTGAATATCCTCGATGTTGAACGTGCCGGTAAGGTTTCCGGCGCCCGCTTCACTTTTTACCGTGGACTTGGTTCCCGTCTGGAACGTTCCGTGATCAATTTCTTTCTGGATATCCATACCGGGGAAAACGGCTATACGGAATTTTTCCCGCCGTTTATCGTTAATAAAGACAGCATGCAGGGCACAGGTCAGCTGCCTAAATTTGCTGAAGATATGTTCAAGCTGGAAGGGCTGGATTATTATCTGATCCCGACTGCTGAAGTGCCGATCACCAATCTGCACCGTGATGAGATTTTGAGCGGTGACGATCTGCCGCTGTATTATACTGCTTACAGTGCCTGCTTCCGTGCTGAAGCCGGCAGCGCCGGCCGCGATACCCGCGGTCTGATCCGCCAGCATCAGTTTAATAAAGTAGAACTGGTAAAATTCACTAAACCGGAAGATTCCTGGGACGAACTGGAAAAACTGACTGCTAACGCTGAAAAGGTGCTGCAATTATTGGAATTGCCTTATCGCGTCGTTCGTCTTTGTACCGGCGATATTGGTTTCAGCTCCGCCGCTACCTATGATTTGGAAGTCTGGCTGCCGGCAGCTAATTGTTACCGTGAAATTTCTTCCTGCTCCAACTTCCTGGATTTTCAGGCTCGCCGCGCCAATATCCGTTTCCGCCGCGACAACAAAGCCAAACCGGAATTCGTACATACGCTGAATGGTTCCGGCGTGGCAGTAGGACGTACTGTTGCCGCTATTCTGGAAAATTACCAGCAGGCGGACGGCAGTGTTATCGTGCCGAAAGTTCTGCGTCCTTACATGGGCTGCGATGTTATCGAAGCGCCTAAAAAATAAGTCTGTTTTTGAACCTCTGCTGTTAACAGCAGAGGTTTTTCTATATTTAGGCATTTTTCTTCGTTAATTTAGCAATGTTTACTATATTTAGTAGCAGTTTATTTAGTAAAAAAATATGAAAAAATCCTAAAAAACCCGTAAAATTTTACTAAAAACAGACATTAACCGTGATTATAGCGGTTTTGCCTGAAACTCCTCAAATTTTTTTCAATTTCTTTCATTTTCCTATTGTACTTTCAGTAATTTGTGATAAAATCATATGAGTAAAATCAATGCTAAAGCAAGGGGAGAGTGGATATGAAAAGAGATACCTTTTTTCAATTGAATCAAAATGCTGTCGAAAGGCTGGCTGAGCGCTTTGGGACGCCGCTGCTGGTGCTTTCGTTAGAACAAATAGAAAAGAATTACCGCTTTTTGAAAAAGCATTTGCCGCGGGTACAGCTGTATTATGCTATCAAAGCTAATCCGCATCCGCGGATCCTGGAACGGATGCGCGACCTGGGTTCCTGTTTCGATGTCGCTTCTGACGGCGAGATCAGGACACTGGCTGCGATGGGAATCAGCGGTGAGCGGCTGATTTATGCTAATCCCATTAAAACAGGCAGCGGCCTGCAGGCCTGCTGCGACGTAGGCGTACATAAAATGACCTTTGACAGTGAGAGCGAGATCGCCAAAATGGCTAAGGGCTGCCCGGGCGCTACAGTGCTGCTGCGCATTCGTATCGATAATTCTTCTGCTCATGTAGATCTGAATAAAAAATTTGGCGTTGGGCGTGAGCGTGCTATAGAACTGCTGCAGGCTGCGCAGGCGGCGGGTCTCGACGCAGCCGGCGTTTGTTTCCATGTCGGCAGCCAGACGATGAGCGCCGATCCATATCTGACCGCGCTGGATCTTGCCCGTGAAATTTTTGAAGAAGCTGCCGCTGCAGGAATGCAGCTGCGCATTTTGGACATCGGCGGCGGATTCCCGATCCCCGAGCCGAAAGTTCGCTTCAACTTAAAAGAAATGCTGAAACAGATCAATGCCCGCCTGGACGAGGATTTTCCCAATGTGGAAATCTGGGCCGAACCGGGACGCTTCATGTGCGGAACGGCTGTCAATCTGATCACCGGTGTTATCGGCGTCACCGAACGCGGCGGCCAGCCGTGGTATTTCCTTGATGATGGTTTATACGGAACCTTTTCCGGCGTTATTTTTGACCAGTGGGACTTTAAGCTGATCAGCTTTAAGGAAGGCGAGGAAGTGGAAGCTACCTTCGCCGGGCCCAGCTGTGACTCGCTGGACATCATGTTCCGCGGCAAGCTGACAGTGCGTCAGGAAGTCGGCGATCTGCTGCTGGTTCCTTCCTGCGGCGCTTATACTTCGGCTTCGGCGACGACCTTTAACGGTTTCAGTAAAGCTGACTTTATCGTTTGGGAAGATGTGAAAGCTGAGATCGAGCCCCAGCTGCAGGCTGCTCTGGTTGGCTGAACAACAAAATATTTTTGCTCCGGCTGTTTGCTGCCGGAGCATTTTTATTGCGGCGGCAAGACCGCTGCAGTGCTGTTTTACCGCCGCGTTACAATTGCTTGTAACGCCTTGCTGCTTGTGATAAAATGTAAAGATAACATGGATAAGTGTTTGTATTTATCATGGAGGCTTTCTTTTGCAGGCAGATCAGAAAAAAATGCCGCTGGTAGCGGCGATGCTCAAATATAAAAAAGAACAGGTCTATCCTTTCCATACGCCGGGGCATAAAGGCGGACGGGGGATGGAAGCGCTGCTGGCCGGCGAGCTGGGAGCGGGAGCGCTGCAGATGGACGTTTCGCTGATGGCGGAGCTGGATGATCTCCATTGTCCTGAAGGCTGCCTGGCAGCAGCACAGACCCTGGCCGCACAGCTTTATGGCAGCGACCGCTGCTTTTTTGCGGTCAATGGTACGACGCAGGCGATCCACGCCATGCTGCTGACAGCTGTCAAGCCGGGCGGGAAAGTGCTTGTCCCCCGCAATGCTCACCGCAGTGTTGCCGGCGGTCTGCTTTTAGGCGATTTACAGCCGGTGTATATCTTGCCGCAGTTTGATGCGGCCTTTGGTATCAACACTCAGGTCACAGCCGGGCAGATCGAAGCCGCCTTACAGAAAGATCCTTCTATTAAAGCAGTCTTGCTGACCAGCCCTAATTATTACGGTCAGGCTGCTGATATTAAGGCGATCGCTCAGATCGTGCATAGTTATGGAGCGGTATTGCTGGTAGATGAAGCGCACGGCCCGCATCTGGGGTTCAGCGACTTATTGCCGCCTTCGGCTCTGGCCTGCGGCGCCGATGCCTGTGCGCAAAGCACGCATAAAATTTTGGGCGCTATGACGCAATGCTCCATGCTGCAGGTGCGGGGCCAGCGTCTCGATCTGGAGCGGGCCGCCGATGTGATGAGCCTGCTGACGACGACCAGCCCCAATTATCTGCTCATGGCGTCCTTAGACGCGGCGCGGTTTCAGCTGGCACAAAGCGGCAGGCAGATGGCGGAGCAGGCTGCGGCTGCGGCAGACAGACTGCGGCAGGTGCTGCAGGACTTTGACGAGCTGAAGCTGCTGGATACGGATTGTGTCGGTAGTAACGGCATTGCCGGGTTTGACAGGACCAAGGTCACGGTCAACGCAGCCGCCTGGGGGCATACTGGCATGGAAGTTGCTGACAGGCTGCGTCAGGCGGATATTGCTGTAGAATTGGCAGACGCAGATAATGTATTGTTTTTAGTTACCTATAGCGATGGCGGCGCCGGTTATGACGCCGTACTTGCCCGAATACGGCAGGTTTTTGCGGAACTGGAAGCAGCTAAAAAAACTCCGCGCTCTTTGGTGGTCAGTCCGCAGCTGCCTGTGCCGCAGCAGGTGATATCTTTGCGGCAGGCTTTCGACAGCCCGAAAACGAGCCTGGCCCTGCGGCAGGCTGCAGGAAAAATCTGCGCCGAGCAGGTCAGCTTTTATCCGCCGGGCATACCGGTACTTTTACCGGGTGAGCTGATTACGGAAGCGGTCATCGCTTATTGTGAAAATATGAAAAACTTGAGCCTGCCGGTCAGCGGACCTGCTGACGGCAGCTTGAGGGAAATACGAGTGGTGCTTTAATGAAGAAAGGCTATTTTATTACCCTGGAAGGCCCTGACGGCAGCGGCAAAAGCACGCAGCTGGCCTTACTGGCAGAATATCTGCGTCAAAAGGGACATGAAGTTGTCTGTACCCGTGAACCGGGTGGCAGCGAAGCGGCAGAACAGTTGCGGCAGCTGGTACTTGATCCGCGGCTGGCCATAGACGCGCGTACAGAAACGCTGTTGTATCTGGCGGCGCGTGCCGACCATTTGGCTAAAGTTGTGCGCCCGGCTTTAGCCGCCGGTAAGATCGTGCTGTGTGACCGTTTCAGCGATTCGACGCTGGTTTACCAGGGCTTTGTCCGCGGGTTGCCGCTGTCGGAGCTGCTGCAGTTGAATACCTTTGCTACAGGCGGACTGGAGCCGGATCTGACGCTGCTGCTGGACGGCGACCCGGAGCTTTTGGCTGGGCGCAGGTCACAGCGCGGTGTGACAGACCGTTTTGAAAACGAAGGTCTTGCTTTCCAGATCCAGGTCAGGCAGGGCTTTATCGAGCTCAGCAAAGCTTATCCGCAGCGGATCAGAGTCATTGACTCCCTGCAGGAGCAGGAAGCTGTCAGCGGCGCGCTGATCCGGGAGCTGGATATTTTACTTAAAGGTTGAACGAAGAAAGGATGCCTATGTGGGACGACATTCTGGGACACGAACAGAATAAGGAATTTCTGACCCGGCTGCTGCAGCCTGGCAATCGGCCGCATGCGCTGCTTTTTTACGGGCCGGAAGGCATTGGTAAAAAACAGCTGGCGCTGCGTTTTGCCAAAACTTTTCTGTGCCGGCAGCCGGACGAGCATCCCTGCGGCAGGTGCGAGTCCTGTCGCCTGATCAATCTGGAGGAGCACAGCTTTGCCCATCCTGATTTTATTCTGGTGGAGCAGGAAGCTCCCGGTAAAGACCTGAAGATAGAACAGATCAAGGAAATGAGCAGGCAGGCTGCTTTTGCGCCTGCACTTTCCAGTCATAAGGTCTGCATCATCGATGCTGCCGACAGGATGACGGTGGAAGCGGCTAACAGCCTTTTAAAGCTGCTCGAAGAGCCGCCGCCCAACTGGATGTTTATTCTGGTCGCGTCGCGGCTGGAACGTCTGCTGCCGACGATCCTTTCACGGGTCATTCAATTACGCTTTGACCAGATACCTTTGGCACTGACGCAGGAGGCTTTGACAGGACTGGGACTGGAACGGCCGGAACTGCTGGCCCGGCTGGCAGGCGGCTCGCTGGGAGCGGCTGTCAATCTGGCTGCTGCAGATGCCGTCAGCTACCGCGATCAGGCCCTGGAGTTTTTGGAAGCGCTGCCGCTGACGCAGCCCATGCGTTATGTAGCGTCACAGCCGTGGCTGGAAAGCTATGACAAGCAGGGCGGTTTATTATTTACGGAAATGCTGCTGTTTTTAACCCGGGACGTTTTGCTGTGGCAAAACGGACTGGAGGAGCAGATTTATAACTGTGACTGCACAGATAGATTACGGCGTTTGGCCGCCTCATGGCCCGCTTCGCAGCTGAAGCAGGCGGCAGACATCGCCCAGCAGGCATATCAGGCCATCGAAAGCAATGCCGGCGCGAAGCTGGTTTTGGAAACGGTGGTACTTAAAACAGACATACTTCGGAAGGAGGAGAGATAGTGCCAACAGTTGTAGGTATAAGATTCAAAAAAGCAGGTAAAATATATTATTTCGATCCCGCTCTCAGCAGCGTAGCTCAGGGGGATCACGCCATCGTCGAAACTGCCCGGGGGGTGGAATACGGCGAAGTAGTAGTAGGTCCGCGCGAGGTCAGCGACAGCGAGGTGGTTTCACCGCTGAAACCTGTCGTGCGCAAAGCTACTGAAGCGGATGCGCAGAAGGTCGAAGAAAATATCGTACGCGAGAAAGAAGCTTTCAATATCTGTCTGCGCAAGATCGCAAATCACGATCTGCCGATGCGTCTGATCGATGTGGAATTTACATTTGACGTCAATAAGATCATCTTTTATTTTACGGCCGAAGGGCGTATAGATTTCCGCGAGCTGGTCAAAGACCTGGCCGCCGTGTTCCGTACCCGGATCGAGCTGCGCCAGATCGGCGTGCGCGATGAAGCGAAAATGCTGGGAGGTATCGGCAGCTGCGGCCGGCCGTTATGCTGCTCTACCTTTTTAGGTGATTTTGAACCGGTATCGATCAGAATGGCGAAGGATCAGAATTTGTCGCTGAACCCGGCGAAGATCTCCGGTATCTGCGGCCGCCTGATGTGCTGCCTGAAATACGAGAACCATATGTACTGCTGTAAAGAAAACGGCTGTAAGCGTAACTGCGGCAACGACCGTATCGAGATCCCGAAACTTGGTTCTCTGGTAGTAACGCCGCTGGGAGAAGGCAAAGTAACAGGCATCAACCGCGCCATGCGTACGGCTTCCGTACAGCTGACGCCTGATAACGTCATCCAGGTAGAATGGGACGAGATCGTTGACGCTTCCAAGGCCGACCCGATCTGAAATGAGTAAGGACACAGAACGCTGCGATTCTCTGCCGGGCTGTAATTATGCGATCTGGCAGGATTCAGAGGAATTTTGTTTTACGACAGACGCCGTTTTTCTGGCGGCTTTTCCCCATCTGGTCAGACAGGCCCGGGTTCTGGAGCTTGGCGCCGGTACGGGGGCGATCAGCCTGCTGCTGGCTGCGCGCGGCGCTGGCCAGGTGGTCGGTGTCGACTGCAATCCCCATGTGGTAGAGCTGATGCGCCGCAGTATAGCGGTAAATGGTCTGGAAGGACGCGTCAGTGCCGAAGTGGCCGATCTGCGGGAACTGAAAAAGCTTTACCGCTCGGAAAGCTTCGATCTGATCGCTGCTAATCCGCCCTACCGCAACAGCGGCAAGGTTCGCCAGGTGGCGACTGCGGCCTGCCATGAACTGACGGCGACGCTGGAGGATTTCTTTCAGGCTGCCGCTTATCTGGTCAAATATCGGGGCCGTTTTGCCATTGTGCAGCTGCCCGAGCGTTTTACGGAATGTATGGAGCTGGCGCTTAAATATGGGCTGCAGCCGAAAAAACTGCAATGGGTGCATGCCTTTGCGGATAAACCCGCCTGGATCTTTCTTATGGAAATGGTCAAGGGCGGCAGTTATGGGCTGGAAGTCCTGCCGCCGCTGATAATGTATGATGCGGACGGCAGCCACAGTAAACAGACTTTAGAATATTACGGTATGGCGGAGGAGGCGGAATAATGGCAGGAATTTTATATTTGTGCGCGACGCCGATCGGCAATCTGGAGGATATGACGCCCAGGGCTCAGCGGATGCTGGCCGAGGCTGATCTGATCGCTGCCGAAGATACCCGCCATACGCTGCAGTTATTGAACCGTTTCAATATCAAAGGCCGGCTGGTACGTTACGACGAGCACAGCAAAGAACGGCAGGGCGCATATCTGCTGGACGAATTGCTGGCTGGTAAAAATGTCGCGTTAGTCAGCGACGCCGGCTTTCCCGGTATTGCCGACCCAGGCGAACAGCTGGCCAGAATGGCTATCGACGCCGGCGTGCAGGTCGTGCCGGTGCCGGGCGCCAATGCCGCTTTATGCGCGCTCGTTGCTTCCGGGCTGCCGGCTTCACCGTTTTTCTTCGGCGGTTTTCTGCCGAAAAGCAAGAAAAACAGGCGGCAGCAGCTGGAAGACTGGCGTTATCTGCCGGCTACGGTCATTTTATACGAAGCGCCGCACCGGATCGAACAGGTGCTGCAGGAAGTGCTGGAGGTCTGGGGCGACAGGCAGCTGGCCGCAGCGCGCGAACTGACCAAGCTGCACGAAGAGTTTTTCCGCGGCACAGTCAGCCAGTGCCTGGCCTGGCTGCAGGAAAATAAGCCCCGCGGCGAATTCTGTCTGGTCATCGCCAAAGGCTCAGAGCAGCCGCAGCCTGAGCAGGAAGTAAAAGACCCGCTGGTACAGGTGCGGGACCTGCTGGCCCGCGGCGTCGATAAAAAAACGGCGCTGGCGCAGGTTGCCAAAGCAAATAAGATTCCCAAACGGGAATTATATAATAAATTAATTTCAGAAGAAGAAGGGATCAACATATGACAAAACCAACGTTTTATATCACCACCCCGATCTATTATCCCAGCGATAAACTGCATATCGGTCATGCTTACTGCACGACTATCGCCGATACCGTGGCCCGTTATCACCGTGCCAAGGGCGAAGACGTCTTTTTTCTGACCGGCAGTGACGAGCATGGACTGAAGATCCAGCGTAAAGCGACGGAGATGGGTGTGACCCCGATTCAATATGTTGACGAGATCATTGCCAATTTCAAGCTTTTGTGGCAGCGGCTCAATATCACCAATAACGATTTTATCCGTACCAGTGAAGAGCGCCACCATAAGGTCGTGCAGAGTATCCTGCAGAAAATCTTTGACCAGGGCGATATTTATAAAAAGAATTATGAAGGCTGGTACTGCGTGCCCTGCGAATCCTACTGGCTGGAGCGTCAGCTGGTCGATGGCAAATGCCCCGACTGCGGCCGCCCGGTAGAACGCATGGAAGAAGAAAGTTATTTCTTCAAGCTTTCCAAATACCAGGACCGTCTGCTGGAATATATCGAAGCTAATCCTGACTTCATTCAGCCGGTGGCCCGCCGCAACGAAATGATCAATTTCATCAAACAGGGACTGGAAGATCTGAGCATCACCCGTACGACCTTTGACTGGGGCATTCCTGTGCCGTTTGATAACAAACACGTTGTTTATGTGTGGTTCGATGCGCTGCTCAACTACTTTACCGGCATCGGTTACGGCAGTGACCCTGAAAAATTCCATAAATACTGGCCCGCCAACCTGCATCTGGTCGGTAAGGAGATCGTGCGCTTCCATACCATCATCTGGCCGATCATGCTGATGGCGATGGGCGAAGAACTGCCCAAACAGGTTTACGGACATGGCTGGCTGGTAGTTGAAGGCGATAAAATGTCCAAATCCAAGGGCAACGTCATCGACCCGCTGGCACTGATCGACGAATTCGGCGCTGACGCCATCCGTTATTTCCTGCTGCGTGAGATCAATCTCGGCAGCGACGGCAACTTCTCGCGTGACGCCCTCATTACCCGCATCAATGCCGATCTGGCCAACGACCTGGGCAACCTGCTGCACCGTACGGTCAGCATGATCGAAAAATATCACGGTGGCGCGATCCATAAAACCGCTGTCGGCGACCCGCTGGACGACCAGCTGATCGCGCTGGTCAACGAAACCGTGGCCAAATATCAGGACGCGATGGACCATATGGAGATCAATACGGCGATCAAAGCGCTGTGGGCGCTCATCAGCCGTGCCAATAAATATATCGACGAGACCGGCCCCTGGCTGCTGGCGAAAGATCCCGCTAAAGCTGAACGCCTGGAGACAGTGATGTATAATCTGGCGGAGGTACTGCGTATCGTCGCTATCCTCACCAGTCCCTATATCCCGTCCACCAGTCCCAAGATCTATACCCAGCTGGGCCTTACTGCTCCCGAGCAGTTTATGCTGGCCGATACTGCCTGGGGCGGACTGCCTGATGGCACTAAAGTGCAGAAGGGCGAGCCGCTGTATCCGCGGATCGAGATCACCGAAAGCGGTGAAACTGTGATCGCCGCTACCAAAAAGACGGCCCCGGCAGCACAGCCTGCTGCTAAAGCCGCAGTAAAGGCTGAAGCTAAAACAGAAAGTAAGCCTGCGGCAGCAGAGGAAATAACTATCGACGACTTTATGAAGATCGATTTGCGTGTAGCTACGATCGTGACAGCCGAAAGGGTGCCGAAGACCGACAAGCTGATGCAGCTGCTGGTCAGGATCGGCGACGAGGAACGTACTATCGTTTCCGGCATCGCCCAGCATTACACGGCTGAAGAACTGGTCGGCCGCAATGTGATCGTCATTGCCAATCTGAAAGCTGCCAAACTGCGCGGCATCGAATCCCGCGGGATGCTGCTGGCAGCTTCCGACGGCGAAGGCAAGCTGGTGCTGGCTGACGCGCCTGATATCGCTTCAGGGAGCAAGGTGAAATAGGATGTCACGTACAGGACTATTCGATTCCCACGCCCATATGGACTCGGAATATTTTACTGATGACCGCGACGTGCTGCTGACGCAGCTGCAAGCTGAACTGGACGGTATCATCAATCCCGGCTGTGATGAGGTCACATCAGGATTTGCCGTAAAGTTGGCGGAGCAATATGATTTTATTTATGCAGCCGTAGGCTGGCATCCGGAAGACCTTGAGGGAATACCGGATAACAGCTATCTGGACCAGCTGGCTGCCTGGGCTGTACACCCTAAGGTGGTAGCCATCGGCGAGATCGGGCTGGATTATTATTGGGAGGGAAACGAGCCGAAGGACGTGCAGAAACGCCGTTTGCTGGAACAGATAGACCTGGCTAAACAGTTCGATCTTCCTGTTATCATTCATGACCGTGATGCACACGGCGATATTCTGGAGCTTTTCCAGAAGGAAGTCAAGGGCGTGCGGGCTGTGTTCCACTGCTATTCCGGGTCGCTGGAAATGGCTAAGGAACTGCTGAAACGTGGTTTTTATCTGGGCTTTGGCGGCACCTCTACCTATAAAAATGCCGCTAAGGTGCGAGAGGTATTGCAGTATGTGCCTGACGACCTGCTGCTGTTTGAGACGGATTCGCCGTATCTGACGCCGGTACCTTACCGCGGCAAGCGTAATCAGCCCGGTCATACCGAGCTGGTGGCCCGCAATGCGGCCGAGGTGCGTGGTACGACCTTTGAGGCTCTGGCTGCGCAGACAACAAAAAACGTCAAAACGCTTTTTAATAAAATCAAATAAAGTGAAGATACCAACTGCCTGTTTGTCAAAAGCAAACAGGCAGTTGGTATCTTCAGGCAGTTATTGTGAAGAAATCAAAACAAGTATCTGTGTCCACAGTAGTTTTTACGCTCTTGCTTTTTGTATAAAAACTTTTGACTTTATACAGGCGACGATTTGACAGAAAAATTTTCTTCATGGTAAAATTATACGTCTGTAAAAGGAGGTATGATTTATGCCTAATAAAAAATCATTATATAGAGCAATGGAAATTCTGCCGCTGCTGTTAGTGGTGGTGTTAGTTTTCAGTGCTATCTGTCTGGCTAACAGCAAGGAAATAGTTTTGCGTTATGACGGGCAGGAAAAAGTAGTGACCACTATTCTTGAAGACCCCCGCGCTATTTTGGAAGAAGCGGGCATCAAAGTCGGCAAAGAGGACCAGATCCTGATCGCGCCTGCCAATGCCGAGAAAAAAACCAGAGAAAGCATTGAGCTGAGACGCGCTTTGCCTGTTACGATCGAAAGGCATGGCGTCAGCAAAAAATTCTATACCGGTAAAGCGACTGTCGGCGAAGCGCTGGACGCTTTGTCCATAAACTACGAAGGGAAAACTGTCTATCCGGCTGTGGATACACCGGTCACTTCTGATCTGGAGATCCATATTTTAGGCCGCTTTGATAAGCTGCATGAAGAAGAACAGCCGATCGAGCCGCCGGTAGAATTTGTCGACAATCTGGAAATACCTTATGGCGAAAATAAAGTGCTGGAACCGGGTGTGCCCGGTAAGATGAAAGTAACCAGCAAGACCACGCTCAAAGACGGTCTGCTCCAGACCCACATCATCAGCCAGAAAGTGCTGGAAGAGCCCAAACGGGAACTGGTAGAACGGGGCATGGCCCGTTCTATCGAGACCTCGCGCGGCCGGATGCGCTATAATAAGGTGATGACGATGGAGATCACCGCCTATACCCTGGGCGAAGGCAGCGGCACCGGCCTTACTTCTATCGGCCTGGTGCCTTATGAAGGGATCGTAGCCGTTGATCCGCGGGTCATCCCGTACTATACTAAAATGTATATTCCCGGTTATGGCATTGCTATGGCCGGCGATACCGGCGGCGCCATTCGCGGCAATCGTCTGGACGTGTTCATGCACGACTGGCACAGCGCTATCCAATGGGGACGCCGCACTTTAGATGTTTATATCTTAGATTAACGGAGGCGCGGACTTGCTGAAAGAAGTTCTCGTAGTGGAAGGAAAAATGGATACAGTGGCGGTCAAACGCGCCCTGGAAGCTGATACTATCGAAACCGGCGGGTTTAATTTAGCGCCGCATACCCTGCGGCAGATCGCCGCCGCCTATGAAAAAAGGGGCATCATTATCCTTACTGATCCTGATGGTGCCGGCGAGCGTATCCGCCGCTTTTTGACGCAGCGCTTTCCCGAAGCCGGACAGGCCTTTGTACCCAAAGCCGACGCAACTGCGCATAACGATGTTGGCATCGAGCAGGCGCAGCCGGCGGCTATTTTAGCGGCGCTGGCCAAAGTGCGCCGCCATGAATACAAGCCTGAAAGTGAATTTACTAACCGCGACCTGTGGCAGAACGATCTGGCCGGAGCAGGCGGTGCGGCAGAACGCCGTGACCAGCTGGGTGCTTTACTGGGCATCGGTTACGGCAATGCCAAAAGATTTTTAGAACGGCTCAACAGCTACGGGGTCACCCGCAGCGAATTTGAGGAAGCGCTTGCGCAGTTAGGAGCACAGCATGGATAAACCGATCATCGCCAGGCGCGAAGTCACCAATCATATACTGCACACTTTTAAGCTAAAAGCTGATAAAAGACTGGGGCAGAACTTTCTCATCGATGAAGAGGTTGTGCGCAGGATCGTAGCTGCCGCAGAGCTGTCTGAGGAAGACACGGTTTTAGAGGTCGGCCCCGGCATCGGTACGCTGACACAGGGGCTGGCGCTGAGCGGCGCCAGGGTCGTAGCGGTGGAACTGGATAAAAGGCTGCTGCCCGTGCTGGCCAAAACGCTGGAAGGCTACAGCAATGTGCAGGTCGTCAACGGCGATATTCTGGAAGTAGATATTCAAAAGACAGTAGGCGCGCCTACCTTTAAGGTGGCAGCCAACCTGCCTTACTATATTACGACGCCGATCATTTTCAATCTGCTGGAACAGCGGCTGCCGATGGAACGGTTGGTGGCTATGGTGCAGAAGGAAGTTGCCGAGCGGATGGTGGCCAAACCGGGCGGTAAGGATTACGGTGCTTTGTCGGTTTCGATCCAGTATTATACCGAGCCGGAGATAGCCTTTATCGTGCCGCCGGCATCTTTTATCCCGGCGCCCAATGTCGACAGCGCCGTGATCGTCTGTAAACGCCGCAGCGTGCCACCGGTAGAGGTCTGTGATGAAAAACTGTTCTTTAAGGTCGTTAAGGCGGCCTTTTCCGTGCGCCGCAAAATGCTCAGCAACGCCCTTAAAAATATGGGCATTACCAGTGTGCAGGCGGCAGCCTGGCTGCAGCGGGCGGGCATCGACCCCAAGCGCCGCGGCGAAACATTGTCTCTGGCAGATTTTGCCAGCCTGACCAACTGCTTTAAGGAAGTGCTGGCTGAAACGGAGCAGTAAGAAACAGATCATGGATAAAGAAGGGGGCTGCTGATGAAAAAGATCGCTGTTTTAAGATGTCTGCGCACCAGTAATAACTGTACCGGCAGTGGTTGTCTTAAAGCCTTCAATAACAAAACCAACGCTTTTGCCGCTTATGAGGCAGAAGCAACAGAACTGGCCGCTTTCCTGAACTGCAGCGGCTGCGGCGACGTACGGCTGCCCGATAATGAAGCGGGAGTGCAGAAAAAGCTGGACCGGCTTGTTACTATCGGTGTTGAAACCGTACATCTAAGCGGCTGCACCCGTAAGAAAGACGCGCAGGGCGAAAAACATGAATGCCCACAGATCACAAAAATGGCCGAGTACCTGACGCAGCAGGGGATCACTGTAGTCAGAGGGACACATCATTAAAAGTGAAAACTACCATTAAAACAGGTTATTGTTCTAATGGTAGTTTTTTATTGCAGTATTTAAATTTATACTTACGAAAATACAGAGTGCTGTTTCAATAAATCAGACAAATCAGCTTTGATAATGGCCTCTATTTCTAAAGCAGTCCTACGAGCTTTATTTTTATTTAATCCGCCTGTTTGTGCCACGGCCAGTAAATCCTCAAGACCCGGTGCGATACCATTGCCGTTAATGCAGGTAGCATGTTCGCCACCAATAGAATTACTGTAGGTCAGATCATAAGCAGGTGCTAATTCCCAATTGTTTTTGTCTTCATCATAAATATATGAGAAATTTTTGGAATGATCATCGCGATTATGGGCAAAAACATTGAAGCACATCAAGCGAAAAAGTTTCTCTGCTTCAGCGGCACTTCTTGTTAAAAGCAAAGTTAATTTCATCAGATCGTTATAATCAAGATTGGGATAGCGGTGTGAAGTTTCCAGCAAACCGCTTACAGAAACCATATGTTTTTTTAGAACATTCCCGCTGGGGGACCGGTATCTGTCAAATCGTTTGGTAGCAAAATAACCGCTGCATATTTTAGAAGGCAGTAAGCGGCACTCGCTCATTTGAATACCGCATTTTTGGGCAGCTTCAGCGTAGCGATATTCTATCTCGCCGATATTTTTTTCATCATGTGATGACGGAAATTTGACGATCCAGTCCTCACCGTCAAAACTGGTTAAAATTTTAGGCCTGGCCCCACCGGAAGAACCACCCAGTTGGAACAATTCGTCCAGATCATCACTGATATTGGTCTGTAACAATTTTTTACATTCTAAAGCCAGGCGATCATAGTCAAGGCTGACGTTTTTTTCTGTGAGCTCGTGTGCGGGACGATATTCCAAAGCCCCCATACCGCTTGCGCCTACGATCGCCAGTCTGTTTAATGGATCTATTCCGGATGGCAACAGGCCCTTACTTGCCAGAAAACGGTCAACTAATAATCTGCCCCAGCCATCCGGCAAGCTGTCGGCAAAGACGCCGAACAAACCGTTAAAAAGCTCGTATCTGGGAATAAAAACCCGTTGTTCTAACGGCAGCTGTAAAGGATTAAGGGCAAAACCATGCCGTAACCAGCTTTCGGTATATTCAAAAGCACAAAGCCCATCGCTGGTCCTGGCTAAAGTACCAACTTTATTATCAGCGATATATACTTCTAAATAGCTGTTATTTTCCATCGATTATCTCCTGAATTGATTGATAGTGACGGCGTTTAAAAAGTTCTTCAAAATCTTTTTCGCAGCCTAAGGCAAAAGCTATTTTCAAAAGCGAAGCTAAAGAAATCTCGCCCGTAGTTTCGAAACGCTTTAAAGAACCAAGGCTCACTCCTGACTTTGCGCTTAATTGTTTCTGGGTAAGCTGTGCCGCTTTTCTTCGCTTTTGGGCATTGGCTGCTATGTCCTGCTGTATGTTATTGGCAGTTTTAAAATATAAGAAATTCGTTTCCATAGCTAATATATTATCTTAAAATAGCTAAAAAGTCAAAAAAGACTAATATATGAGTTGTAAATAAGCGGTAGCCTAACAAAAAACTACCATTAGAACAGGTTATTGTTCTAATGGTAGTTTTTTTATGGTGATTTTCAGTTTGATGCCAATTCAGGAAAAGGTCTTGTTCAACCCTCCTGTTTCAACAACAGGCGTAGCTTATCTAGCCCTTTGAGCCGGTGCTTGGTAACATTGCGTACACTGCATCCCAGTAAGCGGGCTGCTTCTTTGGGCTTCTGTTCACGCAGAAACAGCAGCTCGATGACCTGCTGCTGTTCGGCAGTCAGCTGTTTCAAAGCCTGCTGTATCTCCAGCGACAACAGCAGTTGTGCAATGTCATCCGGCAGGCCCTGCTGCATACCGGCCTCATCCAGCAGAGCGGTTCCCTCTTCACTGTCAGTGTTGACGGCTATCTCGTTTTCCCAGATATGACCCTGATTCTGCATGGCGTCAAACAGGGCAAAGTGTACCTTGCAGCGGGCATAACCGGGCCAGTTCAGGTAATCGGCGCCCTTATATTTCAATATCAGCTCGATAAAAGCCAGTGCGGCAATACTTTCAGCGTCGCGTCCCAGCGACTTATAAAACATTTCCCGGCGGGCCTCGCTTTGCAGCAGCGGCTTAAAATCGCGGCACAGTTTCAGCAAAGCGCCGTTGTCGCCCGCCTGAGCCGCAGTTATCAAGAGCTGCAGAGCCTGGGCTGCGGCTCTGTGTTCAATATCGTTCGGTAAAATAGTTATTCCCATCAGTTCTTTCTATAATTTTATGACGACGTGCCGTGCTGTAAAGCGTTATGCATAACAGGGCTTAGTATGCGCTTCTACGGCCTTTTTGTAAACAACCTTTGGGGTAGGCCGGAAGAAATACAACCCGCAGGGTTATTTTGCTTTGCTGCTTTTGCAGTTAAAATTTTTCTCAATCAAAACTTTTAGCTGAGGTGCAGAATGAGCAAGCATACTTATAATAACATTGGCAGCAAATTATACCAGCTGCGGCTGGAACTGGGACTGACTCAAAACGACGTAGCCGAACGCTGTAATATGTCAGTTAATTATTACGGGCGTATTGAACGGGAAGAGTGTAACTGCAGCGTTAATCTGCTGGATGAGATACTGAAAGCGTTGGGAAAGGAAATAGATTTTAAGTAAAGCCTTGTAGGAAGAAACTGTTGTTAGATTAAAAGATAAAAAATAACCGTTCTCAGCGAAAGTTGAGAGCGGTTATTTTTTTGCCGGGCTCTATGGGAATAGAGTCCGGCTTTTGCATGTCAGCAGAGGCGGTGCTGGCAAGTGATATTGTAAATATTGCCGCACAGGTACGATGAAAATATAAGTATGAGCAAAAAGCATACTTAAATATAAAAGAAAACGTGCTTATGTCTTGCGGGGGGGTACAACCGTGGTACAATAATTATAAAATATTAGGGAAGTTTTTTATGTATTAAAAAAGATATAAAAATAAGTAAGAAAATATTGAATAATTAAGGCTTGATTATACCTGATATGTATAATTTAAAAAAGCAAGAACTTAATTTACGATAATAAATAGTTGCTGGCAAGTGATATTGTAAATATTACATCACAAGTATGATAAAAATATAAGTGTAGGCGAAAAGCAGACTGAAATATAAAATAAAATGTAGTTATGTCTTGCGGGGGGGTACTCTTGTGCTACAATAATTATGATGTTTTAGAAAACTTTTTGATGTAAAAATAAACTATTCAAAGGAAAGACCTGGATATAAAGTTTTACTCAATTAAAGATTCTTTTAATTGAGTTTTTGAAAAATAATCAGCGGAGGAGTTTTTGTTTATGAATTTAAAGAAAAGTTTATTACTTGGTGCGGCCGTTTTATGCCTGTGTAGTACCGCACTGGCTCAAGGTGAAGTTTACAGACTGCACCCAGGCGACAGCCTGGATATCAAAGTGCTGCGGTATGGCGAACTCAGTTCAGCAGAACCGGATAAAACTCCCTATAAAATTCGTCAGGATGGAAAGTTAACTTTTCCGTTATTAGGAGAAATCAATGCAGCTGGCATGACTGTAGCAGAATTAACGGTCTTATTGAATACTGATTTGCAGGAATATCTTATCAAGCCTGAAGTTTATATCAACGTAGTAGGCGAAGGCAGTACCAGAGTATATCTTTTTGGCGAAATACGCCGTCCGGGCATGTATGAATTAAAAAAGACGCATACTGTCATAGATGCAATTTCTGCGGCAGGCAGCTACACAGAACGTACAGCTAAAAAGAAGATTTTTTTGATCCGCAAAAATCAACAAGGTGAACCGTTACAGATCAATCTGAAAAAGATGCTGGATACCGGTGATCTAGAGCAAAATTATGAGCTGCAGGAAGGGGACATCCTTTTCTTCAAAGGCAATGGCAAATTTACTCTTAGCGATTTGATGCCTTATTTAAGCGCTGTGTATATGGGCGCCAGCATTAAATCTGATTTGGAATAAGCTTAAAAGCGTGAAGGCGGTAATTGATATTCAGACTTTTTATAAACAGATAGCGGAGGATAAAACGTGAGCGATAACAATAAGGATGTTGAAAAAGAAATAGATTTAGGAAAAGTGCTGGATATATTAAGAGCAGATAAAAAGAAATATCTGAAAGTAGCGGCTGGCTGTACGGTGATAGCGCTGGCTATAGCTTTTGCACTGCCAGAGAAATATTCTTCCACGGCTGTAGTAAGAGTGAAGGCTACTACGGGAATAAGTGGAGAAATGGCGGCGATGGTCGCTTTGGCAGGCATTGGCAATGTTAAAAGTGATACTGCAAGTTATATAGAGCTTATGCAAACACGCAGCGTTCTCGAGCCTTTAATCGAAAAAACGGATACTTTGGATAATAATAGCTCTATCAAAAAATATAAGTTAGTAGAGCAATATGCTAGATCATATTTAAAATTCAATAACCCCAAAGGAACAGATATTATCCAAATAACAGCAACATCAAAAGATCCGCATGAAGCACAGCTGTTGGCACAGGGCGTAATAGAAAATATGGCAGTTACATTGACGAAGGTCAACCAGACAGGTACTTCATCCTACCGCAAATTCTTGGAAGAACGTATTCAGATTGCAGATGAAGAAATGAAAGAAGCAGAAGCGAAACTGGAGAATTTTAAACAAAAATCCAGAGTTTTTTTGCCTGGAGAACAGGCTACAGGGATCATTGAGCAGCTTTCTGAAATAGATAAAAATATAGCAGCGGTGCAGGTACAGCGGGATACAAAAGCCAAGAAGCTGGAGCTTTTGGATACTGGTGAAGCCGCAACCGTCTATAATTCAGGACGGGATACGGCCGCTACGGAAGTGCGACAGGCTTTGGTACGCAAAGAACTGGCGTTGAAGGATATGCAAGAGAGATATACGGATAAACATCCGGCAGTCAAAGAACTGGAAGCAGAGATCGAAAATTTAAAAATACAGGCAAGAAAAGAAGCAGCTACGGAAATAGCTGCTAATGATGTGCAGTTAAATGCTTTGAATACTCAAAAAGCTGCTATCGAAAGTAAAATCAGCCAGCTTTCCAGCGACGGGCTGGAATATGTAGAATTGTCGCGAAAAGTAGCTACAGCGAGAGAAGTATACAGTATCTTGGTTAAAAGCATGGAGAGCGCGCGTATCCAGGAAGCGATGAACAGCATGGATCTGCAAGTGGTTGATAACGCCAATTTACCCTTGTATAAATCTTGGCCGTCTAAAGCAATGGTTACTATAGCAGGGGGACTAGTAGGTATTCTAATTTGTTTAGGACATTCGATATGGAGCGTTATAAAAAATACTAGAAATAGAGTGTAACTTATGGGACATTTATTACTGCCGTTATTTTTAGCGGCACTTGATATCATCAGTACGGCGTTAGCCCTATTGCTTTCGGCGTACCTGCGGTTTGACATAATCGTGCCTGAAAAATATTTGAATATACTGATCATGCAGCTGCCGGCCTTCATTATTTTGATGCTGGTGTTTGCTGTTTTGTTTAAGCTCTACAGCCGCCTTTGGCGTTATGCAGGCTCCAGTGAGCTTTTGGCAGTAGCGGGTACTACGGTGTGCTCAGTCTGTAGCTGGTATGGGTATTCGCTGTTTTTCAGCAAGCTTTTGCCGCGTAGTATGTATATTATTTCCGGTGTGTTGCTACTGGTATTTTTAGGAAGCTCGCGTCTGGCACTAAGAGTATATAGTTATCTGTCGTACAAACCGCGATTCAGAAATTTGCTTTATAAAAAGAGAGGGCTGAAAAAAGTTCTAATAGTTGGTGCCGGTGATGCGGGTGCAGTGATAGCTCGAGAGATAGAACGCTACCATAATGATGGCAGAAATGTAGTTGGCTTTATTGATGACGATGAGAAAAAAATTGGTAAGCGAATGTTTGGCGTCAAGGTGCTAGGCAATAGATTAGCAATCAAAGAAAATGTAGTTAGACTAGGGATAGAAGAAATTATAGTAGCTATGCCGTCGGTAAAAGGCGAAGCTTTAAAACAGATTTTGGAGATATGTAAAAGAACAAAATGTCAGATAAAAATTCTGCCCGGCGTATACGAGCTTATCAACGGCACAGTTAGTGTCGGTCAGCTCCGTGATGTACAGATCGAAGATTTGTTAGGAAGAGATGCGGTCAAGCTTGATACTGCCGCAGTCAGTACTTACATCAAAGACAAGGTGGTGCTGGTTACCGGAGCGGGCGGATCGATTGGCAGTGAGATTTGCCGCCAGATAGCTAAAATGCAGCCGCAGAAAATACTGCTTTTGGGAAAAGGCGAAAACAGCATATATGAGATAATGCAGGATTTAAATTCAGCTTATCCTGAATTAAAAAAAGTTCCTATTATAGCTGATGTGCGTGATAGGGAAAGAATAAAAGGTATTATGGATCATTTCGCACCGCAGGTAGTATTTCATGCAGCGGCGCATAAGCACGTACCGTTAATGGAGTACCAGCCGATCGAGGCCGTAAAAAACAATGTACTGGGTACGAAAACAGTAGCCGAAGAAGCCGCTGCGCATAATATAGAAACTTTCGTTATGATCTCTACAGATAAGGCAGTCAATCCAACCAGTGTTATGGGATGTACGAAACGAGTAGCCGAAATGTTTGTACAAAGTATGAATGGTACCTGCAAAACACGCTTTGTAGCTGTCAGATTCGGCAACGTGCTGGGAAGTCGCGGCAGTGTTATTCCGCTTTTTAAAAAGCAAATAGCCCAAGGCGGGCCGGTAACAGTGACCCATCCAGAGATGAAACGATATTTTATGACGATACCTGAAGCCAGCCAGCTGGTATTGCAGGCTGGAGCAATGGCTCAAGGCGGCGAGGTTTTTGTATTGGATATGGGCGATCCAGTCAAGATTTATGATCTGGCAAGAACACTTATCACTTTGTCCGGGCTGAAACCGGAGCAAGACATTGCAATAAAATATACAGGCCTGCGACCAGGAGAGAAGCTGTTCGAAGAACTGCTTTCTGCTGAAGATGGCACGGAAGAGACCTGCCACGAAAAGATATTTACGGCAAAGATCAAAAAAATAAGCAAAGAAGAAATGGATATTTGGGTGCAGGAGCTGTTGCAGCAAAATGATGAAGAAAGCGTGATAAGCATGCTGCAAAAAGTAGTACCCACATACATACCAAACAGAAGCAAGGATTAGAGGGGATTGTAATGAAAAACGACGATGCTAAAAAGTTTGAGCCGTTCGCAAAGAAAGTATGGCTTAGTTCGCCTACCATGCACGGCGAAGAACTGAAATATGTTACAGAGGCGTATGAAACCAACTGGATGTCTACAGTAGGAAAGAATATTGATGAAGCAGAGCGTATGACATGTGAAAAAGTTGGCTGTAAATATGCGGTAGCACTTTCTGCCGGCACAGCTGCGCTGCACATGGCTGTAAAGTTGGCTGGTGTAAAACCAGGAGAGAAAGTATTCTGTAGCGATATGACTTTTGACGCAACAGTAAATCCGGTGGTGTACGAAGGTGGCGAGCCGGTTTTTATTGATACGGAATATGCTACCTGGAATATGGATCCTGTTGCACTTGCAAAGGCTTTTGAACTTTATCCTGAAGTCAGGGTAGTTGTTATTGCGCATCTTTATGGTACGCCAGGTAAGGTTGATGAAATCAAAGCTGTCTGCCATAAGTATGGTGCCATTATTATAGAGGACGCTGCCGAATCCCTTGGTGCTTCTTATAAAGGGAAACAGACCGGTACTTTCGGTAATTATAACTGCATCAGCTTCAACGGCAACAAAATCATCACCGGATCATCCGGCGGGATGCTACTGACTGACGATTTAGAAGCTGCTAATAAAGTAAGAAAATGGTCTACTCAGTCCAGAGAGAATGCGCCTTGGTACCAGCATGAAGAGCTGGGCTATAACTATCGTATGAGCAATGTTATTGCCGGCGTCGTCAGAGGTCAGTACCCGTACTTAGAGGAACATATTGCGCAGAAAAAAGCAATATATGAGCGCTATAAGGAAGGGTTAAAAGATTTACCAGTTACGATGAATCCCTTTGATGCCGAAAACAGTAAACCGAACTATTGGTTATCCTGCATGATTATTGATCAGGAAGCCATGTGTAAGCAGGTGCGTGGTGAGCAAGAAGCACTGTATATAAGCGAAGCAGGCAAAACCTGTCCAACCGAGATTCTAGAAACACTTGCAGCTTATAATGCAGAAGGCAGACCGATTTGGAAGCCCATGCATATGCAGCCTATCTATAGAATGAATGGTTTTGTAACCAGAGAAGGCGATGGCCGTGCCAAAACTAACGCCTATATCAGCGGCGGAAGTGTTGGAAAAGACGGAATGCCTTTAGACGTAGGTATGGACATTTTCCACAGAGGCTTATGCCTGCCCAGCGATAACAAGATGACAGCAGCAGGGCAGGAGCAAATTATTGAAATTGTTAAAAGTTGTTTTGCGTAATGGAGCCACTTAATGTACCAAAAATATTTAAAAAGGGTTTTTGACATAATTTCCTCTGGATTTGCCCTTGTTATACTAGCGCCTGTTTTATTTTATATTGCCTATTTAGTAAAAATAAAATTAGGCTCACCGGTTCTGTTTACACAAACACGGCCCGGTAAAGACTGTAAATTGTTCAAAATGTATAAGTTCCGTACTATGACTGATGAAAGAGATGCAAGTGGGAATTTACTTCCAGATGATATTAGGCTAACTGATTTTGGCAAAAAATTGAGGGCTACTTCACTAGACGAATTACCAGAATTGATAAATATTTTTAAGGGTGAGATGAGCGTTGTTGGCCCAAGGCCACAACTAGTAAGAGACATGGTATTTTTCACAGAGGAAGAAATGAAAAGGCAAGCTATTCGCCCGGGTTTGACAGGGTTAGCGCAAATTTGTGGACGTAATAACATCACATGGAAAGAAAAATTCGCGTATGACCTTGCTTATATAAAGAATATTAGCTTTATAGAAGATATGCGCATCATATATAGGACAATCTTTAAAGTTAGTACGCAAGCTGATATTGCAACCGATGGAATGGAGACAGCTGAAGATTATGGAGACTGGCTGCTGAGAGTAGGAAAAATCACTAAGGGTGAATATAATGCAAAGCAAATAGAAGCAGAAACATTGATAAAAAAGGAATAAAAGATGATAAATAAAGATAAATATCCTAATTTTTCTGTAGCTATATCAGTATATGAAAAAGATAATCCAATTTGGTTTGACTGTGCATTGGAGAGTATTATTGTTCAAACAGTTAAACCAGATGAAATAGTACTAATTGTTGATGGTCCTGTTCCCGAAACAATAAAGAAGGTTATAAAAAAATACACTGATTTGTGTAATAAAAAAGGAATAGTATTAAAAGCAATAAAACTGAAAGTAAATGGCGGACTAGGGAATGCATTACGTATTGCTGTTGGTGAATGTAAAAATAACTTGATTGCTAGAATGGATAGTGACGATATAGCGTGTGAAAGTCGTTTCGAACAGCAACTTAAATTTATGGTAAATCATCCTGAAGTAGATTTGCTAGGCGGTGATATTGTTGAATTTGTTGATGATATTCATAATGTTATAGGAAAGCGTATAGTTCCGTGTGACGATAAAGAGATAAAGGAATATATGAAAATACGATGTCCTTTTAATCATGTAACGGTTATGTATAAAAAAGAGGCAGTACAAAAATCCGGTTCATATTTAGATTTATTTTGGAATGAAGACTATTATCTTTGGATTAGGATGTTAGAGCAAGGTTGTGTAATGGCTAATACTGGAACTATTCTTGTAAATGTGAGAACGAGTTCTGACATGTATAAGCGTCGTGGTGGTATCAATTATTTCCGTAGTGAAAAGTTTCTTCAAGAGTATATGTTAGAACGTAATATTATTACAAAAACAACATATTTAGTTAATGTATTAAAGCGATTTGTTGTTCAGTGTGTCTTGCCAAATAGTATTAGAGGCTGGGTATTTAAAAGATTTGCAAGAGAAAAATAGTTGGTGTTTATCAAAAAGGCTTTAATTTAACAAGATAAACTTTATAAACAAAAAAGCAGCAAATTATTTTAGGTGAGGAGCTGTGTAGATGAGAATATTACATATACTGTCTTCAGTAGTAAAATCTGGCGGTGTATCAAATATATTGATGAATTATTATCGAGAACTAGCAAAAGAAAATATTCAATTTGATTTTTTAGTATTTAAAAAATTGTCGAATAGTTATGAAGAAGAGATAAGAGCATTAGGCGGTTGCGTCTATTATTTTGAAAAACCAACCTTGCTTAATTGTTGCTCGTATAGCAGTTTAAAAAAATTTTTTAGAAAAAACTCGAAGAACTATGACGCTATTGAAATTCACGATTTAAATATGTTTTTTATAACAGCTCTTTTGGGAAAGAAATATAAAGTAAAAAATATAATCGCTCATAGTCATACAACTGTTTTTGCAGATATGTGGTATAAAAAAATACGTAATTATTTGTTATTTTTACCGGTCAAATATATGGCAGAAAATCTTTTTGCATGTTCACATGATGCTGGAAAATTTGCATTCGGCAACCCAAAAAATATAATTATTGTACAAAATGCGATAAATTATGAAACATATAAATATAATGAAGATGTTCGCACAGCCGTAAGAGGCGAACTAGGGCTTAATGATAAAAAAGTTTTACTTCATGTTGGTCAATTTGTGCCAATAAAGAATCATGAATTTCTCATTAGAATGTTCCAAGCCTTATCGAAGAAAAGAGATGATGTAATTTTATTATTGGTTGGAGGAAATGGTTCTGAGTTTATAAAAACCAAAAAATACCTAATAGACCATGGAATGCACAATGTTTTTTTACTTGGTGAACGTAATGATGTGCCTAAATTATTGCAGGCGGCTGATGCTTTTATATTACCATCTTTTCACGAAGGGCTTCCTTTATCCGTTGTAGAAGCGCAGATGTCTGGTCTTCATTGTTTTATTTCAGATACAATTTCTCCTGATGTAAATATTGGCAACTGTGAAACATTTGCTTTGAATGCGGGGATCAATATGATGGCTGCTAGGATCAATAATTACTTTGAGAACTTGGAATTACATAATAGAAGCTGCAATGAGTTGGGCAATTATGATATCAAAAATGAAGCTAAAAAATTAAAAGAAAAATATAGTGAAATAATATATGGGCAATGATAAACATTGCAAAGAAAGGCAAAAATGAGTAACTATTTTTTTAGAACCTTGGAATTACTAGCAATTATTACATTTGCATATATAAGCATTGATATTCTATATGCAGAAGATTGGCTGCGTTTTTCTACGGGCTTTTTTTTGTTAGGGATATACATATACATAAGTACTTTATTTCGTAAACGCATAGGCATAGTAACTCCCAGCTATCTTTTTTTGTACTTAATAGGTATGTGCGTGAATATTTTATATCCTTATTATTTTTCTAATAGTGTGTTAGATGAATATAGAAGTTTGAACTATTCTATACTGTGGCCGCAGGATCATTTTTATATGTACGCGGCTATTATATTTGTTTTTTTTATTATAGTACTAATGTATCTTTCTCTTAAATCAAAACAGCAAAAATTTATAATGGATTTTCAAATCAGCAATAACGAAATGCTTGTGGTGTTATTTACAAATTTGATATTATGTTTGCCCGTTGCACTATTTATAGGTTATACAAATAGTGTTATTTGCGGGCCTGGACTTATGTATTTTGCTTTGATTTACTTTTTATATAAAAATAATATTGAAAAATATAAAAATATAAAAAAAACATATATTTATAGCGGGTTGATAGTATGTCTGCTCGGATTGATGACGATCGTAACTAAGCGTTTTTTGATTATCCAATACATATTTCCGATCATAATGGCTCTTTTTATTATGAAACAATTAGATACTACAAAATGCAATTTTAAAAAATATTTTTTGGGTTGCTCAATATTTGTTATTGTCATTATTGCGTATGGGATAATTTCTGAAATGATCAAATTGAATATTTATTATAACCAAAGTTACAGTATAGATAATATAAATTTTGATTTTATACGAGTTTTCGCCATTAGACAGATATATAGAATTTTTGGAGTATGGACACATTTAGGTGGAAATATTATTGATTATGTTAATTATCATGGTTATTTCTATGGTTTGACTTATATAAAAAGTTTGGCTTATTTATTTGATTTTGAGTATATTAGTTTACCGGATATTTCAGCAAAATTAATAAGAGCAGGATATGCACAACCTGGGTTATTGGCAGAAAGTTATGCTAATTTTGGTATAGTTGGCAGTATTATAGGACTTACTTCTATGTTTTTATTTATGGAACTAGTATTTAATTTCTTTGTCAAAGCAAAACCTAATAATATGATATATTGTTTTATTTTTAGTATATTTCCGTTCACAGCTGTTTTATTAGATGGCGGCACAATAAATTCCATAATTGTATTTTACGTATATTGTTTTATAAATTTCTTTTCAGTTGCTGTATGGAGGTACTATTTTAATGGACATAAAAGATATACATAGAATCGAGTTGGATATGTTATCTAAAATGAAGGAAATTGCACTAAAACACGATTTTCATTTTATGTTAGCCTATGGAAGTATGCTGGGAGCTGTTCGAGAGGGTGGCATTATACCGTGGGATACAGATGTTGATATTCTTATTGACACGGATAATTATGAAAAAGTTTGTAAAACTTTATATGACGAGTTGCCAGATCAATATACTATTATTGATCAGTATAGCAATGATTCATATGAATTGCTTTTTTCAAGGATATGCCTAAAGAATGATTCTCATAAAGTTGTACACATTGATTTATTTCGGGCGATTGGAACTCCAAATAATCTAATTTTGAAATACACAATTATGTATTTATTAAAATATTTATCTAGAGGATATTATATAAAAAAAGCAGAGGTTTTTAGAGAGCGAGTACATGTTAAATTGTTATTTGCGAAAATATTGTTATTTTGGTTGCCGTCCACGTTTATAAGATTTATTTATAAACATATAGTTAACAAATTAAGCATTTATGATAAGAAAGAAATATTTAATAGTGTTGTATCTTATGGGATGACAGAAAATATTCCTGTAGAGTGGTATAAAGAGTTAAAGCAAGCTGCCTTTGGCAATTTAACATTACCGATCTCCAAACACTACGATAGTTATTTAAAGCATTTTTACAATGATTACTGGGTTCCCAGAAAAGAGAATTATGCGAATAAATAATAAATTATTAAAAGCCGGCATAGGGTATACGGTAGGAAATATTTTAGTAAAAGGCGCTGTTTTTTTTACCTTGCCTATTTTTACAAGATTGATGAGCCCAGAAAATTTTGGGTTGTATAGCATATACCTTACATATAGTTATATAATTTATATTTTTATGGGAATGGTATTACATAACACGATCAAAAATGCACGGTATGATTTTCCTTTTAAAATTGAGAATTATGTTTCGAGTATTTTTACTTTTAATGTTTTTACATTAAGTTTAGGGCTTATGGTTGTATATCTGCTTCCAGATAGCTTTATAAGGATTATAAATTTTAAAAAATCTATAATGTACTTGCTTGTTTTTCAGTCGTTTTCAGTTTCTATTTTTACGATATATAATGTGTATTTAAGTTTATCTTATGCCTATAAAAATTATATAAAGGTAACGTTTCTCAATACTTTCTTCTCTATTATCTTGTCTATTTTTTTTATTTGCAACTTTTTTCAAAATGAAAGCTATATTGGGAGGATTTTAGGAACAACATTACCATATGTATTTTTGAGTTTGGTCATAGTATGGATCATATATCGTAAAGCAGATAATATATTTAATTTTCAGTATATAAAATATGGATTAAGTTTTTCTTTGCCATTGATAATTCACGGATTATCTCAAGTTATCCTGGGACAGATCGATAGAATAATAATACAAAATTATTGTGGAAGTTATTTTACTGGATTATTTAGCTTCGCTATAATTTTTAATACTGTATATTCGGTATTTATTTCATCATTTGATAATGTATGGGGACCGTGGTTATATGAAAAGCTCAATAATGCTAATTATAGTGAAATAAGAACAAAGACAAAAAAACATATGGTTATTATGACAACGATATATACATATATATTATTTTTTGTCCCGGAATTGACACGGATATTGGCAGGTAAAGAATATTTTATTTCTGTATATTCTGCTGTTCCATTGTTGTTGAGCGGATATTTTATGTATTTATATACTATAGTTGTTAATGTTGAGTACTTTTTTAAGAAAACTAGTTATATTGCAATGGGGACCTTATTAGGTGGTAGCGTTAATGTTATTTTGGCTATTATGCTAGTTCCAGTTTATGGGTATAAAATAGCAGCCTACGTCCACTTACTGTCATATGTAGTATATTTTTTATTCCATTACTATAGTGCCTATAATTTGCTTAAAAAAGATATTTTTGATTTGAAAATCCTTGGTTATAATATTTTATTTGTTGCCGTTATTAGTCTGTTTGTTTTATATACTATTGACCACATATACATAAGAATAGCGGCTTTAACGATAATAACGGGATTTATTCTTATGAGAGCGAAATCGTTGGTAAAAAGTTGACCAAGAAAAGATTATATTGTTGAAAATGAGTTGGAAAGGAAAATATATTATTAGAGGGTAGATATATGAAGAAAATATCAAGTGAAGAACTAAAACAAATACAGCTTAATGTTCTCTGTCAATTCAGAAATATTTGCGAAAAAGAAGGCTTTCGTTACTCTCTAATAGGAGGATCGTTGATTGGAGCGGTTAGACACCAAGGATTTATACCGTGGGACGATGATATTGATGTGGGAATGCCGCGACCTGATTACGAACGGTTTATTTCTTATTGCAGGAACCATTTAGATAAAAAGGATGATAGTGATGCCTCGTCTTATATACCTTTTGGTATAGTTTCACATGAATTGGATAAACGTTATAAAGACTTATCAGCGAAAATCTTTGATAAGAGGACAATTTGTGTTGAAAGATTTGCTAATCGATGGAACTGTGAGTATGGAGCATACGTAGATGTTTTTGCGATAGATGCTATAGCTGATACGTATGAAGAGGCTCTCAAAAGGATGAATAAAATACGATTATACAGAGAATTACTTATTGCTGCTCAGTGGAAACGCTATGAAAAAAGTATATCGGATAAAAAAAAGAGTTGGTTTTATGAGCTAGCTAGATTTGGTTGTTATATTTTAAGCAGATTTATAGATGCAGATAAGAATGTTATAAAAACAGAAAAGTATTTTATGAATAATGATTTTGAAAAAACTGCGTTTGTAGCTCTTGTTAACAGTCCTTATAGAAATAAAGAAATTATTCCCGCAAGTGTTTATAAAAGTTATAGAACCGTAGTTTTTGAAGGTGAAATATTTAAGGCGGTTGAAGATTATGACACTTATTTAAAAGCAGTATTTGGTGATTATATGAAACTTCCACCTATAGAAAAACGTGTAACGCACCATAGTTTTGATGCCTATTGGAAATAGTTGTGTTATAGGAAACTGTTGATAAATTAGTTAGTGCTGAGTAATTAAACAATATATACATGAAAGGACTGCATGCAATGGAAACAGCAATTATAACTGGCGGAACTAAAGGAATAGGGAAAGCAATAGTAAATAAATATTTGCAGGAAGGTTGTTATACAATAATTATTTATTCCAGTGATGATGAAAGTGCAGAGAGCTTTAGGCAGGAACTGGATACAAATTATAAAAATAACTATGAAATTATTAAAGCTGATCTTTCCCAAATAGAAGAAATAAAGAAATTGTGTGATTTTGTCAAAAATAATTATCCAAAGATCAACTATTTGATTTTAAATGCCGGAGCGACAAATAGAAATAGTTTTAATGATTTAACAATAGATGAATGGAATCAAGTGATGAATGTCAACTTAACGATGCCATTTTTTATAGTACAGAATTTAACTGGTTGTATTGTAAGGGGGGGCAGAGTGATTTTTATAGGTGC
>ENA-UESI01000510-UESI01000510.1-human-gut-metagenome-genome-assembly--contig:-NODE-510-length-32075-cov-6.544847_pt1 | contig 32075 bp, 26 predicted proteins | sample MGYA00243005_ERZ508006 | MGnify/ENA primary metagenome ERZ508006 (study PRJEB26167, sample SAMN06115436) | human gut metagenome | host: Homo sapiens | place: China:Shandong | collected 2015-06-10... | reverse complement strand
CGAAAGCCTACTGCCACAAGGAAAAAACAGGGGTCAACCCCCGGAAAGGAGAACATTATGAGCAAAAAAGAAAAATTCCCCCTCTACCTCTCACCGGAGAAGAAGGCCATCCTGGAGCGCCGGTATCAGGAGGACGGGAGCCGGAGCATCACCGCCTTCATTGAGCGGGCGGTGGACTTTTACCTGGACTATCTCAGCGCCAACAATGCCGGACTGTTTCTCCCCACCTCCATCAAGTCCTATCTGGACGGAAGGATGGGACAGCTGGAGGAGCGGCTGTCCTCCATCGCCTTCCGGCAGGCGGTGGAGCAGGACATGGTGGCCGGTATCCTCGCCGACGCGTATCAGTTCAGCGGCGAGGATCTGCGCCGGCGGCGTGCAGAGAGCGTCCAAAATGTGCGGAAAACCAATGGCCGCATCTCGCTGGAGCAGCGGGTGCGTGGTGCGTGGGAGGAGGACGATGAGTGGCAGGATTGATCGTGAAAAGCCCTTATCTCAAGTGCGGAGGCAGCAGTTCGGTCAGCGGCTATCTGAGGTACATCGGCACACGGGAACGGGTGGAGATCATCCCAGATGACCGTCCGCCCACTCGAAAGCAGGAGCAACTCATCTCCAAACTGACAAAGGATTTCCCGGAGGCCAAGGAGCTGGGTGAGTATTCCGATTACAAAGACAAGCCCACCAAAGCCAATGCCTCTGTCTTTATCACCCGAGCGCTGGAGGAGAACTGGTCTCAAGTTCAGCAATCAGATGGCTACATGAAGTACATTGCTACTCGGCCTCGCGCGGAGCGGCTTGGGGACCACGGGCTCTTTGGTGATGAAGATGCCGTGGACTTGGCGCAGGCCATGCAGGAACTGGATCAGTACAACGGGAATGTGTGGACGCATATTCTCTCGCTGAAACGAGAGGACGCCGCGCGCCTTGGCTACGACAACGCCAGAGCGTGGCGGAACCTGCTCCGAGCAAATCGCAATGACATCGCCGCCGCCATGAACATTCAACCGAATCATTTCCGCTGGTACGCTGCCTTCCACGATGAGGGCAAGCATCCCCATGTCCACATGATGGCGTGGTCGACACAGCCGGGAGAAGCATATCTCACGCGGGATGGTATCCGCAACATCAAATCTGCGCTCACCAATCAGATCTTCAAACAGGAGATGCTCCACACCTACGAACAGAAGTCACAGTCGAGGGATGAACTGGTGCGGGAGGCTCGCCGCGCGATCCGGCAACTCACCCAGGAGATGGCACGAAGCGTCTGTACAGCTCCCGAGATCGAGCAGAAGATGGAGCAACTGGCCGGACAGTTGGAAACGGTCAAGGGCAAAAAATCCTACGGCTACCTTCCCAAGTCCGTAAAGAAAACCGTGGATGAGGTGGTGGACAAGCTGGAGGCGCTGCCGATGGTGCGTGCGTGCTACGATCGGTGGTGCAGGCTCCAGGGTGAGGTGGAGAGCTACTACCACGACAAACCCAGAGAACGGAAAAAGCTGTCCCAGGAGAAAGAGTTCCGGCAGATCAAAAACGCTGTTATTCAGGAGGCGGAGCGCATCCGGCTGGACGAGATCTCCTTCGAGGACAACGACTTGGCTGAGCACGACGAGCCGGAACCGACGCGTGGTGAGTCCAATGCCTGCCGGGAACTGTGGCGAATCATTCGGAACGAGGACATTTCTCTGGACTACCGTGACCGGGCGGCGGAGAAGCTGGAGCAGGTGGCGGAGCGCGGCGACGCCCATGCGCAATACCGAATGGGACAACTCTACCGGGACGGTCCTCTGCTGATCCCGGACAACCATAAGGCAAAGCACTGGCTCACCCAGGCGGCGAAACAAGGTCTGCCAGAAGCCCAGTACGCCCTTGGCAAGCTGCTCCTCTCTGACGATTGGGAAGTGCGGGACACGGACAAGGGCATCCGGTGGTTGAAACAGGCGGCGGAAAACGGAAACCACTTCGCCGCTTACCGTCTGGGCAAAGAGTATCTGGAGGGAAACGCCGTCAACAAGGACACCGTCAGAGCGGCGGATTGGTTTACCAAATCGGCGGAGGCTGGCAATCAGTACGCCCAGTACATGCTGGGGAAACTGCACCTGACGGGACAAGGGCTTTCTCAGGACCAGGCCCAGGCAATGGTGTGGTTCAGCCGTTCCGCCGCCCAGGGAAATCAGTATGCTCAGTTTTTCCTGGAGCAGAGAGACGACCTCCGCCCGCCCTCCGTGATGCTGGCGGTCACTCAGTTGCTCTATCACATGAGTCGGATCTTCCAAGACAACTCTGTGCCGCCCGCCGTCCCAATGGGCCAGCAGGTGGATCGAAAACTCAGGCGGAAGATCCAGGAGAAGAAGATTGCTATGGGCCACAAACCGGATGACCATGAGGAGCAGTGGCCTGAAATGACCATGTAAGCGGCGCAGAATATGAGCCGCAAAACAAAGAATAAAACCCCTTCCGCGAGAAGGGTAGAAAGGAACCCAATGAAACGATCCAAGTACAACTCTTTCAATGAACTCCCTCTAATGCTGACCGTGCAGGATGTGGCCGATGTGCTGGGCATTGGACTGGCCCACGCCTACGAGGTTGCCCACCGGCAGGATTTCCCCACTATCACCCTGGGCAGCCGGATCATCGTCCCCCGTGATAAGTTCATGGCGTGGATCGACGAGCAGGCAGCCAAAAAGACGGAAATATTTTAGTGGCTATTTCAAAAATTCTGTGGTATTTGTTTGTGTTGCAAAAGGAGGGATGAACAATGGCAAAGAAACGAGCAAACGGTGAGGGCAGCATCCGGAAAAAGCCCAACGGCCGCTGGGAGGGCCGATACACCCAGGGCATCGACCCCAACACCGGCCGCGCCGTTCAGAAAAGCGTGTCCGCCCGGACGCAGGCCGAGTGCAAGGAAAAGCTGGCGAAAGCCATCCGGGACAACCGGGGCATCCCGGTGAACCACAACGAGGACTACACGGTAGCGGAGTGGTGCAGGCTGTGGTTTGAAACCTACAGCAAGCCGGTGATCCGGCCCAACACCGCAAAGACCTATGAGAACATGATCGAAAACCACATCATACCGGCTATCGGAGGAGTGAAACTCAAACAGCTTACCGCCATCCAGATCCAGAAGATGTACAACGATTCCAAGACCAAAGGGCGGGTGCAGCGGTTCGAGAAAAAGACCGACACGACTCTGTCTGGAAGCACAGTGCGGCGCATCCACATGGTGCTGTCCTCAGCGCTGAAGCAGGCGGTCAAGGAGCGGATCATTCCGTATAACCCCTGTGACAACTGCCGCATTCCGCCCAAGGAGAAAAAGGAGATGACCATCATCCCACCGGAGAAACTGGGAGTATATCTCAGCGAGGCGGAGAAGTACGGCGTGCTGCCCATGTTCTTCCTGGAGCTGTCCAGCGGCCTGCGGCGGGGGGAGCTGCTGGCCCTCCGGTGGGATGACCTGAATGTGAAGGACCGTATCCTCTCAGTGAGCAAGCAGGTCACCCGCATCGACGGGGAGTTGGTGGTGACGGAGCCAAAAACGAAGAACTCCGTCCGTAAGGTGGCACTGTCCCAGCAGGCGGTGGCCTTGCTGGTGCAGGAGCATGAACAGCATCCGGACAACCCCATCCTGTTTCCGTCGCCCCGCACCGGTGGCTACTGGAGCCCAGATGCGGTGTCCAGGATCAACCGGAAGCTGCTGGCGAAGGCGGGCATCGAGGAGCATGTTCGCTTCCATGATCTGCGCCATACTTTCGCTACTATGGCCCTCTCCAGCGGCGTGGATGTGAAGACGCTGTCCAGCATGCTGGGCCACTACAGCGCCGGATTTACCCTCGACACCTATACGCACATCACCAACGATATGCAAAGAGGTGCAGCGGAGAAAATCGGCGGCTTCATGGAAACGGCCACAGCCAAGCCGGAACCCGAGCCGCCTGACCCGCCGGAGGAGAGCCGGTGCAAGGTGATACCGTTTGAGAGAGTAGGGTAAAATAGTAGGAGATCCCTTTTAAACAAGGGATCTCCTACTGAATTATTTCAACTGAATATGGTAGATCACTCATCATTCCTCATAATCAGTGACCTTTAACTCCTGTACGCAGTTGGTGCGAATATTTTCTTTCGTAAAACCATGCTTTTCAAACAAGCCAGCAATGAATGTAACCCATGCGTCAGTATACAGGTAGTCATTGTGTGGCTCGTCATAAATACAGAATTTTGATATGGTATCGAATTTAGCTTCAGACGATGCTGTAGGACGAACACGAAAGGATTTCCAAAGTAGCGTATGATCGCTTTGAGAAAGCTTTACCCCTGTTTTGTCCTCAACAGATCGAATAACAGCGCTTGGCTTAAGTAAATTTGCATTAGAAACACGCTGTACTACAATTTTATCTTTAATTATGGTGCTGATTCGCTGATAGTTAGCTCGATCTTCCTCACTAAGGCTATTCCAGTGCACAAATTCAACTGCCAGATCATGACGATTGGTATTGCTGATTTTGGGAATTTGCAATAATTTGATGCTATATTCCTGACTATCATAGATTTCCTGGGGAAGATCTGTTTTATACTTATCGATGTATTTTTTTATATCCAGCATATCTTTGGACAGTAAGTCACGCTGAGCCTGCAACTGCTCCTTGGCTCTTAGATGAGAGAACTGCAACGCATATGCAAGACATGTGTTGATTGAATAATCCTCACCAAACAGTGTAACCAAAAAGGATTCATAATTAAAAAGCAGTGCCTGACATTCGCCGAATAGTAAAATATCTAAAGAAGAACTATCCCAGTATCTATGTTCTATTTTGTTTCGGATGCCAATGAAAAAGCGTAAATTTGCAACAACAGGGTCGGTAAGATTCGGATAGGGTTTCCTCATTTTCTGGTATTCCTTAATGCACTCAGTAAGTTCCCATGCCTTTCGCTCTCCGTCGATTTTCTTATAGCGACCATTTTTTTCTTTATAAAAATAGCGTTCTCCAATTTCGCTTTGGAAGTAAGCGTGAAATAATTTAGTCCATGCGATAATCATGAGAATAATATAATTTTCAATTCTAAATTGCACACGTGGGCGATTGTATGTTTCAACTGCGGTTAACGCACTATTGATCGAATTCTCCAAGATGTTTTTTGCCTTTCCCTGACGCAGAACAATCATCGTACTACCTCCCCTTCAAAATAAAAGCCGCATGGGAATACACCCACACGGCTACCTTGGTGGCCCAAAGGCTCACCGTAAAATCATTATAAAGGAGAATGATGGAAAACACAAGAATTTGTCGGATTGACGATGATATTACAGCAGTCACACCAGTTAGGGATGGGTTAGGGATTTGGTGGTTTCAGCAGCCATCCTCAATCGTGCTCCCGCCGCTTTTCTGCCCCTTGAACCGTCGCTGAACAGTAATCGTCTAAACCGAAAAAGCAGAACAAAAAACGCAGAAAAACCGCCTTTTCAGGCGGTTTTTCTGCCAAAGGTGGTCGGAGTGCGGGGACTCGAACCCCGGGCCTCCTGCTCCCAAAAATATGTCCGTCCTTTCAAATAGGACTTTTGTGCCCTGTTTAACGCTTCCCAGTGCTCCGGCAATTCCTCTTTAGAACTCTTCTGCCCTGCTTGTTTCAAGAAACTCTTTCGTCTTTTGGGATTTGTGTGGGATTGGATTCTGTGTATTAAAAGATGTTCCGCCCGGTTCGAGGGGCAATGGCAGGCCAATCACCTCAGAACAGAGGCGCAAGAACTGCGCCGCATAAACAAAGAATAAAGCCCTGGCCCGGGGGATACATTCTCCCTGAAAACGGAAAATGTGTATGAGGATGCAAAACTCGCTCATTTTTTGTGATTTCAATTATTTCTCCATTCGGGTACGGTCATGATACCTATGCCATCCTCTTTCTGCGCTTTCTTGCTGAAACGCTATTTGGCTGAGGCCAATAGCTGATTCCGAATCGGATACTTGTCATGCGATGAGTATATGACAAGGATGATAAGAAAGTCAACAAGTAGCTGCGGAAGGTGTCCAGCTTTTTGTCAATGCTCTGCTGGTTCTCGCTGGAGTTGAACGCCTGTACATTGATGGCGCTGTCCGAAGCGAAACGGTCCACCTCGGCCGGTCGGAGGAGTAGATGAAGAGCCTGATCTTCTTTCCATACTCCTCAGCGAAATGCTCCTGAGTGGTTTGGAGGGACTTGTAGATGCCCCCCCCGGATGGCCATCGACGGCACTACGATGATGAAGTTGCTCCAGTCATAGCGGGAGTTGGTGAGCTCCGGCACCAGCGGGTGGTTCCGAAAACCAGTATCCGTCATGTCCAGGTCTGTCTGCACATCTGGCATATTACCCAGATCCAGGCGGTAGGTGGTGGTGCGCATGGGCTGGCCGTCAAATATATCGCAGACTGCCGCAGCCACCTCCGCATGAAAGGGCTGGTGTTTGCATTGAAGTTTTATATTGTCTCTTCGGCATATCATATATGATATTGACTGAGCATATCCTATATGATATACTGTGTGTAGACCAGGTTAGGTGGTGATCCAATGGAGGTTGAGCTTTATTGCACGCAATCAGGCAAAGAGGTGGTACAGGAGTTTCTGGATAGCCTGCCCTCCAAAGACTTGGCAAAGGTGATCCGGGATATTGAGCTTCTGGCGCAATATGCTCCCGACTTACATGAGCCCTACACGAAACATATAGACGGGCCGATATGGGAGCTGCGCTCGAAATTTTCCAGCAACATCTATCGTATCTTCTATTTCATCTGGGATGGGAATAAGCTGGTACTGCTCCATGGCTTTACGAAGAAAACCCAAAAGACACCGCCGGCTGAAATCGCGATTGCAAAGAAGCGGATGGAGGATTATCAAAGCCGGGCACAATAAATATACCCAACACAAAAGGAGGCCGCATCATATGGACTTTAAGGAGTATAAGGCAAAGGTATTTGCTGAGCGCCCCGAAGTCAAGGAGGAGTACGATGCGCTGGCACCTCAATACGAGATCATTCGTGCTGAAATTGAGAGCCGCAGAGCCATCGGCATGACCCAAAAACAGCTGGCAGAGAAAATGGGGACGGCACAGGCCAATATCTCCAGATTTGAAAGCGGAGCCTACAACCCTTCCCTGGCCTTTCTGCAGAAAATGGCAGACAGTTTGGGAAAAACCTTAAAAATATCTCTGGAGTAATCAGGGGCGGAGGCGAACAGCTTCCGCCCCCTGATTTTTAAATGTACATTTTCACATTGTCTGTGTCCTCGCCTGAAAGAGCTGGTGTTTGTATTGAAGTTTCATGCTTTTTTATCATCAACTTTGCTTTTCAGTATGCCATCACTCTCTGTAATGAATCCAAACAAAATAAGTGGAATCCCCTGATAACACGGGATAATTTTCTTATCAAATGAATATGTTTTGACAAGAATGACAAGAATGATTATAATGACAACTAAGAAAAGGAGGCGCTGTGTATGGCATTTGTTGAGAGTGAAGTTGTTGAACTGAAAGCAGAGGTCGTAGGAGATATCTGCAAAGAAGTCATTGCCTTTGCCAACACAAAAGGAGGTACGCTGTATATTGGCGTCAGCGACGATGGAAGTGTCTTGGGGATCAAAAACGCTGACCAAGTCATTTTGCAACTGAACAACATGATTCGAGATTCTATCAAGCCCGATGTGACCATGTTTGTAGGCTATGAACCCCAACATATCGGTGACAAGGATATCATCGCCGTGACCATTCAAAAAGGAACCGACCGGCCCTATTATCTGGGCAGTAAGGGGTTGAAACCCAGTGGGGTCTATGTCAGGAACGGCACTTCTTCTGACCCGGCTACGGATACTGCGATCCGAAGAATGATCAAGGAGACCGATGGGGACAGCTTTGAATCCATGCGTTCACTGGAACAAAACCTCAGCTTTGAAGCGGCAGAGAAGCAATTTAAGAAGCGGAATATCCCATTTGATTCTGCAAAAATGCAGACCCTTGGGATGATTTCAGCAGATGGCATCTACTCCAATGTGGCGCTGCTCCTGTCCGATCAGTGTCCCAGCACCATTAAAGCGGCGACCTTCTCGGGAGAAGATAAAGGAACTTTCCAGGACAGGAGGGAATTTGACGGTTCGCTGTTTCAGCAAATGGAGGAGCTATACAGCTATCTGGATATGCGCAACCAGACAAAGGCAACTTTTGATGGGCTGTACCGAATCGACACACGGGATTATCCGGAAGATGCCCTGCGGGAAGCGCTGTTGAACTCACTGGTCCACAGAGACTATTCCTTCCGTGCAAGCACCCTGGTCAGTGTATATGCCGACAGGATCGAATTTGTCTCTGTAGGTGGACTGCCCTCCGGCATTGAACTGGATGACATTATGCTGGGACTCTCGGTTTGCCGAAACCCCAAGCTGGCAACCATATTTTATCGTCTGCAGCTGATCGAGGCATACGGCACCGGTATGCCTAAAATCATGAACGCCTACGCGGAGACAGAATTGAAGCCAAAAATCGAGGTATCGAGCAACGCATTCAAAATCACGCTTCCAAACAGGAACGCCGGCACAAATCATATACAGACACCGGTTGGTACGCTCAAAAGTGAAGAGAAACGGATCTTGGATTTCATTGGTTCCAATGGCCATATCGTACGCAGTGATGTGGATCAGCTTCTGGATGTAAGCCAAGCCACAGCCAACCGAATTCTGAAACACATGGTCGCCGAAGGCCTGATTTATCAGGATGGAAACGGCAGGAAAACAAAGTATAGGCGGAAGTAACTGCTGGTGTAGAGAGGGCTGTGTATGAATCAGAAAGCGGTTATCAATGGCCAGGAATACACACTCCTTGAAATACTCCCGTCGCTGGATGGAGGGAAGGCGCTGATCCTCTGTGAAGATGAAAACGGCAAAAGAGCGGCATGCTCCGAGTCGTTGTGGCGCCGATGTGCTCCAATGGATGTGCACGCTGCCCCAGTCCACGCACATAGTTCCTCACAGGAGAAAATCGAGTATTTCCTCTCTGTATTCAAGGGGCGGGAAGATGTATACGCGCGCCGGTATCACAGCACGACCACCGGGAAAACCGGTTACACCCCTGTCTGCAAAAATGAATGGGTGCATGGCGTCTGTGATAAAAAGAAATACAGGTGTGTAGAGTGCCCCAACCGTGAATTTCGGCCGCTTACAGCCGATGTGGTCAAGGCGCATTTGATTGGCCGTGATTCTTTGTGCAGAGATGTGGCGGCGATCTATCCCATGCTGGAGGACAACAAGACCTGGCTGTTGGCTGCGGATTTTGATGAGGAAGACTGGAAGCTTGATGTGACGGCATTTTGTAAATCCTGCAAAGAAGCGGGACTTGTGCCGGCTGTGGAACGCTCCCGTTCCGGAAACGGCGCACATGTCTGGTTTTTCTTTTCGGAGCCTGTTTCTGCCGCCGATGCCAGGCGTCTGGGTACCGGTTTACTGACCCGAACTATGTCGCGCCGGCATGAGCTATCCTTTTCGTCCTATGACCGGTTGTTCCCGTCTCAGGATCTTGTGCCGAAGGGCGGTTTCGGGAATTTGATTGCCCTGCCATTTCAAGGACAGGCGCAGAAAGACGGAAATTCTCTGTTTGTGGATGATCGCTTTGAGCCTTATCCTGATCAGTGGGCATTTCTGTCCTCCCTGCCGAAAATCACGCCGGAACAGTTGGAAGAAGCTTTAAGGAAAGTATGCCATCATGGGGACATGGGAGAATTGGCGGATGCTGAGGAGAAGCAAGTGCCCTGGAAACGCAAGCGAACCAAGACAAAACTGACACGCAGAGATTTTCCGCTGCAGGTACGCCTGCATCATTCCAATTTGATTTACGTTGAGAAAAAGGGTTTCTCTCAAGGGGCGTTGAATACGCTCAAGAGACTTGCGGCGTTTCCAAATCCGGAATTTCGCTCCAAGCAAGCCATGCGTATTTCCGTTTATGGCGTTCCTCGCGTTCTGGACTGCGGCTATGAGGATGAGGAATACATCGGCTTTCCCCGTGGTTGTATGGATGAGATTCTGGGGTTATTGGATCAATATGAAGTCCCTGTCGTTCTGGAAGATCACAGATCACTGGGACGTTCCATTGATGTGGAATTCAATGGGGTGCTGCGCCCAGAACAGGAACCTGCTGCCCAGGCCCTGCTTGCCGCAGACATGGGCGTTCTCTCAGCAACTACTGCATTTGGTAAAACTGTGATCGGCGCCTATCTGATTGGACAGCGCAAAGTCAATACTCTGGTATTGGTGCAGTCCAGCGCATTGCTGGAACAGTGGAAATCCTCGCTGGAACAATTTCTGAATATTCATGAGGTTCTGCCGGAACTTCCCAAAAAGCGTGGCAGGAAGAAAAAGCGGCATCTCATTGGCCAAATCGGCAGCGGGAAGAATACCCGCAGCGGGATCGTCGATATTGCCACCATGCAGTCCCTGCTTGAGGGAGAAGAAAAGACGGTAAAGTCTTTTGTGGCAGAGTACGGAATGGTTATTGTGGATGAGTGCCATCATGTAGCGGCATTCACCTTCGAAACCGTACTGAAAGCGGTTGAGGCCAAATATGTTTACGGTTTGTCTGCCACGCCGGTACGCAAGGACGGCCATCATCCCATCATCTTTATGCAGTGTGGCCCTGTCCGGTATTTGGTGGACGCAAAAAGCCAGGCGGAGAAGCGGAGCTTCTCCCACATCGTAATCCCCAGATTTACACGCATGAGACTGCCGAATGCTAATGGGATTCAGGATATGTACGCCGGAGTGATCGAAAATCACAACAGAAACGAGCTGTTGGTATCAGATGCTTTGAAGTTGGTTCAGGAGGGGCGTACACCAATTCTGCTGACGGAACGGAAAGAACACGCTGTATTGCTCGCTGGTTGTCTGTCGGATCAAGTGCAAAATGTCTTTCTGCTTATTGGTAGTGAGAAGCAAAAGGATAAGCGTGAAAAGCTGGCAGCATTGCAGAATGTGCCTGACGATGAGAATGTGGTGGTCGTTGCCACCGGAAAGTATATTGGAGAGGGATTTGACTCCCCACGGCTGGACACCTTGCTTCTTGCGATGCCCATATCGTGGAAAGGCACATTGGCCCAGTATGCTGGACGACTTCATCGAAATTATAAGGGAAAGCAGGAAGTTCGTATCTACGATTATGTGGATATCCATGTTCCTACCCTGGAGCGGATGTATCATAAACGCATGAAAGGCTATGCGGAGCTGGGATATCAGGTCAAATTCGGTGCAGCGGATCAGTTTGTCAGTGTGATTTATGATGGACACTCATCTATGCTTCCTTTTGAGCAGGACTTGGATGATGCTGCCCGCAGCGTGGTTATTGTCAGTCCTTATCTGCAAAAAGGAAGAATCGTGAAATTGCTTCCCTCTTTGCAGAAGGCGGTTGCTTCCGGTGTCGAAATTGCGGTCCATACCAGAACGGCAGAGAGCGGGAAACTCGCGAATCAAGAAAGTGTATGTGAAGCGATTGAGATGATGAGGCAGACAGGTATCGTGGTCCATACGCACAAAGAACTGAATCAGCGGTATGCTGTTGTGGATGAAAGTGTTGTGTGGTATGGCGGCGTGGATTTTCTTGCTTTTGGCAGAAAAGATACGGATGTACTTCGGTTCAAAAATCCGGATATTGCCGGTGAATTCCTGTCACTTTCCGGTCATACAGAAAGCGAGCAGCTTGTCATGGAAGATGTTTCTATGTAGTGGGCGTCTTCGAGATGTTTCCGCATTTGGGATTGCAAGAAATGGAGAAAAAGGGTAGAGATAATCCGCTGCTTGCTGCTGCTTTTCAATGCTCTTTAACCCTGTTTGGCAGTATTTGGTCCGGCGTGTGGGACTCGAATGTCTGGGAATGCGGTCCCAAACGTGTGTCGGAACTTTCAAACGGCACTCTATCGCTCTCTTTGGCCCTTTCCGCCGCTCCGGCAATTCCTCTTTGACACTCTTTTGCCCTGCGTGTTTCAAGCAAAACTTTCTCCTTTTGGGATGGGTGTGGGATTGGATTCTGTATATTAAAAGATGTTCCGCCCGGGTTGAGGGGCAATGGCAGGCTGGATCACCTCAGTGGAGGGGCGCAGGAATTGCGTCGCATAAACAAAGAATAAAGCCCCCACCGGCAGTCTGAGCGCAGCCCGTCTCCTCGCAAATCAACGGCTGTCTCCCCAAAGTTATTTCCATTCTACCATGCCGCCGTACAAAAGACAACAGAGGCTTACACAGGGCGATAAAGTAGTGGCTATTTCTCTCTTTCTGTGGTATTGTTCGTTTGCCAAAAGGAGGCGACGACATGCAGAAAGGAAATAGCTATACGGTAGGCCAGTGGTGCGACCGCTGGTTCTGCGAGAACCAGGGCAGATGGAGCGGCAGCACCGTGGGCGGATACCACAACCTGATCTACCGCCACATTCTCCCCGGAATCGGGGATATCCGGCTGTCAGAGCTGTCAGAAGGCACCGTCACCAGCTTCTATAACAGCCTTCAGAACCAGGGACTCAGCACCAGAAGTGTCTGGTGCGTCCATCTGCTCCTGCGGCGCTGCATGGACGAGGCGGCCCGTGACCAGCGCATTCCTTACAACCCGGTGCGGCTCTGCCGGGAACCACAAGCAGAAGCATATAAAACAGCCCCTTTGCGCCTGGGGCAGCTCCAGCGGTATCTGAATGCGGCGGAACAACTGGGCGCACTCCCTCTCATCTACACAGGACTCTCCAGCGGCCTGCGGCAATGTGAACTTATCACCTTGTCGTGGGCCGATTTTCATATCCGCTGCCGGTACATCCTCAAGGGCCAGCGGCTGCTGACCCTCAACAGCAGGGCGGAGCATCTTCTGGAACGGATACCGGAAACCGGCTGCTATGTATTCCTCAACCCCAAGACCGGAGCGCCGTATCAGCTCCACGAGTTCTACTACCTGCACAAGCGGATACTCAAGCAGGCGGGCCTGCCGTGGGTGGCCTTCCGAAATCTGCGGCGCCAGTGCAGGGAGGTGGGAATATGACGCTGAGAGAGTATGTCCTCCGCTGGCAGGAGGCCTATGACAAGCCCCAGAGCCGTCCGACCACATACGCAGCCCACGGCTACATCTTCAAAAACCACATCGTCCCCGGATTAGGGGACATACCGCTCTCTGAATTGACCGCAGAGCAGGTGGGAGATTTCCTGGAGGAGCGCAGGCGCTATGGCGGTCACCGCCCGGAAAGCCCTGAGTACCCAGGGCTGGGGGAGCATACCATGCGACACATCCACCGTCTGCTCCAGCAATGCTTGGATCAAGCGATGCGGGATGGCTTAATAGCGGAAAATCCCGCCCGAGCGTTTCACTATCCAAAGCCAAAGAAGGTCAGCGCCAATGTGCTGACGCCAGCAGAAGTGGAGGATTATCTGGATGCGGCGGATCGGCTGGGCCACCTCCCCATGTTCCTGCTGGCGCTGACAGCAGGACTTCGGCAGGGAGAACTGATCGCCCTGAAGTGGAGCGACCTGGATGTAAAAGAGCGGACGCTGACCATCACCGAGAAACGCTCAGTGGAACGGCGGGAGCTGGTGGAGTACGAGGGCGGCACCAGGATCGTCAGCCTGACCCCGGAAGCGGTTGAACTCCTGTGCCTGGAACATGCCAAACACCCAGGAAGTCCACTCATGTTCATGCACCCGGCCACCCAGCGGCCCTACTCGCCCCAGATGGTGCGTCGGCTGCACAATGAGATCATCCAAGAGGCTGGGCTGGATCACATCAGGTTCGTAGATCTCCGGCACACCTGCGCCGTCCTATCTCTGCAAAACGGGATGGACACGAAAGAGGTATCACAGATGCTGGGCCACTTCAGAACCGCAATGACCCGGCAGAACTATGCCCCTTACTTGGACCGCCCGACTGCCAAGAACGAGAATGAACCCACCGAAGCGTCTCGGGAGGAACTGCGGCAGGCGGCAAATATTCTTGATAATCTTCTGAAATTCTGATGGATATTCTGCGGAAGGTGTGGTATATGTTTGGGTCACAAGGAGATGATGACGATGGAAAACGAACTGCTCAAGGGGCTGTATGACTGCTTCTATACTCCGCCGGAGCTTTCCGAACAGGAGAACGAAGTGGAGGAGTGCCACAAAGCGTTGATTGCAGCTTTGGAAAAACCGGAGCGAAAACTTGTGCTGCGGATCATCGACGCCCAAAACTATATCACAGAACAGACCTCACTCGATAGTTTTATTGCCGGCTTTGAACTGGCGTGGAGGCTCTCAATAGAACTGCACAACGATGAAAGCGAGCGCCCATTCTCCTGTCGGACCAGGAGAACGGGCGCTCGTTTCGCATCTGATGAGGAGCCGGAATGAAAAACAGTCCGATCTGTGAAGTGCCACAGACCGGACTGTTTTGTTTAGTCAAATCCGTCGAAATAAGGGTTTTCCGTTAAAAGAGTTTACATGGTCGCATCTGAATGATTCTTGTTATCCTCTTGTAGGATGAGAGCAGGATAAGCGCTTGTCCGGGAATGAGAAATCGCCATGAAAACGCTAATGCTCTATGTCCTGAATAGTATGGACAAGAATATCAAATGCCGAGGAGGCAATCAAACTACCATTCAAGACTTCGATAAAATATTTTTGCAAAAGCGAAAAAACATAGACGAAAGCGCAATTTTATGATAAAATATTCTCGTTTTCAAACCGAAGCATCAATTTTCGGGCGATTAGGGCCGCTGGCCAATGATCACCTAACTTGTATGTGCCATCTATTTCGTAAATGACAAGGGGTAGTATAATGGATACCAATATCGGTATAAAAGGACATTTCAGCTACAACAAGTTGTTCAAACTGCTGATTGATAAGGGAATCAAGAAAAAAGGCCTCTGCGAACTGGCTGGAATCAGTGCGACCTCTCTTGCGAAACTCGGTCGCGGCGGAAACACCAATACCGAAATCCTTTGCAAAATCTGTTGCGCCCTCGACTGTGATGTAGGAGACATCATGGAGTTGGTGAAAGAATAATCGGAGAGAGGTCTTCATTCATGCTAAATCGGGAAATCCCTTTTAGACCAAGGCTCGAAGGTGATTTTCGTATCCGGTTTTACAATGCGGTATCCAGAATAACTGAGAACACGACTCTGGCCGATATCGAAAACATTGCGGATGAGGAAATCAAGTGGGTAACTTCAGAATGCACCTTCAATCTTGATCAACGAAAAAAATATAGAGCAGTTTGGTTCCTCTTTAGGGACCTTATCCATGCTTCGTGGAAGGCGTTATATAGAGATGGCGTCCTTTACATGAACCTCCCAATCCTCAACGGAAATTCTACCCATGATGGGTCTGCCCCCGAGGTAAAGCAGTTACTGCGGAGTTGGATGAGTGAGAGCCGACATGAGCGTCTGCTTACTTTTATCGACTTTATTAAGCATATGGAGGCCCGGAACTCTGCCGGACACGATATTTCCGAACTTATTGCAGACGGTCCTGAACTTGCCAACCGGATAGAACAGGCGCATGCAGGAAGGATCAGTATTAAGCAGGCAGTCCAGCCATATCTTCAACTCGTTACGGAAAACGAACGAGACCAGTTCACCGGCCTTAAGATATCAGAGATTTGGAGGTATTTCCGGCTGACATGGTCAACGCCTTCCGAGACTACTCCCGGAAGAACAATGCAATATCTTATCAGGGATGCTGCCCACCCTATGCATGCAGTAATGGGAATAGCATCTCTGGAAAACTGTGCTGTACAGATTACTTGTAGAGATGATTATATTGGCTGGAACCAGCATGCTTTTATCGAGAATATCCTCACTCTATCCGGCGATGATGCTCGTCTTGAGTTCCAGCGTCTGCTGGGATATATCGAGGATGGTATCTCTGGCATCGACTATTCCGAACTTTGTACGGAAATGACGGTTAGGAACCCAACGGATGAAGATATCCGTATGCTTCTTGATTTTGCAGCAAATGCAGAGCAGCAGCGTCAGGATTCGCTCAGAAATTCTTCCGAAAACGGATACGACGATGATGAACGAAGCGAACTCGGAAGCATATCTACAAAAACAGAGCAAGCCCTTTACAACAGAAAGCGGGCCGAGCAGCTTGCGAGATTGTTGATCGCCAAGAAAACACTCACTGACATTGTAAACGATCCCGATTATGATGAGAACTGGATTAATTTCTGTAAAAGTGAAACTGGTAGTTCTGTAATTCGCAATGCCCTCGTTGCTCAAAAAACCAAGCACATCGGCTCAAGTCTAATGGAACTGAATGTTTGTGGGGCAATCCCGCCGTACAACGAAATCTTGGGTGGGAAACTCGTTGCTCTGCTTGCCACTTCCCCCCAGGTCGTCCATGACTATAAAACCCGATATGAAAACAAAGCCAGTGAAATTGCCAGCAGACTCAAAGGACAGCCAGTGTGTCGTCCAGCAGAACTTGTCTATGTCGGCACTACATCTTTATATTATGTTGGCTCGAGCCAGTATAACCGGCTTAAAATCCCCGGCGAGGTATTTGGATCGGACTTCGATGTCGTTTGGAAACGGCTCGGAATGACGATTGGCTTCGGCACGATGCATATCAGCAAGGCCACAACTCTTAGTCTCACCGAGGCGACAAGTGACGGATTTAACCGGATCAATCATGTGTTTGGCGAGGGTGCCAGCCCCAAAATGCGCCTTCTCACAATGGCAATCCGGGAACTTATCGAGGCCACAAATGAGGACTCAAAGGATTTCTCGAAGCACGCCATGTCGAGAATCGTATATGGAGCCTGTCTTGCATCTAATGCATCGGATTACCTATTGGGAAAAGATGATAGACCGCATTACTACACCGATATGGAGCAGTATGAGGCTGGAACGCAAAAAATTATAGATTATTGGTCTGAGCGTTGGCTTTCCAGCAGGCTGAATTATGAACCAATCTATGAGCGGATACGGGCGTTTGATAAAAATGCATTTATGGTCGGAAACCAAATTGATGGAGAAAAAGAGTGGAGTTTTCCCCAATTGGAGGTGGCACAAATGCCAGCGAATGACGAAACAAAAGCAGGGCTCCAATTCGTTCGTGACTTCTATCGTGGTTCAAGCGGGTATGCGGATCACATTGCTCCCGAACGCCTATCTCTCATCCACCTGAAAACCAGACTCGATTCTGCGATTATTGACGCGGCAAAGAACGGAAAAGACATTGTCCTTACGGGCAATCCGGGCGACGGCAAGACACACATTATCAGGATAATAAAGCCCGCATTGGAAAAACTGGGCAGGCCCATTGAAATCGTTCTTGATGCCAGTACGCTATCAAATCGAGAGATTTTTGATGGCTGGGTCAATGCTCATGATAACGGGAAAGCGTTTGTTATTGCGATTAACGCTGCTGTACTCTACTCCGTGAATAAAGAGTACGGTAGTGCTTTTGCGCCCATTTCCGAGGCATATCGCGCAATGACATCCTCAATCGTTTTTCATAACGAGGAGTGCGATCCTGAAAGCGTGGTCGTATTTGATCTCAGCAAACGCGAGGTTCTTACTCCGGAGGTGCTTGCCCAGGCGATTACTAAACTCACCTCGAAAGAGCATTATAAAGAGTGTGACGGATGCCCGTTGCACAATGACTGCGTCGTTACAAAAAATCGTGCTTTGTTAAACGGTGCTCTGTTCCAGAAACGGCTGTCTATCGTCTTGGAACGAGTGGTTCTTCAAGGGTATCACGCAACGCTGCGAGAGGTGCAAAGTCTTATTGCTTTCCTGCTCTTTGGCAACCGAACCTGCAAACAGTTGAATCAGACAGCTGGTAATGATGAATATGATATCGCCAATCTGGTCTATGCGGGTAAGGGCGGACTGTTCGACGCAATAAGGCGCAGTATCGATCCGGTCAAGATCTCGCACCCACTTTGGGATGAGAAAATCATCCTGAACGATCTCGAGGCAGACTCATGGGCGGAGAATTACAAGATTCCTGCAGAGGCCATCGCCTACGATAATGATAAGTTGTTCAAACTCCGTAAAAGACAGTTCTATTTCTTCAATGCCCACGGTGAAGAGCTCCTAACGATACTTGATGATGACGCCTCTAAGTTCCAAGCCTTTTTGCAGCAAGACGACAAGAAAATTGTTAAGGAACTGATTCGAAAAATTAACGCATTCTTCGGAAGCACAAAACCATCGAACTCCGAGATGAAGATTTGGTCTGGACACAGGTTTGATAATGAACCACGCAAGGTGCTGATTTCTATTGGCACTCAAAAGACCAGCAGTTTTCGTATCGGTCGCCCCATGCTCCCCAAAAACATGCAGGCCGGAATTGAAATGATTCCGAACTATGTGCGACTTGAGAAAAAGGACGCAGCGAACATTTTCCTGAAAATTGACTTCGATATGTATCTGCTGCTTTCAGAAGCAGAACGCGGAGTTCCCGTCCTTTTCCTCGAGTCCGATCTTGTAAAAAAGGTCTGGCGTTTCATCGAACAGTTGCAATCCTTTAATGGGATTGAGGAAGATATCGTAAATATCAATCTGCTCGATATCCAGAACAAAAAGCGAATTGATGTCATGATTGACCGTGAGGATAAAAAATATCTCTCGGTGAATAGCTCAAGAACGGAGGAAGCATAAAATGGCAGAGCAGATTTTTCTCAGCGACAGCAGAACGGCTGTTGATAGAAAATATGTCGGCTTCACTCCGAATGGTGGCTCCATCAAACCTGTCCATGTTGCGGGTGGTGCGTTCAGAAGCATCTATGGTAAATATAATGCCACCATGAGCATTAAGCGATTGGCACTGGTTTCTGATGCGAAAGGCGTGGTGCCGAAGGGAAACGAACTCGACACCATTTATGACTTGATGAAGGAGGGAGAAAAAATCGAGGAGAGCGTCACCCCAAATGCTCTGGAATCTCTCCGAAATGTCATGCAGAGATTACTTTCCGCCGATAAGGGCGTTTATGTCGTTAAGGGTCTCAAGGATGACATGATTTCCTATACCGCTGGATCAAGTTATTTTATTACTCGGCGCTCAATGTACGAGGACACCGGCGAGTTCATTGGCGGCCTCATCAAGGAATATTGCCCTGATCTGGCAGACTACATAAAGGATGTGCTTTCCTCTGCAAATGACCCGATTTCCTTGCTGTTCGAGCCGGTAGTAGAAAAAGACATGGAAGAGTTTCAGGATGTGAGTCGCCACGAAGAACTACCGGCTTTCCAGAATATAAACGAGAATACAGCATGGTTCTTGCAGGGAATCAAAGAAAGTGGCCTTTGCCTTCTTGAAAATTTTAAGGTGCATCCTAATACACTTACCCAACTTCGCTTGTTCAACTTTTTCTGCATCTTCCATCTGATTCGGTATATGGCCATGCTCGAGGCGTTTTACTGCGGTGAGCAGATTAGGCCGATTCTGCTGGATTTCTCTGGAAAGGCTCCAAGTCAGAGCAGCGTTGCCAGAGCGTCCGAAATGTCATATACGCAGATGCACAAATCAATCAACCGTTTTTATGCATGGGGCTACTCTCGGTGGCTGGAGGAGAATGGCTTTGATAAAAGGGGACTGCTCGAATGTAGTGTTCCGACCTATAAGAAGGATAAGAAGCTTTCCAGCACCAGCAAGGACGAGTTGGAAACGCTTTGGTCTCTGGCAAAGGAACGCGCTGAGAACGCCGCTTCCGAGGACGATGCGCGTCTGATCTTTGGAGAAACAATGTATGACATGCTGGCGCTTGAAGCATCTTCACATCCGGTTAACTGCCTGAAGGTTTTAGGAACCTCCTCTGGTATTCTCTATCCACCGGACAAGCTGCATCCAAACAAACGATTTGCTCTTTCACAGGATGTTTTGGAGATGATGCTTCGCTCTTGTGTGGGACCGGATGAGGTGCTGAACGGCAAGGAAATCCGTGAGCGTCTGTGGGAACGCTTTGGCATAATCATCGGTGGGAGTCAATTTGAGTTAGACAAGATTCGTCAAAGCGGCATGATCATGCAGGTTGATGAAGATGCACTGGAAGCAAACTTCACCTCGTTTGCTTCGGCGCTCGAATCAATGGACTTTGCAGAGGAAATGGCAGATGGCATTCTGCAAATCAGATTGGGAGGGCTGAGCAATGATTGATAAACAGCAGATTGTTGTTGATCTTCTGAATGAGCGCTTGCCCCAAACTAAGGTCGGGATTATTGTCAAAGGTGTGGATTCTATCGATGCGGATAAGATTATTGCCTCTGTCGCCAAAAGCACAGGCCAGTATATTTACGCCGCAGCAGTAGGTTACCCGATGGCCGATACCGGTGAGAGGAACAACTATATTCTCTCTGACTCCATTGAAAAAGCAGTGCTTTGGCGTAGCATGCCGGAGCGTGCAGGGCATATTGTAGTGTTCATCAGCAACGACACAGATAAACTCCATTCTCTCGCGGAGTTCGATGTGGTGTCTGTAAGAGACCTGTCACAACATTTGATTTGCGCACAGATTAAGAACGACAACAATACACCGACACATAATTTCTGGATGGCTCTTTCGGATGCCTCCGATTACTTTTCCTTTGAAGCGATAAGCGATTTTGTTGCCGCTGTTGGCGAAACGAACGAACAATCTGCGGCCATCCCGGCCAATATGTGGAGGTTGAATCTCCTCTCAGATCCTGATATCCTCAGTACGAAAAACAAGCCAGCGGATCGGCTGCGCCATAACCGCGAACTCATAATCGCTATCGGACAACTTAGTGAGGATTCTCGAAAGAAACTCAGCCGCTCACTTGCTCGAACCAAAACAAAGGATAAGGATCGGCTCCAGACGGCATACCGCGCGCTCCAAAATTTCTATAAGTATGCGCAGAAGAGCACGCTGCAGGAACTCGATTTTTCAACCGTGCAGGAGTTATTCTCTGCGTCACAGAAAAAAGAGAAACCCCAAAAACCGAAGGCTAATCCAGATGATCCGTCTATCGAAGAGTTAGGTATTGATCCAAACCCCATTGCGCCTATCCGTCCAAGAGAACTGGATACACTTATCTCGGATGCCGTTGTTTTTGGCGACGAAGATGATTCCGAAAATATCAAGGAACTGCTGGCAGCATTAAGAAAACACTACGATACAGAAAATGACGAAAACGAAGGGGATTTGCCATTAATCGGTGGTATCTTCGGTGACAGACCTATTGTACTGGAGAATAATCAGACGGATCTCCGCAAACTCGTTGGGCGTGTTTGCAATGATGAGACATGGGGTGCATTGATTGAAACTGAGGAAACCGTTCTGAAGGATGCTATCTCTGCGGATATCAAAGAACAGTATAGTTTCAATCCGAAGGACGAGGAATCTCTCGTTGCCTTTAAGGGTGGGATTGATGGCGGCCAAGCCCTGTTTGATTTTCTGACTCAGTTTGATTCTCAATTTGCCGAAAAGCAGATCGAGACGGCAGAACCGTTTTTGCCAATTATAAAAGAACTGATTGAGCATCGAAACGCCCTGTGCCGTGAACTGGATATGATCATGTATCATCCGGTTCTGCTGTTTGGCTCTGATGAGAAAAGCCGAAATCTCCTGATTAACTACATCCGGGCGTGGGAAAAATTATATCATGCTTTTAATGTCAACGAACCCACAATGCGCCAGATTAGTGCGGGAGGAACTGGCTATGTCGCCCGCGCACTGTTGCTGCTCGATGTACTTTATATCAAGACGCCGAAGGAATGGAAGGCAATTCTGCTACCGTTGCATCCTATTTATCTCTGGCGGTACTATGAGGTTTTCCGCAGTCTGCCGGGAAAGAAAGCTACGCTGAGTAACGAGGATAAGGAAGCGTTGGCAAAGGTTCTCTCAAAACTGCCGCAAATTCTGAGCTTTGTTATTGCCAATCGAGTTGTGACGGGGACAATGGATGATAAGGTGTTGCCGTGTTCCGGCAATATTGAAATGCTACCAACCTTTGAAAACAAGACTAACCGTTACCTCGGTGATGATGGGACGGCTGCTGTCGGCGAAATTCTTTCTCGCTGGATTGGTTTTGCTCCATACACCAAAGAAGAGGTAAGAATCTGCTCTGTGGACGCACCCGAACTGACCGGGATTATCCGGCAGATCAAAGCCTTTATGGATAAAAATAGTTGCAAACGAGTCGTGTATGATGTCTATCTCACGCGCAATCAGAACGGCAACACGGAACTTTCCAAACTCGATTATTCAGGCAAGGATTATGAGATCGGCGAGTATCTGAGAACGGGCAAGATAACGATCAGCATAAAGAATGTTGCATCGGCAGGTGAAATAAAGCAGATACTCAAAGATAAGCCTGTTCATGTTGCGTTCTATTTTGACCAGTCCGCATACGCTATTGAGTTCGGCCCGAACAGCCAAAACCTTTACATTAACCCACTTGTTATCACTTATGATTATGACTTTGATGAAATCCAACACAAGGGCAGCATTTTCCCCTCTACTGAGATGGATTCTGGATTAATCGGTGATTATCACAAACTGATGAAATCCGCTGATGTTATCAGCAATAACATGAATCCGCGTACTACCTATAATGGAAACGCGGACATGACGGATGTTGTTTCGACGATCCATGATATGCAGGTGCAGTGGTTGGTGGCGGCAGATCGGGATACGAATAACTACCAGCCAGAGACTTCTATTCCTATTGGGGAAATGCAGTACGACAAGCGAATGGTCAATGTTTGGGCATCGAGCCATTCGCGGATTATCGCGCAGTACATCACTCTCCTTCGCGGTTACAATCTCTATCCGAAAGAGAGTACCCTGATTGATCTGCTAAAGCAATTCGGCCATATTGCCTCCAACGGGTTGATTAGTATTCCACGCTTTGGAAGCGATACGCAAGCCATCGAGAACAAGAAAAAGGGGTTAATTGGAACCCTGTTTGCCGCTTCGTGGTATACGAGACAGCACAAGGATTCTTTGGTCGCTTCGCTTGATGATGATAAAGCGAGACTCTGGCTCTCAAACAGCAGATACGGAAATGAGCGTGCGGATCTTGTTGGACTTTATTACGAGGAAGAAAAGAATGCTCTCCATATCCAACCTATTGAGGTAAAGACTCGGGACGATTCTTTTGATTCTACCATCACAAAAGAGGATGGGAATTCTTCCTTTGCAATCACGGGTCACGCTGCTAATCAGGTCGCTTCTATCGTAGAAATGTTGAAGGAAATCTTCTCTGCCGATGAGGATACAACCGACATGTTTACATCGGCGCGACGGGAAGTCCTGAAATATCAAATTGTCTCTGAATGCTTTAGAAATGTCCATGATGCACAATGGCAGAAAAAGTGGTACGATATTCTGAAAAAGGCATTCGGGAATGGCAAAAGCGGTAACATTCAGATTGATATTTCCGGCATTATTCTGCACATCAAATTAAATGAAGCAACTGGCGGTGAACACATCGTTTGCCATAATCCCGAGTTCGAAGATGTGAGAATCGATTTCTGGAAGTTGACATCGCATGAAATCCAGCGGGATGTTCTCGGCGATGATGTGGTCATGAAGACTTCTGTTACGATTGATTTCGATGAGAGCGAGGAACTCATTGCGACTTCTCACGAGGACGAGGATATGAAACGGGCTGGAGAGGTAATTGACGGGCTTATCGTTACTGCCGATGATGCCACCTCAAAAACCATGTCTGAAAAAGTATCCACGGTGGGGGAACCGCTTTCTCAGCCAGAGGCGGAATTCGGAAAGGCACCTGTAACTATTTCTGAGCCGAAATCTGTGCCGAAACAAATTCCAGTGAGCGTTAGCTCCGAGGAAATTGAGCAACTGGTCAAGGATTTCAAACGGTCCTGCAATGATTACCATGTAAACCTCAAGGAGTGCAACGCCGATGATGCCGTGGTCGGCCCGAGCGTAATACGCATAAAGTTCAAATTGGCGAGAGGTCAGGCATTGCAGGGCTTAACCAGCCATCTCGAGGATATCGGGCGCGAAATGAAACGCAGTGGTGTTATCGTTCAGCCGGTTCTTAACTCCGACGAACTACTGCTCGATGTTCCCCGGCTCCAGCGGGAGAAGGTATTGTTTAGTGATGTGATTAAGAACTTACCGCCGGTTACTTCGCCAGAGCAGCTTTTCTTCCCACTCGGGCGCACACCGAATGGCCGCGACCTGATAGAGGATTTGGGACAAATGCCGCACATGCTGGTTGGCGGTAGTACTGGATCTGGCAAATCTGTTTTCCTGTTTACGATGCTTGCTGCGCTACTGATGGCCCATCCGCACAAGGAAGATTTACAATTAGTGTTGTCCTCGTCCAAGTTGGAGGATTTCATCCATTTTGAGGGACTTCCGCATTTGTATTCTGGCGCAATTATATCCGATGCGACGGAGGCCACAAATGTTATCAAGAATGTTATTTTTGAAGAGTCAGAACGCAGAGGCAGACTGTTGGCTGAGGCAAGAGTTGCAAACATCATAGAGTACAACAAAAAAGCCGAAAAGAAACTCGAGCCGATTGTTGTGGTCATTGATGAATTTGCTGATCTGGCCGACCAGTTGGAAACAAAAAAGGAGAAGGATGCGTTCTTCAAGCCCGTGCAACGGATTGCGCAGGCTGGGCGCAGCAGAGGCATTCACCTTGTGATCTGCACTCAGCGGCCAGAGGCAAAACTCGTCCCTCCGACCACAAAGGCGCAACTTAATGGACGCGTGGCTCTCCGAGTCAATGATGGAATTTCTTCGCGGATGATCATTGGAACTCCCGATGCGCAGTATTTGCAAAAGCACGGTGATATGATTTATAGCAACAGCGATACACTGGAGCGTGCCCAAGGATATCTGATAGAGATTCCAGAGCTTGATGAGATTGTGCAGCGTGTAAAGGATCAGAATAAATGACTGGACGACGGGGTGTAGCAAATGACTGAATCGCAAATGATCTATGGGACCTTCAAGGAAGAAACCAAGAACCGCTTTCTTTGTCAGGTTACCATAGACAGCAAGGATGTTGAATGCTACATCCCGTCCTCTTGTAGATTAGGTAACTTTATCGATATGAAAGGCCGCACTGTTCTTTTGAAGCACAATCAGTCCAAAGACGCACGAACAGAATATGCAGTCTATGCCGTGAAAATCAAAAACGAGATTATTCTTCTGAATCTATCTCAGGCGAACAGGATTATTGAAGAGGCCCTTCACAAACGGCGTTTTTCGTTTCTTGGCTTACGAAGGCAGATTGTCCGAGAAAAGAAGATCGGAGGCTATAAAAGCGATCTGTATATCGAGGACACAAAAACTATCATAGAAATCAAAAGCATTCTCTCATTCCAAAAGGCTGCGTTGTTCCCAACGGTGTATTCGGAACGGGGAATTAAACAATTAGCGCAGTTATCCACTCTTTTGGATGAAGGCTTCAAGGTGTGTTATCTCTTTGTGTCTTTTAGTCACCATGTCAGGGAGATACAGATTAACAATGGTATTGAGGAGTACGCCCGCTTGCTCAATGTATGTTTAGAAAAAGGAATGACAGTTTATGGGATTACATTGAAAATGAAAGACGGCTGTCCGCTCATTCATTCAACCATCCCGGTATTGGTTGGATAATAGCCTCAATTTTTCTAAATCTATTGACAGCGGGCCGCAAGGCTCGCTGTTAAACATATATCACCATAGTCAGATACTTTACTTTAAAACATAGAAAGTAAGCGGAGTAGAGGAATCCCCTCTGCTTCGCTTGTTTTTATCTGTAATCACCTTTGTGGAACGACCAGTTCCATCATCCTTCTGGCCCGTCGGAGCTTCCATGCAAGGCTACTCTGACACCGATCCTGCAGCCGCTTGATTGCCTGATCCTTGGCTTTTTCCACACCGGACTCCTTCAGCAAATTCCGCACAGCGATCTCCTGCAGGTCTGCCTTGGGGAAGCCGTACACGCCAAAGTAGCGACCCAGAATGTCCCGGTCTCTCTTGGAAAGCCGCAAAAACTCTTCCCGCAAACATTCCATAGTCACCATGCGGATCACCGCATCTTCTGCAGATCCAGATAGTCGGGTGGACGCAAGCCGCTCAAAAATATCGCCGTCATCGTCCGGGCCTTGCAGATCATAGACAGAAAAGAAATGTGTGGGGTAGGTAATCGCTCTGGCGACAGCACGGAGAGAAATGCCAAGGGACGCACAGATCTCACTGGGTTCTTTCCCTTCCTGATAATAAAGACGCTGTGCCTTTCGCACCAATCCCATACTGTCCCGATCCAGTGCAAGCGTCCCCATGCTGCACTCCAGATGCCGCCGCATGGCTCCGTCCAGAAACGGGGTGACATAGGTGGTGAAGCGGCCTTTCTCCGCGTCATAGCCACCGGCCCGAACACACTCAACCAGCGCCAGTTTTCCCACGCTCTCCAATTCGGAGAGCGTTTCTTTTGTGTAATCGCTCAGGCCGCCGTATTTGGTTTGCCGCAGGCAGTGATACTGGCGGGCAATCAACCGGGCACGGTCTTTCACCAGGCCTGTGTTCATCAGGGACAGCTTGGCCAGAGCCGCATCATCACCGTTGGAGATCTGCTCCAACAGTTCCTCGTTGGTCATGCGCCGTCACCGTCCTTCGCTTTGCGGGGACGGCCCCGGGGATTGGCCTGACGGGTCACTCTGCAAATCGGATAAAGATGCTGAGAGGAAATGGAACGCTCAAAATCTTCACTGGAGATATCAGGACTGCTCAATGCGTCAAACAGTCTGTCTCGCACGGCATCCTTCAGCCGCCGCATTTCCTCCTCTGTGATGATTCCTCGCTGATAATCCTTTCGGATACGGTTAAAGGCAGTGATCTTGGCCTTGATTTTTGGTACATCCCGTGCCAGTTCTTTTTGAATGTCATAGCTGCCATACTGCCTGCAGGTGAAGCGCTCATCCAACGGGCAGCGCCCCTCACAGTAGAGGGTGTGAACACCGGTGCGAACCAGAAAATATTTTTTGCAGACAATGCAGCGGCGAATATTATGTCCGGCGTTCAGTGCTGTCATGAAGTCGGCCTTCAGCAGCATCTGCAAACTGTCCGTTGTGTGCTCCTGAGCGATGGCAAAGGTCCCGTCGGGCAGCTCCCTGGGCAGATAACTCACCACGCAGGGATCGTACTTCTGATAGAAGGGGCGCTCCAGGCTGGTTGGGTTCACGATCAGCTTCTCCACCAGACGCTCATCGTTATAAAACTGATACAGTGCGGCGGCGTACTCCTCCGGGGAGTTCCGTTTCAATTTGGAGAGAAGAAAGTTGATGAAGTTATGGATGGTGGGGTTGAACACAATAACATCGTCGATGTATCGCTGGTAGCGGGCCATCTGCAGTTTGTAGTACCGCCACTTGTCCTCTCGGCCGCCATCTACGATGAGGAGAAAAGGCGGCGTCCAGCCCTCCTCTTCCTTCTGCCGGTACATCTCCAACCACCGATCCTTGGAGCACTCCTGCTCATCCATTTCCTCGTCGGTGAAAAAGGAGTAACTCTCCGTGTACTGCTGAGTTTCGTTGAGAAATTGGTCATCCTCTCTCAGCAGGATCTGAAACACCCGATACCGCATCAACTGACTGCGCAGCTCGATCAACTGGTTGTTCAGCTCCCACCATACGCCTCGATCCAATGTGTCCTCATACTGCTTGGATAACTCCTTCATGCGGTCCAAAAGGCGCTGGATGGGCCGGTAGTCCTCGGGAGCAAAGTTCAATATGTCAGCAGTCAATTCCCCGGCCGGAAAGATTTCGCCGCCGTACTCAATCGTGCTGCCGTGGGTATAGAATACGATCTCTCCATACATACGAGCTTCACCCCCTCTTAAAATTGTCCCACCTAAAAAATAAATGGTCACACCTTTTTCTCAGTCTACCAAAATCTCCGACACAATACAAGCAGAAGGACATCAGTACCGCCGCTGATGTCCTTACTTTTTTGCAAAGGAGAATTTGAAATGAAAGAATCTGTCTACAAAAACCACAACGAGGCAAGGGTTCTGTGCGTATCACCGTCCAGCAGGTGTGAATTCATGCATGAACCGGATTTTCCGGTACCGCATATGGGCCGCCGCATGTTGGTGCCGAAAGAAAAGTTTATTCAGTGGGCGGAGGAGCATACGGGAGGTGCTATATGAAGTTTCAACAGTGGCCCAAACGAGATCCTGACAAAAACTATTTCAAGGTTCCCAACGAAGTTTTTCACATCGGTCTCAGCTACCCGGAGATCTCCGTCTACTGCTATCTGCTGAGCATCGAGGACAGAGAAACCTACCAGTGCTGGCCCAGCTACAAGACCATCGGCAAGGCGCTGGGTATGAGTGAGAACACCGTGAGCAAGTATGTGCGCAGCCTGGAGGAGAAGGGCCTCATCCGCACCGAGCCGACGATGGTGCGGAGCAAGGACGGCCGGCCGCTCAATGGAAACCTACTCTACACCATCCGTCCGATCCAGGCGGCAGTCGAATTGTTCTACGAGCGGCAGTTCCGGCAGCTGGAGGAGGATACCGCCCGTCAAAGGGCGGCGGAACGCCTCGCAGAATTGGCCCGTGAAAGCCCCCAGAATGCCCTGTGTGCGCCTTTCGGAGCGGAAGCGAGTCCCAGTGCCGGCCCGGGGTTGGAGGCCCGATTTGGCCCGCTTTCGGAGGAAATCTCGAGGACGAAAGAAAAAGCAGGATAAACGACGGGGTCGCAAGCGTCCCCCGTCGGAAGCACCTCTGCCCGCAGTGCGGGCAGTTGCGGGGGCTTTTGCGGGGATTGGAAATGGGGTCAAACTCCGGGCCGTGATATCATCTCTGCGGTCACTATCCCCGAAAGCCTACTGCCACAAGGAAAAAACAGGGGTCAACCCCCGGAAAGGAGAACATTATGAGCAAAAAAGAAAAATTTCCCCTCTACCTCTCACCGGAGAAAAAGGCCATCCTGGAGCGCCGGTATCAGGAGGACGGGAGCCGGAGCATCACTGCCTTCATCGAACGGGCGGTGGACTTTTACCTGGACTATCTTAGCGCCAACAATGCCGGACTGTTTCTCCCCACCTCCATCAAGTCCTATCTGGACGGAAGGATGGGACAACTGGAGGAGCGGCTGTCCTCCATCGCCTTCCGGCAGGCGGTAGAGCAGGACATGGTGGCCGGTATCCTCGCCGACGCGTATCAGTTCAGCAGCGAAGATCTGCGTCGACGGCGGGCGGAGAGCGTTCAAAATGTGCGGAAAACCAATGGCCGCATCTCGCTGGAGCAGCGGGTACGTGGGGCCTGGGAGGAGGATGATGAGTGGCAGGATTGATTGTGAAAAGCCCCTATCTCAAGTGCGGTGGTGGCAGTTCGGTCAGCGGCTATCTGCGGTACATCGGTACACGGGAACGGGTGGAGATCCTCCCGGATGACCGTCCACCAACTCGAAAGCAGGAGCAACTCATCACCAAACTGACAAAGGATTTCCCGGAGGCCAAGGAGTTGGGTGAGTATTCCGATTACAAAGACAAGCCCACCAAGGCCAATGCCTCTGTCTTTATCACCCGAGCACTGGAGGAGAACTGGTCTCAAGTTCAGCAATCAGATGGCTACATGAAGTACATTGCCACTCGGCCTCGCGCGGAGCGACTTGGTGACCACGGGCTCTTTGGTGATGAGGAGACTGTGAATTTGGAACAGGCCATGCGAGAGCTGGATCAGTACAACGGGAATGTGTGGACGCATATCCTCTCACTGAAGCGTGAGGATGCCGCGCGTCTTGGCTACGACAATGCCAAAGCATGGCGAAACCTGCTCCGAGCAAATCGCAATGAAATTGCCACCGCCATGAATATCCAACCCAACCACTTCCGCTGGTATGCTGCCTTCCACGATGAAGGCAAGCATCCACATGTCCACATGATGGCATGGTCGACGGTGCCAGGTGAGGCATATCTTACGCGGGATGGTATCCGCAACATCAAATCTGCGCTCACCAATCAGATCTTCAAACAGGAGATGCTCCACACCTACGAACAGAAGTCACAGTCGCGGGATGAGTTGGTGCGGGAGGCCCGTCGCGCAATCCGGCAGCTCACCCAGGAGATGACGCGAAGCCTCTGCACAGTTCCTGAGATCGAGCAGAAGATGGAGCAGCTGGCCGGACAGTTGGAAACAGTCAGTGGCAAAAAGTCCTACGGCTACCTTCCCAAGTCCATAAAGAAAACGGTAGATGAGGTAGTGGACAAGCTGGAGGAACTGCCGGTAGTGCGTGAGTGCTACGACCGGTGGTGCAGGCTCCAGGGTGAGGTGGAGAGCTACTACCACGATAAAACCAGAGAACGGAAAAAGCTGTCCCAGGAGAAAGAGTTTCGGCAGATCAAAAACGCTGTCATCCAGGAGGCTGAGCGCATCCGTCTGGGTGAGATCTCCTTCGAGGATGATGACTTGGCTGAGCACGACGAGCAGGGGCAGGCACGGGATGAATCCCATGCCTGCCGGGAGCTGTGGCGAATCATTCGGAACGAGGACATTTCTCTGGACTACCGTGATCGGGCGGCAGAGAAGTTGGAACAGGTGGCGGAACGCGGCGACGCCCACGCGCAATACCGGATGGGGCAGCTCTATCGGGACGGTCCTCTGCTGATCCCGGACAACCGTAAAGCAAAGCAGTGGCTCACCCAGGCGGCGAAACAAGGTCTGACGGAAGCCCAGTATGCCCTTGGCAAGCTGCTTCTCTCTGACGATTGGGAGGTGCGGGACCTGGACGAGGGCATCCGCTGGCTGAAACAGGCAGCAGAAAACGGAAGCCACTTCGCCGCTTACCATCTGGGCAAAGAGTATCTGGAGGGAAACGCTGTCAACAAGGACACCTCCAGAGCGGCGGATTGGTTTACCAAATCGGCGGAGGCGGGAAACCAGTACGCCCAGTACATGCTGGGCAAGCTGTGCCTGACGGGACAGGGGCTTCCACGGGATCAGGCCCAGGCAATGATGTGGTTCAGCCGTTCCGCGGTCCAGGGAAATCAGCATGCTCAGTTTTTCCTGGAGCAGAGAAACAATCTCCACCAGCCCTCTGTGATGTTGGCGGTCACCCGGCTGCTCTATCACATGAGCCGAATCTTTGAAGATCATGCCCTGCCCCGGTCTGGGACTGGACTGCACATCGACCGGAAGAGCAGACAAAAGCTCATGGAGAAGCGCATTGCTATGGGCCACAAGCCGGATGACCATGAGGAGCAGTGGCCTGAAATGACCATGTAAGCGGTGCAAAATATGGGCCGCAAAACAAAGAATAAAATCCCTTCTGGCAGAAGGGTAGAAAGGAATCCAATGAAACGATCCAAGTACAACTCTTTCAATGAACTGCCCCTGATGCTGACCGTGCAGGATGTGGCTGATGTGCTGGGCATCGGACTCGCCCACGCCTACGAGGTGGCCCACCGGCAGGATTTCCCCACCATCACCCTGGGCAGCCGCATCATCGTACCCCGTGATAAGTTCATGGCGTGGATCGATGAGCAGGCGGCCAAAAAGACGGAAATATTTTAGTGGCTATTTCAAAGATTCTGTGGTATTTGTTTGTGTTGCAATAAGCGCCCGCAGGCGCAGTGCATGCGAGCAACCGAGCGAAGCGAGGCGCTTAGCGAGTCGTTAAAGGAGGGATGAACAATGGCAAAAAAACGAGCAAACGGCGAGGGCAGCATCCGTAAAAAGCCCAACGGCCGCTGGGAGGGCCGATACACACAGGGCATCGACCCCAGCACTGGCCGCGCCATTCAAAAAAGCGTATCCGCCAAAACACGGGCTGAGTGCAAGGAGAAGTTGGACCGGGCCATCCGGGATAACCGGGGTATCCCGGTGAACCACAACGAGGACTATACTGTGGCGGAGTGGTGCCGGCTGTGGTTTGAAACCTACAGCAAGCCTGTGATCCGCCCCAACACCGCCAAGACCTATGAGAACATGATCGAAAACCACATCGTACCGGCTATCGGAGGAGTAAAACTCAAACGGCTCACTGCCATCCAGATCCAGAAGATGTACAACGATTCCAAGACCAACGGGCGGGCAAGAATATAGACAGGACAGGTCTTGCGGCTGGTCTTAAAGGCGTTATCACCGACGATAAGGACGTTACCGCTGTAAAGCCTAAGAGATTTACT
>ENA-UESI01000496-UESI01000496.1-human-gut-metagenome-genome-assembly--contig:-NODE-496-length-32466-cov-5.535058_pt1 | contig 32466 bp, 25 predicted proteins | sample MGYA00243005_ERZ508006 | MGnify/ENA primary metagenome ERZ508006 (study PRJEB26167, sample SAMN06115436) | human gut metagenome | host: Homo sapiens | place: China:Shandong | collected 2015-06-10... | reverse complement strand
TTCTATTACAGTCAGGCAGAAAAGCTATTAGGCAATTTTGATGTGAGCATTAAAAATCTATATGACGCTTTGGAGTAAAAGCTCACCGGCACATCCCGCTGCGGAGCTGTGCCAGGCTCCAGCGGGTCGGCGTCCAACAGGATCCGGCTCTGTCGTCCCGGACACAGAGGCGGTTCCGCTTGCAGCACCTCCTGCAAGCTGTCCGGGCGTACTCCCAGACAGAGCGGCAGAGTGGGCGGACAGGAGCGGCGGCCGAGATACAGCGGGAATGCCGGGTGCAGCAGCGCCTGCTGCAGCTGCTGCAAAAGGGCGGCATCCTCGCTTTCAATACCGGCCAGAAACACAGCGTCCTGCAAATAATGGCGGTAGGTCACATAAGAGGTCTTTTCATCCTGCGTCTTTGCCGTGTGGTAGTCCACCAGCAGCTGCCCTTCCCGCTCCACGCGGACGCCGAACCGCAGCCCGGTCAGCCGGGCCAGTGCTTCGCGCTCGTCACGCCGCAGCCCCAGAGCTGCCGCCAGCAGGCCGATCACGCCGCTCTTGGTGGGTTCCCGGTTGGTCTTGCGGGTCTCAAATTTAGAGTCCGCGCCCCACGCCTGCAAAGGCGCTGCCAGCCGAAGCAACAGCGTTGCCATTACCCCACCTCATTTCCGGCAAGCGCATCCCGGACAGCCTTTTCCAGTGCGTCCAGCATAGCCTTTGCCGTCTGCGCCGGAGCCAGAACCTCCAGTCCGCTGCCCACAGTAAAGCTTTGCGCCGGGGCCTCGGCAAAGCTGCTGTACATCTGCTGCGCATACTGCGCCAGTGCCGCCTTGGAAGGCGCGGCGTAACCCTGCGCACTGCGGGGCACGGCCTGCTCAAATGCGCCGCACAGGTTCACCGGCTGATCTTTCCGCAGGGTCACATATACCGCGTCCGGTAGAGTGCGGTTTGCAAAGGTGTTCTGCTTGCCGGTGGGCATGGAGAAGAGGAACGCCTCACCAAAGGCCCGCACCGTTTCCGCGGCCTGCGCTGCACCCAGCTGCCCGGCCAGCTCCATCACGTTCACCGTGGCATAGCGGTACAGGGTGGAGGAGTTGTACTCCACCGTGCCCAGATGGCCTGCACCGGCGTTGTCCTCTGCCTGACAGTCATCCACGGCAGTAAAGTAATCGTACTCGTTCTGCACAGCATGGGTGGAGATGCTGTGCGCCACCTGCGCAGCAGCGTCATAGTTCAGAGAAGGGTCATCTGCCACCATGCGGCCAAACAGCGCCATGTCCATCGAGGGGGCTGCTTTCAGAGCATCCCGATACTGCTTTTTATCCGCAGAGCCCTCCACAGCCAGTTCTGCCAATGCCTTTGCCTGTGCAGTGCTCATGAAGAACAGAGCCTTGGTGCCCTTGTCGTCGCTCTTGATGCCCGCATTCTCCAGCGCTTTCTTTGCCAGCTTGTCTGCATCCAGTTCCGGGGCCAGTGCAAGGATCTGCTCCTTCACCAGTTCTGCTGCCTTTTTGGTGCGCTTGCCCACATCCAGCTGAGCATTCTCCGCAAAGGCTGCGCGCATGGCGTGCTTCCATGCCTGCGAGGAAACTCTGGCGCGGAGCACACCGCCGTACACAGCCGTTTTGGGGCTGCCGGTATCGTCCCGGTTGATGCAGCTGGGCGGGACGGTCTGCAAAATGTGGAAATCAACATACAGGCGCTTATTCATAATCCGTTCTCCTTTTCTTTTTCTTCCGGTGCAGGCTTCGGGTCGCGGTACAGGTCCTGTCCCCACCGCAGACGGACATTGGCAGGGGTCTGCGCATACCGCGGGTCGGTGCATTGCAATTCATACAGATCTGCCGCAAGCTGCGGGTAGTCCAGCGGGATGCCGCCATCCTTTGCCGCGCTCAGCAGCTGGATCATGCCCCGCAGATGGTGGCTGATCTCGGTGATTTCTTCTGCGGTGGCCAGTGCATTGAAGCGCCGGAGCACACTGGCCTCGGTCCAGTCCTGTCCGGCACTGTTCCGCTCTGCCAGCTGCCGCACCGCACGCCCCAGCGTGTTGCCGGGGCAGTTCATGGGGCGGTCGTTCCCCTGCTGATGCACAGCATACAGGGTCAGGGCAAGGTAGACCGCCCACTCTGCCGCCGAGGGCGCACTGCGGCTCTGAAAGCTTTCCGGCATTTCCAGCAAAAAACTTCCCCACAGCTCCGGCAGCTCGCCGGGCGCATGGCCGATGCCGCGCCGCAGCTTTGCCAGTTCTGCCCGCCGCTGGTTGTCCGGCAGAGCCTGAAGCCTGTGCAGCTGCTGCGCCGTATACATTTTGACGTCCTGTGTTTTCATACAATTCCCCCTTTATGGTTCTGTTTTGGGATAGATCTCCCAAAGTCTTGCGCGGAAATGATGATAGGCCTTTGGCGAGGTATACAGGATGGTGCGCTCGGTCTTTTTGTCCTTATCCACCACAATGCGGTGTCCCTTCAGGGCGGCATTTCCGGCCTCCATCACCATCTGTTTTCCCAGTTTTTCCGCGATGCTGCGTGCCCGTGCCTGCCAGCGCAGCGCTGCCTCATCCGGGTCGTCCTGCTCCGGGTCGATCGCCTGCAGCCACTGCCGGAAAGGCTGGTCCACCGCAAAGTAGAATTGTGCACGAATCGCGCCGCCTGCGTTTTCATTCCGGTCGCCGGCGGCAATTGCCAGCTCCTGTGCAAAACGCCCGATCAGCGCCGCTGTCTGTTCACAGCGTTCGATTTCTCTGACGATCCGGCTCTGCCATGGGCGCCCTATCTCATCCAGAATCCCTGCCTGAAAGGTCAGGCTGTCGCTGAAAGAATCATTTACAAAGAAGTCCTTATCGCCATATTGGACACCGGAGATGCGGAAATGTACCTTTCTGCGGGGATCCAGAAGTTTCAATCTCTTTTCCTGCAACTTTTCGATCCAGCATACAACGCCCGGTCGATGCCCGCTGTCCTGACAAAAGACCGCCGGGAACTCCCGCCAGAATTGCTTGGCCGAGTCATGACGACAGGGCACAAACACCACCGGTTCATTTTTCTTGATTGGCATCATGCGCCAGATGGTCATCTGTTCGGCAAAGACGTTTTCTCTGGGGAAGAAATCTCCTCCCAGCAGACAGAACCCATCCACATTCTCCCCTGTCCTGTGCAGCAACAGCCTTCTGGATTGCAGGGTGAGCAGCTGTGCCGGGTTATCCGGACAGCAAATTTCTGTCCGTTCCGCGCTCTTTGGTGCTTCCAATTCCCAACAGGGCTTGCTTTCGCCCCAGCATTCCCGGCCGTCGCGCAGCAGCGTCAGGTTCAGCATCAGGGTCTCGTACAGATTATCGCCCTGTGCCTGAATAAAACCGATTTTGCCCAGCCACCCGGCTCCTACGGACGGAAGTCCCTTTCCTTTTGGCTTCGCGGAGGTATCATCATAGCCGTTCACGCATAGCAGCCACCGCGCCGCCTGTGGATAGCTCAGCTGCTCCTTGTTCTGCCCCGCATACAGCGGAAAGAGCCGGAGTTTATTGCCACTTTCCGACATTTCACCGTTGAGTTTGGCTGCGCCGTATTCCGTGCCGATCTTTGCCTGCGGCACCTGCCAGAAGGGGTGTGTCGGGTGGAACAGCCAGAAGCGATCCTTCCACTGCTCCAGATAGTCCCGGACAGGCTCTGCCGGGAAATGTCCCAGCTGCCACAGCTCGTTCCAGCGCTCCAGTGCATCATCGCTCTGCTCCAGCGGGCGGGGGCATCCCTTTGCATCCATCCGGGAAAACACGGTGAACAGCACCGCCAGCAGCAGCCGCAGCACGACGGCGTTCTGGCTGGGCATCTCACCCGCAAGGTCCACATAATCCTGCGCCGACACCAGCGCCTCGGTCAGGGACACTTCCCGCACTGTGTTGTCCCGCAACCGCACCCGTATCCACGGTTCGGTCAGCAGGTTGAATTCAATTTCATTCATCCGTCTCCTCCTTTTGGTAATACAGACCGTTTTCACGGTCATAACAAAGTTCCATGCCCGCAAGCCGGGCAGTCAGGCTTTCATCCAGCAGCAGGATCAGTTCTCCGTGCAGCAGCGGCGACAGCTGCCACGCCGCAAGGCAGCTGCGGTTGTCTGCTTCCAACTCCCGGATGACCCTGTCCATCTTCCACGCTTTGCCGAACACCGCCGGGAGCCGCAGCTTCTGCCGGGCGATCTTCAGTGCTGTTTCCGGCGGGGGCGGGCTGTCGGCAGCTACAGCAGTGCCGCTCTCCTGCCACGGCAGAAAGTGGATGCCGCCGTCTGCCCGGCGCTGCATTACCAGCACCTCTACCGATGGGTCGCCGTCCCGCACTGCTGCCCGCGCCGCCGGGTCCGAGCGGGCGCCCTCGTTCTGCATCCAGTCGTCCAGTGTATTCAGCTGCACCAGCCGGTGCGTTTCCGGCTGCGGTACAAGGTACGCCTCGGCGCGTGCTTTCTTTTTCTCCTGCGTCTTCTCATATACGCAGCGCATTTCCTCACCCTGCGCCTCGCCGGGAGCTTCCCGCTCCCAGCCGTAAACCCGCTGCACCAGCGGAGAGATTTCCTCCGGCAGCCGGATGCTCCGGGGTAGAAACTTCCGGGTACGCCAGAGCAGCCACTGTCCATATACTGCCTCGCTGCCCGCGTCAAAGGCATCCTCCCCGGTGTCCAGCACCGCGCAGCAGGCCTGCTGCAAAGGGGCGGGGCGGCTGCGGCGGTGGCGGTGCAGCCGTCCGATGCGCTGCAACAGCAGATCCATGGGGCAAAGCTCTGTAACAAGAACATCCAGATCAATATCCAGCGACTGCTCCATTACTTGTGTACCCACCACGATCAGGTCGTTCCGGCGCTCCGGTGAAGAGCCCTTGCCGATGCGTTCCATCAGCTGCTCTTCCCGCGCTGCGCGGTCCGGCATCAGGAACTGCGCATGGAACAGCTGCACCTCTTTGTCCGGCAGGCTTTCCCGCAGCAGCTGCGCGATCTTCTGCGCTCTTTTGACCGTATTTACGATCACCCCCGCGCAGCCGCCCTCTGCCAGTTTCCGGCGCAGCAGCGCGGGCAGCTCCGGCTCTGTGAGCGTAGTGATCTGCACCGTTCGACCGGGTGCATCCGATGGGATGGCCATCTGCTTTACCTCTGCGCCATTCGTCCATGTCAGCAGCGGATAGCCGCAGCTGGTTTTCCACGGGGCGTCCGGGGCAGCCTTTTTCTTCTGGTAGGCCTCGACCAGCTCTGTGCGCCGCCGGGCGGGCAGGGTGGCTGACAGCAGGATGACCGGCACCTTGTACCAGCCCAGCCATTCCAGTGCGCGGTCCAGATAGCAGTTCATGTAGGTATCGTAGGCATGGCACTCGTCAATAATGACTACCTTGCCCGCAAGCCCCAGATGCCGCAGCATAACGTGCTTCTGGGCAAGTGCTGCCAGCAGCAGCTGATCCACTGTACCAATCACAAAGTTTGCCAGCAGTGCCTGCTTGTTTCCCCGAAACCACTGGTGTACCTGCACCTGATGCTCTTCCTGCGCGTCCTCCTCCAATTGCACCCCGCGCCCCTGCAGCCGCAGATAGCTCTCGTTCAGTTCCGCCATGCCGTGCGCCAGCTTTATAGCCTGCGGCAGCGTCTCCTCAGACTGCGTGTCTGCCCAGCCAAGCAGCCGAGGAAAGATGCCGTTTGCCGTAGCCTGTGTGGGCAGCCCGAAAAAGACACCGCCCAGCCCGAACCGGTTGGCCATGATTTCCGCAGCGGCCAGCGCCGCCTCGGTTTTGCCCACGCCCATCTGTGCTTCCAGGATCAGGATGCCCGGTTCCGCTGCGGTATCCACAGCCTCCAGAACAGCCCTCTGCACCGCATTGGGCGCAAAGCCGAACCGCACCGCAAACTCCTGCGGGTCTGCAATGCCCGGCTGTGCCTCCCACGGGAAGGGCAGCGCCAGCTTTTTCCACGCCCTGTCCACCCGCGCCGGGTAATCCTTCATACTGCCCAACTCCTCTACCGGGATCAGGGGAAAGTATTCCGTATTGCTGGCAATCCAGTCTGCCATAATCAGAAGTCCGGTCAGAAGCACTTCCTCCTGCGGGTCCAGATTTTCCAGCTCCGCTGTGTCGTCAAAGCCGCAGTCCTGCAAAACAGTCATGAGCAGCTCTACCCAGAAACCCTGCCAGACCTTTTTCTGTCCCTTGGGGTAGTAGTTGCTCTCCCACCCCTCTAACTGATCATCGACCGCCGCGCAGCTCTGTGGCTTGCCGTGGTGTGCCCCCACAATGGAGGCGATCCCTCCGGGACAATCATCCCACAGCAGGATCGCCTCGCCCGCCCTGGCATGCGGCGACTCCCGGCGGTTCTGTTCAGGACAGTCCAGCGGCGTCAATGTTTCCAGCCGCTGCCGCGCCTCCGGCAGGGTGCGCAGGATATTTGCCTGAAAGGCTACCGTAGCCTTGCCTATATCGTGTATTCCGCCCAGAAACCGGGCATGCGCGCGCAACGCTTCCTCGCGCATGCCCATGGCCCGTTTTACGCTTTCCGGGAGCCACTGCCGGACCAGCCGCTCCATGATGCCCGCCGTATCCCACAGGTGCATCCAGAGCGGCAGCCACAGGCTGGTATTCTCCGGGTCCGTTTTACCAACCAAAAACCTTGTTTTATTCAACATCCATCGCATTTCTGTTCCTTTTCCGGTGTGTGTGCCTTCCATGTACCAAGCATAACAGATCATGTATCCCATAATCAGTACTTTTTGTATTTTATCTCCGCAAATGAAAAAACGGCGCACCGGGTCGTGCCTCATCAAAACGAAAGTGTCCTTGCAAGGTAGAGAAACCTGCTATTCATAGCCCGGTTCCATCTTCTGTTCCAAAGATACGCTTCTGCCCTTCTGCTGTCAACGGCTCTGCGCAAATTCATCAAAGCCACAAAAAACGATTTCTTTTTTGGTATAAAAAACCGCCCCGGCTTCCTGCTGTGGAAACCGGGGCGGTTCGTTTGCGTTATTTGTGTCGGTTCAGGCCCTCACGCAATTACTTGCGGGGGTTCTTGATGGCAGCCTGCGCAGCGGCCAGACGTGCGATCGGCACACGGAAGGGAGAGCAGCTGACGTAGTCGAGGCCAACGTTGTGGCAGAACTCGACGCTCGTGGGGTCGCCGCCGTGCTCGCCGCAGATGCCCAGGCCCAGGTCGGGGCGGGTCTCGCGGCCGTCGTGTGCAGCCATCTTGACCAGCTTGCCGACGCCGATCTGATCCAGGTGCTGGAACGGATCGCTCTCGTAGATCTTGTTCTCGTAGTAAGCACCCAGGAACTTGGCAGCGTCATCACGGCTGAAGCCGAAGGTCATCTGGGTCAGGTCGTTGGTGCCGAAGCTGAAGAACTCAGCTTCCTTGGCAATCTCGCCTGCGGTCAGAGCAGCGCGCGGAATCTCGATCATGGTACCGACCTGGTACTTCATGTCAACACCAGCAGCAGCGATCAGCTCGTCTGCGACCTTGACGACGACGTCCTTGACGAACTTCAGCTCCTTGACCTCGCCGACCAGCGGGATCATGATGTGCGGGGTGATCACGAAACCGGTCTCAGCCGAGACGTTCAGAGCTGCCTTGATGACAGCGCGGGTCTGCATGGCTGCGATCTCCGGGTAGGTGACAGCCAGACGGCAGCCACGGTGGCCCATCATGGGGTTGAACTCGTGCAGGGAAGCAACGACGTTCTTCAGGTCATCGAAGGTCATGCCCATATCGGCGGCCAGCTCCTTGATGTCCTCGTCCTTGCTGGGCAGGAACTCGTGCAGAGGCGGGTCCAGATAACGGATGGTCATCGGGCGCTCACCCATGATGCGGTACATCGCCTCGAAGTCGCCCTGCTGGAACGGCTCGACCTTGGCCAGAGCGGCTTCGCGCTCTTCCACGGTACGTGCGCAGATCATCTCACGGACGGCCTTGATGCGGTCTTCTGCGAAGAACATGTGCTCGGTACGGCACAGGCCGATGCCCTCAGCACCCAGGTCAACGGCCTGCTGTGCGTCACGGGGGTTATCCGCATTGGTCATGACCAGCAGCTGACGTGCAGCGTCTGCCCAGCCCATGAAGCGGTTGAAGTTCTTGTTGCCGGTAGCGGCGACGGTCGCGACCTGCTCGCCGTAGATGTTGCCGGTGGAGCCGTCGATGGAGATCCAGTCGCCCTCCACGAACTTGTGGCCGTTGATCTCGAAGGTCTTTGCCTCTTCGTCGATCTTCACGTCATTGTCGTTGCCGCAGCCGGAGACACAGCAGGTGCCCATGCCGCGAGCAACAACGGCTGCGTGGCTGGTCATGCCGCCGCGGACGGTCAGGATGCCCTGAGACACCTGCATGCCCACGATGTCCTCGGGAGAAGTCTCCAGACGGACCAGAACGACCTTCTTCATCTTGCCGGACTTGACCATCTCCTCTGCTTCCTCAGCAGTAAAGACGATCTGGCCGCAGGCGGAACCGGGAGAAGCTGCCAGGCCCTTGCCGACGACTTCGGCAGCCTTCAGGGCAGCTGCGTCGAACTGGGGATGCAGCAGGGTATCCAGCTGCTTGGGCTCCACGCGCAGGACAGCCTCCTGCTCGGTGATCATGCCCTCGTCCACCAGGTCGCATGCGATCTGCAGAGCAGCCTGCGCGGTGCGCTTGCCGTTGCGGGTCTGCAGCATGTACAGGTGGCCGTCCTCGATGGTGAACTCCATATCCTGCATGTCGCGGAAGTAGTTCTCCAGACGGGTCGCGATCTCAACGAACTGATCGTACACCTCAGGCATCTGATCCTTCAGGTGGCTGATGGGAGAAGGAGTGCGCACGCCTGCGACGACATCCTCGCCCTGTGCATTGATCAGGTACTCGCCCATCAGCTTCTTTGCGCCGGTGGCGGGGTCACGGGTGAATGCAACGCCAGTGCCGGAACGGTCGCCGGAGTTGCCGAATGCCATCTGCTGCACGTTGACAGCGGTGCCCCACTCGTAGGGGATCTCGTTCATCTTGCGGTAGACGTTTGCACGGGGGTTATCCCAGCTGCGGAACACGGCCTTGACAGCCTCGATCAGCTGATCACGGGGATCCTGGGGGAACGGCTTGCCCTCGTTCTCCTCATAGATCTTCTTGAAGATGCCGACCAGTTCCTTCAGGTCGTCTGCCGTCAGGTCCACGTCGTTCTTGACGCCCTTGGCTTCCTTCATCTTATCGATCTCGACTTCGAACAGGCTCTTCGGGACCATCATGACGACGTCTGCGAACATCTGCACGAAGCGGCGGTAGCAGTCGTATGCAAAGCGGGCGTTGTTGGTCTTCTTGGCCAGACCCTCAACAGCCTCATCGTTCAGGCCCAGGTTCAGGATGGTGTCCATCATGCCGGGCATGGACTGACGTGCACCGGAGCGGACGGAGACCAGCAGGGGGTTGGTGTTGTCGCCAAAGGTCTTGCCGGTGATCTTCTCCAGGCCCTTGACGTGCTCGAAGATGTCAGCGGTGATCTCGTCGTTGATCTGGCGGCCGTCGGCGTAGTACTGGGTGCAGGCCTCGGTGGTGATGGTGAAGCCCTGCGGCACCGGCATACCGGCTGCGGTCATCTCAGCCAGGCCGGCACCCTTGCCGCCCAGCGTGTTCTTCATGGTGACTTTGTCGCCACCGAAGGCGTCGTTGCCCTCGCTGAAGTAGTACAGATACTTTTTGCTCATGCGTTGTTTACCTCCCAATCGTGGCCCCCGGTCCAGATGTCCCGGCGGTCTCATCGTTTGCTCACAATTACTGATACGATGAACATTGTCATGTGAATGCTCAATTATTATACCAGAAAATCACTTCCTTGCCACCATGCAAAACACCGAATTTGTTTGATAATTTTTGTGCAATCCCTTGCATTTTACTGAGTTTTTGAGTAATATAGAATGGGAAAGATTTCGAGAGGTTTTTGTTATATGGAGCCATTTTTCCGCCTGTTGGATACATCTTTCTATCCAATGAGCTTTGTTGCGGACAGCCCTCCGGGGATCTGCCGCAATTTCTCCTCTCCCCCAATCAATTTCGATCCAGTTCCAAGGAGGGATCATTCATGGAATCCAGTTCCAATCCTGCACGTGAGGCCGCCCGCGCCAGGCTGGCCGCCGCTGAGGCAAAGCGGGAGGATATCCTGCTGTACCACATCGCCAACGGCGTGAACATCGAGAGCCGCACTGTAGAGATCGACGAGGGCGTCGTCATCGCGCCTGGTGCCACCATCCTGTCCGGCACCATCCTGCGCGGCAAGACCGTCATCGGCGCGGGCTGTGTCATCGGCCCGAACAGCCTCATCGAAGACAGCACCGTGGACGAAGGCACCACCGTCAACGCCAGCCAGGTCTACGGCTCCCATCTGGGCCCCCACAACAACATCGGCCCCTTCACCCATGTGCGGGTGAACACCGTCACCGACTACGGCGTCCATCTGGGCGCCTATGTGGAGACCAAGAACTCCAACTTCGCCCGCGGCAACACGGTCAGCCACCTGACCTACATCGGCGACAGCGATGTGGGCAAGTGCTGCAACTTCGGCTGCGGCACCGTCACCTGCAACTACGACGGCAAGGACAAGTTCCGCACCACGATCGGTGACTACTGCTTCATCGGCTGCAACACCAACCTCGTGGCTCCGGTCAAGGTCGGCGACGGTGCCTACACCGCCGCAGGCAGCACCATCACCAAGGATGTGCCCGCGCAGGCCCTCGGCATCGCGCGTGACCGCCAGACCAACCTCGAAGGCTGGGCCGCCCCCAAGATGGAAGCCTACATCGCCAAAAAGAAGAAGCTGGAGGATGAGCAGGGCAAGTAAGCTCCTGCACACCTTCATCGGGCTGCGAAGAACTCCCCCAGGCACGGCGCTGCCGTGCCAGCCCCCTCGGAGAGGGGGCCAAAGCCTCCCTCCCAGAGGGAGGCGGCATCGCGCAGGCGATGACGGAAGGAGTTCCCCGCAGCCTTTTTTGCGCACCGTGCAGCTTTTCGATTCAAAATGTATATCTTTTTACGCGCACGTATGTTATACTAAGAACTTGCTTTCAGAGCAAAAATAAAACAGGAAAAGGCAAATCATCTATGAATGCAAATGACATCTGGCTGATCGCCGGTCTGGGCAACCCGGAGTCCAAGTACGACGGCACCCGCCACAATGCCGGTTTTGCCGCGCTGGACCATCTGGCGGGCAAGTGGGGCATCGCGGTCAGCAAAACCAAATTCCAGGGCCTGTGGGGCCAAGGCGAGGTGGACGGCCACAAGGTCGTGCTGCTCAAGCCCCTGACCTACATGAACCTTTCGGGCGACTCCATCGCCCCGCTGGCCGGCTTCTTCAAGATCCCGGCCGACCACGTCATCGTCCTGTGCGACGACATCACCCAGGCCCCCGGCAAGCTGCGCATCCGGCCCTCCGGCTCGGCAGGCGGCCACAACGGCCTGAAGAGCATCATCGCCCGGCTGGGCGGCGAGAACTTTCTCCGCATCCGCATCGGTGTGGGTGCCAAGCCCCGCCCCGACTACGATCTGGCCGACTGGGTGCTGGGCAAGTTCCCACCCGACGACGTCAAGGCCATGACCGACCGCTACCCCGATCTGGAAGCTGCCGCCAGGCTCATCATGGACGGCAAGCTTGGGCTGGCACAGAGCCGCTACAACGGGTAATCGGATGCTGTAAACGAGAGGAGGTCCACGATGTACGAATCCCTGCTGAAGCATACGGCAGAGTACCAGAAGATTTCTGCAAGCCTTGCCACGCCCGGCCCGGCGGCGCTGTTCGGTCTGCCCCCGGCGGGCCGCGCCCTGCTGTACGCAGCCCTGCAAAAAGACCTGGGCCGGGTGCTCTGCATCGTGACGCCCGGCGAGGCCGAGGCCACCCACTTCGCCGACGACCTCAAGGCGCTGGGCCTGACGGCGGCGGTCTTCCCGCCCCGCGACTTCATGCTCCGCCCGGTGGAGGGTGCCGGCCGTGAGTACGAGTACCGGCGGCTGTCGGTGCTGGGTGCACTGGCCGGCGGGCGGCTGAACGCCGTCTGCGTCCCGGCAGAGGCCCTGCTGCAATACACCGTCCCCCGCGCGGAGTTCCAGAAGAACACCCTCACCCTCAAGCCCGGCATGGTCTACAACCGCGAGGCGCTGGTGGAGAGGCTCTTCTCAGCCGGCTATGTCCGCCGCAGCCAGGTGGACGGTCCCGGCCAGTTCAGTGTGCGCGGCGACATCGTGGACATCTATGCGCCCGACATGCACCAGCCTGCCCGCATCGAATACTGGGACGACGAGATCGACTCGCTGGCCTCCTTTGACCTGCTGACCCAGCGGCGGGACGGCTCGCTGGAAAAGATCTATCTCTCCCCCGCCCGCGAAGTGCTGTTCGGCAGCACCGCCGACACCGCCGAGGCCCTGCGCGCGGCCCAGAAAAAGGCGCGCGGCAAACACCGCACGGCGCTGGAAAAGGCCATGGAGGCAGACCTGTCTCAGCTGGACTCCGGCCTGATGCCCGAAGCCATGGACAAATACTACGGCCTGCGGTATCCCGCCCCGGCCACCCTGCTGGACCACCTCGATTCTCCCCTCTTCGTGCTGGACGAGGTGGGCGGCATTCGGGACGCCCAGAAGGCCACCGAGTTCCGGCGCGGCGAAGAGCTGACCGGCCTGCTCGAAGAGGGTGTGCTCTGCCCCGGCCTGGATGTGCTGTACCAGACCATGGACGACCTCGTTTTCGCAGCGCAGAAACAGAGCACTCTGCTGTGTGAGAACTTCCTGCGCGGGATGAACGAGTTCCAGCTGAAAGACCTCATCAACGCAGAGGCCTTTGCGGCCCCCAACTGGGGCGGCGACCTGGCCTCCCTGCGGGAGGACCTCGACCCGCTCATCGCCCAGGACTATGCCGTCACCCTCTTTGCCGGTACGCCCAAGGGCGTAGCGGCCCTGACCCGCGATCTGGCCGACAAGGGCTACTCCGTCAGCATGAGCCGGGACGTCCGCCCCGCCAAAGGGCTGGTGCAGGTGCTGCCCGGCCACCTGACCGCCGGGTGCACCTTCCCGTTCGCCCGGATGGCGGTCATCTCGTCCCGGCGGCATGGTCTGGACGAAGCCGCCGAGGCCAAAAAACGCAAAAAGAACAAGAATGCCCTGTCCAGCCTGTCGGACATCAAACCCGGCGACTATGTGGTTCACCAGAGCCACGGCATCGGCATGTATGCGGGCATCCAGCGGCTGGAAGTGCAGGGTGCCATCAAGGATTATCTGAAGATCCAGTATTCCGGTTCGGATGTGCTGTATGTGCCCGTCACCCAGCTGGACCTGCTGAGCCGCTACACCGCCCCCGGTGACGAGGAAAAGGTCAAGCTGGCCAAGCTCGGCGGCACCGAGTGGCAGCGCACCCGCGCCAAGGTCAAAAAGGCCACCGAGGAGATGGCGCAGGAGCTGATCGAGCTGTATGCCCGGCGGCGGCAGGCTCCCGGCTATGCCTTCCCGCCGGACGGCGACTGGCAAAGCGATTTTGAGGCCCGCTTCGAGTACGATGAGACCGACGACCAGCTCAACGCCACCTCCGAGATCAAAAAGGACATGGAGCGCAGCTACCCGATGGACCGCCTGCTCTGCGGCGACGTGGGCGTCGGCAAGACCGAAGTGGCCCTGCGGGCCGCGTTCAAGTGCGTCATGGGCGGCAAGCAGTGCGCCATCCTGGCCCCCACCACCCTGCTGGCCTGGCAGCACTACAACACGATCCTCTCCCGCATGGAGGCGTTCCCGGTCAAGGTCGGGATGCTCTCCCGCTTCCGCACCGCCAAACAGCAGAAGGAGACCCTGCGCGGCCTGCAGGCAGGCAGCGTGGACATCGTGGTGGGCACCCACCGCCTGCTGTCCAAAGACGTCCTCTTCCACGACCTGGGCCTTGTCATCATCGACGAGGAGCAGCGGTTCGGCGTCAAGCACAAGGAAAAGCTCAAGGGGAACTTCATCGGGGTGGACATGCTGACCCTGTCGGCCACCCCCATCCCCCGCACCCTGAACATGGCCATGAGCGGCATCCGGGACCTGTCCACCATTGAGCAGCCGCCCATCGAGCGCCAGCCCGTGGAGACCTTCGTCCTCGAATACAACGACGTCATCCTGGCCGAAGCCATGAAGAAAGAGCTTGCGCGCGGCGGGCAGGTCTACTACCTGCACAACCGGGTGGACAACATCGAGTCCACCGCCGCCCACGTCAGCCAGATGGTGCCCGGTGCCCGCGTCGGCATCGCCCACGGCAAGATGACCGAGGAGGAGCTGAACCCCGTCTGGCAGCACCTGCTCAACGGCGAGATCGACATCCTCGTCTGCACCACCCTCATCGAGACCGGCATCGACGTGCGCAACTGCAACACCCTCATCATCGAAGACGCCGACCGGATGGGTCTGGCCCAGCTGTACCAGATCCGGGGCCGCGTGGGCCGCAGCGGCCGCAAAGCCTATGCCTACTTCACCTTCCGGCGGGACAAGACCCTCTCCGACATCGCACAGAAGCGGCTGTCCGCCATCCGGGAGTTCACGGCCTTCGGCTCCGGCTTCCGCATCGCCATGCGCGATCTGCAGATCCGCGGCGCGGGCAGTCTGCTGGGCCACAGCCAGCACGGCCACATGGAGGCCGTCGGCTACGACCTGTACGTGAAAATGCTGGGGCAGGCCATCGCACAGGCCAAGGGCGAGCCCATCCAGCGCGACAAGAGCGAGTGCCTTGTGGACCTGCGGGTGGACGCCTACATCCCCGAATCCTACATCGCCGACGGCCCCGGCCGCATCGAAGCCTACAAGCGCATCGCGGCCATCCAGACCGCCGAAGACGCCGCCGACGTGCTGGATGAACTCATCGACCGCTACGGCGACCCGCCGCCCTCGGTCAGCGACCTGGTCAACGTCTCGCTGGTCCGGGTGCAGGCCACTGCCGTGGGCGTGTACGAAGTCACCCAGAAAAAGGACACCCTCGTCCTGCAGGTCGAGACGCTGGATGTCCCGATGATCCGCGGCCTGCTCGTAGCCTTCAACGGCCGCGTCACCGCCGGTGCCGGCAGCAAACCCTATCTTTCCGTCACCCTGCAGCCCGATGAAAAGCCGCTGGACCTGCTGCAAAGCATCCTCAAGGCGATGGCCGAGATTTTAGGAACAAAATAACCCCCTCCGCGATGCCGGAGCGGTCGTAACACAAAACATCAGGAGTACACTTTTATGAAACACAAACTTCTTGCCCTTCTCTGCGCGGCGGCACTGGCCTTTGGTCTGGCCGGCTGCGTCCTTTCCACGCCGGACACGGTCGGTTCCATCGGCAACGTGGAGATCTCCTCCGGCCTCTATCTGCTGGCGCAGTACAACGCCTACCAGTCCGCCGCAAAGCTCGCCTCCTCCGACCAGGACTCCACCAACGTCAAGAGCTTTCTGAAGGAGACCATCACCACCGATGCGGACTCCGGCGAGACCGCAGCCGTCAGCGACTATGTCGCCCAGAAGACCCAGGAGAATCTGGAGCTGTACGCCGCCGTCGAGGCCCGCTTCGACGCGCTGGGCGGCCAGCTGACCGAAGCCGAGGAGGCCCAGGCCGACAGCTACGCTTCCCAGCTGATGGACCAGTATGGCGACACCTACAAGGCCAACGGCATCGGTCTGGAGACGCTGCAGCGCTTCGAGCGCATCCTGCTCAAGAGCACCGACCTGCTCGACCTCGTGTACGGCACCAACGGCGAGACCCCGGTTTCCGACACCGACCTGACCAGCCATCTGGAGAACAAGATGTACAAGCTGGCCTATTACAGTATCCCGCTCTACAACTCCAGCACCTACGCCTTCGCCGATGACGACCAGAAGGACACGATGCTCCGCCTGGCACAGGCTGCTGTAGACAGCTACAACGCCTCCGCTCCGGCAGATGCGGTCAGCCAGTTCACCGCCTTCCATGAGGTGTCCTCTGCGGCCCTGAGCGGCATCTACGCCGTGCTGGACTCCACCGTCCCCACCGACGGCACCGCCTCCCTGCAGACCGAGCTGCTGAGCAGCAGCACCCTCGACTCGGCGTTCTCCACCGAAGGCTCTGCCGACACCATCCGCAGCCTGTCCTTCGGTCAGGCCGTCGCCGTGCAGTATTCCTCCCTCTCCATGATGCTGGCCGTCCGTCTCGACCCGCTGGACGGAGCAGCGCTGGACGATGTCCGCGCACAGGTCCTGGCCGACCTGAAGAGCGATGAGCTGCAGGACGCGCTGGCTGCCTATGGTGCCTCCATGCAGCACAGCCTGGACAGCTCCGCCATGGGAAAGCTCCCGGCCCGGAAGATCGCGGCCGCAAGCTCGAACTGACCATCCCCTGAAACGAACAAAGGCGTCTGCACCCGGTCGATGCAGACGCCTTTGTTTTATGCTTTTTTACCGGCGGTCACTTGCGATGACCGGCCCAGCCGTCCACGGCGTTCACGAACGCCCGGCCGCGGCGGCCGAAGAGCTTGGGCAGCAGCATGCGGGCCATGGCCCAGACCCCTGCAAAGTTGTACAGGATGACCGCTGCAGTGATGAGTCCGGTCCACAGGCCGTAGAGCGGGACATCCGCCAGCAGGACGAAGGCTTCCGCCGCCAACGCGCCAAAGTTGACCGCCACCCGCACCGGATGGATGGACATCCCGATCATGTGGTGAGCATCCAGCGCGCGGAGGGTGAACACCAGACCCAATCCCAGGAAGGACGCATACGTTGCGCCGATGGGGCCCCACCACTTGATGAAGAAGTAGTTCATGATGCAGTTGCTCACTGCACCGGAGAGCATGGTCCACAGGCTGTGGCTGGATTTCTTGTTGACGACATAGACGCTATTCAAAAACTGGTTGTAGCAGCTGCAGGTGGATGCCAGCGTCAGGAAGGGCACGAAGTGCCAGGCGTAATAATAGTTCGCCTTCATGATGTGCATGACCGGGCGGCAGAGCCAGATGATGCCCGCCGCGCAGCAGAACAGCACACTGGAATAGGTGCGGAAGATCTTGGTGAAGAACCGGGCGCGCCCGTCCTCTTCCGTCACGGCGGAGAGCTGCCAGGCGTCGTAGAAGATGAGGCCCAGCGTGGTGAGGATGGTGGGCAGGAAGTAGCCGGTGGAGAGCAGACCGCTCCAGGCATCGCCGCTGTGGCCGTCCAGCCCGTTGCACATCTCACGCACGAAGAACAGGTCCGACGCATTGATGACCCAGAAGCTGATCTGGGCCGGGATCATGGGCAGCGAGAAGCGGAGCATCTGCTTCCACAGGTCTTTGTTCAGGCCCTTCAGCTCCACAAAGTTCCAGAGCTTTCCGGTCAGGCAGAGGAAGAGCACACTGACCAGGTCGCCGCTGATGATGGCCAGCAGGTAGCCGTTGGCCCCCCAGTGGAACCCCACCAGATACAGCGCGTAGAACGCCATGGTCGCCACCGTGCAGAGCACACCGTCCACGGCCACCAGCTTGTTCCACTGGCGGCTGCGCACGAACTGGGTGCACAGGGTGCGCAGGCAGCTCATGAGGACATAGATGTAGATGAGCAGGCCGTACTGTGCCATATCGGGCAAAAACTGCGCGATGGGCCAGCAGAGCACCAGGATGCCGAAACCGCCCAGAATGGTCAGCAGGCCGTTGGTGAACACCTGCTTTTCACTGTTGCCCTTGTCCAGGCCGAACCGGATGATGGCGTTGGACATGCCCATCGACACGAACGGGATGAGCAGGTTGGCGTACTGGCTCAGGATCTTCGAAAGGCCAAGGTCGGAGATCTCCGCCATGGCATAGGTCAGAAACGGCTGGACCAGCAGGGTCAGCAGCTTCGACGAAAAACTTGAGATCGCAAAAATGATGGTATTTCCGGCCAGCTTGGAATACTTGTCGCCGCCGGAGCTTTTTTCGTTTGCCACGTTTTTCAACTCCTGTACTATCCGCCCCTGTTCGCAGGGCCCGCTTGTTCTGGAGCCCGCAGGGCGATTCTCTGATACGTTCCCCCTCCACGAATACGAAACTGCGAGGGTTATTTCAGCAGCTCCCGCCGGGCCTTCCAGTCCGGGAGGATCTTTTCCACTTCCGCCCAGAACTTCGGGCTGTGGTCCGGCACAAGAAAGTGGCAGTACTCATGTACTACCACATAGATCTGTGCCGCTTCGGGCATGTTGTAGAGCTCCAATGCCAGCGTGATCTGCCGCTTGCCCGGTGTGCAGACGCCCCAGCGGCTCGTCATGCTCCGCACCTTCAGGATGGGCTTCTGCCCGCCCAGCACCTCGGCAAAGGCCGGATAGACCTTGTCACTCATGGCCGCAAAATGGGCCAGCGCCACGTCCTTTTCGGGCAGGGGCCGCCAGTAGGTGCGGGCCTCGCGGTCGGCCAGATCCCTCTGCGCCTCCTGCACCCAGTCCCGATGCCGCAGCACAAAGCGGTCGGCCTCCTCCCACGAGGAGCGGAACGGGATGCTGACGGCCACGGTGCCGTCCGGATGCACCCGGATGTTCAGGTTCTTCACCTTCCGGCGGGTGGCCTTGTAGAGGATGCCGCCCGCCGTGCGCAGGGTCACTTCCGGCTTGCGCTTCGGCATTTCCGCCACTCCTCCACCGGCAGCTGGGCCAGCACCACGGCTGCAAAGATGAGCACACAGCCGGAGGCCTCCCGCACCGAGAGGTTCTGGCTCAGGATGAGCCAGCCGCCCAGAGCGCTGAACACGCTTTCCAGGCACATGATGAGGCTCGCGACGGCGGGGTTCAGCTCTTTCTGCCCCAGAATCTGCAGCGTATAGCCGACGCCGCTGGACAGCACACCGCAGTAGACGATGGGCAGCCAGTTGGTGCCGAACTCGGCGAGGGTGGGCGTCTCAAACAGGAAGGCGGCAGCGGTGCTCTCCACCGCCACCACAACGAACTGCACCAGACTCAGCCGGACGCCGTCCACCAGCGGGGAGAAGTGGTCGATGGACATGATCTGGAAGCTGAAGAGCACGGCGCAGCTGAGCAGGACCCAATCGCTGGGTTCGATGCCGCCAAAGCCGTTCTTCATGCAGAGCAGATACAGCCCGCCCACGGCGATGACCATGCTCAGCCAGAGCCGGGCACTGCCCCGCCGCCCCACGAACAGCCCGAACACCGGCACCATCACGACGTACATCGCCGTCAGGAACGCGGCCTTGGCCGTGGAAGGGTTCAGCGTAATGCCGATCTGCTGGGCCGCGCTGGCCGCAAACAGAAAGGTGCCGCAGATAAAGCCCGCTGTTCCCAGCGTTTTGCGGTCGGCAGCGGTCTGCGGCCTGCCGGTGGGTTCGCCCCGGCGGCGGCGAAGGGCGTCAAAGGCGTAAACGGTGGGCAGGAGCACCAGCACGGCCAGCCAGCTCCGCCCGGCCAGAAAGGAATAGGCCCCCATGCCGGAGCCTGCGCTCTGGGCCACAAAGGCCGTGCCCCAGATCAGGGCGCAGAGCATCAGCATCAGGGAATGCCGGGTCTGTGCATTCATCCGCCGATCCCCTCCACCTTGAGCAGTCCGTAGAGGTAATACTTGCTCGAATCATAGGAGATGGTCAGCCGATAGCTGGCGTTGGGGTCCAGATCGCCGATGTCGCAGTGGTAGTTCTGGCCGTCGGTGACGAAGTAGTAGGTGGTGTTGTCCACATACTGTGCGCCGCCATCGACCTTCTTCCACAGCGAGATCTTGAACTTCTGCACACCCTCCGCCGTGCCGCAGCCGTAGACAGAGAGCAGCCCGTTCGGCGCGGTGAAGTAATCGGTCTGGCGGCTCCAGATGCCGTTGAAGACGATGTTCAGCGAGCCGTTGGCCACAGCCGTGGCGTATTTGGTGGAGGTGTCGGCAATGCCCTCGATCATCAGCGGGTCGCTGCTGGGGGCCGCCCACTGGGTGGTGTCCTCCTCCTGTACCTCGTCCGACGCGCCGGTCAGCTTGTGGGCGAGGGACGTCAGTGTGCTTTTGCAGCCGGTGAGCATCAGCGCAGCCAGAAGCAGCGCCAGCGCAAAGGCAAAGATCCGTTTTGTTTTCTTCATGGTTTTTTATCCTCAAAAATCGCAGAAAAGTGTACTTTTGCAAGGCATGATACGGATATAGTATACCGCATTTTTTTCCTGCATACAAGACACTTCAGCGCGTTTCCCCATTCTGTGCCGTCAGGGCCGCGCATTCGGCGGCGGCAAGGTCGTTCCGGGCCGGGCCGAAGAGCGAATCGTACCGGTAGAGCGCCCAGCCCTGCGCGCCCCGGCTGCGCAGATCGGCCGTCTGCCGGGCCAGCGCGGAACCGGTGGCCCACTGGCTCGTGCTGTCGGCGTTGGCCCCGCCGTCCCCCACGCCGATGCGGTAGGCCCCCAGCCCGAAATACAGCGCCACATCCCCGGCGCGGGCCATGCCCAGCCACTCCGGCACGATGTTCTCAAAGGCAAAGCGGGTGCTGCCCGATTGCAGCTGGTATCCATAGCCCCAGTACACCTGCGGGCAGAGGTAATCCACCACGGCGTCGGCCCCGCTGGCCGTCAGCCAGGTGTAGATGTCGCTGTACTGGGTGGCAAGATCGTTCTCCGGATTCCCCTGCGGACTGACGCCGAACCGCAGGGTCGGGTCTGCTGCCTTCACGGCATCGTGTGCAGCCTTGACCAGGCTCGTCACGTTCTGCTGCCGCCAGGATGCCAGATCCTTCTCACCGCTGGCCGCGAACTGCGCCGCGTCGAGGGAGGCTTCGGTCGTGGGATAAAAGTAATCGTCGAAGTGGATGCCGTCCACGGCGTAGCGCTCCACAAGCTCGGCCACCCCCTGCACCACATACGCGGCGGCCTCCGGGATGGCTGGATTCAGGTAGACCCCCTCGCCCACCGTACAGCACCACTCCGGATGGGTGTGCATCAGATTCGTCTCCCCAATGCTGGGCGGCATGGCCGCAGAGCTTTTCAGCCGGTACGGGTTGATCCAGGCTTCCAGCGAAAGCCCCCGCGCGTGCGCCTCGGTGATGAGCACATCCAGCGGGTCAAAGCCGGGTGCCTGCCCCTGCGCACCGGTGCAGAGATGGCTCCACGGAAACAGGCTGCTCTCGTACAGCGCATCCCCGAAGGGCCGCACCTGCGCGAGGACGGTGTTCAGCCCCAGAGCGGCGCAGTTGTCCATCAGCGCGGCGATGTCCGCCCGGAACGCTGCCTCGGACGAAAAGTCCATCCGCGCCCATTCCAGATAGCTCACCCAGACCGCCCGCCACTCACCGGAGGGCAGGGCCGGGTTCGGTGTCTCATCCGGCTGCAGCACTGCGGGCGGGTCTATTTTTTCTACGTTCCGGACAGAATGGTACAGAAAATACGCTCCGGCGGCACAGCCCAGCCCCGCCAGGAACCGTCGGCGGCCGATCTTTTTCTTCCTGCGCGGTGCGCGCCGCTGCGGGCTCATGCGTCCTCCTGCATCTTATACAGGCTCAGCGCGGCCCAGCCGCGGGCGCAGGCCAGCAACACCCAGAGCAGGTTCGCCCAGAAGCTCAGGCCCGCCATGCCGCCGTAGACCGTCAGCAGAACAAAGAGCAGATGGAGCACCTCTGCCGCGCCCACCAGCTGCAGCTGCCGCTGAATGGGTCTGCCCTTCTGGTATTCGTAGCCCAGCAGGCCGGGCCAGACCAGCGCCGAGCAGATGTATGCCGCCCAGCCCCGGCCCATGTAGCTGAGCATCAGCACCACGAAGAGGCCGAAGTAATTGCGCTTGTCTTTGGCCGAGCTGCCTTTTTCCGCCGCCAGGAACAGCAGGGTGATGCCGGTGATGCAGAATGCCGCCATCTCCAGAAAGGAGAAGTCCATCCCGCCCAGCACGGCAAAGCCGTTCAGCATGGATGCTGCCGCTGCACACAGCAGGAAAAAGTACCAGGTCTTGTGGGTGAATTTCAGTTTCATTGTGAGCCTCCCCGCCCATGAGACGGCATGGGCGACCGCAAATTTTAGAATTTTTCCAATATTATAACACAATTTCCTGCGGGTTGTGTTACAATAAGGAAAACTCTGATCAAAAAACCATTCAGGAGGGCTCCATGAACGCTGTCATTTCCATCATCCTGCTGGCGGTGGCGCTGGGCGTCATCGTTGTGCTGCTCACCCGGCGCGAGAACACCCGCCGCAGCCAGTACGGCCCCGCCGGCCTGAGCGAGTTCCGCACCGACCTGCCGCTGGACGAGTGCTTCGACCGACTCGACCTCCACAGCGAGACCGACGAGTTCGCTTACGAGTGCCGCCGCGAGAACGACGGCGGCTTCCTGCTCCACCTCACGCTCCATCAGCCCACCCAGCAGCCGCTGGATACCCTCTACACCCTCCGCCTCGACCCCGGCCGTCAGACCATCGTGACCCTCATCTTCATCCGGGAATCCTTCGGCTACAAAGAGCCGCTTTTCCCGCAGGAAATGCTGGACACCTTTATGATGCAGAAGCTCCAGGCCCACCGCACAAAATAATTTTGTCCGAAAACGCTTTTCATTTTCGCAGTTTTTTGCTATACTATCTGTTGCACCCTGCTTTTTCGCCGGGTGCCTCTGCGGGCCAGTAGCTCAGCTGGTCAGAGCTGGCGGCTCATAACCGCTTGGTCGCGGGTTCAAGTCCTGCCTGGCCCACCATCACCCTATGAAAAAAGACACCTCGCCATGAGGTGTCTTTTTTCATCTTCCGAACACCCATCCCGATTCCACGGCAATGCCGCTCAGGGAAGGTGCCGTTCCACAAAATCGCCGATGTCGGCAAAAACTTCGGCCCGGTTCGTCTCCACCAGAAGCTCGTGCCGGGCACCGGGGTAGAACTTGACCTGCACGTCCCGCATCCCGGCATCCTTCATGCTCTGCACGGCCCGCCGGACGCCCGCACTGCGCTCGCCCACCGGGTCGGCATCACCGGCCAGGAAGAGCACCGGCAGGTCTTTCGGCATCCGGGCTAGAAAGGCCGGGTCGTACAGCCGCAGGATGCCCGTGAACATGCTGTAATAGGCATTCAGCGTAAACGTGAAGGTGCACCGCTCATCGGCGAGGTACTTGTCCACCTCGGCAGGGTCGCGGTTGAGCCAGTCGTGGGTGGTGCGGCCCTCCAGCCCCTTGTTGTAGCCCAGGAACGAAAGCTCCGCCACCAGCCTGCTGCGATGCTGCCAGCCGAAAAAGACCGCCAGCACCCGGCAGACCGTGCGGGCAAACGCGACCAGCGCTTTCGGCTGGAAACCGGTCCCCAGGATGATGGCACCGTCCAGCTCACTGCCCCACTCGCACAGATACTGCCGTGCATAGAACGAGCCCATGCTGTGGCCCAGCAGGAAATACGGCACACCGGGGTAGAGCTTTTTCGTCAGAACCGTCATGGCGTGGAGGTCATCCAGCACTGCCCGGTTGCCGTCCGGCTCGGCAAAATAGCCGTAGTCGGCCCTGGTCCGGATGGACCCGCCATGGCCCAGATGGTCGTTTCCGGTCACGAGGATGCCCCGTGCGGCGAGGTACTCGGCCAGCGGTTTGTAGCGGTCGATGAACTCCACCATCCCGTGCGAGAGCTGTACGATGGCGCGCACTTCGCCCTCCGGCACACAGCGGAACGCATGAAGCATCCGCCCCGGTGCACTCGACGGCAGCGTAAACTCGATCATCTGGCTCATAGCGTCTTCTCCTTTTTGCGGCCCGTGCTCAGAGGGCACCGATCTTCTTCCGGCAGGCGGAGCAGATGCAGTAGCCTGCGAACTGCACGGCCCGCTCATCGACGGTCCCGCAGAAGTCGCAGCTTCCCTTCGGGCGGTACTTTTTGAGGACGATGGCGTCTCCATCAACGAAGATTTCGAGCTTTGCATCCGTTTCCAGCTTCATGCTGGTACGCAGCTCCTTGGGCAGAACGATCCGCCCCAGCGCATCGATCCCGCGAACGATTCCTGTACTTTTCATTTTGTGCTTCTCCTTTTTCTAATTCGCACTGCTTCTCGTATTTTCCTCATTTTTCCGGGCCACGCTGCCCGGCCATAAATCCGGTGATAGGAAAATTGTTCCAGTGCTTCATTAGTATACAAAATACTTCCTGCTTCGTCAACGCTTGCGGTCCTTTTCGACAAAAACTTCCCGGATGTTTCTGGAATGGGCACAAAAACGCCCGAAGGCAGTCCGCCTCCGGGCGAAAAGTTCCGGTTCTTGGGATTTTTTTAAGATTTTTTGCTGCTCGTCTCACGCTTCGAGCCGTTCCGTCCCGGCACCAGAAACAGGGCATCTTCGTCCGGGATGGGGCACGTTTTGCCGCCGCAGCAGACAGAGAACGACACGGCGACCAGAGACACCTTCTCCGTATCCGACAGGTGCCCGTAGACCCAGATCTCCGCCGAGGCCCCCGGCTTCAGCACGGTGCTCCGGGCCGACGTGACGACGTAGCATGGATATTCGTCCGTCTGCGCTCCGTTCGTCAGATAACAGAGCGCACCGATCCAGCGGCTCTTTGTGCCGTTCTGGTAGAGCCGGTCTTCCCGGAACGTCCCATCCGCAGCATCCGTAAACTGTGCGGCGGTATTTTCCAGGTCCAGCGTCTCCTTTGTGTGGTTTTTCACCTGGAAGTGCACACAGAAACCGGACGGCGTCAGGGTCTGCCCCAGCACCGTAAACTCCGGGAACGCCGCGGACGTATCCGGCTCCTGCACTTCCGACGAAGCAGGCGTCCCGGACGCTGCCGGTGTTTCCGGGGCCGACGGTGCGCTGGATGCAGGCGGCGAGGCCGGTGGCTCGGATGCAGCGGGGTGTTCGGACCCCGCTGACGTCTCCGGCTGCGAGGACGGTTCGGACCCGGCCGGGCTGCCCGGCGATGCCGTGGGCTGCGAAGCGGCGGGCGGCTCCGAGACGGCAGGGCGTTCCGACGCGGCCGGGCGCTCAGAGCTGGCCGGCGGCTCCGGCTTTGCGGACGGTGCCGAAGCGGCGGTACTGCCCGACGGCGCAGCCGACTCCGCAGGGGCCTGCGGCTTCTTCTTCGGCGTCAGGCTGCCGATGGCCTGCTCCTTCCACAGAAAATCCGCCCGTGTCCAGCTGCCTTCGCTGGCCGGGAGGAATACATACCCATACGCCACCGCGCTCTGCCCCGGCTGCAGGGCTTCGGCTGCGCTTTCAAGGGCTGCAATGACCGGCTTTTTCACCACGGTCTCCTGCGTCGTCCGGAGCACCGCCGTCAGATGTTCTGCGGCCTTGCCCGCAGCGACCCGGTCCGCAGACATGCCGTCCACTGCGTTGTCCACCGTCACGTTCCCAAGCGATGCGCTGGTGTTGAACGCATGGACGACCTGTTCCGTCGTATTTTCCACGCGGACTTTGACCACGATGAGGGTGCCCTCCTGCCCGGAGCAGACCGCCGACACACTGGTGTAGTCCATCGGCTCACAGCGGAGAAAGTCTTCCACCTCCGGTTCCTGCGGCGATTGAGCTTCCGACTCAGACACGGCCGTCGAACTGGACACCGATTCCGGTTCCGAAGGCGCGGGTGCCGCCGGAGAAGAAGCCGTGTCCTCGTCCGTTCTGCCCGCCGCCGGAGCAGACGCGGGCGGTTCCGGTGCAGCTGCCCCGCCTCCGCCGCAGCCGGTCAGCAGCAGAACGGCCAGACAGAGCAGCACCGCAAGCGCCCTGCTCTTTTGCCGCACTGCATCGAACGATTTTTGTTTCATCATTTCCACCTCCGCCCGAATGTGTTGAAATGTGTCGTTTTTATTTGACCGTTTTCTGCGCCGTTTGTCAATCGTTTCGGCAGCGTTTCGCTCCAAAGTTTTTCTCCGAAAATTGGGCAGATTCGACGATTTTGATCGTTTTCGGGAGAGAACGCCCCCTTCCGGCCGTTCTTCGCGTCTCCTCGTTGACAAAATCGCGCTGAACAGTTAAACTAAAGGGTAGCAATTCACAAATTTATTTGCCGATATTATTTGCCGATATAGATAAGGAGCGTTTTTTATGCTGAGCAATAAAGTCCGCACCCGTTTTGCCCCCTCGCCCACCGGCTATATGCACGTTGGCAACCTGCGCACCGCGCTGTACACCTACCTGATGGCCAAGCACGAGGACGGTACCTTCATCCTCCGCATCGAGGACACGGACCAGGGCCGCTATGTGGAAGGCGCGGTGGACGTCATTTACAACACCCTGCGCGAGGCCGGGCTGAACTGGGACGAAGGCCCGGACATCGGCGGCCCGGTCGGTCCCTATGTCCAGAGCGAGCGAATGGGGATGTTCAAACAGTATGCCGAACAGCTGGTCGCTGAGGGCAAGGCATATTACTGCTTCTGCACCGAGGAGCGCCTGGAAGCGCTGCACGCTGAGCAGCGCGCCAACGGCGAGATGACCCACTACGACGGCTGCTGCCGCGACCTGCCCGAAGAGGAGGTCCAGAAGCGTCTGGCCGCCGGAGAACCTTATGTCATCCGCCAGAAGATCCCCCGCACCGGCATCACTGGCTTCGACGATGTGGTCTACGGCCACATTGAAGTCGAGAACAGCGAGATGGACGACCAGATCCTCATCAAGACCGACGGAATGCCCACCTACAACTTCGCCAACGTCGTGGACGACCACCTGATGGGCATCACCCATGTCATCCGCGGCAGCGAGTACCTGTCTTCCACCCCCAAATACAACCTGCTGTATCAGGCATTCGGCTGGGAGATCCCCACCTATATCCACTGCCCGCCGGTCATGAAGGACGCCCAGAACAAGCTGTCCAAGCGCAACGGCGATGCAAGCTATCAGGATCTGCGCGCCAAGGGCTATCTGAGCGCTGCCATCCTGAACTATATCTGCCTGCTGGGCTGGAGCCCCAGAGGCGAATACGCCGAGCAGGAGATCTTCTCCCTCGACGAGCTGCGCAAGGTCTGGAGCCCGGACGGCATCTCCAAGTCTCCGGCCATCTTCGACCCGCTCAAGCTGCGGGCCATCAACGCAGAGTATATCCGCCGCCTGAGCCCGGACGCATTCCTGGCTGCGGCGGAGCCCTGGATCGACCAGGCCGTCCACACCCCCATTGACAAGAAACTGCTCTGCGCCAACCTGCAGCCCCGCTGCGAGGTACTGGGCGAGATCCCCGCGCAGCTGGACTTCTTCGATGCGATGCCGGAGTACGACGTGAGCCTGTACACCAACAAGAAGCAGAAGACCACCCCGGAGTCCGCAAAGGAAGCGCTGGAAGCACTGCTACCCGTGCTGAGCGATGCGGCTCTGGACTTCTCCGACCGCGACGCCGTCTTTGATGCCTGCAAGGCCAAGGCCGAAGAGCTGGGCAAGAAGAACGGCTGGCTGCTCTACCCGCTGGGCATCGCCCTGTCCGGCAGGCAGCGCACCCCCGGCGGCGGCACCGACCTCGCCTGCATGATGGGCCGCGAGACGACCCTTGCCCGCGTGAAAGCCGCCATCGAGAAGCTGAACGGCTGAATCTTCTAAAATTTCCAAAAAGCTCTGCGGTTTTTGTACGCCGCAGGGCTTTTTTCTTGGTTTTAGCAAAAGGATGCCGCTTCGCTTCACCCTCCCAAAAACCGCCCGACGGCCGCGCTACAGTATATGCACAAGGCGCGGGAAACAGAACAACACAAACGATCCCCGCCGGAAAGCGGGGATTTTTTTATGCACGATCTTCTCAGGCAGGATACCCTCCATCCTTTTGCAGCGGCGCTGCTGCCGCGCGCAGCTGTCCGCCCGGCCCTGCGGCAGAGTTCGGCTTTTCTGGCCGGGCTGCTCGGCGGCTGGGCGGTGCTGTATGGGGCACTCATCCCCTTCGGGCTGGGGCTGACGCTCGGCTTTGCGGAGGACTGCTTCGCTGCCTGTGCGGCCGGGGCAGTGCTGGGGCTGCTGCTCCATGGGTTCGGGGCGCTGTCGCTGGACAGCATCTGTCTGCTCTGCGCCATCGGGGCCGCTGTGGCGGCACGGTGGCTCTGGCCGGGTCGGTTCCGGCCCGCCCTGCTGGCGAGCTGCGGAGCCCTGGGGCTGGGAGCCGTCTGCTTTGCCTTCGGCCCCACCGGCGGCGGGGTAGACCTGCTGCTCACCTGCGGGGCAGATGCTCTGCTGGCGGGGGCGCTGGGCTTTGCCCTGCGGCGGTTCCCGCCCGAAACGCCCGGCGCGGGGATGCTGCTCGTCGGGGCCGCTGCCGCTGCGGCCCTGGGCGGGGTCGCACTGGGGCCGGTCTGCCTTGGCGTCGTGTTCTGCGCGGCACTGGAAGCCGCCCTCTGCTGCCGGGGCCAGGGGAAAGCCGCCCTTGCCTGCTGTGCCGTGCTGGGTGCGGCCCTCTGCGGGGCAGATGCCTCCCTCGGCCCGGCGGCAGCCGGGCTCTCCTGCGCCAGTGCAGCGGCGGCTCTGCTGGCCCCCGGACGCCGGGTGGAAGCGTTTGCAGCCTATGCGGGCGGCTGTGTGACGGGGGTGCTCTGCGTCCAGCCGCCCGGCAGTGCCTTTGGCTTTGCCTTCAGCGCCGGGGCGGGGCTGGGGCTGGCCGCGCTGCTGCCCGGCGGCTGGCTGGCCCCGGTTCCCGCAGACGAACCGGACGCACCGGAGGAGCGGCCCCGTTTTTCGGCGGCGGCCACCCGGCTGGAAGCGGTGGCTGAAAGCCTGTCCTCCCTCGCGGAGACCGTCAACGAGGTCTACGACGCCCTGCCCCACCGGTGCGAGACCTTCCGCTGGGTCATCGACAACGCCCACGATGCGCTCTGCTTCAACTGCGGGCGGCGGGAGAGCTGCTGGAAGCAGGAATACACCGCGACGCTGGACGGCATGAACGCCCTGCGGCCCATTCTGGAACGGAACGGCCATCTGGAGACCGGCGACCTTCCGGCCCAGCTGGGACGCTGTATCCACCCGGCGGCGCTCTGCGCAGCGGTGAACAAAGCCTTCGCGCTCTACCGCAGCCGGAAGGAGACCCGCGTCCACGCCGAGGCCATGCGCACAGCCCTGACGGAGCAATACAGCGCCGTGGCCGACGCGCTGGGGGTGCTGAGCGAACAGCTGGGCCGCCCCGGCACACCGGAGCCTTATAAATCCGGGCGGGTGGCCGACTTTTTTGCCAGCCTCGGCACCCCGCCGCTGGAATCCGCCGTCACGCTGGACGACCTGGGCCGGACGCGGGCCGCTGTCACCCTGCCCCGCACCCGGTTCTCTGCCCCGGAGCTGGCCGCACTGGCACAGGAGGTCGGGCGGCTCTGCCGCCGCACCTTCGACCCGCCCCAGGTGCTCTCCTGCAAGGGGATGACGACCCTGCTCTTCTGCGAAAAGCCCGCTCTGCGGGCCGTCTTCGGGTCTGCCGGGAGCGCCGCGCGGGGCAGCATCTCCGGCGATGCGGTCCAGCAGTTCTGCAGCCCCACCGCCGCGCAGATGATCCTCTGCGACGGCATGGGCACCGGACGCCCGGCCGCTGTGGACGGCAACCTGGCCGCAGAATTGACGGCCCGTCTGCTCAAGGCAGGCTTCACCGCCGAGCTGGCCGCACGGCTGGTCAATGTGGCACTGGCCCTCAAGAGCGATGAGGAGAGCGGCGCGACCCTCGATCTCATCAGCGTGGACCTCTATACCGGCACAGCCCGGCTGTTCAAGGCCGGGGCCGCACCGGGTTTTCTGGTCCACGGCGGGCGGGCACGGCCTGTGGGGGATGCCAGCCTGCCCATCGGCATCCTGGGCGGGGTGAACGGGCAGAGCCGGGTGGTGCATCTGGCGGCGGGCGATTACGCCGTGCTGGTGTCGGACGGCCTGCTCGTGGACGGCACCGGCTGGGTGCTCAAGCAGCTGGAGCTCTCTGCTGCCGCAGCCGACCCGCCCGAAGTGCTGGCCAAAACGCTGGTGGAAACGGCCCGCGCCCGCGCCGAGGCGACCGGCCGACCCGACGACATCACCGCAGCCGTGCTCCGGCTGGAAGCCTGCGGGCGTTGATTTATTCACAAATAGGGACTATAATAACACTATCTTTTTTTGTGGGAGGTCCCTTTCTATGCTGCATCTTACCGTTGCGCAGGACGGAAGCGGCGATTACGCTTCGGTGTCCGAGGCCGTGCTGGCCGTGCCTTATGAACTGGAAGCCGAGATCGTCATCGGGCCCGGCGTCTACCGGGAAAAGCTGGTCTGCGAAAAACGCTGCATCACCCTGCGGGGTGCCGGTGCCGACCAGACCATCCTCGTCTGGGCCGACGGCGGCAAGCTGCCCCACCCGGACGGGCGGCCCACCCACACCTTCCGCAGCTACACGGCCTTCTTCAGCGGGGAGAGCCTCACCGTGGAGGACCTGACCATCGCCAACGATGCCGGGCCGGGCAGTCTGGTGGGGCAGGCCATCGCAGCCTATGTGGACAGCGCGCGGGCCGTGTTCCGCCGGGTGAAGCTGCTGGGCAATCAGGACACCCTGTTCTGCGCCCCGCTGCCCGAAAAGGAGCGGGAGAAGGACGGGTTCCTCGGCCCCCGCACCTTTGCGCCCCGGCGGGCCTCCGCGCAATATTACCAGAACTGTGAGATCGCGGGCGACATCGACTTCATCTTCGGCGGGGCAGACGCCCTGTTCGAGCAGTGCACTCTGCGCACCGTGAACAACCACATCCCCCGCAGCTTCGTCACGGCACCGTCCGGCCCGGCGGACGGGCTGGGCTTTGTCTTCTGGGACTGCGATCTCGTCTCGGACTGCCCGGCCGGGACGGTCTATCTGGGCCGGCCCTGGCGCCCCACCGGCAAGACCACCGTGCTGGACTGCCGCCTCGGTGCCCACATTGCCCCCGACGGGTTCTGGGTGGCGATGACCAGGAAGGGCTGGGGCACCGGGTGGGACACCCCATCCACCGTCACCTGCCCCTCCTCCATAGCCTCCAGCAGGGCGGACTGGGTGCGGCTGGTGGCCCGGTTGAGCTCGTCGGCCAAAAAGAGGTTGCACAGCACCGCGCCGGGCTGGTACTCCATCCGGCCCGCCTCCTTGTTGTAGAGGGTGAAGCCCGTGATGTCCGACGGCATCACGTCGGGGGTGAACTGGACCCGGTTGTACCGGAGGCTCAGGGCCTTGGAGAAGGCCAGGGCCATGGTGGTCTTGCCCACGCCGGGAATGTCCTCCAGCAGGATGTGGCCCCCGGCCAGAATGGCCAGCAGCACCTTTGCCAGTACCTCGTCCTTGCCCACCACGGCGCGGCGCACCTCGCCCAGAATGGCGGCGGCCAGCTTGCTCCCCTCCATGGAAACGCCCTCCTTATCATCCGTCTTACCCTCCATTCTAGCAGAGCTTTGATTTATGTCAACGAAAAAAGAGTTACAGATTGGGCTCCGGGCCAAACAAACGCGCAAAACCTCTTGCACTGCGGGATTTTTTGTGCTATAGTACATACGATAGTAAGTAGTGGTATGGTGAGAGTGGGGTCGCGGCTCCGCTCTTTCTTATTGAAAAAACGGGGTATGTAAAATTATGGGAAATATCCCGGAACGGAGGTCAAACCATGGCGAAAGTGACGGAGCTGGTGGCCGCTCTGGCCGCCCCCATTGCCGAGCAGAACGGCTGCACCCTCTGGGATGTGGAGTATGTCCGGGAGGCGGGGCAGTGGTTCCTGCGGGTGTATATCGACAAGCCGGAGGGGATCTCCATCAACGACTGCGAGGCGGTGAGCCGTCCCCTGTCCGACGCGCTGGACGAGGCCGACCCCATTGAGGGAAGCTATGTGCTGGAGGTGTCCTCCGCCGGCGCAGACCGCCCCCTGAAAAAGCCCGCCCACTTCCAGCAGTTCCTGGGCGCGGAGGTGGATGTGCGCCTCTACCGGCCCCTGGACGGCCGAAAGGAGTACACCGGCGTGCTGAAGGGCTATGATGGCGGCGATGTGACCATCGAGACCGCGGGCGAGGCCCGCACCTTTGTCAAAAAGGATGTGGCGCAGGTGCGCCTGACGGTGCATTTTTAAGGAGAGCGGGTACGGGCCGGGGGCCCGTACCGACGATGCAGGGGCGACCTGCGGCCGCCCGCAGGAGAAATAAGGAGTGCAGTTATGCCGAAGAAGAATGCCAAAGCGCAGAAGTCCAACGAGCTGGACGGGGCGGAGTTCTTTGCCGCCATCAACCTGATTGAGAAGGAGAAGGGTATCCCCAAGGCCTACATGCTGGAGAAAATCACCCAGGCCCTGGTGTCCGCCTACAAGCGGGACCACGAGGGCGCGGGGGACAACGTGACCGTGGAGGCCGACGAGGAGGCCGGCACCGTGCGCATGTTCGTCAAGAAGGACGTGGTGGAGGAGGTCGACAACCCCTGCACCGAGATGAGCCTCCAGATGGCACGGGAGAAGCTGCCCCACGCCCAGCTTGGCGACGTCATCCGCATCGAGGTGCGCACCCGCGATTTCGGCCGCATCGCCGCCCAGACTGCCCGCCAGGTGATCATCCAGGGTATGCGGGAGGCCGAGCGGGGGATGATCTACGACGAGTTCTCCTCCAAGGAGCACGAGATCCTCACCGGCGTGGTCACCCGCGTCGATCCCCGCTCCGGCGCGGTGAGCCTGCGCATCGGCTCGGGCAGCGAGGCCACCGAGGCCTTCCTGGCCCCCGGCGAGCAGGTCAAGGGCGAGGCGT
>ENA-UESI01000491-UESI01000491.1-human-gut-metagenome-genome-assembly--contig:-NODE-491-length-32603-cov-6.032651_pt1 | contig 32603 bp, 39 predicted proteins | sample MGYA00243005_ERZ508006 | MGnify/ENA primary metagenome ERZ508006 (study PRJEB26167, sample SAMN06115436) | human gut metagenome | host: Homo sapiens | place: China:Shandong | collected 2015-06-10... | reverse complement strand
AAGAAATATATAGGGCAGGGACTGCCCAAATTAACGCCTGTGGAGATAGTAGGTTACGAGGTCGATGAAGCAGGAAGTCTATTGGCTTAAGACAATGGGTAGTTCACAAGACAGCAATGTACATAGTGATGGGATGGTGTTTATTGCCGATACTATCAATCTTCTTTCATATAAGATGGATGGGGATGGCTGAGCAGACATTTATGTATAGATTGAATATATTGTCAAGCTATCAGACGGCAGTTTTGCTTATGGGTGTGCTGACAGTGGAATTTCTGACAGCATACTTTATAGGCATGATACTGACACGGAGTAATAATTGGAAAAATGAGCTGTTTGAGTTTATTAAAAGAGAACCATGGAATGTATTTTTTTTAATGTTGTTTGTATGGATTATCATATGTACAATGCATTCGAATGATAAATATACTTCAATATTTGGAACAGAGTACAGATATGAAGGCCTTGTGACATATTGCTGCTATGCGGCGGTTTATATGTGCACGCATATAGTTAAAGAAGCAAAATATAGAAAATACATATTTAATACATACGCGGTAACAGCGGTTATACTTGGGATATGTCTACTGCTTCAAGATAATCATCTACTATATATGCAAAAAATATTTGTTTATGATAGAGCAACTGTATTCAGCCAGTTTAATCATTTTGGGTATTATCTTAACATGTCAATTCTGGTTATGACAGGGTTATTCTTAACGTCAGATATTAAGAAAAATGAAATTATGTATGCAGCAGGAATAGCGTTCCAGCTATTTTGCCTTTTGGTGAACAATACATTTGGTGCGTATCTTGGCTCTATGTTTGGTGTTATAGCTGTATGCATAATGTATGTTGTAAGAACTAACAATATAAAGAAAATACTAGTGCCGATAATTATATATATTTCCCTTAGCACAGTCAGCATGTCAGGAATCATTCCATCAAGCAGTGGACAGAACTTAAAAGTTAATTTATCAACTTTTTCTCATGATGTTAATGCAGTCGCATCAAATGCGGAAGATGCAGATGGAGCAGGGACGGGAAGAATGAGATTGTGGAAAGCTTGCTTAAAAATGATACCGGAAAGTCCAATATTAGGATATGGACCAGAACAATTGAATGAAAAATATTCTGGCGAATTGGGAGGCGTGTTAGCAGGAGGCACTGACAGACCAGAAAATGAATATATACAGTATATGGTGTTTATGGGAATACCAGGGCTTGTAATGTATATGGGCGCATTAATATCAATGATGATATGCCAATTGAAGAAAATTAAAAAAATGGAACTTATAACGATAGCTTCGGCAGGGTGTGCATTGGCATATGCAGCAGGTGCATGCTTTGGAAATTCAATGTATTATACAACACCATATTTCTATATGTTTTTAGGAATGACAGCAAGAACGATTAAGCTAGAAAATACGAAATAAAAGTGGAAATTACCCACTTTTAGTGTGTAGTATGATATTGTTAAGGTATGTTATAAATGTAAAAGTAAATTTAAAAAGAATTTATTTTTTGTTAATTTTGTTTGTTAATTTTAGTAAAATTATTGTCCTGATTGTGCTTATGTGTTATACTAAATGCACTAAAAAGGAAAGATTTTACTAAGAATGGGGAGTGTGATATGGAAACATTTTCATACAAAGCGGTTGACGCTTCGGGAAAAGATGTTAAGGGTGCTGTTGAAGCAGAAAGTAAAGATGAAGCAGCCAGAAAGATAAAGGAACAGGGCTTTACTCCTATATCAATAGGTAAGCAGGGAGCTTTGGATAAAGATGTTAATCTGTCATTTTTTGGCCCAAAGAAAATACCGGCACGAGATATGAGCGTATTCTGCCGGCAGTTTGCAAGTATTCTTAAAGCAGGTGTAAGCGTAATTAATGCTTTGGAGATGCTTGGTGAACAGACAGAGAATAAGAGACTTAAAGAGGCAATTGAGAGAACCCAGTCCAGCGTAGAAAAAGGTGAAAACCTTTCGGATTCAATGAGGGAGAACGAAGAGTTTCCAAGTATTCTTATTGATATGATTAAGGCTGGTGAAGCTTCTGGTAGTCTGGAGAATTCTCTTACACGAATGGCAATACAGTTTGAAAAAGATGCCAAGTTAAAGGGTGTTGTAAAGAAAGCAATGATGTATCCGATAGTGCTTATCTTTGTTATGATAGGTGTTATTGTAGTAATGCTTACATTCGTTATACCAAGCTTTATGACAATGTTTGAAGATTTGGATTCGGAACTTCCAGTAACAACAAGGGCAATCCTTGCTATGAGTGACAGTGTTAAAGGATACTGGTATGTATATCTTATAGTTGTCATTGGAATAGTTGTGGGAGTTAAGTTATATGGTAATACCGAGAATGGAAGACATAACCTTGATAAATTAAAGTTAAAGATTCCGGTATTTGGATTGTTACAGACTAAGTCAGCATGTGCTTCATTTGCAAGAACAATGAGTACATTGTTACAGGCTGGCATGCCAATGATTGATGCACTTGAGATATCTGCTTCAACTATGAAGAATGTATTATATTATGATGCATTAGAAAAAGTAAAGAGTGGTGTGTCATTAGGCTTACCACTTTCTAATCAGTTAAGAACATCGGGACTTTTTCCACCGATGGTTGTACATATGGTAGGTATTGGTGAAGAAACTGGTAATGTTGAAGAGATGCTTACCAATTCAGCAGTCTATTATGAAGAAGAGGTTGAAGTTCAGACACAGACTCTTACTTCGTTAATGGAACCTATTATTATTATTCTTATGGCTTTAGTTGTAGTTATGTTAATACTTGCAATCTATCAGCCAATGATTCAGCTTTACAATACTTTGGGTTCACAAGGTTAGTATATAATCTGTTCTGCAGGTCGCTTAACGAGAATGGATTTATATAAATATATTTCAAAAGGGAGATATGAAACATGAAAAAGACACAGAAAAAATTAGGTAACAAAGGTTTCTCTTTAGTAGAACTTATCGTAGTTATTGCCATTATGGCAGTACTTGTTGGTGTGTTAGCTCCAACACTTATTAAGAACATTGAGAAATCAAGAGAATCAAAGGATGCTCAGAATATTGAACAGATTAAGAGTGCATGTGAAGTTGCATTACAGGATGAAACAGTGTATCAGAATACTGTAGATACAGCATCAGATAAGAATCTTGTGACTCTTTCTAAGACTACTTGTTCAGTTACTGGAGGAGATGACTTTAAGAATGAACTTGATGGAATTATGAAAGTAGAAGGAACAAAGCTTACATCAAAGAAGTATGCTGACAAGACAATTACATTTAAAGTTAATTCTAAGGGACAGGTTAGCTATTCAGAAGGTACACCAACTGAGTAATATTAAATCTAAGGAAACATTAAACCATGCAATACGAATTACCACTGTACTTCATTATCTTTCTATACGGAATCGTATTCGGAAGTTTTTTGAACGTACTGATTTACAGATTACCATTAAAAGAGAATATAGCTACAGAACATTCGCATTGTATGACATGTGGCGAAAAAATCCAGTGGTATGATCTCATACCACTGGTAAGCTACATAATACTTGGTGGAAAATGCAGACACTGCAAAACTAAGATATCACCGCAGTATCCAATCATTGAAGCGACCAATGGGATAGCATATGTGATAGTATTTTTAGTTCACGGATTTAATGCGGTAAGCATATTGATGTGCTTTGCATTTTCAATATTTCTTGTTATTTCAGTCATTGACTGGAGAACTTTCGAGATACCATTTTCACTTAATGTGGCAATTGGTGTTTTGGCAGTGATAAGAATCATATTAGATCACAAGAACCTATTAGACTATCTAATAGGGTTTTGTGTTATAAGTGGATTCATGCTCATATGTCTTTTTATTGGACGAGCGATTAAAGGAATTGACGCTTTTGGCGGTGGAGACATTAAGCTGATGGCGTTTGCAGGATTATTTTTAGGATGGAAGTGCATTATCCTGGCATTTCTGATTGGCTGCATCTTGGGTGCAGTCATTCATTCCATCCGTATGAAAGTCACGAAAGCTGAACATGTGTTGGCATTCGGACCATATTTGTGTGCAGGGCTTACAATAGCCATGCTTTTTGGTACGAATATAATTAACTGGTATCTTTCTTTTATGGGATTCTAACTAATCTGTATATTTATGTAGGAGAGTTTTTGTCTATATAGAAAGAACAGGAAATTTATATATATTTTTATAACTAGAAATCATTAGCTTATTATGTGGGGAGCTGGATAGGAGGATTTTATGGCTGCATCTAAAGCCAAAGGTAAATTGGTAAGTATCGTTATCAATAACGAGTATATTAAAATATGTGAAATCACTAAATCAGGTAAGAACAGTGTCGTTCATAAGACTGTTACAATTCCTGCACCAGAAGACTGCTATGTCGATGGTGTAATTGAGCAGACTGACGTACTTGCTAAGGCAATCAAGGTTGTTATGGACGAGCATAGATTTAATGCTAATAATGTCGCATTTTCTATCAGTTCTCCAAGACTTGCAACTAAGGAAGTTCTTATTCCTAATGTTAAGGCTAATAAGATTGATAAACTTGTACAGGCTAATGCTACAGAGTATTTCCCTGTTAATATGGATGAGTATATCATTCAGTACACGGTTCTTGAGAAAGTAGAAGATCAGGGACAGGAAAAAATTAAACTTATGGTTGCTGCTGTACCATCAGAAGTTGTAGAGTCTTACTATGGACTTGCTAAGGCTTTAGGACTTAAGGTGGCATTTGTTGATTATGCAGGTAATAGTACATACCAGATTATGAAACAGCAGATTGGACCAGAAGTCAGTCTTGTTATACAGGTTGAAAATGATGGTACTGTAATTAATATTTTCAAGGATAATGTATTGCAGTTACAGAGAAATGTTCCTTATGGAAAGTCAATGCTTGTTAATGCTGTTATGGAGAAATATGGACTTAAGTATGAGGCTGCTACAACAAAGCTTCAGAATGAAACACTTCTTCATTCAAGATTTGATGGAGATGAGGTTACAGAGTCATTAAGGTATATGGCAAGTAACATCAACAGAGTTATTGATTACTATGTATCTCGTAACAGATTATCAATCCAGAAGGCATACTTAATCGGACATTCTACATCTATTAAGGGTTTTGCAACACTTCTTTCTAATGAGCTTAATATGCCAATTGAGAAGGTCGAGAGACTTAAGAATATTGCACTGGACAAGAAAGCATATGTTGAAGAGGCTACTCTTACAAGTTATGTAACTAACTTAGGTGCAGTTATTGATCCGGTTGATTTTATTCCTAAGAGACTTATTGAGAGTGGTGCCAGAAAAGAAAATACAAAGACGCTTATTGTAGGATTTGTTGGAGCCCTTGTGGTTTCTGCACTCCTTGTTCTTATTCCACTTGTTCAGGTTGTTGCTCTTAATGCAGAGATTGGATCTCTTAATAAGAGTATAAAGAAGCTGAGCATTATTAATGATGTTGTTAATGAATATTATTCAGCTAAAGATAAATATAATGATATCGCAGCGTTTGCAGCACTTACATCAGACAGCGATGATGCATTACAGGATTTTGTTGATTATCTTGAAAAGAGTATGCCAAGTGATATTACTATTCAGTCTTTCAATGTTGCATCAGGAGCAATTACTGTTAATGGAACAGCGGGAAGCAAGTCTTCAGTAGCTAAGTTCATTCAGGAACTTCAGAAGAATTCTTCTGTACTTAATGTTGATGCCCCTACTATAACAGAGACTAAGGATAATGCAGGTACAATTGAAGTTACATTTTCATTATCATGTACATTTGTTGGAGGAACATCTAATACAACTGATATGAAGTCATCTAATACATCAAACAGTACTAAAAATAGCAGTACTAAGAGTTCAACAACAAAGTAGGAGGGGAGTCAGATGGATAAGTTAAAAGGTATGTTAAAAATCTCTGAAAGAGACAAAAAGTTATTGGTTGTTGTATTAGCAGTGCTTATTATTGCTCTTGCTTATTTCTTTGGATTTCAGAATCTTTCAGACCAGGTAGATACTTTATCTACTAAAAAGACTACTCTTGAGACAACTCAGAGAGACTTAAAAGAAAAGAATAACAACAAACAGAAGTATGTTAATGATACAATGAATTACCTTAAGCAGTATGATAATCTTCTTGACAGATATGCGGCAGGAAGCACACAGCCTAATTCAATTGATTTCTTTAACAAGACAGAGTCTGTAACAGGAACATGGGTAAGAAGCCTTTCTTTATCACCAACAACTGTTCTTTACAAGTTCGGTCAGATTGCTTCAAGTAATGTAAATGGAAAAAGCAATTATACTTCTAATCTTACCGGCTATAAGTCAACTATTAATATTGCTTATGAATCAGATTATAGTCAGTGGAAGAATTTTATTAAATATGTCAATACATATGCTGATAAGAGCACAATTGATGCCTTATCTGCATCTTATAATGAGGCAACAGGTGTTGTTACAGGAACAGCATCTATTTCACTTTATTCAATTGAAGGTGGAAAGCGTGATTATAAGGAACCATCATTTGATGTTAAGACAGGAACAGGAAATATATTCTCAACAGTTACACCAACTGAGTAATAAGAGAATTCAGGGAGAGGGATATGAAATTATATAGAAAGAATAGAAAATTGAATAATTCCGGTTTTTCACTGGTTGAAGTACTGGTAGCGATTGTTATTCTTGCAATCATATCTCTACCGGTACTGAGTACATTTTCTAATGCTGCCAGAATTAACAATAAAGCAAGAAGGACGGAAAATGCTAATACTGCAATTAACAATATTATAGAGGAAGCAAAGAGTATGAGTCTGGACAGGCTTGCTGGTGGCAATGGACAATATACTTATCAGCAGCTTGGTGGGATTGACAGCACAACATATTCTGTGGGTAATAAGAAAGATGCTTCTAATATTCTTTATTATGAGGGGGTAAATAAAGAAAAATTCTATATCAAAGCAGAATTTGATCCATCACCTTATACAACACCTGCTGACAGTACGGTTAAGGATAATCCTAATAATAATATTAATTCTGCAGGAATATCAGTATATGCAGATGTTTCGGCGGACAGTTCACTCGTTTATCGTGATGATAACAGTGATAATCAGGCAGTGGCACATTTTAAATATTATACAGGTGAGCAGGCATTCGACAGGTCTAAGATTACTAAGAGTACATCTATTGATGTTAATGTAACAAGAAATACTTCAGATGCATCTAAGGTTTTATTTGACCAGACGGCAGTTATTACTGTTACATATCATTATGATACAGTGCTTAGTTATCCTGATTATGTTAAGACTACTACACTTACAACTAATACTTTTGAAGCGGAAGAACGTGAGGAAGATGTAAGTGGTACAAAGCAGACGGTCTATTACGTTTCAGGAAAGATTAAGAAGAATATAAAGAATCTGTATGTATTCTATACTCCGTTTGATGATTATATAAGTACTAATAAGAAGGGTACAACAACTACAGATGGTACTATGGAAGTATATGTTAATGATAAGATTAATGTAACATACAAATATCCGGCAGAACTTACCAATGTAAGATATAGTGACCTTAATATATATCTTCTTGAGCAGGAAAAGATAACGCAGGAAAAGAATGCAGATGGTTCAGTAGCATCAGCACAGAAATACAGAATGTTGGTTGATCATAATAAAGTTAAAGTTACATTTAATACTCAGGTTATGGGTAATCTTGCTGATAAAGCAGGAAACAAGGATACTGCAGCGAGAATTTATTCTAATATTAAAGACTGGAAGTCTGGTTCTTCATCAAAAACAGAAGATTCTATGTACAGACTTACAGTGACAGTATATTATAATGATTCAACTATGTCAGATGATTCAAAGATTGCAACTATGACATCTACTAAGATTAATTAGTCAGTGAAAGAATGGAGACAGTTTATGGGGAAAGTATTATTGAATTTGAAAAGAAAAAGAAATAATTCTGGTTCTACTATTGTAATAGTGCTTATTATGACTTCATTTGTATTGATTCTTTCAACACTGATTACTACAACTACAATGGTCAACCTTAAAATGAAGATGATAGCATCACAGTCTAAAAAGACGTTCTACACATCAGAAGAGGCTGTTGATGAGATATATGCTGCACTTGGAAAAGCTTCAATGGAGTGCTTTAATGCTTCATATGAGGAACAGCTTACCACATTATCAAGTTATAGTAAGGTCGTTTCTGACCAGCATAATAATTTTGCAACTTTGGTTGAGATTGATAATGAAAAAGCAAATGTTGCTTTAAGAGAAAATTATATGCAGAAGCTTATAGGAAAGCTGTTGCCAGATTTTAAGACAACAGATTTTAGGCCTGTATATAATAATAATTATAGCTTTGATGGACACAAGGAGAAGTTTATTGAAATATTGAATTCATATCTGGAGAATTATTCTACAGGTGTTGATAATGATGGTAATGCTACGGGAGAGCCTATTCTTGTGGTGCAGGATGTTAATACTATCCGTATGAGAAATACAAGCGATAAGAATAATGGTACAGGTCTTAATGTGTATGCAATTACATTTACAGATTGTATCGTTAAGTATCTGACACAGAATGGGGATTATTCCTATATTACATTTAATGGAGCAGTTGGGCTTCCTGATATATATGTTAATTTCATGGACGAAGACCTTGTTGGTACAACATTCTTCGGTAATTATGCGTTAGTTGGTAATACTGGTATTAATATTACTGACGGCGGAGCAGCGATAATTAAAGGAAATGCATATGCTGGAAGAGCATCAGGTCTTAATATTAAGGGTTCAACTCTTGATTTTACAGGCAGTTATCTTATCTGTGGAGGTAGTCTTAACCTTAATATTAAGTCAAAAGGAGAGACAGGAGCATTATCTGCGTCACAGCTTAACCTTGGTGGCTCTTCACAGTTATGGTCGGATGAGATTGTACTTGGAAATAATGCCACATTTAATGGAGATGGTGCAGTCAATGTTATGGATTTAATGAATACACTACAATCTCGTATCTACGATGTAGACTCTGCTATTGCTAATGTAACAGGAAGCATTGACAACTACACTTCTCGAATTGATAGTTTGAAGCAAAAAATTGACGAGTTGGGTAATTCTGCACAGACTACTAAAGCAAAGATTGATTCAGTTAAAATACAACCATCGAGTATAACAGGTCATGGGTATAAAATTACCTATAACGGCAAAGTGTATAAAACCAACCTAACGAACAAAGAGGATGCTGAAACATATTTCATAAGTCGGATCAGTAACGATTGGTATGGCGGAAGAGCACTACCGGCAGGTTCTTTATGGTCTAAAATGAAAGCGTATGCTTCTGGTACAAAATCAGCCAAAGGCGGTTTGTCTATTGTTGATGAAGAAGGCATCGGTTCAGAACTTATCCCTACATCTCTTGGTAATGGCAGATATACAATCTTACCACAAGGCAACCCTGTATTTAGCAAAGCTATGACAAATGAATTGTTTGAATTTGCATCAGCTCCAACGGATTATTTTGCACAGAAATTTGGTTCTGAAATAACACCGAATGTCGTGAACAATAAATCAACTGTTGTTTCCCCTGTTATTAACATCAATGTGCAAGGTGATGCTACTCAGGCTACTGTTAATGCACTGCACAAGGAATCCGAAAAGATTATGAATAACACTATCAAAAGACTTATGTCATATACCGTAAATAACAGACATATTTAATTGTATATTATGAATAAATGCCAACCCTTGTGACACAATAAATGTGTATATTTCATCCCGATTTTACAGAAAAGTCTTGACTTTTGCACAATATATAGTATATAATACTTCTATGACGATTGTGACAGTAATACAATGCACGAGGGTTGGCATATACTGAACATAGTCATAATGATATAGGGCATAATAATGATAGGAGGATTTATATGAAAACTACCATTAAACCTAATGCCATAAAGATAGAATATAATCAAGACAGCTTTATGATTATGTTTGCCCAGATGGACGAAAATGAAAATATTCTTAATGAAATATGTATACAAGTAGATCCCAGAAATATGTTGTCTATTACTGCTCCTATAATAGAAGCAGTGTCAGGGTATCAGGACAATTACGATATAGATCTTGGTATGCGTATTCAAGTAAGAGAAAATGACGCTGCAAAGGAGGAATAACTATGCATGCCTCAAAGTTGCAAGCTATTTCTGATATAGATAAAAAATATACTATTATCGTTGATTCAAATACAACGCATAAAATGCTTAAAAAAAATGCGTCAGTTGTTCAGGGGAAAAATTATGTAATTTCAAATCTCTTATATGAAAATGACTATTTAGAGTTTGCTTACAAGATTAAGCGTGTGTCACCAGAAACAATTACGGTAGGCATTAGAAGATTATCTGAAAATAATATTGAATATTGGGTAATCTATGACCAGCCCAATGAGCATCTATTGGATTTGGTGGCTGATGTATATATTGACAACCATCGTGACTTTAATTTCAATGTCGAGATTGTGAATATTAGTAAAGCAGAGATGAAAGAAGTTACTCATATTAGATTTCAAGACGAAGTGTAAAAATATATTTAAGGAACAGAGTATGAATGAGAAAATATATAATACGCATATAGAACAAATGAATCATAATAAAAACTTCATAAGTTTTGGTATTAGCAATTCTAAGGAATCTTTTTTAGATTGGGAGATTGTAGCATATTTTTATACTGCTGTTCATTTGATTGAAGCTGTATTATGTAAAGAATGCGGTATTGATAGTGTAAATAGCCATCAAGAACGCAAAGAATATATATGTGATTTTACAAATATATTTTCTCATCAAGTGCAAAGAGATTATATTAAACTAATTGCGTTAGCACACAAGGCACGATATACTGGGTTTGCTGTGGTGTCTGAACAGGATGGCAGGAATGCTCAAATGTGGTTGGAAAATATGGAATTTGCATTAAGTACATATATGTGAGTACGACATTCTATTAAAAAGAATATTAAAAATATTTAAAGAGAAGATGAAATTTCATCTTCTCTTTTTTATTGCAAAATTAAAAGAAAGGCTGCCGGTTGACAGCCTTTTGTGTTACTTAGATTGTTCCATTTCGTGAGCTAAATAATGTATTGACTCATGATAAGTACACCAATAACTGTTATTAGCTCTTGGTCGGTCACATCCATCTTCAATACAAGTTGATGAACAATTTGAGCCAATCAATGAAAGTAACAGTATTACGCCCACTATAATGCCAATGGTAATCAGTTTTCCACTATTGTTTTTAGTGTTATTTGCATTCATTATTCTTCACTCCCTTTTTGTTTTATTTTACCATAATATTTTTATTTTTACAAGTAAGATTATATATTTATCTATGTTTTTATTAAGGAGGTGTTTTGGTTGTATAGAGATTGTTATTTTACCTATAATGATATATACTCAGGTGATTATAATTTAATTTTAGCTTTTATAAACGACGATAGTAATGAGTTTGCCAGTGGAGGCGAATATGAACCCACTACTGTGGCTCTCCCCCATAATGCTCAACAGCTTTTATACAATCTTAATTATGCTGAACATCCACTTGAATTTTCAGTTGAAATTATTAGTCCAGAAGATAATATCCCAACTGAAGCAATGATTGAAATTAAGAATTGGTTGTTCGGACAAGACGGTTGGAAAAAACTTTATTTGCAGAACGAAACCTCTGACTATTACCTCAACGCATTATTTATTCCTGACAGTGATATTACCGATGCACGAGGCTATAGAGGCTTGCGTTGTAAGGTGCACAATGATAGTGGATTTTGGTATCAGGACAACGAAATTGAGTTTAAGGGTGTCGAGCAAAAAACATTAGATGCTAATAATCCTGATCCGTATAAAGCAGCTACAAAAAATGTACTTACATTTGAAAGTACAATTGATATTGAAGGACAACCAGTGAATAACAAAATTTGTCCGATGATTGAATTAAATATAGGACATAACTGGGATTATTACAATAATGTGTGTCTTAACTATACTATGACATCATATCGTGTATACATTGGCAATAAAACCAATAAGTCTCTAATTGCATTTGACGCTCGGCTTAACGATCATACGAATAAAGATGCCGTATATGAACTGGACGCTAAATATGGAATGGTAACAATGAAAGAACCTAATGAAAGAACTTTTCATTCACTTACTCCCCCGTTTATTCAATACAATGGCGTTCTTAAAGATAATCTCGATTATGTATCTTTATTTTGGCTTGGCAATGGTCAAAATCAGATTTATCTATATATTAAATCCGCAGATAAAACTGACGCTGAACACAACTATGCTTACGAGGTTTTTGATCCCGATAAAAGCTTAGTTTTAAAGTATACTACAATGCATAGGTTGGGTGGTATTTAATGCAAACACGAAATTACGCACAAGAGACTCCCGACATGGTGTTGTATAGACAGAATAAAAAGACCTCGCTTGGCTATGTCAAAAATATACACAATTGGACTGCTGATTATAATTTCGGGACAGCTTCGGAAATGAGTTTTGAAGTACCCAAAAAAGTTTATGATACTCGTACCAACAGTTGGATGGACAATCCTAATTATGATAATCTAAAGCCTGATATGCTTTTGTATCTCAACGATTCAACTGAGTATTTTAAATTTACTGGAGAAAGTTATTATTCAGATTATATGTATATTTTAAAAGGCGGCGGTACACGAAAAGATTATGAGTTGTCATTTGATGTCAATACAACAATTAGCAATTTCAGAATTAAAAATGAAACTATGCTTTTTGATATCGGCACTACATACGGTTACGAGTGGGTATGGGGCGGCACTATTAATGATGGGATATTTGAAGATTATTCAGAAAGCTTAGACTTGTACAAGCAAGGATGGTATACTTACCAGTATTTAGCCTGTAAAAGTTTTATACCTGTGCATAAAGGCGATGTCATTGCAACAAAATGTTTTAACGGTGACACTCTGCGGTACTCATTTAAAATTCATTACTATAAGGAAGCTAACGCAAATAGCTGGCTTAAATCTGATGATAATTATTATCATGAATCATCGAAACAACCATTCCGAAGATGTGTAGATTTTACAGTAAGAGATAGCGATGGTAATATTGAAAACAATACTGATACTATTGACGAAGGGTATATCCGAATAAGTCTTGTATGCAGTCAAGCAACATATAGCGACAATACTTATCGTACATATATTCCCAATGCCTCTTGGGTGCAAATCTTTTCAAGAGAAAGATTGTGTACACACTTTGAAACAAATAAAAATAAAAACTATGGCATACGAAATGTATGGTGGGTTATTACTAACACAGAAGAAATAAATGATAACGGAAGTAATGCTGTGCTAAAAGTAACAGCCCAGTCTTATGAGATGACTTTATCAAAAAGAGCGTTTTCTTTATCAAACAGTACATTACCACTATTTGTGCCTGATCATATTAACGACCTTGTTACCAGTGATAATTGGTATTACGATTGTTATGGCAACACAAGACATAAACAAAAGTTTGTCCGAGGATTGCTGAATCAAATACTTGACTATCTTCCACAATGGAAAATAGGATACATTTCACAAGCCGTGTGTGTTAGGTATAGAACACTTAACGATGTTAATAATGCAAATGTTTATACTTTTCTAAATAATGATATTGCTTCGTCATATCAATGCTATTTCATTTTTGATTCAGAAAATATGACAATTAATATAATAGATGGAAACATAGAGACAGAAGAGCGGCGGTATTATGATACTGATAACAAATATCTGGGTACTCATTCTAAGACGATATTAACATGGCAAAATGCAATCAAAAATACGAATATTCATACAACTGATGACAGGTGCATTACTGCATTAAGAGTACATACATCTAACGATCAATACGGATTAGGGTTAATCAATCCTACGGGAAATAATATATTGTACAATTTTAGTAGTATTGAAAATCAATTAGATTATGTAGCTGATGACACTAAAAACAGAACCTTAAAAGAAGCTCTGGCGATATGGCAGACGAACATTGAAAAACAATCTGTAGAATACGCTAATACAGGGAAATTGTTGATTGAGTATAACAAAAAGAAAATAGAGCAAGTTTCTAAAGTATCAAAAGCTTTAACAACATACTTAATGGTCGCAGATACAATTAATACACAACTAATAGACAAATATGGATTTAGTGACAATCCACTCCCTAATGCTTCAAGTGGAGAGTCGCGTTATGCTTATCAAGTTCTTGTGGATGACCATGTGCGTATTCCGAGTGGAATGAAAGTAGCGCCATACGATTATAAAAATTACGAGTGCTATTACTCCAAATCTTTATACACGAAATTGTATTCGGCAGCAGAAACATATTGGAATACAAAAAATGATTATGATAACGCAGTAACTAAATACAACACATGTTATAACAAGATGCAAACGATAGCTAAAAAGTTTACACTGAACTACAAGACGGCATTGCAAGCAAGCAAAGACGGTATTGCAACAATCCTCTCCCCTGCTGAAATTTTGGAACTCCAAAATTACATTACTGAAGGAGATTGGACAAATGACAATATTGTATTTAGTGATACCTATTCCGCTAATGATATTATAACAACATTACAAGAAGCAATGGTTCAAGCTAAATCTGCCCACGACAATTATCTCAGTAAGCAGTGTTATGAATTTGAGATTGAATCAGCGAACATATTAACAATTCCCGAAATGAAGGATAACATTACAGATTTAACACTTGGTACAGCACTATCTCTTGAAGTAAAAGACGGTGATTGGCAGTATCCTATTTTGCTTTCAATTCATGTACATCATGATGATGTATTAGATTTTACTTTGACATTTAATACAAACTATTCTGCTAAACCTCTCAAGAAGAGATTTATTGATTGTTTTAATACGATTTCACAAACAAGTGTTAGAAATACAACATTTAATTTTACAGAATAATAGGTGGTGATTATAATGATTATTAGACATTTAAGCATTGACTGTGCTTATATTAATAAGGTTCTTGAACCAATTACACAAAGAGAACACGGTGTGACTGAGTTTGAGATTGAGGCTAAAAATCACGGTGCTGATATAGACCTTTCAGAGTGTACGCTTGCCATCTATTATGGATTGAAACCAGATGAACATAAAGTAGGTGTTGAGTGCAGAGTAGATAAAGATAAAGGTTTGATTTATTTACCTTTGTATTTACAGATGACAACGGCTGAAGGTGTATTAAAAGGTATTGTAGAATTACAGTTTCCTGAAGGTAATGTAAGATTTTCAGGTGTTAATTTTAAGGTTTTTTTTGCGCCAGATGACACAAAGGTTGAAAGCACTGATGATTTTAACATCTTAGAAAACTTTATCTCTAAACCGACTACAGACGGTGTTGTCGGACAAGTGTTGTCTATAGATAATGACGGTAACACTATTTGGCGAACACTTAAAGAGTTTGACGGTGATTATGCGCATTTGAACAACAGACCTTCTATCAATGGTGTTGAACTTAACGGAGATAAGTCACTTGAAGATTTAAACATCAAGCAAATCTATACTGCCAATGATATTTCGTTTGCAGATGGCGAAACTTTTCAGCAGAAATTCAACAATGGTGAACTAAAAGGACAAGATGGTGTTTCGGGTGCTGACGGAATTACTCCGCATATTGGTGATAACGGCAATTGGTTTATTGGCGAAACAGATACAAATAAACCGTCACAAGGCACAAACGGCGTGAACGGAAACGATGGTGTAGGTGTTGCAAAATCCGAAGTTAATACAAATGGAGAACTTGTAATTACATACTCGAATGGAGATTCAATAAATCTTGGCAAAATCGTAGGTAAAGACGGTCTTGACGGTAAGAATGGAACTGATGGAAAAACTCCGGTTAAAGGCACTGATTATTTTACTGCTGAGGATAAATCGGAATTTACTGCCGAAGTTACCGAAAGTTTAAAGCCTGAATTTTTCAAAAAGCAAGATAAATTAACGGCAGGAGAAAATATAACAATTAGCGATGACGGAACAATCAGTGCGACAAATGGAGTTAAAGCTGTTGAAGAGGCTCTCAAAACCGCAACGGCAGAATTAGCCACCGTAAAATCGGAAGTCGAAACCGCAAGGGGAAGCTCCTCAAGCCTCAACGCAAGGCTTAACGGGATTGATTCGTCTGTAACTAACAAAGCCGAAAAAAGCACGGTCAGTCAGCTGTCGGCACGAATGCAGACGGCAGAAACATCTCTTGCAGGCAAGACGAACGCAACGGATGTCAATAATGCTCTTAAAGCGAAAGAGAACAACGCAAACAAGGTTAGCTCAAAAACTGACATCACAGACAGCAGTGTTAATTATCCGAGCATTGAATATCTTAACGAATTTTACTACAATGCAAACGAACTTTACTCATCAGAAGAAACAGATGAGCTTCTTGGCAACAAAGCCAATGTCAATTCTGTTTATTCAAAAGCCGAAACCGATAATTTGCTTGGTGAAAAAGCAGACAAAGCAGATGTTGATGATGTCAAGGCATACATCGGCTACACAGATGAAGACATAGCAGGACTTTGTGTCGATTACGAGAATAAGACATTCAAGCGACTGGCAGGAGCAGTCAATCTTTCGCAGGGAGTAGATTTTAATAAATTTGAGATGTACGGCGGCAGAAGAAGATGTAATGTTTTAGATGATGGCACTATCACAGCTTACTACGGTGACGAAAATTATGTCGAAGACGGTTCAAATGGGCAGGTAATGGTATTTCAGCCGAAATTCTATTATAAAGTCGTTCCGTTGAAATTGAAAAAAAACACCGATTCAGGAATCGGATTCCATCTACGAAAAGCGAACTATTATGTAAGCTCAAAGCCAAAAACAGGCTTTAAGTTGCACCCTGCATTCTTTGATGAAAACGGCAATGCGATTAATTACATTCTTTTTTCTGCCGATGAGGGCAGTATGTTTGATGTTTCAGCCAATGAATATGTAAATGATGGTACAAACACTGACACCGCAATTGAAGTAGGAGATTTACTCTGCTCTGTTGCTAATGTTAAACCAATATCAGGACTGAAAAAACCTCTCAACAAGACAAACCTCGAACTTATGGCACAGAACAGGGGTTCAGGTTGGCATCTCGAGACAATTAAGGCAACAAGTGCGAATCAACTTCTGATGATGGTTGAGCTCGGCATAATGAGCACGCAGGAAGGCATCGGACAGGGTGTTGTTAGCATCACTGGTAACACGGCATATAACTGTTCAAGCCTGACTGGTTCGACTGCTGACCTCGGAAATGGCACAGGACAGGCAACATCAACGGTCAACGAAATCGGAGGCACTCAAACAGCTTATACAGAAAGCGGAAAAGTTTCCATTACATACAGGGGTATTGAAAATCCTTGGGGTAATATCTCTAAGCACATCAACGGTATTAATATTTGGGGTGACGGCTCTATGTGTGGCGGTCAACCGTATATTGCTGACGATTTTAATTTTTCCGAAAGTAAAAAGACCGATAATTATAAACCTGTTGGATTTACACTCTCAAATGCAAGTGGTTTTATTAACGCAATGGGTTATGGCGGTGAGAAATATGATTGGCTATTTATGCCGTCAGAAATCGGTGGAACAAGTGCTTTGCCTGTTGGCGATTACATCTATGTCGCATCAAATTTGAACGGTTATCGTATCGTCCAACAGGGCGGTGGTTGTCGTAGTAATGACTATGCGGGCTGTTTCTATCTGATTGCCAATGGTACTGTTGGTGACCGTAGTCGGGGTGCTGGTGGTCGCTTAGTGTACATTCCGACTGCTAAAGTATAAGGAGGAACAACTATGATTGACTATGGAACAGTAAGAAGCACGGTAAAGCCTGATGAAGTCGAAATTGACGAATATTCGGTGTGGGTGAACAGCGACATCAAAGAAATTGAGGTGCAGTCAGAAGATGAAAGTCATACCGAGTATGAATATAATCAGGTACGCTACACAAAAGACGAGTACATTAAGCTGATTGATGAGAGGAACACAACGCTCGAATCACAGCTTACCGATACTCAGCTTGCACTTTGTGAAATATATGAAGGGATGGTATAAATGGCAAAAATTTATGCGGAATTAATTCGCAAGGGGTTCAAAACTATTGACGATGTTCCTGAAAGAATCAGGGCGCAGGTACAGGAAATTTTAAATAATTAAATGGAATAACAGCGAATTTAAAGAGTTTTAAAAGGAGGGTTTTAAAGCCAAATTATTCGTTATAGTGTACAAGTAATGTTTCTATTTATGAAAATACAATGTATATATTAACGAAGTGATAAGGAGGAAAATAATGAAAACCTACAATAAAATATATACAGTACACGCTTGGAAAGACAACAACAAGTTTTTTACTGTAGCACAAGGCGAGGGTGGTATCAAATATCCTCGCCTTATGGTCGTGGATGATAAAGGAGCAATTGACTTAACTGGTTCGGCGGTTACATACACAATAACTCTCCCTCGTGGTTCTGAAGAAATTGTTGACGCAACAATTATAGATGCTAAGCGAGGCGTTGTTGAATTTGAAGTTAAACCCTCTATGACTGTTTATGCAGGTGTGGGTGAAGGTGAACTTAACATCACCATTGATAACAAGGTTCTGAAAATTAGCGGTATTAATCTCACTATTAACAAGTCAACCAGTGGTCATGCAATTGAAGCAAGTGAACAGTTTAGTGCATTATTAACCTTGATATCCAAATATTCTAACATCAATCCTGAAAACAAGGATTTGAAGATTTTGGATAATTCTGATATTACGGACACGGCTAAGAATTATCCAAGCATTAAATATCTCCTCAATAATTTTTGGAGTAATAATAATTTTTCGCTATTGAGTGCAACTGCGTATGGTGTTAGCAATTCAGGAGTAGTGACAAGTTTATTGAAAATACCGTCAGCTTCGTTAAGCAAAAGATGTCTTTATTTTCCAGCAGGTACTTACAAGTGTAATGGTATTGTTTTGTCTAATATTGATGATTTGACCATTATTTGTGATAATGCTAATTTTGTATTTTACAATCAAGCTACTAATTTGACAGACGCTGCTGAAACGACTGTGCAAGGTTCGTTTTTTAAGTTTACTAATTGTAATAATTTAACAATTATCGGGGGTTGTTTCGATGGACAGCACAAAGTGTCTCAGTGTATTACATTAGTTGGTTGCCAAAACAGTAATATCACAAATGCAACCATTAAAGGTGCAGGAAACAAAACATCTGCATTTGCTGCTGGCATTAATTTAATTAGAGATTGTTCTCAGTTTAATATCAATAATGTTATTGTATCTGACATTAAGGCTGGTACTGTATCTGAGGATACATTCATTCACGCAGTCGGTATAGGAGTGTCAAGTGTTAATGGTGAGTTTAGTCAACACGGATATATCAGCAATTCTCAAATTAGCAACATTAATGGATACAAAGTTGGCAACAAAGAGCCTGATGGAGATGGTATTTATTTAATTCAAAGACCTTCTGCTGACTGTAGTGGTGATAGCTATATTACTGTATCCAACTGCACAATTACTGACTGTGCAAAAAGAGGCATTAAAGTAAGTACAAGATATACCAACATTGACAATTGTTACATTGATATTGATGGTTGGGGTGCGGCAATTGAAGCACAATACGGTAAGATGACACTTAGAGACTCAACAATACACAATAAGTATGCAAGTTGTGTAACTCTTGATTGGGATAACGGCACTAATTATATTGACAACTGTAAACTTTATGGAGCAGATAAAACTGAAACATCTACGCATGGAGACAAATACATTGGCAATGGCATTGTGCTTAATCAGAGACTGTCTGTAACAGGTACATATTATACCAATGAACCGTGCAGTGTTATTGCACGAAATTGTACAATTGAAAATGTGACAAGTCCGTTAAGATCAGGATACGCAGCAGGATTGACTTATCAATATCAGTCTATCATTTTTGATGATTGTCAAATAGGACATTATCGTGGTGCATCTGCAATTATGTTTGATGCAAGTATGATTTCGGCAATTAATAAATTATCTTTATCTGATGTTAATTATAAGTATGGTACAACTGAAAACGAGGTACAAACTGCAAATAATCAATACTTTGGTTTGACGAATAGTGGTAATACTCTCGATATTGGTTCAACAACATATGTTAAGCCTAATCATATGATATACACCAATAATCTTACAGACGATTATAATAAAATGTTTAGAATGTACGACTTGTTAGATAGCGACTTTGGTGCGCCAAAAGCTAATGTATCAGATGTGTTAGAGGATGCTCCAAATATTTTATCGTGTACTAATGGTACATACACAAGCAAAACCAATACTCACTTTAGTGTCGTAGCAACAGACAATACATTGAGTATTAAATGCGATACAGCATACACCAGTGGCAAGTCTTTCGTCTATGTTAAGCTCGATTCATTGGAATTGAAAGGCGGTACATATAATTTCTATATAGATAATATTACACCAGTTTCACCAGATGTGACAATTACTTTCGCAGATTCGTCTTATAACATAATTGATACATCTCTGGAGTTAGCGTTAAACAAGACTTCCAAGTCACTGATTGTAGATGGTGTAACTAAACCTATTACATATGTACGAGTGAAGCTTGCAGCGAACAAAACAATTGATATGCAATGCACTGTATCTCTTGCTAATCGCAATAAAGTCTTAAAAGGCAATCTTGAGGCAAGAGTTGCAGCACTTGAAAAAATGATACAAACAAAGGAGTAATAATCAATGTGGTGATTGAATGAGTAATGAAATAATTGAAATTATTAAGACTATTAGTGTATGCTTTGGTTGTGCTACTGCTATACTGACAGTGTTGACTGCTATAGTCACACCTCTACGCCGTAAAATAATCGGTTGGGTGCGAAATACAAATAATACTAATGACACAATAGATAAGCTTAACAAAATTGAAGAAATGTTAGAGTCTCACATTGCTCTTGATACAGAGAAGTGGGATATGTCGGTTAAGTTAGCTGAAGCAGTGAAGGCAGGTTTGAGAAATAGTATCTTAGAGTTGTGTGACAAGTGCATTGCAAAGAATAGTATCACCTCGATACAAAAACTCAATTTGATTGACCTGTATAAAGAGTATCACAATCTTGGCGGAGACACATATTGTACTGATAGATATAAACTGGCATTACATTTGCCAGAAAAGAATATTTAAGGAGTTGGTTATATGATTAACTGGACGGTAAGATTTAAAAATAAAACATTTTGGCTTGCACTTATTCCTGCGGCACTTCTGTTTATTCAGGCAGTAGCTAAAGTATTTGGTTTTGAGCTTGATTTTGGCGAACTTGGCAACAACCTTACGGCGGTAGTGAATACCATATTTGCTTTGCTTGCAGTGCTTGGTGTTGTAGTCGATCCTACAACTAAGGGTACATCAGATAGTGAACAGGCTATGACTTATGGTGAGCCTAAGTAATTAAATACAATACATAAAATTAGCACCCACCTCTTAATTGAGGTGGGTGCTTTGTAGTTTAAAACAGATGAAAGTGAGGAATAACATGAGTAATTCAAAATTTGTTAATTATACAAAATTAAGTCCAAACCACAGCGGTAAGCGTACACACAGCATTGACCGAATCACTCCGCATTGCGTAGTCGGACAGTGCTCTGTTGAAACTCTCGGAAATATTTTTCAGAATACAGCTTGTGAGGCAAGCTGTAATTACGGTATCGGCTATGACGGCAGAGTGTTGCTCTGCGTTGACGAAGGCAATCGCTCTTGGTGTAGTTCATCAAACGCAAATGACCAGCGTGCAGTCACAATCGAATGTGCAAGCGACGCAACCGCACCGTACACGATGAATAGCAAAGTATACAACAAACTTGTTGACTTGTGTGTGGATATTTGCAAGCGTAACGGCAAAACTAAACTGCTTTGGTTCGGTAATGAGGACAAGACACTGAATTATTCGCCAAAATCGGGTGAAATGGTCTTGACTGTACATAGATGGTTCGCAAATAAAAGTTGCCCAGGCGATTGGCTTTACAACCGTCTTGGCAATCTTGCAAAAACAGTAACCGCACAGCTTGGCGGTAAAACAACAGATACGGAGGTTGAAGAAATGATTAAATACGGTTTACATAACACAGCTATACTTGCGTTTAAGAAACAGTTAATTACGCTCTATAATATGGGTATTATTAAGACAAAGGTTGACAACTCGGACGGTTTCGGAGATGGCACTTTAAAGGCTGTTAAAGAGGCGCAGAAAGCAGGTAAGGTTACAGTTGACGGCATTGTTGGAGAAAAGACAATCAATGCTATCTATCATCTTATCAATGACGGTATTAGAGCAAAAGACACCAAAATCGCCAACGCTAAAAAGGCACTTGGATGATACACCAAAAGATAACACATAGGTTCGTACTGTGATACTTTAGGGTGCACGGTCTTGGTATTCCTACAATGTTTTTCGAGCTTGTGGGAGCATAATGTATTAGTGATCGCCCTGTGATAATCTGAGGACTCACAGGCAATTATGACATTTAGTATCAGCCCATAATGCTATAATAACATTGTAGCGATGTTGTTTAAAGGGTTTCGAGGTTTATTTTGGAACTCGCTAATATAGCTTAAAGGGGATTTGGATTTATCCAAGTCCTCGTTCTTGGGCAGATTTGTATAGTGGTAACATCTACCTTTAGATGTCAGGAATGCGAACGCAACTACCTTTCTGTAAAATACAGATAAAATGGCTTAGATTCTTGGTCGTAGCACGATGCCAGCGACTCAAAATAATTGGACAACGAGTGAAGATAAGACTATGGTTGACCAACATAGAGGAAGATAAAGAGGTGGGTTGGTTTATGGCGTACCAATGGTTATAAACGCCAATTTTGTTTTTTAGAAAGGGTGTTAAAAATGTCAGTGCTTGCAGTGCCGATAAGTCAGTCTTTTGAGGTAGATAAAAATAAAGTTAAGGATTTTAACAATCAGTCTCACCATAAAAAGCAATGGATATTAGATAGAATGTCTAAGTATAATAAAAATGAAATCAAATGGGGTTAAAATAATCTTTTTAAATGTTTTTCGCTCACCATTAGCGAATAATAAGTGACTGGCTCGAAAATGTTTTTCGCTCACCATTAGCGAATAATAAATTGGGAGAAGATGTGTTTTTAATATACACTTCCAAAAAATACTGGTTGTCGTTGATTTTCTACAACATTTGTGCTACTATAATAATATAATAAATAATTGCTAAGGGTACTGATAATATGTATAAATGGGTAGAAGAACATAAAAACGACAATAGCGGATTCATCAGTTTTCTAAAATTCATCTATGCGATAGGGACAAATAATACTGTGATGGCTATTATTACGTCTGTATTAGGTATTATAATCCCTATATTTTTTGATTTACAAATTTATCTTTGGTTTGTTTTAACTTTGATGTTATTGATTGGTGGCATTGTTTTTAATGCGGTCTGTACAAAATATCAAGAACATCAAAATAAAAAGCAGCAAATAGCCATCGAAGCTTTGAGTAATCAAAATTCGCTAATGAACACAATAAACATAGAAATTAAAAGCAACCCACAATGGAAATCTCATATTTTTAAGAAAACAAGCGAAATTGTGTGCGAAAAGATACAGCACTTGTTTAAGGAAGTTTTACACTGTAGCACACGAGTATCGGTTGAGTATGTGTTTAATAAAACATCTAAAGACAAAATAGAGAGACATGTAAAAATGTCAGGCAGAAAGAGTCCAAATAGAGATACTTGCAAGAGTTCTAAACCTCTCACAAGTAGGAGTAAATATTATTCGTATTATATTTTTTCAAGCAATAAGGTTGGAATAAGCCTTGTGTCTGAAAATCAAATAAATGCAAAGAATAGCAAATGGTATAAAAATCCTACTCACAATATTGATATTAAAGAGTATATTGGTATTGCGGTTTCGGTAATGGATGAAAACAGTGTAGATTTTATTTTACAAATAGATTGTCTACATAAAACGCCATTTGGACAACACGCAAAAAGTCGTAAAGAAACTGAAATAGAGATTGAAACTTTCATAAACACATATTTAAAATCGTATATTGACATTGTAGGTTTGTCTTACTTACTAAATTTAAATAAAAATAAATGTATGCCAGAGGTGTAACACAAATGAAGAAGTCACATAAAAAGAACAAAAATCAAGAAATTATAGCAGACAAAAAGACGGTTCATTTTCGTGAATATACGGTTAAAGAGTTGTTGGAACTTGGAGAGAGAACAAATAAGATTCATCTGGTTAAGGATGATAAAACAGACAAAGAGGATGATTAAGAAGATTATTAATAATTGAGCAGAGTTTCTGCGTGAAGTTTTTAGAGATGAAACAAAATAAGGTATCAAAAACCATTAGGTTTTGCATTGAGAGGGTTAATGACTTTCCCATAGTTTTTAAATTTTTAGGGGGTAACTCAAATCGAGTTACCCCCTATTTTTTTTGTATTTTATTTCACAAAATCCAACGAACCAACTGCTTCAATTTTTTCCGCCTGAATAATATGAATGTAGGTGTTGTAGGTTATCGTAGTGTCTGCGTGTCCTAATAATTGACTAATTATTTCTATGTCCACATGATTACGAAATAACTGTGTGGCAAAGGTGTGACGCAATGAATGAACACTGTACGAGGTGCTTATACCCGCCCGTTTAAGCATATATTTTAAACTTCTGTTTAAATTAGATGAACTATTAGGATTTCCATTCTCGTTAGCACATACCAACTCGTATTTTTTATTGCAATCCCATAAACCTTTTAAAGCTCTTTGAGCTTCTTTGTTTAATGGAATAATTCTTGTACTGCGTGTTGTCTTTGGAGAATGTTGCAATACCATTGTAGTTGCATAAGGTTTTTTGGTTCGAGGATTAATATTATTTTTATCCCGATTTAATACTGTAACATAACTCTTATTAACAGTAATTGTGTGGTTTTGAAAGTCAACATCATCCCAAGTTAAAGCTGTTGCCTCTCCAAATCTTAAGCCAGTATTGAGCAAAAATACAATAAATTCTCCTCTGGAGTATATTTTTGTTCCATTAGGATGTGTTTTATACGCCAGCTCGGTTAATTTCTTTACTTCTTCCTCACTTAATGCTGAAACCTGTTTAGTATCCACCTCAGCTTTCAATGATGCTGGCAATTTCACATTAAGTGCTGGGTTTATTGTTACTTCATTATTTTGCATCCCTAAGCGATATTTTTGTGCTATTGTTGTTTTTACTTTATCTATTTGGGATAAAGAATACCCCTGTTTCACCATTTTGTTTATAAGGGCTTGAACATCTTTAGATGTCAACTGGTTAATTTGTATATAGCCAAAATTTGGAATAATAAATTTATTGATCGTTCTTTCTTTTGCATCAAAACTTTTCGGTTTTAAGGTGTATTTTAATTCCTTATACAACCATTCTGAAAACCAATCCTTAATTGATTTAGCTAATATGATATTGCCATCGTTTTTAACAAACTCTTCACTTTTCTCTCTTAATTTTTTCTTTACTTCTTGCTGTGTTTTCCCGTAGACGGTAATGCGTTTTGGTTTACCGTCAGCTTTATATCCATACTGAATTGAACCCATCCATCTTCCGTCTTTTCGTAGGGTAATTGAACCTGCTCCGTTGTCTCTTCTGGTACGAACTGGTTGATTTGTGTTTTTGTCATTTTTTGTGTTTTTCATAAATTGACCTCCGATTTTGTGTTTTGAAAACTGTTGTCAGAGAATTTTGAAATTTTGACAACAGTTTTGACAACAGTTTATTTGGTATTACTTGGTACTACTTGGTAAAACAAGTAGGTTTTTGCCACGCTTGGAACGAGGCTATGTATAATGACAAAAACAAGAAAACCCTCAAAAAGCCACTATTTAAGCCACTTTTCAAGGGTTTCCTAATTTGTTAGGTTGGCGCGCCAAAAGGGACTCGAACCCCTGACCTACTGCTTAGAAGGCAGTTGGTCGAAGTGCCTACTTTTGGCTTAAACACTACATTTTTTGAATTCAAAATTTGAATTTGACAACAGTTTGACAACAGTTGTGACTTTGAAAATGTTGTCTGTTCTCAACTCAACAGTGACTATTATAACGGATGGAGCGAATAAAGTCAAGAGTTTTTGAAAAAATTTATGGTAAAATTTTTTGTAATTTCAAATTTTTCTTTCAAGTAAAATAAATTCTCGACCTTCGTTCGTTTCAATCCATTTCTCAAGGGAACTTTCTCTAACAACATACCTATTCCCCACCTTAATCGAAGGAAAGCCTTTTTGTCTAACCATTTTATACGCAGTGTTTTTACTGACACCAAAAATTTCCATAATATCCTTTGGAGTAAGCATTGGTTTCATATGAACACCTACCTAACTAATATTAAATTGTTATTATTTCTATTTATTTTTCAATCAATTTCAATACACTTTTGAGCGTTGCTTTCTTGCCATTCAACTTAAATTCATACCCATTTTTGTTCATACTCTTAAGTTGACTTTCCGTTGGCAAACAACTTGTATCACTACACATAAATTTGCCTTGTCCGTCTTTATAAACCTCAAACAACATTCAATCCGTTCCTTTCTCTATCCTCTTTAATAGCATCCATTTTATCCTCTCGGTCAATGTAATCCACAATTAGTTGTACGGCTTTATCGTACCCCTTTTGGTTGCCTTTGATAATTTCATATGGGATATTCTTTTCGATTAGCATTGATTCAATTCGTGTACCTATATTATTTGCTTCAATTTCGGTTTGTAATCTGCCATTTGGATTATATTTTTTAACAGGTTTAACAAAGAAATTCAAGCTATCAAAGAGAGAACTAAATGCTTCGGCTGTGTCATTTACACACTTTTCAATGGATTTTGAGGGGTAAAAACCACACTTTTCAAATGAGTTATAAATTTCGGTCAACAGGATTGGTGAGTCAGTTACAATTATTCTAACCTGATTTCTCAGTCTCCAAAATCTTTGTGAGTGTAAGCCCAATATGTATAGCTGATTCGTCAAAGCGTCATCGTTATGTTCCCATACCATATCCTTAGCCGTTTCAGTTACAAGTTCCGTGTCAATACCTCTCATTTTCAACTGACTAAATATATAAGCAGCCCCTGTGGATTTACCACAGGAAGGCTGACCGTAAAGATTAACTACAATCGTTTGTTTATTCATTTGACGCACTCTCCTTATAGAACGGATCATATTCTTCTGGCTTTGCTTTATTTGCCCATTCTACCCATTTGAGAACCTTATCACGCAATTTATCGTCAAGTAAAAATGGTTCTCTTACTAATATCAAGTTTGGATTTTGTTTCATTATATTTGCGTTATCTAATATGTCTTCATAATCTACAGGACGAATCAACATTTTGGAGTATACTCTATACCCATGAGAGGTAAGCCTTTTGGTACAACTTGCTTCTCTGAAACGGAATGGTTCTGTTAGATGTGGATTGAGTTTTAAATCATACTGTACAATATATCCAATTTTCATTATATTATCTCCTTTTTTCTTGTATTGATTCGGCGTATGCGCTAACTTTCCAACCATTTATTATTTAGATAATAAAACCCTATTGTGAGACCTACTATAACAATAATCCAAATAACCCAAAACAGAATCAACTGCCATTCGGACTCCAAACTGTTAATTGTCTCTTCAATGTTGCTATCATAGTAAAAGTGTACATTTGAGATTGAATTATTTTCAAGCAAAGCATAAAGTGTACCTCGACATTCGACAGGAGAACCATAATACACATATCTGACATCCCCTACTGAGCACCACCATTCGTTGCCTTGATATACAGTCGTAATTTCTCGTTCACTTGGAAACTCAATTGTGCCGTAATCGAAATGCGCACCACAAAAGCTAATTGTAGTGGCATTTTTCACTTCTCGATTTACATAATCCCAAGTATAATATGTTTCCGTTTCGGTATATGTTTCAGTCTTGCCTTGAGCGTTTATACGAGTTTTGGTTACTGTACGGGTATGCCGTGTATATCGTTCTTTAACTTTTTTGACATGTGAGTAACTTCCTTCAATCTCATCAAACGAAACCGGATCTAAAGCACAAAGGTCACTATATACAAAAGCATTGCCTATGTTTGTTTTCATGCCGTGACGAAAAACATTTTTATCATTATTAATTTGTAGTGCTGTGTTGTATTGTTGATAATCGTCCATCAAAGCATTGCTTATGTTCGACGAAATCAAGAAGCCTAATGCAAGCATTACAGATATAATAACCACGCTGAACAGAATTTCTCTTTTAGTTATAAGTTTATTAGCCATGTACTATTCTCCAAACAAATTAGTAGGGGCATTGTCTGATACTTGATAGTCTAAATATGTATAGTCAACTGTGTCATATCCAAGGAGAGTAAGAATACTTTCATTAGGGAATCGTCTTACATATTGCTTATAGCTTTTAACAAACTTATTATAATTACTGCGATAATTCGCTATTAAGTTTTCGGTGGTAGACAATTCTGCCATTAAGTCGTTGTAGTTTTCATTGCTTTTAAGTTCAGGATAATCCTCAGCGATAGCTGAAATCATAGTTTGAATTTCATCGACACTACTATCGGATGTAACTCCTCTTGCTTTAATTACATCCATTAGCGTATTGTACTCATGCTGATCGTATTGCTTAACACAGTCCACCAAATTAGGGATAAGGTCTGCTCTACGCTTCTCTTGTACTTTGATGTCTGATTGAGCTGTGCTGATTTGTTCCTCATACGAGATTGTTGTGTTTTTAACGCTATTCAAGCCAAACACACACATTATGCCAACAGCTACAATAATAGCAACAATAATCAAACCAAGCTTTATATTTAATTTCTTTTTCGTTTTTTTCTGCATATACATATCTCCTATTCGCTCTATATTATTCTGGCTTTTTGTCGTGGGCTAAATTAACTTTTCCCATCTCTTCTGCATAAAAATGACTCACCGAAGGGATTGCGTTAAATTTATCCACAAAGGCATTCCAATTATTCTGAACCTCCCATCCGATAACTTTCCATAAGTTAGCAATTTCAGCGATATCCACTTCTTTATTGTCAATTTCTACAACTGTATTTCTCTGACCACAATCTGTCTCCCAGACCCAATACGATACCCAAGTATCACCGTATTCATCAGGCTTAAGGTTTAAACCTTTTTCGAGACAGTCAATAAGTTCATCTTCCATAGTTACACCATGGTATGCAAATGGCGATACATATTCTAAAACCAAATCACTACACTCATCACCAAGATTCAAAATCTTATCTTCAAGTTCATGGATTCTTTGAATTTTAGTAAGATATTTTTCAAAATCATTATATGTAATCACAGTTATTCCTCCTTACTGCTTACCTGTTGAGCCAAAGCCTCCACGACTTTTTGTATCAAGACATTCTACTTCTGTAAACTCAAAATCAGGCTGTTTCTGCGTGATGCGAAACTGACAAATTCTATCGTTTTTATGTATGGTTGTATCTCTCATTGCAATTACGGGCATACCCCATTGGTCGTTATCACCCGAATAGGAATTATCAATTACTCCCATGTGATTTGTTTGAATAATACCATAATTCTTGTAAGTGCTACTTCTTGGCACAATGTGAGCTTCATAGCCAAACGGCAACTTCATTCCTACTCCGAGTGGAATAATAGTAAACTCACCTTTTTTGAGTGTGACATCTTTGGCTGACCTTAAATCAACCCAATCTCCGTTCGGGATTTGCTTAATCTTTTCGATGTCTGTAAAGTATTTAATTTTAATTTCCATATTTAACTCTCCTTAATTATTTTTTATCGCTAAACGCTTTGACAATTGCAAATATTATATTGAGTAGCGAACTAAAAATTGTGAAACCCCATACTGCAATAAAACATCCGTTAGGCACTATAACCCCATTGGCGTTGAGTAAATAAAGCGATATAAGAAAAAATACCATTCCCATATATTTGTCATCCTTTCTATGTTAATCAATCACATCCACATAGTTATACAAAATATGCTTTTGCTTTTCTGAATCCGAACCAAATATAGCATCAAGGTGATAATGTCCCATATACCAATGTTCATAATCCAACTTGTCATCAATGTGCTGTAGGTATTCGGTTAAAGTGTCCGGACTGTACCTCATATTGATACAAGTGGCGATAAATCCGGTTGGAGCGCAGTGCGTAATTACACAATCTACCTTCCAGTTATGCTTATCAAGATTTGCCAACCCTTCCTGCATTTCAGCTTCATTGGGTAGTTCTTCTTCCCACCAGTCAACATTCTTTGTGCGATACTGTATATCGTGACTCGATGCACCGCCCATTGTAAAAAATGTTTTGCCGTTAATTTCAAACACTTGTCCACGCATTAGATGATAAATATTATCTTCAATCTGATGCACCTTTCCACCCCACTTTGTAGTTATAGAATAATGATTCAGCAAAGGGAATTTTTCGTGGTTTCCATCTACAAACAAGGTTGTCCACGGTTTGTTATTAAGCCAATCTCGCCAATATATTTCAGAATTTCCATTATTCCACACTAAGCCAAAGTCACCACAGATAATAAGGTAATCATCTCGTGTTAGATTGTTACCCATTGGAAATCGTTTAGAACTCAGTTTGTGTATGTCATATTCACCATGTAAATCCCCAGTAATGTAAAACATCGAACACTCCTTTAGTTATCAATACTCATTGAATATCCAGTCATAGGAGCTGACAAAAAGTATGATACAAACTGTTTCATAACTGTTTCTAATTCATCAACCAACACCCCATTATAATGTCTGCCTCTGCACTTACCACATAAGATATCACCTACTGAAATTGGGGTGGGAATTTCGATTTTGTGGTTATTCGCAATTTCTTGTACATATTTCTTTAGTACATCGTTATGTACAAGAATCGGCTGATTTGTTTTAGCACTTTTTAAAATCAACTGATATGTCTTTCCTGTTCCTCTTGGCATAATAAATCTTTCCATTTGTTTGTTCTCCTTTTAAATCCTAAATTTTATTCTTCCATCGCCATATATGTCTCCTCGAAGATGTCCTGTCTACAAGCATAAATCTCACCTCTGACACCCTGAACTATGTAGCTGTTAAAACTGCATTTCATTTCACCTTCAAGCGTATGGATATATAAATCTCCTTCATCTTTATAATAAAGCAAGCCATCTTCATACGCTTTAATCGCCCATTCAGGAATACAATATTCCCCATTTTCAATAAAATCGCCTTTGTACTGAAAGGCTTCAATCGGTATTGATTTTTTAATGTATTTCATAATTGTCTCCTTCCTTTATTTGAAAATTAAACTACATAACATTACGATTGCAGACAATAATGCAATTACCGCTGTATAGTCGTGAATGTTTTGCAGTTTCGTTATATTGGTGTTTGGATTTTTTCTTGCATATCTACATAACATTGCATCAAAACATATACCAAATATGCAGATAAATTCACAAACTGTGAATAACAAATTGTTTCTCATAATTTCTCCTTAGTTAATCCACTTAACAATCGTGTCCCCTTTATACCCTTTTTGCCACACATACCAAGCATAAGCTACAGCGCTACCACCGCCTGCTCTCATTTTATCAAATTCTCCATTTTTGGCACACAAAAGTCTTGAGCTCGATACATAAATTGTTTGTGGCGGATTAGTGTCAAATAATTTTCTTCGTTTTTTACCCTCAAGAAATTGCAGTTTAAGAAACATTGCCACTTTGTTGCCTTCTGTTACTGTATCTAACGCTTTTTCTACAAATTCATAAGCATATTTATAAGGTGGGTTTGTAATAATGCTACCGTTCCACGAATCAGGTTTTGATTCTGCTAAAAAATCGAATGTTTCAGACATTCCTCCGTCACGGTAAATCAAATCTGTTGATTTAACATTGTAACCGTGAGCCTCAAATACTTTAGACAAATGGCATTCTCCACAAGCACATTCCCAAATGTCATGAGCGAAATCTTCTACTTCAAGTAGAAGTTCAGCAGCTTTAGGTTCTGTGGCATAATAATCATTTGTTTCTCTTTCTTTGTCTGTATGGTTAGAAGCACCTAATGTTGTATAAATGCTTTTACTATTTCCTGTCCAATCTTTCAAATAATCTCTCCTTTTAAATGTTTAACATAAAATTTTAATGTGTTTTCAAAAAACCTATCCCATTCGTTTGATAAATTGTATATGTTTGACTTCTTCATCAAGTCAGTGTTCAAAAACATATCTTTAACAAAAGCAACTGGTGGTATTTTATTGACCAACACAAAATTCTTTATATTGTGAAACGCAATCCAAGCTTCATTTCTTAACACAATATCTCCCCAACTGTCAGGATACACAAATTTGTCTAAGTAATTTTTGTCGCAATTAAAATATTTCTGTAATCTATATGTAAGCGGTGTACCTATGTCTTTAGAGGTAGGTCTATGC
>ENA-UESI01000483-UESI01000483.1-human-gut-metagenome-genome-assembly--contig:-NODE-483-length-32987-cov-3.413431_pt1 | contig 32987 bp, 30 predicted proteins | sample MGYA00243005_ERZ508006 | MGnify/ENA primary metagenome ERZ508006 (study PRJEB26167, sample SAMN06115436) | human gut metagenome | host: Homo sapiens | place: China:Shandong | collected 2015-06-10... | reverse complement strand
CAATATGAGCATCGAACTCAGTGAACAGGAACAGTTACGACGCCAATCGCTCGCCGCACTGCGGGAACTCGGCATCGGTACGTCGGTCTTCAACTTCATCTACTGGAACTTCGCGTTCCTGCGCATGGGAACGAGCGGTTTGACCGCGCAGTCGTACGGGGCCCGGAATTTCCCGGAGATTACGGCCGTGCTGGTCCGCGCGCTGAGCGTCTCTCTGCTGGCGGCCGTGCTGCTGATCCTCTTTCGGGAGCCTGTCGGACGGTTGGCCTTCCGGATGATGGACGGCACGCCGCATACGATGGACTATGCGGCCGAGTATTTCTATGCGCGGATCTGGGCCGCTCCGGCGACCGTTTCGCTGTTCGCGTTTCAGGGATGGTTCATCGGCATGCAGAACTCGCGCTTCCCGATGTATATTTCGATCGCGATCAATCTGGTCAATATACTCTGCTGTCTGTGGTTCGCGCTCGGGCTGGGGTGGGGTATCGCGGGCGTCGCGTGGGGAACCGTCGTCGCGCAGTATACGGGGCTGCTGCTGTCGGTAGCGCTCTGGCTGCGCTACTACCGCCGTTTCGGCCGCTACGTCGATCTGCGCGACAGCCTGAGGCTCCGGCCGATGACGGCTTTCTTCCGGATCAACGGCGATATTTTCCTGCGAACGGCCTGCATCGTGATCGTCTACACGTTCTTCACGGCCGCTTCGTCGGGCATGGGCGACACGCTGCTGGCCGTCAATATGCTGCTGATGCAGCTTTTCACGCTGTTTTCCTATCTGATGGACGGATTCGCCTATGCCGGCGAGGCATTGGCGGGAAGGTATGTCGGAGCGCGCAACGCGCCGATGCTGCGCCGGTGCGTCCGGGCTTTGCTCGTATGGGGAGCGGCGGTTGCCGCGCTTTATGTCGGCCTGTATGCGGCGGGATGGCGGAGCGTGCTCTCGCTCTTTACCGACAGTCGGGAGATTCTGGTCGGAGCTGGCGATTACGTGGCCTGGCTGATCGTGATTCCTTTGGTGGCTTTTGCGCCTTTTTTGATCGACGGCGTGCTGATCGGTGCCACGCGCACGGCCGTGATGCGCAATTCGGTCTTTCTGTCGACCGTCGGTTTTTTCGCCGCTTATTACGGATTGAGGGACGTGGCCGGAAACGATGCGCTGTGGTTCGCTTTCCTGCTGTTTCTGGTGCTTCGCGGCGTATTTCAGTATTTTATGACGAACCGGTTGCGGATCGTGTGACGGGTTTTCTCTCCCGGTCCCGATGCCGCGTGGCCGTCACGGTATCGGTTGCCGGGACGGTCCGGTCGCCGGGGATGCGGCGGAGGCGGGACGAGTGTCTTTCGGGGCGGGAGTTCGTTCCCGTCGGTTGCGCGCCGAGCATCTGCCGGACCGCAGCGGAAAGAGATTGCGGAAAGCGTTTCGGAAAGAATCCTTTGTCGTTTCCCGAACGGACCCGTCGGACCTGCATCCGGACCGGAGCGGTCCGTTGCCCGACTCCTTTCAACGGGAATGAGCTTTCACGGATTACTGGACCGGGACTTGTACCGGAATCTTGACCTGCACCTTGTTCGGATCGTCCATCGTAGCCGGGACCTGCGCCGGAGCCGGCTGGCTGGCTTCGCCGGAGTCTGTCGTTTCGGTCGGAGAAACCGTTTCGCCTTTGTCGGAACGGTTCGTCGAATCGACGGCCGGAGCAGCGGCCGCCTGCGCGACCGAATCGGCTGCGGCGCGTTCGGCCTCGGCACGGGCTTTCGCCTCGGCTTCGGCCGCCTGCTGCTCGGCCTGCTTGGCTTTCAGTTTTTCCTGCTCGTCGGCGGTGTTGAGCGCTTCGGCGAAATCGCGGAACGCGTAGACCGACAGCATTTCGATCTTGACCAGTCCGAACTGGCTTTTCAGTTCGGGATATTTCTGCGAGAAGCTGTACAGCAATTCGGTGGTGAGGCATCGGCACTGCCCGGTTTCGGTGTCGTAGATCACGGGAATGCGCGTCGAGAGCCTGTCGACGGCGCCTTTGACCGCTCCGCCGATCAGGCCGCCGATCTTCGGGATCGAACCTCCGGTCTTGACGGCCGGAGCCTGCGAGTAGTCGCCCAGAATGCTCTTGTATTTCGGGTTCAGCGGGATGGCGATGTTCAGGTACAGATAGCGCTTGCCTGTCCCGTATTCGGCCTTGGCGTACCAGTCGAGTCCCGAGAACGGCTTGCAGTTCAGATAGACCGTGTCTTTGTAGACGATGCCCCACAGACTGTCGGTCAGGTAGTCCTTGTCCATGGCCTCGTTGCATTCGATCTTGTAGTCGTTGCCCGGGCTCACTTTCATCAGGGCCGCCGACCGCTTGTCGGCATAGTAGATGCGGCTTCCGTCGGGATTGTTCGTACGGTAGTCGTACAGCGTCGGGTATCCGTTGGGCGTTTTTTTCTTGATTTGGGCGTGCAGCCTGCCGGAAGTCGCGGCGGCGAGAAAAATCAGCAGCGTGAAGACGTATTTCATAACCTGTCCGAATTTTGGGACAAATGTAGCGATAATTTCGCAACGGTGCGCGACGAAAAAAGCGCCCGCCGGAGCGGGCGCTTGGAATCATACGTTTGGGGTCGGATCGGCTACTTCCCGCATCCGCATCCCGAAACCGGGATCTTGTCGATCCGGCGCTGGTGCCGGCCGCCCTCGAACTCGGTCGAGAGGAAGGTGTCGACGATCCTGATCGCCGTGTCGCGGTCGATGAAGCGGGCGGGCATGGAGCATACGTTCGCGTCGTTGTGCTTGCGCGCGAGCGACGCGATTTCGGGCTCCCAGCAGATCGCCGCGCGGATACCCTGATGCTTGTTCAGCGTGATCGTGATGCCGTTGGCGCTGCCACACATCGCGATGCCGCGCGGAAGCTCTCCCTTTTCGATCGCCTCGGCCAGCGGGTGCGCGTAGTCGGGGTAGTCGCAGCTCTCCTCGCTGTGGCAGCCGAAATCGTGCACGTCGTAGCCTTTCGAGTCGAGGTAGCCGATGATGAATTCCTTGAGCTGGTAGCCGGCGTGGTCGCTGGCGATACCGATTTTCTTATCGTCCATGTCGTTCGTTGTTAGCTGAATGGTTTGAATACGGTCCTAAAGGTAGCAAAATATCCGCATTTTGCGTGCCTATTTGTGCCTTTTGGCCAGTTCCTCCTCCAGATCGGCGATCGACAGGCCCTGATTCTCGAGCAGCACGAGCAGGTGGTAGATCAGGTCCGATGCCTCGTAAACCAGATCGGGATTGTTGTTCGCAACGGCCTCAATGACGGTCTCGACGGCTTCCTCGCCCACCTTTTGCGCGATTTTGGCCGCTCCTTTCGTAAAGAGCTTCGTCGTGTACGAACCCTCGGGCATGTCGCGGTGACGTTGCCGGATCACCGACTGCAGCAGCCCGATGAAGCCCTCGTTCTCGCGGCCGCCGAAGCAGGTCTTGCTTCCCGTGTGGCAGACCGGGCCTGCCGGAACGACGCGGATCAGTAGCGTATCCGCATCGCAGTCCTTTGCGATGCTTTTGACATGCAGATAGTTGCCGCTCGTTTCGCCTTTGGTCCACAGCCGGCCTTTCGTGCGGCTGAAGAATGTGACGCGGCCTTCGGCCACCGTTTTGTCGAATGCCTCTTCGTTGAGGTAGCCCAGCATCAGGACCTGACGCGTGTCGTCGTCCTGAATGATGGCGGGAACCAGTCCCTCGCAGCTCTTGGCTGTGTTCAGTTCGCTGAATTTTATCATAATCTGACGGTTATATGCTGTTCGTACAATTGTCGCTTAAGTGATGGAATGGGTATTTCGCCGTAGTGGAAAATGCTGGCTGCCAGCGCGGCATCGGCTTTGCCGAGTGTCAGCACATCGGCGATGTGCCGCACCGATCCGGCCCCGCCCGAGGCGATAACGGGAATCGACAACCGCTCCGACAGCCGGGCGTAGGTGTCGCACGGGTAGCCGTTTTTCGTCCCGTCGTGGTCCATCGACGTGAACAGAATCTCGCCCGCTCCGCGCCGTTGCGCCTCGGCGGCCCAGGAGAAAAGCTCCCGGTCGGTGAGCCGGCGGCCGCCGTGCGTCGTTACGCGCCACCGGCCGTCAGCCTGCTTGGCGTCGATCGCGACGACGACGAACTGGCTGCCGTATTTCGAGGCGATGTCGCTGATGAGCTCCGGATTGCGCACGGCGGCGCTGTTGACCGTCACCTTGTCGGCTCCGGCGGCGAGCAGTCGTCCCGCGTCCTCGACCGATGCGATGCCGCCGCCGACGGTGAACGGAATATTGATCCGCTCAGCGATGCGGGTGACCAGCTCGGCGAATGTGCGCCGGCCCTCCTGCGTCGCGCTGATGTCGAGGTAGACCAGCTCGTCGGCTCCCTGTTCGGCGTAGCGTCGCCCCAGTTCGACCGGGTCGCCCACGTCCTTCAGACCGAGAAAGTTGATCCCCTTGACGGTTTGTCCGTCCTTGATGTCGAGGCAGGGTATGATGCGTTTGGCTAACACGTTTCTGTCGTTTTATTCGGGTTATCTCGTTCCGGACCGGATTTTCCGATACCGGAGGGTTTCGTTTCGGGCGCGGCCTCCTGCCGTTACGCTTTCGGTCGGGTGGCCGACGGCGGAGTTCGGGTATTGCGCCCCTTGCTTTACCGCTCGGCCGCGCCGTAATGCGTTTCCAGCCGGTCGAAGCCGATCCGGCCCTCGTAAATCGCCTTGCCGACGACGACGCACGGCACGCCCGCTCGGTCGAGCTCTTCGATGTCGTCCCACGAACTGATGCCGCCGCTGGCGGTCAGTTCGATCCGGGGAAAACGTTCGAGCAGTTTCCGGTACAGGTCGACCGACGGGCCCGACAGCATGCCGTCTTTGGCGATGTCGGTGCAGATTACTTGCCGCAGGCCGCGGGCCGGGTCGCGGAAGAACCGGCGGAAAACTCGGTTTCCTCGGGCAGGGGCGGAGGACGCTTTCACGTATCCGATATTATTGTTTGAAAATTTTAAGATAGCGAGCTATGCAGATTATGGACGGGAAGGAGGTCGCAGCCAGCCTCCGCAAGCAAATCGCCTCCGAGGTGGAGGCTCTCGTGGCCGCCGGAAACAGGCCGCCGCATCTGGCGGCCGTTCTGGTCGGGAACGACGGCGCGAGCCAGACGTATGTCGGGCATAAGGAGAAATGCTGCGGCGAGGTGGGCTTCCGCTCGACCGTGCTTCGCCTGCCCGAGGAGACGACCGAAGAGGCTCTGCTTGCCGAGATCGCCCGGCTGAACGCCGATCCGGACGTCGACGGCTTCATCGTGCAGCTTCCGTTGCCGAAGCACATCTCGGAGCAGAAGGTGATCGAGGCGATCGATCCGCGCAAGGACGTGGACGGGTTTCATCCGGTCAATACGGGGCGGATGATTTCGGGCCTGCCCGCCTATCTGCCCGCTACGCCCGACGGGATTCTGGAGTTGCTCGGGTACTACAAGATCGAAACCGCCGGAAAGCACTGCGTCGTGATCGGCCGCAGCAACATCGTAGGCCGTCCGATCGCCAATCTGCTGTCGCAGAAGGGCTGGGATTGCACGGTAACGCTCTGTCACAGCCGGACGAAGAATCTCGCGGAGGTCGTTCGCGGCGGCGACATCGTAATCGCCGCGCTGGGCAAGGCCGAGTTCGTCACGGCCGACATGATCAAGCCGGGCGCGGTAGTCGTCGACGTGGGTATCACGCGCGTGCCGAGCGACCGGACCAAGTCGGGGTGGAAATTGCTGGGCGACGTCAAGTTCGACGAGGTGGCTCCCAAGTGCAGTTACATAACGCCGGTCCCGGGCGGAGTCGGGCCGATGACGATCATCTCGCTGATGAAAAATACACTGAAAGCGGGTCGCGGGGAAGTGTACGGAAAGTGACGCTCCCGGGAGCCTGGTACGGGGAGGAATAAACGCTCCGGCCGGGTTCTTCGCGGCCTTGTGCGATCTTGCCCCTGTCGCGTCGGTGCGGCGGGGGCGAGTCGTTTCCATGAAAGCGAACGGCACTTCTTCCGTTTGCGGATGCCTTGGCCGTTGAGGGCCGAATGTCAGGTGCTGCCGGAGGCGGTTTAGCATGTTTGGAAACGGTGCTTGTCCGCATGATGCCGGAAGCGTCAAGACGCGCGGAGTCACGGTGCGGCCGGCCCGGCGTGGAATGCAGCGCCCGGAACCTTGCGGCGGCGAGCGGCTCCGGCCGTCGACAAGCGGTTTCGTCGCGTCGGACCGGCTCGGTCGTGCGCACGTAACTTGTTGCGCTACGCCCGCCGTTGTCGTGCGCGCGCTTTTCATGTAGGACCGCTGCCGCACGGTTGCAGTCCGGAGGCGCGGGCAGTCCGAGGATTCTCCCGGATCGGGCATGCGGGATGGCGGGGCCCGAGCGGAAACGACAGGCCGGCGGTGATGCGAAGTCCGGAAGCTCGGAACCGGACGAGGCCCCGCCGCGCGATAAATTTCGGCGCGTAACGGTGTCCGGCACAAGAATCTCGACAATTTTTCGTTACTTTGCAGATCACTATCGATTAACCGGTCCCTATGGAGAACAAGCGCAATATCCGACGGTGGCTTCCCGTGGCGGCGGCTCTGGCCGTTTTCGTTCTGATCAACCTGTTCTATTTCGCTCCGCAGTTCAGCGGACAGACGCTGCTCCAAGGCGATGTTCAGCAGTACAAGGGCTCGTCGGAGGATATCATGCAGCACCGCGAGAAATACGGCGAGGACCCGCAGTGGGAAGGCAACATGTTCGGGGGTATGCCGGCTTACCTGATCAACGTGCAGTACAAGGGGACCGTCATCAAGACGCTGTCGAAAGCCTTCTACTTTCTCGGCCAGCCCGCCGCGCTGATCTTCATCGCCATGGCGGCTTTCTTTTTCATGCTGCTGTGCATGCGGTTCAACCCGTGGATCGGGATCGTTCCGTCGCTGGCCTACGGCTTTTCGACCTATTTCTTCATTATCATAGGGGCGGGGCATGTGACCAAGATGATGGCGCTGGCTTTCGCTCCGATGCTGTTCGGGGGAGTGTGGTACGCGTTCCGGCGCAACATGTGGGTCGGCGCGGCGCTGACGGGCGTCTTCGCGTCGATCGAGATCGGCGTGAACCATCCGCAGATCACCTACTATTTCCTGTTCATACTGGCCGCGTTCTGGATCAACGAGCTCGTGTCGGCCGCGCGTGCGAAAGCGCTGCCCCGGTTCGCCAAGACGACCGGACTGCTGGCCCTGGCCGCCGTATTGGCTGTCGGCAGCAATGCAGGCATGCTCTACTACATCAATTCCCATTCGGCCGAGACGATGCGCGGAGGCAGCGAGCTGCGCGAAGCCCGTACGGGCGAGAAGCAGCAGGGGCTCGACATCGAGTATGCGACGGCCTGGAGCTACGGGCCCGGCGAGACGTTCAATCTGCTTATTCCCAATCTGTACGGCGGCTCGTCCGAGGGCGGATTTTCCGAGGACGGAGCGGTGGCCGACGCGCTCGGCAAGTACAATGCGCGGCAAGTAGCAGCGCATCTGCCCGGTTATTGGGGCCCCCAGCCCGGAACGTCCGGTCCGGTCTATGTGGGCGCTGCGGCGTTGCTGCTCGCCGTGCTGGGACTGTTCGTGCTGCGCGGTCGGTCGAAATGGTGGGTGGCCGCGGTCGCGCTGCTCGCCGTGCTGCTGTCGTGGGGCAACCATTTCATGGGGCTGACCGAGCTGTTCTTCCGTCATTTCCCGATGTACAATAAGTTCCGTACCGTGTCGATGATTCTCGTGATCGTCGAGTGGTGCGTGCCGTTTCTCGCGGCCGTCGTGCTGCAGCGCATCTGGTGCGGCCGGATCGGGCACGCCAGACTGATGAAGGGGCTGAAATACTCCGTGTTGACGGTCGGCGGCATCTCGTTGCTGTTTCTGCTGTTCGGCGGCGCGTTGCTGTCGTTCTCGGGCGGAGCCGATTCGCAGATGCAGTTGCCGGACGACGTGCTTGCCGCGATGCGCGACGAGCGGGCGTCGATGATGCGTGCCGATGCGCTGCGCTCGCTGGTGTTCGCGTTGCTGGCGGCCGGAGCGGTGTGGTTGTTCGCGACCGACAGAATCAAGCGGGGCGCGCTGGCGGCGGCGCTGGCCGTGATCGTGACGGCCGATATGGTACCGGTCAACCTGCGCTATCTGGGACGCGAACGTTTCGTGCCCGAAAGCGCCGTACGGATCAGGCCGACGGAAGCCGACCTGCAGATACTGGCCGATACGGCCGGCGAACCCGGATACCGCGTGCTGAATCTGACCGTCAGCCCGTTCAACGATGCGTCGACTTCGTATTTTCACCGCTCGGTGGGCGGGTACCACGGGGCGAAGCTGCATCGCTACCAAGACCTGATCGAGCATCATCTGTCGAAGATGAACTGGAACGTGTACGACATGCTCAACACGCGCTACGTGATCGCTCCGTCGGACGACGGCCGAGGCGCTTCGGTGCAGCGCAACGACGGGGCCAACGGGGCCGCTTGGTTCGTGGACGAGGTGAGGATCGTGGCCGATCCGGACGAGGAGATCGATGCGCTCGACTCGGTCGATACGAAGCGTGTGGCGGTGGTGGACAAGCGATTCGCCGGGATGCTGGAGGGCGTTTCCGTTACGGCGGACAGTTCGGCCTCGATCCGGATGACCGAGTATCGCGTGAATCGCCACACGTACGAGTATTCCGCTGCGGCGGAAGGGGTGGCCGTATTTTCCGAGATTTATTATCCGCACGGGTGGACGGCCTATGTCGACGGGCAGGAGGCTCCCTATTTCCGGGCCGATTACGTGCTGCGGGCGATGAAGTTGCCTGCCGGCGACCATGTCGTCGAGTTCCGCTTCCGCGCGCCGCATTACGAGACGCTGACGGTCGTCACGCTCGTCTGCTCGCTGCTGCTCCTGCTGTCGCTGGCCGCGGCCGTCGGCGTGGCCGCCGTGCGCAAGCGCAAAACCGAACAAACCGCTACTGAGAATGGCTGTGGACAAGAATAAGAGAATCAAGCGCCGGGTGCGCAACGCCTACATCGTTTCGACGGTCAGCATCGCGCTGGTGCTGTTCCTGCTCGGAGCCGTGGGATATCTGATCATGGGCGCGCTGAACGCGACCGAACGGCTGAAGGAGAACGTGACCGTGTACGTGATGCTCCGCGACGACATAACGGCCGAGCAGAGCGCCGCGCTGAAGGGAAGAATCGAGAAGCACGAGGGCGTGCGCGAGGTGAAGTATACGTCCAAGGACGAGGCGGCGGCTGAGTTTCAGGCCTATCTGGGCGACGATTTCGTCGGCTTTCTGCAGGAAAATCCGCTTCCGGACATGTATGAGGTGAAGGTGGCTTCGACTTCGGCGGAAAAAGAAGCTCTCTCGGCGCTCGAGAGGCAGCTGCTGTCGTGGGAGGGAGTCGACGAGGTGGTGTATCAGCGCAGCGTGATCGATCAGATTACGTCGAACATCAACAAGTTCAACCTGATTCTGCTGCTTTTCGGCGCGACGCTGCTCGTCATTTCGCTGATTCTGCTCAACAATACGATTCGGGTGACGATCTTCTCGAAGCGCTATATCATCCATACGATGAAGCTGGTCGGCGCCACGCGCTGGTTCATCATGAAGCCTTTTCTGGTGACCAGCGTCCTGCAGGGAATTTATGCCGGGCTGATCTCTTGGGCGATGCTCGCGGTGATGATCGTGGGGCTCAGCGAGGGGCTGCCCGAGGTGAACTTCGTAGGCGAGCATGCCTATATCGCGGCGATCTGCGGCGTGCTGATGGTCGGAGGCATTCTGATCTCGCTCGTTTTCACGAGCTTCGCCGTGCGCAAGTTCCTGCGGATGAATACGAGTAATGCGAATCTGTATTGACTGTATTTTAGACGCGTATGCTGTTTGGCGAACGTTTGAAAAAACAGGGCGGCCGGCTTTCCCGGTTCCGGGAAGTCCTGCCGCTGGTCGTACGCGCTTTGCTAGTCTCCTTTTTTGGGCTGGCCGTCCGGGTCCGTACGGCGGGACATACGCCGGACCGGACTTCGGACCGCCGCACGGCGGAAGGACAGGTGGCCGACGAACCGAATACGACGGGAATCTATTCGGTGATGCGCAACCCGTTGTATGTCGGCGATCTTTTCAAGTGGCCGGGTATCGCGCTGCTGTCGATTTTCAGCCTGTTCGACTGCGCCGGCGAGTGGTTCGAAGGAGAGGGACCCCAATACGGTTGGCTGTGGGCCGCCGCAGGCTTGAGCGCTATCGTGTACGCCGTTCCGAAATATCTCAAGTGCCGGACTGCCCGGTTCGACGGGTCTTCCGTACAGGCGCGCGTGCCTGCGGGCAGCGTCCGTAAAAGACAAACCGTTTTATGACGATAAGATGAAAAAGAATGCGAAACCGTCCGCTCCGGCGGATAAGCAGCGCGAGATGCCGCTGACTTTTACGAACTACAAGCTGATGCTTATCGGGCTGGCGATCATCGTGCTCGGCTTCGTTCTGATGGCGGGGGGCGGCAGCGACGATCCGTACGTGTTCAACGAAGAGATGTTCAGTTTCCGCCGGATCACGCTCGCTCCGCTGCTCGTTCTGTTCGGCTTTGCCTTCGAGATTTACGCGATCATGAAGAAACCCGAAAAACGGCAGTAGGCGATGGAGTTCTGGGAAGCGATCGTTCTGGGAATCGTGCAGGGCCTGACCGAGTTCCTCCCGGTGAGCAGCTCGGGCCATCTGCAAATCTTCAATACGCTGTTCGGACTGCAAGGCGAGGAGAATCTGACGTTCGCCGTGGCGGTGCATGCTGCGACCGTGTGCAGTACGATTGTCGTTTTCCGTGCGGAGCTGGGACGGCTCATCGTCGGTTTTTTCCGGTTCCGCCGGAATGCGGAGACGGTGTACGTGGGTAAGATTCTGCTGTCGATGATTCCCGTGGCCGTAGTAGGGCTGCTGTTCAAGGAGCAGGTCGAGGCGCTGTTCGCGTCGGGACTGCTCGTCGTGGGAGTCTCCCTGATTCTGACCGCCGCATTGCTGACGTTCGCCTATTATGCCCGGCCGAGGCGCCGGAGCGATATTTCGTTCCGGGACGCTTTCGTGATCGGCATCGCTCAGGCGTTCGCCGCCGTACTGCCGGGACTGTCGCGCTCGGGCTCGACGATAGCGACCGGACTGCTGCTGGGCGACCGCAAGGAGGATGTCGCCAAGTTCTCGTTTCTGATGGTGCTGATCCCGATTTTGGGAGAGGCGTTTCTCGATGCGCTGAAAGGCGGTTTCGCTCCGGCCGAAAGCGGTATCTCGGCGGCTGCGCTGACGGGCGGATTCATCGCCGCTTTCGTCTCGGGCTTTCTGGCCTGCAACTGGATGATCGGTCTGGTCAAGCGCGGGAAATTGATCTATTTCGCCGTGTACTGTCTGGCGGTGGGAATCGCCTCGATCCTCTATTCTCTGATTTAAAACGCTGATATTTTGAGACAACCGCTTTCTACGGATTTGCCTTTCGCGGAAGGTTACGTGCTGCCTGTCGACAAGCCGCTCGGGTGGACTTCGTCCGACGTGGTGCGCAAGGTCAAGGTACTGCTTCGCAGGCTGGGGCACCGCAAGATCAAGATCGGTCATGCAGGGACGCTCGATCCTCTGGCTACGGGCGTGCTGCTCGTTTGCATCGGCCGCGCGACGAAACGGGCCGAGGAGCTGCAAGCCGAGCAGAAGGAATATCTCGCCGGATTGGAACTGGGAGCTACGACGCCGAGCTTCGATAGGGAGCACCCGGTCGACCGGACCTATCCTTTCGAACATATCACGCGCGAGAGCGTCGAAGAGGCGCTGCGAGGCATGGAGGGCGAGCAGTGGCAGCTGCCTCCCGTCTATTCGGCCAAGATGATCGACGGCAAGCGGGCCTATGAGTACGCCCGCCGCGGCGACGAGGTACAGATGCGGCGCGCGCTGGTCCGTATCTATGAAATGCGGATCGAGGAGTTCGAGCCGCCGCGGCTCGCGATTCGCATTCGGTGCAGCAAGGGGACCTACATCCGCTCGATCGCGCGGGATTTGGGCGAGCGGCTCGGCAGCGGAGCCTATCTGACCTCCCTGCGCCGGACCCGGAGCGGGGCCTGCTCGCTGGAAGACACCTATTCGCTCGCGGAAATCGAGCGGATACTCGGAAATCGCCCGGGCGTCGGAAACGATGACGCACCGGCCGGTTGACTCCCGGTCCTTCGCTTTTCGTCTCTTCCGGTGCGAAAAACGGAGGGAAAAGACGGCAAAATGAAACAAAACGGTTCGATTTGCGTATAAATATTACTGTGTTTATTCCGAATCAAGAACTAAAGATCGTCCGATCATGAAACTATCCCAGTACAATTACAGCTTTTCGCCCGATATGCTCGCGAAATACCCGGCCGAAAGCCGCGACGAGTCGCGGCTGATGGTGCTGAACCGCCGCACAGGCAAGATCGAGCATAAGGTATTCAAGGAAATGATCGATTATTTCAGGCAGGGCGACGTGTTGGTATTCAACGATACGAAAGTGTTTCCGGCCCGCTTGTACGGCAACAAGGAGAAGACGGGAGCCGAGATCGAAATTTTCCTGTTGCGCGAGCTGAACCGCGACCTGCGCCTGTGGGACGTGCTGGTCGATCCGGCGCGCAAGATACGTATCGGCAACAAGCTCTATTTCGGCGACGACGACCTGATGGTGGCCGAGGTGATCGACAACACGACCTCGCGCGGGCGGACGCTTCGTTTCCTGTTCGACGGCGATTACGACGAGTTCAAGGCGGCGCTGTACAAACTCGGCGAGACGCCGCTGCCCAAGTGGATACGCCCGAAAGTCGAACCGATCGACGAGGAGCGCTATCAGACGATTTACGCGAAGAACGAGGGAGCCGTCGCCGCGCCGACGGCCGGACTGCATTTCAGCAAGCACCTGATGAAAAGGCTCGAGATCAAGGGCGTCGACATGGCCTTTCTGACGCTGCACGTGGGATTGGGTAATTTCAGGACCGTCGACGTCGAGGACCTGACCAAGCATAAGATGGATTCCGAGCAGGTCGTCATTCCCGAGCGGACGGCCGAGGCCGTGAACCGGGTCAAGAGGGCCGGTGGCAAGGTGTGCGCCGTCGGCACGACCGTGATGCGCTCGGTCGAGAGTTCCGTGTCGACCGAGGGATTGCTGAAGCCTTTCGACGGGTGGACGAACAAGTTCATATTTTCTCCCTACGAGTTCAGCGTGGCCAACTGCATGATCACCAACTTCCATCTGCCGTACTCCACCCAGCTGATGATGGTGGCCGCCTTCGCCGGCTACGACGCGCTGATGAGCGCCTACGACGTGGCCAAGAAGGAAAAGTACCGTTTCGGCACTTACGGCGACGCGATGCTGATTCTCTGAGACGGCGCAATCGGAGGCCGGGTTGCGCGAATGGCTAAAAATTAGTACCTTTGTCTTCGGGTCGTAGCCCCTAATCCTGTAAAATTCCTTGGAAATGAGTCACTGCAAAATTCTTTATGTCTGTCAGGAAATCACGCCTTATCTTCCTGAATCCGATATGTCCGTATTGTGCAGGGCGCTTTCTCAGGGGATGCAGGAAAGAGGAAACGAGATTCGGACCTTCATGCCCCGTTACGGGCTGATCAACGAGCGCCGCAACCAGCTGCACGAGGTGATCCGCCTCTCGGGAATGAATCTGATCATCGACAACAACGATCATCAGCTGATTATCAAGGTCGCGTCGATTCCGTCGGCCCGCGTGCAGATTTACTTCATCGACAACGAGGACTATTTTCACCGCAAGGCCATGATCCGGGACGAAGACGGAGCGTTTTTTGCGGATAACGACGAGCGGGCGATCTTCTTTGCCCGGGGCGTGCTCGAAACGGTCAAGAAGCTCCGCTGGAGCCCGGATATCGTGCATTGCCACGGTTGGTTCTCGGCCATCGTTCCGGTATACCTGCGCAATGCGTTTGCCGACGATCCGGTCTTCAAGCACACGAAGATCGTACTGTCGGTTTACGACGATGCGTTCGAGGGGGAACTGGACCCGGGTTTCAAAAGCAAGATTCAGGGGGAGGGCGTCGGCAGGAAATATCTGAGCCATTTGGACAAGCCCACATACGAAAACCTGATGAAGTTCGTTATTAACTACACCGATGGCGTGATTTTCGAGACTCCGGAGCCTCCCGAAGCGATCCGGGATTTGCTCGTCGAGAAAAAGAAACGCTTTCTGGAGTATCAGGATAAGTCAACACCGGAATATCTGGACCAGTATCAGGCATTCTACAACAAAGTGCTCGCAAATGAATAGACGAGGTAGGCTTAGGGCCGGGGCGGCGGCGCTGCTCTTTCTGTCGGCGCTCGCGTCGTGTACCGAAGTGGATAACCGGCTCGGGGAAAGCCTGATTCCCGACGATCAGCAGATGAAAATAAAGGTGGATACGGTATACGGTATCGATACCTATCTGGCGAAGACCGATTCGTTTCCGAGCGAGAGACTGTCGTACATGTATCTCGGCTCGGCCGTAGACCCTGTTTTCGGACGCACCGCGGCTTCCGCGTCGAGCCAATACGTGCTCAGTTACTACTCCTCGTCGTACGACGACGGGGATATTTTCGGCACGGCGCCCGTGTTCGATTCGCTCGTATTGCTGTTCACGCTCGATTCGTCCTATCTGGGCGATACGACCAAGACGCAGAAGTTCAACGTATACGAGTTGGTGAACGATCTGGACGACTCGGTATATTATTCCAATTTCGACCAGTCGACCGTCCTCGGAGATCAGCCGCTGTTCGATTTCGAACTGACCGGGGTTCCGACTTCCCAGCGCCGGGTAAGGCTCGAGGGGCCGGCCGTCGCGGAATTCGCCCGCAAGCTGATGGACACGACCGGCGGGGCCTATACTTCCGACTCGCTTTTCTACGACAGGTTCAAGGGATTCGGTTTCGTGCCCGATCCGTCTTCTCCGGAAGACGCTTGCGTCTACCGGATAGGCTACTCGTCGATGGAAATGATGCTTTACCTCCACAATTATATCGACGAATCGGCGACGACCCGGCGGGATACCGTCAGCGTCTATTACTCGTTCGCCAACGGTTCGACGATATATAACAACAACAGCGTCAGCACGATCCGGCACGACTATACGGAGACCTCGATGGAGCATATCAACGATACGCTGTCCGGATCTCCGGTCGCGCAATTAGGGTACGTGCAGTCCTTGGGCGGGGTTTCGACCTATGTGCGTTTCACGGACCGGTTCGTCGACGAGCTGTTGGCCAAGGTGGAGGAACCCTATAACTCGATGGTGATCAACCGGGCCGATCTGGTATGGGAGATCGACGATCCGACCGCCGGAATTTTCGACCGGGCGCCGCAGAGACTCGGGTCCTATGCCGGCTACAGCGTTTCCTTCCCCGGTATTCCCGATTATAACTATGTATACGAAAGTTCCGCCAGCATCACCCTGCAATACGGCGGCAATCTGAACCGTACGCACGGCAACTATGCGACGGATATATCCAGTTTTCTGCAAAAACTGGTCAATTCGCCCTCCGAGGCTCCCCGTACGATGATGCTGGGGCCTGCCTACGACGAGCTGTACGATTTCAAGCAAGTCGTGCTCAAGACCGGGGTGAGCGATCCTCCGTTGAGGGTCATTCTCACCTATACGTTGATCAAATGACCGAGTAGCCGATACGCAGAAACCTAAAGCGGACACTTTAGGTTTTCTCGTTTTTTGGAGAATCCTCCGCAGCAGGGCTGTCCGGGTGCGCGAAAGGTCTGCCGGCCGGGAACGAAGCCGGCCGGAGAACGAAATAAAGAAATAGAGTTATGCAAGACAATCTGGTGATCGTAGAGTCTCCCGCCAAGGCCAAAACGATCGAAAAGTTTTTGGGCAAGGGATATGTCGTCAAGTCGAGTTTCGGTCATATCCGGGATTTGGCGAAAAAGGGACTGGGCATCGATATCGCCAACGACTTCGCTCCTCATTACGAAATTTCCGCCGACAAGAAAAAGACGGTGGCCGAGCTCGAAAAGCTCGCGAAAGAGGCCAAGACGGTTTGGCTCGCTTCCGATGAAGACCGCGAAGGGGAGGCCATCGCGTGGCACCTGTATCAGGTGCTCGGACTCAAGGACGACAATACGAAGCGGATCGTTTTTCACGAAATTACGAAGAACGCGATTCTGCATGCGATCGAAAATCCGCGCGGGATCGACCTGAATCTGGTCAACGCCCAGCAGGCGCGCCGTATTCTCGACCGGCTGGTCGGCTTCGAGCTGTCGCCCGTGCTGTGGAAGAAGATCAAGCCGTCGCTGTCGGCCGGCCGCGTGCAGAGCGTGGCCGTCCGGCTGATCGTCGAGCGGGAGCGGGAGATCATGGCTTTCGAGTCGAAGGCCTATTATCGGGTCGTGGCCGACTTTTTCGTCACGGACGCCGACGGCAAACAGGCCGTTTTCAAGGCCGAGCTCAGCAGGCGCCTCGATACGGAGCAGCAGGCGCTCGATCTGCTCGAGAAATGCAAGGCGACGACTTTCACCGTGCTCGGGGTCGAGCGCAAGCCCTCGAAAAAGTCGCCTGCCGCACCTTTCACGACTTCGACGTTGCAGCAGGAGGCGGGCCGCAAACTGGGTATGTCGGTGAGTCAGACGATGTCGGTCGCCCAGCGGTTATACGAAGCCGGATATATTACCTACATGCGTACCGACTCGGTGAACCTCTCTTCGCAGGCGATCGCCGCGGCGAAAGCCGAGATCGTGCAACTGTTCGGGGAACGGTATTCCGAGGCGCGCAACTATAAGACCAAGTCGAAAGGGGCTCAGGAGGCCCACGAGGCGATCCGTCCGGCCTACATGGACCGGACCGGCATCGAAGGTTCGCCGGCCGAGAAACGGCTGTACGACCTGATCTGGAAACGGACGATCGCCTCGCAGATGGCTTCGGCCCAAACCGAGCGGACCGTAGTCGACATCGCGGTCGACGGAACCGAGGAGCGATTCGTCGCGACCGGCGAGGTGGTCCTGTTCGACGGTTTCCTGCGACTCTATTCCGAATCGACCGAAGACGAACCCGCCGACGGCGAGGAGGCTCTGTTGCCGCCTCTGAAGAAAGGCGACAGACCGCAGGCCCGGAGCATTACGGCTTCGCAACGTTTCACGCAAAGTCCTCCCCGCTACAGCGAGGCATCGCTCGTCAAGAGGCTCGAGGAGCTCGGCATCGGCCGGCCGTCGACCTATGCCCCGACGATCTCGACGATCATCGCCCGGGGATACGTGGTCAAGGAGAACAGGGAGGGCGTCAAGCGGGAATACGTGCAGTTGAGACTGGAGAAGGGCTCCATCGCGCGCAAGACACTTTCCGAGAACGTCGGCCGGGAAAAGAACAAGCTGTCGCCCACCGATATAGGAATGATCGTGACCGACTATCTGGACACGCAGTTCGGCGATATTATGGACTATAATTTCACGGCGCTCGTCGAGAAGGAGTTCGATGAGATCGCCGAAGGCGAGAAAAGCTGGGTGGACATGATCCGCGCTTTTTACGGCCGCTTCCATACGACGGTGGATCGGGCGTTGGAGCAAGAGCCCGTGCGGAGCGGTCAGGCCCATCTGCTCGGGACCGATCCGGCGAGCGGAAAGCCGGTTTACGTGAAAATCGGCCGTTTCGGCCCGGTAGCGCAGATCGGCGGAGACGACGGGGAAAAGCCCCGCTATGCCAGTCTGAAGAAGGGACAACTGATCGCGAACATCACGTTGGAGGAGGCGCTCGATCTGTTTACGCTGCCGCGCACGGTCGGAGAGTTCGAGGGCAAGGAGGTCGTGATCGGGATCGGTCGTTTCGGTCCCTATGTCCGTCATGACGGCAAGTTCGTGTCGCTGGCCAAGACGGACGACCCCTATACGATCGGGCTGGACCGGGCCGTGGAGCTGATCTCTCAGAAGAGGGAAAAAGACGCCAAGGCCAAGGTGCCGATCCGCAGTTTCCCCGAGGAGCCGGGACTGGCGGTGCTGAACGGCCGATACGGTCCCTATATCGCTTTCGACGGGAAGAACTACCGCATTCCCAAAGGGTATGTGCCCGAGGAGCTGACGCTCGAACAGTGCCGCGAGATCATGGCGAAGTCCAAGAAGAAGTAAAATTGTACACGAATCGAAGTCATCCGATGAAAGAAAGGAAAGCCGAAAACAGGCCGGTCGTTCGTCCCGGCGCGGTGGGATGGATTCTGGAGGGCGCGGCATTGCTGGTGCTGCTTGCCGATTTTTCGTTTACCGCGTGGGGAACGTTCGCGCTGCCGGAAATGCCGCCCGAGTTCTTCGAATTTCGCGGCGGCGGAAGCATGGCCTCGCTGCGTGCCGGATTGTGGGTCTTGCCTGCCGTCGCGCTGCTGAGCTATCTGCTGCTGACGTGGCTGACGAGTATTCCGCATCGGCTTCCCTATCCGAGACCGGTCACGGACGACAACCGGCAGAGACTGTATACGACGGCGACCCGCATGCTTCGGGTGCTGAAACTACTGGTCGTCGTATTGTACGCTTATGCGAGCTACAACCGGATCGCTTCGGCTTTCGGTCTGCCGGTCATGGATATCTATACGTTGTATGCGCTGGCGCTGGCTGTCGTGGTGATTCCGGTCGCCGCGATTATCAAGATGGCTGTCGGCCGGTAAGGATCGCGGCCGTCGCCGGTATGCGCTCGGCCGAAGGACGTATGAAAGAGATGCGGGAGGCAGGGCTTCCCGCATCTCTTTTATCTGCCATCGGACTTTCGTTTCTCTTCCGCTGGTTTTCCGATGCAGTCCGGCAAGCGGATTCCGTTTTCGGAAACCGGGAGAGACGATTCCATCCGGTGCCGGGTTGCCGTATCGGGCTAATCGGGTACGCTCTTTCTCTTTGTCGGGACGGGAGCGAGTCGGCTTCCGCGCTGAACCCGGAGTTTCCGTTCCGTCTCCCGGTCAGAGACGCAGGATATGCGGCAGGCAGCGCCGCTCGCGGACGGCTTGCTGTCGCGATCTGCGGATTCTCCCGTTTCGGAGACCGGAAGCGGTGCGGGGCCGGAAATGCGGATACAGACTGTTTCCGATCCGGAGGACCGGTCTGCGAGGACGCGGAAGCGTTCCGTTGTTCCAGTCGGCGACCGTGTGCCGAACTCCGTTTCCGGGGGGAACTTTGTCTGCCGGGCAGGGTCTTTGCTATGGGGTTTCCCTGTAAACCAGCGCGACGGCATGAGCCTCGACTCCCTCTTCCCGGCCGACGAATCCGAGCCGTTCGGTCGTCGTGGCCTTGACCGAAACACGCTCAGGATCGATTCCCATCGTCTCGGCCAGCGTTTCTCGCATGGCGGCGATATAAGGCTTTATCTTCGGGCGTTGCAGGCAAAGCGTGCAATCGACGTTGCCTATGCGGTAGCCTTTGTCGCGGAGCATTTCGACGGTATGCCGCAGCAGGATCCGGCTGTCGATACCCTTGAACCGTTCGGAAGTGTCCGGAAAATGAAGCCCGATGTCGCCCATGGCCGCCGCTCCGAGCAGCGCGTCGCACAGCGCGTGGATCAGCGCGTCGCCGTCGGAATGCGCGACGCAGCCGCGCGGATGTTCGATCAGGACGCCTCCCAGTCGGAGGGGGAGGCCGTCGGCGAGCGCGTGCACATCGTAGCCGTGCCCGATTCTGAAGTCGTTCATAGCATGGAGTTTGTTGACAAAGTAACGAATTTATCGCTATATTTACACGTAAAAACCAAATGAAAAGCCTATGTCGGATATAGTCAATCTGAAGCCTGAGGCCGTGTGGCGCTTCTTCGACGAGATTACGCGGATTCCCCGTCCGTCGAAAAAAGAGGAGAAGATCGTGGCCTATCTGATCGATTTTGCCAAAAGCCGCTCGCTGGAGTACCGCAAGGATTCGACGGGGAACGTCGTGATCCGCAAGGGAGCGTCGCCGGGTATGGAAAACCGCCCTGTGGTCGTTCTGCAGAGCCATGTGGATATGGTTTGCGAGAAGAGGGGCGACGTGAATTTCCATTTCGATACGGACCCGATACGGACCCGCGTCGAAGACGGTTGGGTGCGTGCCGAGGGTACGACGCTGGGTGCCGACTGCGGAATCGGCATGGCGGCCGAGCTGGCCGTGCTGGATGCCGACGATCTGGCACACGGTCCGGTCGAGTGTCTTTTCACCGTCGACGAGGAGACCGGTCTGACCGGCGCTTTCGGCCTTGGCGAGGGCATGCTGAGCGGGAAATATCTGATCAATCTCGACTCGGAGGACGAGGGCCAGCTTTTCATCGGCTGCGCCGGAGGAATCGACACGGTAGCGACGATGCGCTATCGTCAGGAGGAGGCGCCGAAGAACTACGATTTTTTCCGCATCGACATCGGCGGCCTTTTGGGCGGTCACTCGGGCGACGACATCGACAAGGGACGGGCCAACTCGAACAAACTGCTCGCCCGTTTCCTGTGGCTGGCGGCGCGGCAGACGGAAATGAGGCTGGTATACCTCGACGGCGGAAATCTCCGCAACGCGATTCCCCGCGAGGCTTTCGCCGTATTCGGCGTACCGTCGCGCGCCGCCAAGCGCCTTCGGGAGCTTTTCGAGGAATACGTCCGAGGCGTCGGACAGGAGTTCGCTCCGGTCGAGAAGTCGATGGAAATCACGCTGTCCGAGATGCCGGAGCCCGATACGGTGATCGATGCCGATGCCCAGCGGTATTTGCTGTATGCCCTGTGCGGGCTGCCGAACGGGGTACTGGCGATGAGCCCGACGATGCCGGGCATGGTCGAGACCTCGACCAATCTGGCGTCGGTCAAGTTCGTCGGCGACCGTCTGATCGAGATAACGACCTCGCAGCGCTCGTCGATCGAAAGCGCGCGCGACGCAGCGGCCGCGTCGGTCGAGTCGGTCCTGCTGCTCGGAGGCGGAGACGTGACGCATTCGGACGGTTATCCGGGCTGGGCGCCCGACCCCGAGTCGCATTTGCTTGCGGTGACGATCGAGGCCTATGAGAAGCTGTTCGGCAACAAGCCGCTCGTGCGGTCGATCCATGCCGGGCTCGAGTGCGGGCTTTTCCTGAGGAAATACCCTTGGCTCGAAATGGTATCGTTCGGTCCGACGCTTCGCGGCGTTCACTCGCCCGACGAGCGTCTGGAGATCGCTTCGGTCGATAAGTTCTGGAAGCTGCTGACCGAGACGCTGAAGATGCTGGAGTAGTCGGAATGATCCGTATAAGCCGCAGCCCGTCGGAAGACGGGCTGCGGCTTTTTGACGGGGACCGGTCTTATGGAAGCGATCCGTCCGTTTTCCGATAAGGCGCGTACCTCCTGTCCCCTATTTTTGTCTCGGCTTTTGCCCTCCTGCACAGAACGTTCCGGAATAGCGGTTTCCTTCCCGAAGCGTTGTCTGTTTCCGCGAAAAGCATCCGGAGACAGTCGGCGAGTAAAAATCGGCGGACAACCGATGCCGCGCGAACGATCTTTGGGGTCCGGGAGCGCTCCGGCGCTACCGTTCGGCGCGACCGGTCGAGGGAGTTTTCTGCTCGGGGGCCAGATAGTCCCGGCGCTCGACGTGCTCGTAATACTGTTGCAGGCGCGCCTTGAGCTGTCGCTCGGCCTCCTCGAGCAACGGCGTGCGGCGGTCGGAAACGTCTTGCCGCTGCAGCGTGTCGCTGCGCTGATAAGCCGAGGTCGTGCGTTCTCCGTCGAAGAACAGCACGAGCGAGTCGGTGATTCCCTGATAGATGTCCCCCGCCGAATTGGTTGCCATAGCCGGCCGGTCGGTTTCGCGCAGCAAGTCCCGTCCGAACGCGAAGTAGGGCTTGTCGTATCCGAGCAGGCCGAGCAGCGTCGGCATCAGGTCGATCTGCTGCGCCACGCCCTCGTGACGGCCGCGCACCGATCCGTCGGGCGTGTAGATCAGGCAGACGATCTGGGTATTCCCCGTAGGGGTCAGCGTTTTCGGAGCGAACGTCTCGGACGAGACATGATCGGCAACGAAGACGAAAATCGTGCGGCGGAACCAAGGCTCCTTCGACGACGTTTCCATAAACTTCTTCAGCGCCATGTCGGTGTAGGCGACACCCTGGTGCACTTTCGTCTTTCCTTTCGGCAGAGTGTCGGCGTAACGCTCGGGCACGACGAACGGGTGGTGCGAAGTGAGCGTGAAGGCCGACGCGAAGAAAGGTTCGGGCGTTTCGGACAGCGTACGGCTCATATATTGTAGAAACGGTTCGTCCCAGATGCCCCAGTATCCGTCGAAATCGCCCGTGCCGCAAACCTTTTCGTAGTCTTCCCTGCTGTAATAGCGTTGGACGCCCGCCAGCGTGGCATAGGCTCCGAATCCCATCGATCCCCGGCCCGATCCGTTGAAGAACGAGGTCGAGTATCCCTCGTCGGCGAGCAGGGCGGGCAGCGCTTTGGTTTCGGCCAGCGCCTGTGGCATCAGAACGAACGGCGTGCGGTAGGAAGGGATGGACGACAGAACCGAAGGCAGCGCCTCGATCGACTTGTGCCCGTTCGCGAAAGCGTTCGGAAAACAGTACCCTTCGCGCATCAGCGAGTCGAGGAAAGGCGTGAAGCCCCGTCCGTCGGGATAGAGATCCGGATTCAGCAGGGCCGAATGCTCGCTGCTGAAGCTCTCGAGTACGAAGATCACGATGTTGCGCGGCCCGAGCGCGGTCGTATCGGGCTTCGGATCGTGATAGGGAGAGTAGAGCGAGTCGAGCGTTTCGGAATCGAAGAAACGGGTATAGCTCAGCGAGCGGTTTCCGAGCGTGCGCAGCAGGCAGAACGGGTTGCTCAGAATCAGGTTCGCCTTGCGGTCCGACGAGGTGTAGAGCGTCGCGTTGCTTAGCGTGATCGGGCGGGTCTGGCGGCTGAATCCGCCCCGGATGCCTCCGAGCGTCAGCGCGACTCCGGCGGCCAGTACGCCCAGATTGACCAGAAAATACCGCCTGCCTTCCCGTCGCGCCGGAGCGAAGCGAATCCGCCGGTAGCACCGGACCAGACCGAAGATCAGCGCGGTGGCCAGCAGCACGACGTACCAGTTCTCGGCCATGGCTTTCAGCACGACCGTGCCCGTGTTGTCGTTGTTGCCCAGGTACGACAGCTCGTCGGCGGTGAAACGCTTTCGGGCATAGTGGAAATAGATGCCGTCCGAGAGGTTGATCGCAAGCGCGATACCGTTGACCGTCGAGTAGAGCCACAGCAGCATGCGCTGGTAGCCCTTCCGTTCGCGGAATCGGAACGGCAGCAGCGACAGCAGGATGAACGGCGCGTTGACGTACAGGATCGACGCGGTATCGAACGCGAGGCTTCCCCGCAGCAGGTGCGGCAGCTCGTTCAGTCCGACGGGGCCGATCGCGGAGGCGTTCATCAGATAGAAAATCACGCGGCACACGGCCCATGCCGCGTAGAGCAGCAGCATGCGCCGGACGAAAGCCCACAACAGGCCGTATCGCGGGGCCGGGCGCGTTTCGCGAATTCGGTTCATGGACGGGTCACTTTCCTTTGATGATGATTTCGGGCTTGTGGTAGACGGTCGAATGGGGCGGTACCGATTCGGTCAGCCAGACGTTTCCGCCGATCACCGTGTCGTGGCCGACGACCGTGTCTCCGCCGAGAATCGTGCTGCCGGCGTAAATGATGACGTTGTCCTCGATGGTCGGATGCCGCTTGACGCCCGTGAGTTCCTTCTCGACGAACCGCGCGCCGAGCGTGACGCCCTGATAAAGCTTCACGTTCCGGCCGATGACGGTCGTCTCGCCGATGACGATGCCCGTTCCGTGGTCGATGTAGAATCGCGGACCGATCGTGGCGCCCGGGTGAATGTCGATGCCGGTCTGGCTGTGGGCGTATTCCGATACGACGCGCGGCAGCACCGGAATGTTCAGCCGGTGCATCACGTGCGAGAGCCGGTATATCATAACGGCGTAGAAGCCCGGATAGCACAGGATCACTTCCTCGGTGCAATAGGCGGCCGGGTCGCAGCTCTTGTAAAGGTTCGCGTCTTTCATCAGCCCCGCGTAGATCAGCGGAATCTCGGCGAAGAACCGGGCCGTCAGCCGTTCGCAGCAGCAGTCCATGCCGGAGCAGAGCGGCGTGATGATATGCAGGAAATCCTGCTGCAGGTTCTCCCAGCGCAGGTCCATCTCCTTGAGCGACATGCCCCGCCGGTCGCGGACCGGGAAAAGCAGGTTCGCGAGCGAGTCGACGAATCGGCGCGCGGCGACCTGCGAAGGCACTTCGCGGTAAAATACCTGCGTCATTCGGTGCAGGCGGTTCGGGAAATTCTTGATCGTGTCGGTCATGGCGTTTGCGTGTTTCGGGAAAAGTCGGGATATCGCCTGCGGCTTCCCTGCGTCAGCTTGCTGACGTACCGTTCGATATCCTGCCGGAGTTTCCGGTACAGGAAACAGTCTTTGTACTGTTCGTTGTCGAGCAGCACTTCGCGCACGTTGCGCAGCGAGTTGTTGTAGTTGCTCAGTTCGTTTTTCAGCGAGATGCCCTGTTTCGTTCCGGCTGCAATGCGGTCGATGTTCATGTCGCGGAGCTTGTCGCAGACGGTGTGCAGCAGGATCAGTACGACATTATCCATCAGCGTGTGCCCTTGCATGAACAGATGCACGTTGTTCGGCTCGACTCCTCGGTTGCGGATGTGCTGTCCGAACGCTTCCACCTCGGCGGCCCATTGCGGGTTGTGCGTCTCGAGCATCCGGACGCGCTTGGAGACCTGCCGCTCGAGCCATTCGAGAGTCTGCTGCCCGTCTTCGCGGATGTCGAGGTAGTTGAGCCGGACGCTGCTGCGGAAATCGACCAGCGTGAACGCTTTCTCGCTTTTGCGGCGGGCGGAGTAGGCATACCACAGGAACAGCGGATAGATCGCTCGGGAGTAGCGACCCATGAAGCGCTCGAAATCGAAGATCATCGTATCGTTCTTGGTCGCCTTGACGCAGACCTTGTGCAGCGAAGCGGGCCAGCAGAGATAGTTTTCCGTCGCATAGGCATAGGTGTGGAACAGGTAAGGCGTCCGGTTGACTTGGCGCGACTGCTCGTTGAAGTCCTCGAACAGGTAGTCGAAGTCGCTGTCCACGCAAAGAATGCGGTCGTCGCAGCACTCGCCGATCATGCCTAACAGCACTTTCTTGCCCTTGGCCAGGTCTTGCCTCGGCGGAACGCTGATCTCGAATTTCAGCCACTCGGTCTCGTAGTCGTCGAAAATGCCGCGCCAGAACGCCACGTCGTCGTAGCCTTCTACGAATACTTGCACGAGTCGGTACTCTCCTGTCGAATACCGCGAGGGCATCGGCAGGGATTTCGGCGACGATTCCGCCGGCTGGATCGCGTACCGGTTTTTCTTGCGCTTGCTCATGGTTTTTCGGTTCGGTCTTTTTCGCCCGGGCAGGTCAGCGGGCCGGGGGAAGGGTTACTTTCTCCACCTCGATGCCGACGCGGCGCAGCAGCTCGATGCCGTCGCTGCTGTGATAGTCGTCGCAGAACACGACGCGGCGGATGCCGCTCTGAATGATCAGTTTCGCGCACTCGATGCAGGGCGATGAGGTGACGTAGAGCGTCGCTCCCTCGCTGCTGTTGCTCGACTTGGCGACTTTCGTGATCGCGTTGGCCTCGGCGTGCAGCACGTAGGGCTTGGTGCGGCCGGCTTCGTCCTCGCAGACGTTCTCGAAGCCCGACGGCGTGCCGTTGTAGCCGTCGGAGATAATCATCTTGTTCTTGACGATCAGCGCGCCGACCTGCCGTCGCACGCAATACGAGTTCTCGGCCCAGACGGTCGCCATCTTCAGGTAGCGGATATCCAGTTGCCGCTGTTTTTCTTCTTGGTATCCCATACGTTTGGCGTCGATAGAGTCAGTCTATGTAGATTTCGAGCAGCTTTCCCCGGCCTTCCAGCCCGATCTCCTCGATGCAGGCGGGTAGCAGTACGGTTTCGCCCCGGTCGACCGTTTCGGTCCCCTTGTCCCACGAGAGGGTCATCCGCCCGTCGAGCATCATGTAAACGGCGAACGAGTCGCGCCCGACGTGGTTGCGCTCGATCCGTCCGTCGAGCAGCAGCAGGTTCGTTGTGAAATAAGGGCATTTTTTCAGCGTGACGAACCGGTTTCGCTCCGGCGCGGCCGTGACATCGAACGACGTCCCGGAAGCGAAGTCGATCGCGTTGGCGGCCAGATCGGTCTGCAGTTCCCGCTTTCGCCCGTCCGGCCCGACCCGGTCCCAGTCGTATATCCGATAGGTGATGTCGGAGGCCTGCTGAATTTCGGCGATCAGCACGCTGCCTTCGATCGTGTGGACCGTGCCGGCCGGGACGAAGAACGTATCCCCCGGATGTACGCGGGCTTTTGCCAGAAGTTCGGGAAGCGTGCCCCGCTCGACGTGTTCGGCGTACTGTTCCCGGGTGACGGGCCCGTCGAATCCGACGCGGAGCGCGGCGTCGGGGCCGCAGTCGACCACGTACCACATTTCGGTTTTGCCGTAGGAGCCGTGCCGCTCGGCGGCCAGATCGTCGTTCGGATGCACTTGGACCGACAGGGGCTGCTGTACGTCGAGGTACTTGATGAGCAACGGAAACTGAAGGCCGAAACGTTCGTATACGCGGTCGCCGACCAGCTCGCCCATGTAGACCTCGATCAGTTCCTCCAGATCGTTGCCCTTCAGCGGACCGTTGCGGACGACCGACCGGTTGCCGTCGAGGCCGGAGAGCTCCCAGCTTTCGCCGACGGCGCGTCCTGCGGGAAGCCTTTTGCCCAGCTTCTCGCCGAGCCGGCGGCCTCCCCATATCTTTTCCTTGAGAATCGGTTTGAATTTCAGCGGATAAAGCATCTTATTCGGGATTTGCCCCGTCGTCCGCCGGTTCTCGGTGCGGAACCGGCGGACGGACCCCGGTGCGAGCGGTGCGGAGCGGGTTTAAAAATAAATACAAATCTAAGCATTTATGGCGAGATTTGCATACCTTTGTCCGCAGTGGACGATAAATAATAGCGCATGGATTTACTATGTGTCGAGCACGTGACGAAGCGGTATGCGACGCATACCGCGCTGCACGACGTGTCGCTCGCGATTCCCCGGGGGGCCGTTTACGGCTTGCTCGGTCCCAACGGCGCCGGCAAGACGACGCTGATCCGTATCATCAACCGCATCACGGCTCCGGACGAAGGCCGCGTTCTGCTCGGCGGCCGCTGTCTCGCGCCGGAGGACGTCCGCCGCATCGGCTATCTGCCCGAGGAACGGGGGTTGTACAAGAAGATGAAGGTCGGCGAGCAGGCGCTCTATTTCGCCCAGCTCAAGGGGCTTTCCAAGCGCGAGGCCACGCTCCGGCTGAAGCGGTGGTTCGAGAAGTTCGGCATTGCCGGCTGGTGGGACAAGAAGGTCGAGGAACTGAGCAAGGGGATGGCCCAGAAGGTACAGTTCATCGTCACGGTGCTGCACGAGCCCGAATTGCTGATTTTCGACGAGCCGTTCAGCGGTTTCGATCCGGTCAATGCCAATCTGCTCAAGAACGAGATACTCGCGCTGCGCGATGCGGGCGCGACGATCGTTTTCTCGACCCACAACATGTCGTCGGTCGAGGAGATATGCGACCATATCACGCTGATCGACCGCTCGCGGAACGTTCTGAGCGGTCCGGTCGACGAAGTGCGGCGCCGGCACGGCGGCAACGTTTTCCGCATCGACTTCGCGGGCGACCTCTCGGCGCTCGATCTGCAGGCGCTGGAGCGGGTGGCCCGTGTCGTGGCGGAGCCGAGACCGGAGGGCCGGTTGCTGACGATGCGGCTCCGGTTGCCTTCGGCCGATTCGGTCCGTAGCGCGCTCTCGCTGCTCCACGAGCGGGTCGAGATTCGCGGTTTCGAGGAGATCATTCCGAGTATGAACGATATTTTTATCCGTGCCGTCGGCGGCGAGCTGTAACGCGGACGTAACGAAAAGAGTTGACCTTATGAGCAAGATAGGACTGATCGTGAGCCGCGAGTTCAATCAGCGCGTGCGCAAAAAAAGCTTCATTCTGACGACGATTCTCACGCCTCTGCTGCTGGTCGGGCTGATGGTCGCTCCGGCGCTCGTCATGCAGCTTCGCAGCGATCAGGTGAAGCGGATCGCCGTCGTGGATCGCAGCGGAATCGTCGGCGACAAGCTGCAGGGCGACCGGGAGACGGTTTTCGTACCGGCCGATCGGAGCGAGGAACGGCTGAGGGAAGATAAGGACGAGTTTTACGGCTATCTGGTGATAGGACCCGACGTGCTGGCCGATCCCTCGGATGTCCGCCTGTATACGCACGAGGCTTCGACGCTCGATCTGGAGGGCGCGATCGCCGAGCGGATCGGGCAGATTCTGGAAGCGGAAAAGCTGAAGGCTTACGCTATCGACGATCTGCCGCAGATCATGCAGAGCGTCAAGACGGACGTGACGCTGCAAGCCTTCCGGATCGACGAGGCGGGAGGGGACCGGGCCAGCTCGAGCGTGTTGTCGATGGTGTCGGCCTATGTGTTCGGCTTTCTGATCTACATGTTCGTGTTCATGTACGGGGCGATGGTCATGCAGGGCGTGGTGGAGGAGAAAAGCTCCAAGGTGCTCGAGATCATCGTGTCGTCGGTCAAGCCTTTCGAGCTGATGCTCGGCAAGATTCTGGGCATCGCTTCGGTGGCGGTCGTGCAGTTTCTGATCTGGGTGGCGGTCGTGCTGGTGCTCGGGACTGCCGCCGTGCAGGTGCTGGCCGGCGACGCGCTGGCCCAAAGTGCCGCGCTGGCCGGACAGATGCCCTCGGGAATGGATGCCGATACGCTGTCGGCGCTCAGGGGAGTGACCGACTTCGGGTTTCTTGCCCGGATGTTCGGCGGTTTCCTCGTCTATTTCGTCGGCGGTTATCTGCTCTATGCGGCGATGTTCGCGGCGATCGGCAGCGCGGTCGACAACGTACAGGACACCCAGCAACTGCAATTGCCCGTGACCATTCCGATGATATTCGCGCTGATCGTGATGATGAACGTCATGCGCGAGCCCAACAGCTCGCTGGCCGTCTGGTGCAGCATCATCCCGCTGACCTCGCCGATCATCATGATGGCGCGCATGCCCTACGGGGTGCCTCTCTGGCAGATCGTCCTTTCGGTCGGATTGCTCTATGCGAGTTTCGTCGCGATGGTGTGGACGGCCGGCAAGATTTACCGGGTGGGCATATTCATGTACGGCAAGAAACCGGGTTTCAAGGAGCTTTACAAATGGATGAGATACAAGTAGCCGCATTCCGCTGGCCCGGTCCCGAGGGGCATCCGACGCCGGGAAAAAAGGACCGTGTCTGCCGGACGGTCGTTCGCCGGTTGGCCTGTCTGTTGAACTTCATCCTGTCTGCCGTTCCGGCTTTGACGGCTCAGTCGTTCGACGAGCGTTTCTCAGACTGTTTTTCCAAGGGCGATACGGCTGCCGCTCGGCGAGTGTTGCGGCAATGGGAGGCGTCTGCCGAGCGTCCGGCGGAGTTTTTTGTCGCCGGGCTGAACTATTGTTTCCGCATGGCCCGGCAGAGTCTGATCGTGTTGGGGGATGGTCCCGGGAACGGGCCGACTCTTGAAACGGTCGATCCGGCCGGCTCCTGCCGGGAACTTTCTCTGTCCGAGGCGGTGCGTTATGATACGGCGCTCGTCCGGCGGGGAATAGCGTATATCGATCGAGGAATCGAAGCGTACCCTTTGCGTCTCGACATGCGTTTCGGCAAAATCCATGCACTGGGCGAGATCGGAGACTACGGCCGCTACGTCGATGCGATCGTCGATGCGGTCGCAGCGTCGGCCGATAACGCGTGCCGCTGGCTTTGGAGCGATGACCGCCCGCTGGAGGACGGTCGGGAGTTCATGCTGTCGGCCGTTCAGGACTATGTGAATCGCCTTTATGAGCTGGGGACCGACGAGGGGCTCGACGGCATGGATCGGATCGCTTCGACCGTGCTGGGAATCTATCCCGATCATGTGGAGAGTCTGGATAATGCGGCTATCGTGCGGATCGTCCGCGGCCGTTACGACGAGGCGAAGCCTCTGTTGATGCGGGCCGAGCGGCTGGCTCCGCGCGATATGACGATACTGGCCAATCTGGCCGAGTTGCACGTTCGGCAGGGAGACCGTCCGGCCGCGGCGACTTATTATCGCAGAATGGCGGACTGCGCGGAAGGTTCCGACCGGGATTACGCTTTGCGGCGGCTCCGCGAGTTGGAGGAGAAAGAGTGATATTTCGCGGATACGGATACGGTCGCTGCGCGGGCGGTTTTGCGCGGAATGCCTTTCGGAGTCGTGGAAAATCGGCGGGAATCGTTCGATGGGCGAGCGAATTTTATAAGAACAGAACGGAACGTTAAAAAAGACTTATTATAATGAAAGAATGTGTATTGGTTGCCGGGGGGGCCGGCTATATCGGAACTCATACGGCCGTGGAGCTGATCGAGGCGGGATACGATGTCGTGATCGTCGACAATCTGTCGAATTCCGAAATGAAGGCGGTCGAGGGCGTTCGGGAAATCACCGGGCGGAACGTGCCCTTCGAGCGTGTCGATTGTGATGACAGGCAGGCGCTGGCGGACGTGTTCGGCCGCTACCGGTTCGGCGCGGTTATCCATTTCGCCGCGTCGAAGGCTGTCGGCGAGTCGGTCGAGAAGCCGCTGCTCTATTACCGCAACAATATCCTGTCGCTGCTCAACGTGCTCGACCTGATGCGGGAGAAAGGGGTACGCAATCTTGTCTTCTCGTCGTCGTGCACCGTGTACGGCCAGCCCGAAGCGTTGCCCGTCACCGAGCAGACGCCGAGGCAGCCGGCCACGTCGCCTTACGGCAACACGAAGCAGATATGCGAGGATATTCTGCGCGATACGGTGGCGGCTTATCCCGAGCTGTGCGGCATAGCGCTCCGCTACTTCAATCCGATCGGAGCGCACCCCTCGGCATTGATCGGCGAGCTTCCCAAGGGCGTACCGGGCAATCTGGTCCCGTTCATCACGCAGACGGCGGCCGGTATCCGCGAGTGCCTGAGCGTATTCGGCGACGACTACGACACGCCGGACGGATCGGCGATCCGCGACTATATCGACGTAGTCGATCTGGCCAAGGCCCACGTCGTGGCCGTAGGCCGGATGATCGACGGGAAGGGCAAGAACCGCTACGAATACTTCAATATCGGTACGGGTCGCGGCCGTTCGGTGCTGGAACTCGTCTCGCTGTTCGAACGGGCTACCGGCGTGCGTGTGCCGCACAAGATCGTCGGCCGCCGGGCCGGCGACATCGAGAAGATCTGGGCCGATACCTCGTATGCGAACCGAGAGCTCGGATGGAAGGCCGAGCGGCCGATCGAGGATACGCTTCGTTCGGCCTGGGCTTGGGAGAAACGGCTGCGCGGAATCGAATAGGCGGGAAACCGGTCCGCGGAGAAGATGCCGGTCTTTTTTCGGTGTGCCCGTGTGCGAACGCGTTGTGCTGCACCGACTTTCCGTGCGGAAACGATCCTGCCGTCGGGCAGTCGCAGTCTTCGGTAGCGTGCATGACGGTCGCAGGTTCGGGAAGCGAAAGCAAGGGATTTTAGATAAATTGTCCCGGAGGGGATTGCGTATGCGCAGGAAGGCGGATGCGGATAATTCCCGGATAGGGGCTTCGGTCCGGTTGCTGCCGACTTTTATCGTTAGATTTTTTCGCTTGTTCCTGTGCTTTTGTCGAAAGCACGGACGGGGATTCGGCGGAATATGCGGTCCGGTCGAATTTCGGCGGTCTTTTTCCTTCCGTCCGCTGTTGTGGAAAGTATATAAAAACGATTCGGGAACCGCTCTAAAGCGGTTCCCGAATCGTTTTTCGCTTTTGCGCGGGAAAATCGTCAGGGCTTCGGATGCGACGGATTGCGGGCAACGCCGAGTTTCCCGGTCGTCCATTCGATGCTTTCGTCGGGGCGGTCGTCGCTTGCGACGATCAGCGTTATCGGATCGTTCTCCCAATATGATTTGACGGTCTTTCCGCCCATAGCTTGCTCGGGTTTCGCGTCGTCGGGATTGACCAGTATTCTCAGGCCGACCGACTCGTGCATCATCTCCATGTCTCCGCGCGAGTTGCCGCCTACGATCAGCGGACGGGCCTTGATGAACGTGTGGATGACTTCGGCCTTGCCTGCGTCTTGGGGGATCGGACGCACGACCTCGTCGGTCACGATGCCGTCGCGGATGCACGACTTGACGCCCAGAATGCGGTCGACCGGAATGCCGAGCTGCTCGTGGACGAACCGCTGATAGAGCAGCTCCGTCGAGGCCGTTACGATCCATATCTCGAAGCCGTATTCCTCCAGATTGGCCAGCAGCTCCTTCATTTCGGGATAGAACTTGCCCGCGAACTTGTTTTGGTAGCAGACCCAGCCGGCATTACTCAGTTCGTCGGGCGTCAGTCCGGCGAAGAAGTCGATGCACCGCTGCGTGTAGGAGACGGCCACGTTATCGCCTGCGGCCAGTTCTTCGCAGATTTTCCATTTTTCTTTCGACAGCTTGTCCTGACGGTCCTGGTAGTTCGCTACGGCGAAGTCGTACATCGATTCCTCGCTCAGGTAGTGGGGCACTTGGCCGATCAGCGTGCCGTCGCAGTCGAATACGGCGACCTTCCGCTCCTTCATGGCGAGCGTCGAGTTCAGAAACGATTCGATTCGCCGGTTCGTCTCGTCCGGCCAGCCGGTTATGTGGCGGTAAGTCTGGCCGAAAGTCGCGGGCTGGCAGAGCAGCAGCGCGATGACGGCCGTTGCGATTTTTCTGAAAAAGTCGGTTCTTTTCATGAGTAATAGCTCGAATTTGACATGGTACAAAGTTAACGGATTATTCGGGAAAGCGAATGCCGTTCGCCTGCCGTTCGGCCGAGGAGTCGGTCCGCGTTCTTCGTTTTGTCGCTGCAGTACGTCTCGGCCTTTCCGGTCGTCTTGCGATTTCCGGCCGTCTTCGTCCGTGTCCGGTCGGGCGGTCCGCGGCTGTTGTTCGGCTGTTCGGGAGGGGTACATACAAATATGCTGCTTTAAGTTCTCTTTTTATAGCAAGCATAGGGCTATTAATCTACATCAAT